>QWCN01003277.1_pt1 | contig 24650 bp, 25 predicted proteins | sample 1972711 | NCBI WGS metagenome assembly QWCN01 (sample SAMN09866707, study PRJNA288562) | Human gut metagenome isolate term1_stool, whole genome shotgun sequencing... | isolation source: gut | host: Homo sapiens | place: USA: California
TACGGCGGTGGCTGGTGCTGCGGCCTCGGCTCTGCAATCTAAAAATATACGCTCTTTGCCGATAAATTGCCCCTTTTACAGAAAATTCTTAACAGAGCCGAGTCTGTTTGATTGTTCTTTTTCTGCTATATTCTCTTGTTCTATTGTTTAGTTCTCTTTGTCAGTCCAAGGTGACACCACCCCCAATCCACCAATCGAATAGGAGGCTACCCATTAGCTGAGCAGCCGACCTCTCACACCACCGTGCGTACCGTTCGGTACACGGCGGTTCAATCATAAACAGTGCAGAGACTTGTACGCTTCGGATATATCGTAATATCCACGGCGTGCAAGTCTTTCGTTTGTAATGGTGTGGGTCAGTATCCCACTTCCTGCAACAGCCCAATAGCCTTTACGGGTATTTCCGTTTCGGTATGCCTGCCAGTCGGGCATTCCCAACTTCTTCAGGTTCTCCACCCTTGTTCTCGGCTTCTTCCACTGCTTCCAGATATACATTCGTATTCTTCTGCGAAGCCACTCGTTCCACCTTTCCATATCGTTCTTCATCTCCGCTATTCCGTAATATCCAAGCCATCCTCGCATGAACACCTTTACCTTGTAAAACACGGTGTCAAGCTTTCTGCCCTGACTTCGGGAAGTAAGTCTTTTCAGCTTTTCTTTGGCTTTCTTCTTCGACTTTGCGTGAACCCGGATATATGCACCCTTTCTGTCCCTTCCCATCGCAAAGCCGAGAAACCGAAATTTCGGATTGAATAAACGCTTACCGCCCGGCTCTTTTCCGTATTTACCTTGAGCTTCAGTTTCTTCTCAAGGTATGACGTACTTGTTCCGAGCAATCTTTCTGCCGCACGGATACTCCCCGCAAGGAGTATTATGTCATCTGCGTAGCGGATTACCTTTACCCCTCTGCCCTCAAACTCCTTGTCGAATTTGTCGAGATAGATATTTGCAAGTAATGGCGAAAGATTTCCTCCTTGGGGGGAACCTTCTTCCGTTTTCATTACGATACCGTTCTCCATCACTCCGCTCTTCAGATATCTCTTGATAAGGTCTGTTAACCGCTTGTCTTTAACTTCCTGTCGGAGCATATTCATAAGCAATTCGTGGTTGAGTGTGTCAAAGTATTTGGACAGGTCAAGGCATACTGCATATCTATATCCTTCATCCGCATATTTCTTCACCTTGAGTATTGCATCCTTTGCGCTTCTGTGCGGTCTGTAGCCGTAGCTTCCGTCCGAAAACTTCGGCTCATAGTTTGGTGTCAGCACCTGCGCTATTGCCTGTTGGATAATGCGGTCTATTACGGTTGGTATTCCAAGCTTTCGTACACCGCCGTTATCCTTTGGGATTTCCACTCTTCGCACCGGAGACGGCTTGTATTTGCCGTTTCTTATGCTTTCGAGCAGTTCTTCCCGATGTTCCTTCAGCCACGGAAGCGCTTCATCTACGGTCATTCCGTCTACTCCGCTCGCTCCCTTATTGGCTTTCACCCGCCTGTAGGCTCTGTTCAGATTATCTCTGTCAAGCACCTTTTCAAGCAAGTCTGCACCGTCTCTTTCTTCTGCTTTCTGAGTTTCGGCACTGTACGCTTCTGCATACTCTTTGTGTTCCACACCATCCCTTTGCAGGAAGCCACCACTCCCGGTGTATTCTGTTTTCATCGTACCGACCTCCTTCAGCCGTTTACTTGAGACTTATGATTGTTCAGCCCTTCCCGAGCTTTTTTTCTCGGTACTATGGCTTCTGCTGACTTCTTGCGGTTCGTTGTTACTATGCTTCGTTTCGAATTCGTCTACTCCTATGCACCCGCAAGACCTCCCCGGGTAAGCGTAATCACTTTCACCTCATATATCTGCTGCATTTACGCCTTGAATTTCGGGCAGTATCGGACTTTGTTTTGTCTTGCAAACTCATCCATTTCAAAACGCCTTTTTTTTATGCAGTTTCTGTTCGTCAGACCGAGGTTTTGCCTCCGACTTCTTTCAGACTCCGCCTCACGATGGACGCCCTTGTCTTTAGCTAACAGTTCCTACTGCCATGCCTGTAGCGGACTTTCACCGCCAAGTTATTACGCGTGCCGGGCACACAAAATAAGCCAAACGCTCGGCTGAGTAGCGTTTGGCTATGTATGGGGTTCGGTTGGACAAACCGGAATTTGTCAGAATCAAAGTTTCAGAATTTCATCTGCAATTTCACGAACAGTCTTATTGCTCGTATCAATTTTTACGGTATCAAGTAACCGATACATACGAATCCTTCCGACACTTCTGTCAATGACATCGGAAGTGCGGATTCCGCGGGCAATATCAGATGACAACCGATTCCTCAGATTTGCTTCGTCCGTCATCAAAGATATTTTTATGACTCTGCAAGCACTTATGTCCAATTCCTTGATTATACGATTGATGATGGATTGTTCATGCATAACCCAGCAAAAAACAATGTTATCGTAAGCGGTACAACGAAGAAAGCTGTTCAACAGATAACAGATATTGCGCATGACCATTTCTTTTGTTTCTTCCGTTACCTGAAACGGATCGGCGTCCCAGCACCAGTCACCGTCCAGAAAAACGCTGTTGGGCAAATCTTTTTTCAGTTGTTGGCTGATTGTTGTTTTGCCAACGCCCATTGTACCGCCAATCAAATACAGTGCTTTCATACCGATCCCCCACAAATTCCGATTTATCGATATCTTATCCTTGTTCTTTTATATACATTTCAAATTGCTCCCGCATAGCTTGCAGGCGTTTGGTCACGGCGCTGTGCGTCTTATAGCCGAGCACCTCTGCAATTTCCTCAGTTGTGCGGGCGTATTTTTTTGTCATTGAAGGCAGGGATGTTTCCGGTAAAATCATGCGTTTCATAATATGCCTGAAGCACATCCCGCGTCTTTTTGTCGTATGGCATGGCGAGCCCTCCCACTACATATTTTTATAATCGTTCCCCCATTGTGCCATAGCATCCGCGCTTTTTCAAGCCCTTAGCCAAGGGTTACTTTTTTATTACCGAGACACAAAAAAGTGCGTACTTTACAAGCCCGAAAACCTGTTGTATACTGTTCTTGCAAGCAGGGGAACGGATCCGCCCCAAAGCAAAAATCAAGGAAAAAAGATAAAGCAGGAGATCATGTGCTCGGCGGTTCAGTCCGGTATCCCCGCATGTGCCAGGAACTTTTTATCCGACTGTATCGCATGCGTTACAAACTTTCCGTCGCAAAACAGCGCGTAAGTCGTAACGGGGGTTGGCGCGCTCTGTGCCTCTTCTTTGCTCTCTATGTGAATGGTCTTTAGCGAAATGCCGTGTTCCTTTGCCGCTTCCCTTACTTTCGGCACCCAATAATAAGTAAACGGACACTGGTCGGTATAATATAGGACAAATCCGTCCTCGTTTACCGTCGGATGCTTGGCGCACTCTCTGAATTTTGGCGGCTCGGCGTTCGGCACAATGGGCAAATACATAAGGTTAATCCCGCAATCGGACACATCTGCGACGGAAAAGCCCTTGTACTCCATATATTTCGGATCGGAAAGAAATTCCCTCTTGCGTCCTTCGGCAGATAGGATGCAGACGCCTTTTTTACCTTGAGCTACGGCGTCATTTATGCACTCGTTCAAAAGGTCGTTGGAATATCCGTGCCCTTTCATAGAACCCGCAATCCACAGGCAGTTGATATAGATGTAACCGTCTGCTTCAATGGGTACCCATGCGCTTTCAGCCGGAATATACTCGATAAAGCACTTGCCGCGTTCCTCGCTTCGATAAAAAAACAAGTCCCTCGTCTAAACGCTGTTTGAGCCATTCCTTTTTGGCGAGGCTCTGCTTGCCCGACATGGCACAGCAGATGTGCTCCCTGTCGATGTTTTCCTTCGTAATACGGATGTAATTCATATTTTTTCCTCGCATGTTGCAAACAATACTTATCTCACCGCGACATTTCTTCCCGCGCCGCCAATATCGCGCATCTATACACGCGATCCAAATGGCAATTTGGGGTTTTCTCTTTCTGTTGTTACACGGTGGTCGGGGGATGCACCACCTGAGAGTTCACTTCCAAAAGGTGATATGGCGGTTGGCTTGTTATTCCTTTACATTGACGAACTTAATTTCGCTTTTGATCATCCTCGCCGTGAATTCGTGCGTTCATTTTCTTGATGCGCCTCCTCCAAAGCAGATACTGTGAAATCCAGACCGCCGCAAAAATCATCACGAAGATTCCCACATAAGAAAGAACACCGGCAATTGAGTGCTTCATCCAATTAGCAAAATAAGCAATCGGCAGCATGACCACGCTGATAACCAAAAAGTATACGCCGCTTTGCTTTGCAAGACTCCATGAATCAATTTCCCAAATCACGGACGCCATCGCAAATCCCCCACCAAGGATGGCGCACAGGATCGTCTGCAAAATAACTGCATTCAGTTGGTTCCCCATCGTTTGGATCAGTTCCGGCGTGACAGGGTAAAAAGCGCCGTCTCCGATGCAGATGGAGATCAGCAGCGTAATGACAAACCCGATGGCGATTCCGACGGGCAGTCCGAACAATCCGCGCAAAATCACTTTCTTTTTCATTTTTACCACCTCATAATCCCAATAATTGTTTGATTTTAGCAACATACCGCCTGGAAACATAAGTAACCGTTCCGTTTGAGAGAGAAACGCATATAGTTCCCGTAAAACTCAGATCGAAGCCCCTGACTTTTTTCAGGTTAATAATCTCGCTGTTTGATATGCGCACGAAGGAAGCGTTCGCAAGACGTTGCTCCGCTTCGTACAGCCGCAGGCGGAGCAGAAATGCGCCGTTTTTCGTTTCGGCATAGACCTTGCCGCCAGAAGCATAGATCCTATCAATCTCATTTGGCTCCAGCACGGTCACCTGTTCATCCCGAAACCCCGCAAGCACCTCCGATGGCTCCACCGAAAGCTTCTTTATAATTTCGTTAATCTTGTCAGTGACCCTGTCTGTCACGATGACGATTTTCGGTTCGGTGCAGCTCTCATCAATTTTGATCTCAATCTTCAATCCTGTTCCCTCCTTTCTGCGGTTACAGTATAAAGGATCGGGAAGAGAAATTCCACTATTTCCCGATAGGTGGTTGTTATTGCCTCACAGATGGTAAACAAAAGCAAACAACTTATGAGTTTTTGCGTTCATAGTTCATAGTGGGGAGTATTCTTTCCGGAATCAATTATACCATTTTTTCGGCTGTTTTTCAAGTCATAATGCTTGCCATGCTCGCGGTTTCATGTTTTTGTACCGATAGCAAAAGGGCAGGCATTTTGCCTGTTCTTTGGGCGCGGCGCCGCCGAACTTGTTTCTTAATTGTGAATTTCGCGCGTCTCCTCTTGACAGGCGCCACAGACTGTGCTATAATGATTTGGTCGCGGGGTGTGGCACAGCTTGGTAGTGCGCTTGGTTCGGGACCAAGAGGCCGCAGGTTCGAATCCTGTCACTCCGACCATATCGAGTGTTCATAACAGACCTGATGGTTTGGTGTGGACACTCGATTGTTTTTGCCTGAAATACTTTTTTATTGTTGCCGTGCAGATTCTCCGCATGGATCAGGCGGTGAGAATCGGCGTTTCACTGTGTTGGTATAGTTCGGTGCGCTCTGCTCTCGCTTACGCCGTCTGCTCCCCGTTCACATACCGGATCGCCACGCCCTGTCTTGTCTCCATCAGAACCGGATGCTTTTGCACATACGGGACATCAATCACGCCGACAAACCGATAATGAATCACAACCTTCTGCGTTCGGTTCTTGCCTCTGCCCTGCACGGCGTGGATGTCAATGCGCTCAATCAGCTCGTGAAGCACGGTCGGAGTCAGCGTCTTCATTTGCATAAAGGAACGGATGGCTCGGAGAAAACCGTCTTTTGCTGTCTGCATACCGGACAGGCGGTTCAGGCGCTCGGTATAATCGAAAATCTGTTTCTTCAGTTCCGCTTTTTCTTCCTCGTACTTTTGGGAAAGCTGCATGAACCATTCGTCGTTGACCCTTCCGTTGACATTGTCCTCATAAATACGCTCGTACAGTTTCAGCACCTCGGCATTGCGGGCTTTGGCGGCGGTGAGAGCGGTTCTCCGGCGTTGCCTCTCAAGCGTTGTGAGCTTCTGACCTTCCGGCTGATGTCCTTGGCATACATCTCGTTCATCACATTCCAGAATGCACCGAAATCATCCTCCCCGTTGTCGCTGTCCACGCAGTCATTGATGGCGATGAAGCGGATATTATGCTCCGGAAAGTAGTAGTCGGTGTATTTGCCCACTTCCAGATAGTTCCGTCCCAACCGTGACGAATCCTTGACGATAACCGTGGAGATCTACCCCATATCGGCAAGCATCTGCTGAAAGCCCGGACGATTGAAATCGGTACCGGTAAAACCGTCGTCCACATAAAACTTTGTGTTGCCGAACCCGTGTTCCTTGGCGTACTTGGAAAGCAGTTTCTTCTGATTGGCGATGGAGTTGGATTCGCCCTCGCTTCCGTCGTCTCTCGACAATCGGCAATACAATGCGGTCATACCGCTGTCGGTTTGTTTTTTGACTGTCTTACTCATTGTTCTCCTTTCCGACAGTCGGATCATATTCCTCGCCTTTTATTTTATCCGCTTCCTCCGGTATTGTCAAATGTGCGAAACCGGTCCGGATGATTTTTTCAAAGCGGTCACGGAGATCGGTTTTGCAGGGCGGCAAAGCAAAGCGGGATTCCACAAGAAAATCCACATGATTTACCCGATAGGAACGGGGCGAGCCGTCAAGTGAGAGGTATAAGGGATGCTTTCTCACCTTGCCTCCCTGTCCCGACATCGGCGGAGGTATTGTGCATAATAAGCGCAGGCTTTTATAATAAAATCCTGACTTCCCATTCCCGTCTGGCAGATAATCCCGCAACACCTCGGATGAGATTTTGATGGTCTCCCTTTGGTTTGCCTTTTCTTCCGCCATAATTTCGGCAATCCTCTCCGGTGTGAGGTTGCCATCCCGACTGATTTTCTTCAACCGTACCGCTTGCGAAAGAGACGGTGTCTTTTCTTCCGCTTCTATGATTGCAAGCAGGTCTGCCTGTTCCTGTTCATTGAGGTAAGACAGTTCCACTGCCGGACGGAATGCAATCCTTCCCGCATCCGCAAGGTCGAGTAAACCTTTGGAAAGGTAAGTCAGGCGGATATAGCGGAAGATCTGCCGGCGGCTTTCTTCTGCGCTTTCCGCAATCTCCGTGGCGCTGTCCACCGGTTTTGTGTCCTGTGGGCACAAGGTTGGCTTTTGTCCCTGCCGATCCAGGGCTTCCAGTTTCATTTTGTAGGCAAAGGCTTTCTCGGACGGAAGCAGATGCTCCCGGTGGAGGTTGCTGTCCACCATGGCAATGACGGCTTGATTGCGGTCAAGATTCACGATGTTGGCAGGAATACGATCCAGTTTCAGCCGCTTGCAAGCGTGATAGCGGCGGTGACCGCTGATGATTTCAAAAGAATCCGTCTCGCTGCTGTTCTCCTTGCGGATGGCACGGACAGTGATGGGCGTAAGAACCCCGTATTGACGGATGCTCTCCATCAAAGCGGTCATTTCCTCATCGTCACGGACACTGAACGGATGATTCTGCATAGGACGGATGCGGTGGAGACCGATGGAATAAATCTTCTTTTCGGAAGGCGGGGTCTGGTTGTGATTCTCACTCATTCTTCTTTACCTCCCACCCTGATAACGGTTCGCATGTGATACCGATACGGCGGCAAAAACGCATCCCGTACCAAATCATAAAGTCTCCAGATTTCACGCGTCGCTTTGCCGAGTGCCTCCTTTTCTTCGGTCGACAGCTTTGCTACCTGAAGCGGAAGAACATTCAGGCGATCTCCGATTTCCCGAAGCCGGTCAATGACCTCCTGCCAATCCTCCGGCGGCTTGGTAGCAATACCGGTGCCTCGGATGGCGGCACGCAGAAACGCCTCCTTTCCCCAGTGCGTTTTCGAGAGGCACTTTTCCAGATGTGCCATCTCCCGGTCGTTCAGGTGCACCCGAACAATATGATTTCTTTCTCTCATACTCTTTTCCCCTTTCTTTGAATATGTACTGAAACCGGGGTCTTAGGGGGCATCCCCTAAAAACCGAATTTGGGGCTCCAAATTCATTGCTCGCTAAAAGTGAAAGACAACGATGGAGGGGGACGCAGGCGTGGGTTTACAACGGCTGATAGTTGAGAAGAAAGCGCTATTGTGTAACTCATAAAAACGCGGCATTTTACTTTGGTGAAGTGTCACTTTACTTAGTGTCCGGTGGACACTCAGCAAAAAAACAAGTGGCGATTGTCTGTTGATGCAAGAAGGTGTCCTCACTATACCGACAAAAAACGGCAAAAGGTGAAGGTTTTTCGGAAAGATTTTTTTGATTTTCCCGCAAAAGAATGAGCAGCATAAATGTCAGCCCTTCACTATACCGACATTTCAAGCCCTGAATGTAAGGTTTTCGGTGAAAATATTTGCAAAAAAATTTGAGCCAGCGCAAAAACAAGGACTTTGCCATCCGGATGAATAGGCATAGAAAAAGCCCCCGACCGTTGCCGATCGGGGGGCTTTGGCAACATACAAATTGCAATGCCTATTTACTTATTCCCATTAAAAAATCCTCCAATTTGCCTAAGAGATAATCTGCGGCTTCTCCACCTCCCCTTTCAAGCATGTGCACAAGATCTTCATCCGAAACATCGAGAATCAATTTTCCGTGTTCTTTCAAACATCCCTCAGCAGCAAACTTTGCGGATTCTGAAAAACCCTTTCGAGATATAATAATCGCTACATTTCTTAAAGCAATATCAAATAAATATTTCTCGGTAATATAAACCAAATTTTGGTCAATTTCTTCGGCGTAATTCTTGAATTCAAAAATTATAAAATGAGAATTGAAGTGATGAGTCAGCATATCCCATAATGGATGCATGCTTTCTTTATTGTTTTGGCACACCTTCAAAGAACCGATTAAATCCATTCTGAAGTGTTTGTCATTGGTTTTATGCTGATTTGTAAGTTTATTAAAATAATCAGCCTCAAAAAGCAGTCGAACTATGCTTTCACAGAGTTCTTCATAAGTTTCAGAATAATCACGTCCCATTTTGCAATCTTTTAGCTGTTGCATCAACTCATGACTTTTGCTATCTTCCTTTTCAACTTCACTAACTATATTGTTTTCGTCTATAAGCATACAAAGACCGAACGCCTGCGCTTCATCCGAAGGACGCCCTTCAATATATTCAATCGGAAAATATGTAATTTGCGTTAATTGTTTGGACAGAAGTGAATCATTTTTGCTGTAAAATACCAGATTCTCTATATCCCATACAATCACGCCATACTTCTCATATATTTCCTTTTTGCTAATGCTTGGAATATTATTAAACACTACGAACAATACAATATCGTTTTTCTGAATGTTATGTTTTATCTTTTTTGCTATGATCTTATTCAGTAAAGAGTTTGCCAAAGGGGGTGACACTACTTGGCTTTTATAAAGCTTACACTCTACCCACATCTTACTGTCGCCTTTTTGAGTTACCAGATCCCACCCTTGATTTTGCAAATTGTCATTGAATTTGACACGATTGTATCCAAATTGCTCTATTAAATGTTCAAGATAATTTTCTATGGCATATTCCAAAATTCCATTTCCCATCGCCGGAGTAATAATACCATCATAAACCGCGCTCTTCAACGAGTAAGAAAATACAACATTCTCAGCTCGCAATTCCACCGGCAACTCCGGCGCAACAGAATCCCTACTATTCAAGAAGACAACTATTGTTTTCTTCTCATCGTAAAATGTGCTGTATATACGCTCTGTTATTGGTATGTCGTAAAAAATTACAGACTCATATTCGACCATGTTTTTTGATTGATTTTTGATAAATTTCTGGATTGTTTCCACCAAAATTCGTGAGCTACTTCCATCTGTTACAGATACATAAGCTTGCAGAAAGTTTTCGGTCTGTTCTTTGATGCTAATGGTACTTGTGAGAATCAGAATTCTTCCAGATCTCAGATTGCTGATAATTTCTGCAGTTTTAATTACAACACCTTTCCCACATCCAACAGGCATATCAACGACTATTTGTTTCTGACCTTTTTCTATTGCTTGTCTGATAGAATCAATAGCTTTAAGCTGATACTCCTGTAACCTCATACCTTCCATTAACAAACTACCTCTTTACACTTTAATATGTTTTATAACTTCCCTGTTTTTTCGATGCTTTCATTGATACAATCTCATATTACCATAAATAATCGCCGTTTGCAAAAAGTGAATCGTTCACATTCCATTCGACAGATCTTTCCCCTTCAAACCATGACAGTTGATTTCGGTAACGGTCTGTTAAACACAGAATACGCTGATTTGTCGAACCCAATAGACGGCGAGAATGTTCCGGACTTTCCGCCCGATATGCACCGTCGAGCACCATATCGCATCCGGAAAGCACATCCGCCACATCTTCATACAAGTGCCCGGTAAATGCGATGACTCCGAGTCCCATGCTCTGAATTGCGGCAGTCAACTCCGGCAGATTCTGTTGCATGGTTGGCTCCCCGCCGGAATAAGTAACGCCCTCAATCGCATACTTCTCTTTGGCATCCGAAATGACATGCATAAGTTCTTCAAGGGTCATCAGATGCCTCGGTTCCAATGCCTGAAATGCGGGATTTCCGCATCCGGGGCATCTGATATTGCAGCCCTGAAACCAAATGGTAAGCCGCTTGAACGGTCCTTCGGTTTCCGTGCAAAGATTAATGGCAGCGATATTGAATTTACTCATTTTCAAAACTGAATTCAAGCCCGTTCTTGTTTGCCTTCACAAGCAATCTTGTCCCTCTCAGAGAAGCGAGATCCTGCTTGTTTTCAAACATGAACATAGCAAGTTCATCCAAAAGTTTATCATTGATCGCATTGAGGATATCACGACCGCCCTTACTGCTGTCGGCGCCACCGAGGATATAGTTGATAAACTCCAGTTCGTTTTCAAATTCAAGATCGATCCGGTATTTGTCGGCGACAGCTTTTTGTACGGGGCGCAGCTTCGATTTCGCAATTTTAATGCTAAATTCTTTGTCTTTGATAAAGTTAAACGGCACAATATTGCTGTACCCGATTCTGCCGAGAATTTCGGGGCGTTTGATCTCGTTATCAAAATAATTCTTTACAATTTTGATGAATTCTTCGGCAACATCCCGGTTGGAACCGCTCGATGAAACTTCGGAAGCCCCGAGGTTGGATGTGAAGATGATCACGCTTTCACTGAAATATACGGTCTCGCCCTTGCTGTCCGTCAGACGACCATCCTCCAGAATTTGCAGGAAAATATCAAGAATACGCGGGTTCGGCTTTGCCGCTTTTTCTATCTCGTCAAACAGAATGATACTGAAGGGTTTTTCTTTTACAGCGTTCGTCAACTGCCCGCCTTCTTCATATCCGACATACCCGGGAGGCGCTCCGATCAGCTTCTGGTCGCTGTTCTCCTGTGCATACTCCGACATGTCAAAACGGATGCACGCCTGCTCATCCCCGAACAGAAATTTAGCAAGTGCTTTGGAAAGTTCGGTCTTACCGACGCCGGTAGGTCCAACAAAGAACAGCACTCCCTTCGGAGCGGCACGACTGGAAGATTTATGGATTCCCGTGAGTCCCATATATGCCTTGACAACGACCTTTTCGATCTTCTCGATTGCCTCTTCCTGGCCGACTACGCGTTCACCGAGAATTTTTTTGATATTTTTCACCGACTGATAGTCAAGTTTTTCCCACGGATTATCTTTCTCGCCATACTTGAAAAGCAGATAAAGCTGTTCAAACGGCATCTTCCCCTCTTTTCGGGAAAGGCGCGCCATCTGAATGATTTCACGGTTGGTGAAATCGTCCAGCATATCAATGTATTCATTCTTCTTTTCTGCGGTCATCAGGGATTCGCCGGGCTTGAGTTTGACCTCAAAGCCACTCTCAATCTTCTCCATGATCCGTTTACGCTCCTCACGGTCAGGCCGGGATAGAGTCAGGCAGGAAACCTCCGGGTTTCCCTGATAGAAAGAAATCGGGAACATGGCAAGTTTGCTTGTAATCAGAATGACCGTACTTTCGTTCACCTCGGAAGAAAGGTACTCCACCTTTTTATCCTTAATCGCCTTACCGAGGAGCGTCAGAAGTTCCCTCTCGTCCGGCGGTAATTGCCCTCCTGTGGAAAAGAGGTAATCCACCCAGTTCAAAACAAACGCCGTCTTCCGGTTGGGTTTTTTCAGATTTTTGAAAATGATATGGAAGATCTCCGCCGGCTCCTTGAAAAGTCCCGTTCCTGTCTTTTTCTCCTCTTTTGGCGTTTCTTCCTCATCGTCAAAGGTGTATTCGTCACCCGCCACTTCTACTTCGTCAATGACCGAAAGGCGGCTAACATCCCCGTCTACACCGTCAATTCTGTCCCAGTAAAGAACATCGTCATACTCCATTGAACGTAGCAACTCCATAAGATATTGCTTCAGATCCACAATCTGCTTCTTTTCATTCAGGTACACATCTCCGACATTCCCGTCAAGAATCACACACCGCTTGATACCGATTTCCCGGCGCAAGCGTTTGAAGGTTGTTTCCAGTGCCATTTTTTCACCCCTTATTCTTGTTTGTATTCATCGCCTGATACTTCATTGTGGAGATCTTATCCGGATTGGACCAGATCTCCGTTTTTACTTTTACATGGATACCATAGACTTCTTCAAGATCGGACATAAACGGCTCAATATCTTTCTGACATGCCTGTCCCTCATATCCCCGGAAATCGTAAATGAATCTGCCATCCAGAAACACGCGGAAAGTTGCCTTTTCCCCGCTGGCTTTCAGGGCAACCATCGTCACCTCATTTGTCTTTGAGTCAAGGCGTATATTCTTCTTTTCTATAATGAACCCTCGAGCTGTGATTGCTTTTTTAATGATGGAAAGAGATTTTTTTCTTACCTGCTCCTCTACAAGTTCCGATGTTGCCTCGGATTGTATCTCGAAAAGCGACTTATCCGAAGTCATGATTTCTTCGATTCTTTCGTGGGAAATGCGCGATGCTTCGAGTTCCCGACGGATCCGTTCTTTTTCCGCTCTTTCGCGGTCAGCTACCGTTGTATCTCTCAATCTCTTCCCGGCTTTCAAAAGCTCTTCGCCGGATAATTCCGGTTGCTTGAGATAAGCAAGATAAGTGAACTGCCGCAGCACCTCATCCGTAATGCTGTTTAATAACCACGCCGTGTCTTCATCAATCCGTACGATTCCATCCGCGCGGTCTGCCTGATCCTGCTGGTATTTCTGAATTCTTTCCGAAAGGATGGAATCATAAAGAGCACGCAAATCCTGCATCTTACCGGAAGATAAGGAATCTATGTATCTCTGTAATTCTTCGGCAGTAGCAACCGCGTCCTCTTGTGGCTCACGCCGCAAATAATCCGAATCCATCGTCTGAACGCCTCGGTTAATCAGCGCTTGTGCTTTGTCTTGAACCGCATGCAACCTTGTTCGGACGGCTTCTTTTTCCTGTTCCAACTGGTGATGAAAAAGAGCGGTCTGATCGTTTTTTAACCGACTTGTCGTGCGGTCGATTTCTTCGAGCATCTCTTCCAGTTCGGTCAATCGCTTATCCGCAATATCGCAGATAGACTGACATTGCAATCCGATTTTGGCATAATCAATTTGTACGGCGTGGCTCACTTTTTGTCTCCTTTCAAAGAAAATACAAGGTCTCTCCAGCCTTCCAGCATTGTCCTGTCAAAGGACACCTTGCGGGATTCCGGATGCTGCAGACTGTTGCGGCACATACGAAGTTTGTGAAGATTGTCTGCCGCCTCACGGGTGATTGCTTTTTTCGCCTTTGCTTCGTCAATCAGCTCGTTGGCAGGAAGCGACGGATCTACGGAAAGCATTCGCCGCAGATCGTACTGCGCCTTCATGAAAAGGCTACTGACGGCAGTATTGAATCTACCGCGTGCGATTTGCTCGTCAATATACTTTTCCGTGATTTGCTCCGGATGCTCGGCGGCAGTTCTTTCTATGGAGAGCACTTCCTGCACCGGGGCAAACACAGAAGCGTAACGATCAAGTATTGCATACTGTTCTTTCGCATACTTCCGATATTTCTCCACGGATTTTCTCTCATTTTCAAAGGTAGAAAACACATCGAAAAACGCATCGACATTATAATCATCCCGCAAAGAATAGTCGGTCAGGTCCTCAATTCCGAGCATATCGCAAAGTTTCCATAGGTTTGAGGACAGAAGCGCATACTTCTGCTCGAGTTCCGTTGTTCCGTCGATTCTCGTTCTTTCTAAAAGCGCGTTCATCAACGGCTCCACCACATTCGTCAAAGGCAAAATCAGTTGTTCATCAAAGCCGAGGCTTTCAAGTGCCTGATAGACAAGTTCCGGCGACTCTTTTTCCCTCATGTTTTTTGAAAAGCGACTGATAAATTCCGCATCCGACATATCCATTGCGCGGCGAAGCGGAGAAATTGCGGAGTATCCCACAAGCGCCGATGTCAGATCGACCTTTTTCACATACTCATTGAAAACATCTTCGGACAGTTCGGAAAACAATGTTTTCCACTCCGGATGTTTTCCAAAGGCGGCGTTAATCTTCAGCAAGACATCAATTTTTTCTTCCTCGGTTACAGCCTGCGTCATCTTCCCGGTCGCATACCAGCGAAGATATTCCGGACTCTTTTTCACTTCCGCAATGTAAAGAACGATCTTTCCGCTTTCTGATGTAAATTCTTCCGTGTAACAACGTTGCAGAATTGTCCCGAGAAGTTTATCAAACGAATCGCCATCTGCGATGGTTTCCACGAGCATCTGCAGTTCAAACACATCACCGAAGTCCTTGCAAGGGATTCTGAGATTGAGCGGAGAATCATATTTGCATCCTGCAAGATCGAGGAGTGCGAACTCGGCGTTCGGGTTCAGGATATCAAGCAATTCCTCGGCGTTCTCAAATTGCAATATATTGTCCGTCCGCCCGATATCAAGCCGCCCGCGACAAAGGAATATCTGGCACGGTCTCGTCGCTTGTTTTTTCACATCGTCGGGAATGTAGAGATTGTCCGCTTTGATCGTCTCAAAATCAACGGTCGGAACCTCTATGGGAAACTTGTATTTGTTTTTCATAAGCATTCCGGCAGACATCAATGCGGAAGAATAGTATTTTTGGAAAAACGCCTGTTCGTCTGTGCTTTCAAAAACAAATCTTACGCCGTAACGACCGATTTCAATAGAAAGATTATTTTCCGTTTTTACCGCCAATTTTTTCGGTTCTTCGCACGAGATCCCGGCTACCAACTCTTCTTTTTTCAAACCGACTTTATCTTTCGTTAAGCGGATATGGTCCTCCATATCCGAAACATCGTAATCCACCGCATCAAGAAAATCTTCTCCGAGAAAAGATGTATTCAACGGCGCATAATACGATTGTTGGCAGTGATACTCATACTTTCGGGTGGCAGGCCGGTAAAACAAATCTACTTTCTTTGCCCGTTCCTCACCGGTAGGGATCGCGCCTTCTGCAAACATTTTTTTGCCTTTTGCGGTAAGGAAAAAATACCCCATCTTCATCTCGCCAAAATATTCAGGTCTTTCAATGTAGGATGTATCGAACGCCGCCTCCACAATTTCGGTTGCCACCAAAGATGCGAGTTCTTTGGCAAACAGATAATGAAGATCGGTCGGGATGCCGAACCGCAGGAGAAGCGTGCCGATATTCTCTTCACGCATAGCGGATTGTTGCATCAGTTCCAAAAGGATATAGGCGATACCGGAAGCTTTTTTGACCTCGTTATATCTGACAGTCACCGGGTAACAAAGCATCGGAAACGGGCACGAGGTCTTGATTATTTTCATTGTGCTGTCATTCATTCTCATTATCTCCTATCACATCCTCGGCAGTTAACAACCTTCCGCGAAGCCCGATTGTATCAATGATTTTTTGATACACCGGATAATTCGTCTTATCCAACGCATGGTTACCGGAAAGGTCGGGCAGATCGATCTTCTGCTCGGAAAGGAATTTCTTTGCTCCGACGATGATGAGCAGTTTTCTCGCTCTGGAAAAAGCGACATTGATGCGCTCAAACTGCTTGACAAACTCCGCATTGAACCGATGATCACGCGGATTACGAACCATGGAAACAAGAATGACATCCCTCTCGTCTCCCTGAAAATCGTCCACCGTGCTGATGATCAGCTTCTCGTCATCCTTTTGCGAAAAGCCCCTATACTGATTTCCTTTGCGGCGTTTTTTAATCAGACCCGCCTGATCTCCGTATGTACAGATCACTCCGACGCTCGGCCTCTCGTCAATCTGTCGTTCTTTATCCACCCGGATTTTTCCCTTGGATATCAGTTCCGATGCCGCACGGTCGATTCCATTCAGCAACTCCATAATCACGGATGCTTCCTGTTTGTTCTGCTTGGAGGTGCTTCCGTCCTCACTGGATTCCTTTTTCTCACAATCGACAAAATAGATGTGATGCTCGGGGTCAATGATAATATTCCCATTTATCTTTACGGTAAGCCCGTGCTGTTTCTCGTCGTCCTGTTGCTTTTTCCCGATCATCAGTCCGCGTTCATTGCCACCGTAGAAATGGTTGAACACCTCCATGATGTGGCTATGGCAACGGTATTGCTTGTTGAGCATCACGCGAAAATCACCCGGAACTCGCTCATACAGCGTTTTGAAGAAACATTCTTCATACAGCGCCGTATACAAATCATTCTTTTCCTTGGTAATGATATTTTCATCAAGCCCTTCAAAGTCACCGTCCCGCATATGACGCAGATCATACATCGGCGGCAATTGCCGATGATCTCCGACCAGGATCACGGTTTTACCGTACAGAATCGGAATCAGCAAGTCGAGAAACGAGGATTTTGATACTTCATCAATGATGACCACATCAATTCCCTGCTTGCGGATATCCACATCATCGATTCCGTATCGTTCCAAATCAGACAGTTGGGATCTTGTGAACCGATCACGACTGGTGCAGGTAATGCCGAAAACATTGACATTGTTATAGAGATCTCTTGTGTACGCCTGTCTGTCTTCCTCCAGAATATCCGGGGAGTCCAGATATTTGCAAATTTCTTTGAGTACCGGAATACGGCGTGCATCTTCTTGCTTTGTCCTTTTGAAATCTGACTCAAGCCGACTCCATTCTTCACGGATAATGGCAAATGCCGTTTCCATATCACCGGAGTCATATTCCCGTATGATTCCGAAATCACGGAAAAAGCGACCGATTTTTTGTTTCAGCATCCCGTTCAGTTCTTCCTGCTCCAGGACGCCGGAATCTTCACTCAATTCCTCATATTGTTGTTTGGCTTCGTTAATCCGGCGCGCAAGCTCATTGTCTTTTGCAAGCGCATTCTCTTCCTGTTCTGAAAACGGCCGCTTCGCCTCATTGATTTCATTGTGAATTTCCGAAAGAATTTCAGCCAGTTTGATCCGAAATATCACGACGGCATCCGGAACGGACTGCAAGACGGCTTTGTCCGCCATAATCTCCGGGGTGACAAGAGTGCTCAAAAGTCGATCCTGCACATCCGCTCCGCCGGAATCTTTGATCTCTTCTATTTGCTTTTTGACCTCAATCAGCTCGCCGCGCTTTTCTTTCAGTTTGAAAAAGGCATCGGTACCGGGTTCAAACGCACTTTCGTCTTCCGCAAGCTCACCGATGATAGACTGGAGTTTTTTTCTCTTGACTTCCAGAGAGGCAAGACGATCGTCTCCGCAAATTTCGGCAATCTCCGAACGGATCACAGAAAGATCAGCACTCATAATCTCACGGATTTTTTCACTGCCGGCGCCGGCAAAGCACGGATATTCCCGCAAAAGATTTTCCGCTCTGTCTTTGAAAGCAACAAGAAAATGTTCTTTTGCGCCGTCGACATCAAACCGATAAGAATCTATTAGCTTTTCGGTTCTGACAAAACGCTCCAGTTCCTCTTGAATATCGGATCGAAGTTCTCTGACTTTTTCTCTTTGTGCGCTCAGATCGGCAATCACATCGGATAATCGCTTTCGCTCCTGCTCAATCTTTGCGTTTTCCCCCTGCAAGCGGAGCAGTCGATCATAATCAAAACGGAGTTCCTGCATTTGTGCAGAAAAAGTCTCTTTTGTCTCGTTAAAATGCTCGTAACGATCAATCTGCCAGCGAAGACTCTCTTGAATATTTTTGTAGAAGTTATCTACAAGCCGCTCCGGGCTGTAATTCGTTTCTTTTTTGTTCTGTGAAGGGATCAGCCGCAGCGGACGGATCTCCGGGATTTTCGGCAGTCGTTCAAACACATTGTCAATGGCTTTGTGCGTTTCCGAAGAGACCAGAATCTTTTTTCCCTGCTTTGCGAATTGCGCGGTGATTTCGGCAATCACCTGTGTTTTTCCGGTACCGGGAGGTCCCTGCAAAAGGAAAATACTTTCACTGGCAAGCGCTCTCCTGACCGCAAGTTTTTGTGTATCATTCAGACTCTCGAGACACCAATCTGGGCTATCCTGTAAAGGTGACACCGCATCGGATAATTTCTGCGGATCAAAAAGGTAACTGACAAGATACGGATTCCTGACATACCCGCCAAGCAAGGAAGCAAGTGCCTTTTCCTGGCGTTCCAGTTTTGCCTTTTCCGCCCGATTATCATAAGTCAGAAAACGGCAGGTAATCTTGTCAAGATCCTTTTTGATTTCGGTGGCACTGTCATTCTGATTTTCGGGACAAAAGTAAATTTCATATCTCCGGACGGTATCGTTGTCAATACGCTCCGCCACCTTATCACGAAATGCTCTCTGTATTTCTTGCTTTTTCTGTTCTTTCTCGGACTCAATGGTACTCCTGTATATGGCTTGCAGTTCACCCCTTTTGGCTTCTTTGAGTTTGGCAAGTTCAGCTTCCCGCTCCATGTCGAGACTTTTCCTTTTGGCTTCTGCCAATCGTTTGTTTCTCGCCTCATAGAAGATGGAGATCGGAAACATTGCCATCGTCTGCTCAATGGCGACGCGCTGCTCGTCGGTGAGTGTCTCAATCTGTTGATCGATTTCTTCAAGTTTTTCCCGTTTCCCCTTTCCGTTCTTTTTACGCACTTCTTCTAACTGTTTTCGCTTCTTTTCATATTCCGCCTGTATCGGTGCAAGAACCGTGATATCGTATTCCCGCCTGACTTCTTTATCCTTATTCTCTTCAATGTCCCGGGCAAGTGAGGCGTTCAGTTCTTTTTCGTATTCTTCATGCTTTCTATCAACGCCAGCAATCAAGCCGGGGCGCACAGCGTCCATTTGCTTTTTCAGTTCTGCTTCTATCATGCTCCGGTATTCTGCGTCAATTTCTTTTTCTGCTTGCGCACTGTCTTTTTTACACTGCGCCTCAAGGTCGGAGCAATCCGGTTCCAAATCAGTAATGACAAACTGAAACCGTTCCCCCAGCGTATAGGGGAATTTAAATCCTTTTGGCAAGCTGCCGTTAATATAGTGCGGCTCCTGCTCGGAGAGCCCCATGGAATCTCTGGAATATCTGCGGAGATATACCTCATATTTCGGCTTTCCGTACCCGCTTCTGCCGATCGTTTCCGAAAGAACGACCCTTCGGTTCTTTTCGATTGCAACACAGATTAAAGGAAATTCATCCGCATCCGAAATTTTCCTGTCTAAAATAATCTGCTCGCCCTTGGAGAACTCCTCGTGCCCGTCCAGCAGATATTCCTTCCATGTTTCCTCGTTTTTCCGATATGCCGCCTTCGTAACGACATATGCCTCTTTTACGGACACATCCGTGATTTCTTCGCATTTCTCGGACTGAACCAAAAGATAATATTTGCGGAACGCTATGTATTCTTTCCACCGATCAATCGTTTTCCGAACACTCACCGGATCAGAGACGGGATAAACCTCTTCGCAAAGGCGATCAATAAAATCATGCGTCAGAACGGCATCCCTGGTCTCTCTCGTTCCGTAATCCGGCACGGTGATCTGTCGCCCGGAACGATCCGGAAATGTTTTCGTGGTAAACGCGCAAGCCGCCGTACAATTCACCCGATATTCCCCAAGCTTTGCGACACCGGAATCAATCAGTTCTATGCCTTTTACGGTAAAGGCAATCACAGAACCGAATGTGATATCCCCAATAAAAATCACATCCGTTTCATCGGGAATGCCATAGGTTCTGTATAGCGATGGTCGGATAACCACATTATTGATATATTCAGCTCCCTCGCTGCCATCCCGTCTGACCCTCCGCTGTATTTTTCTGTCGAGCGCAGGCATGGAAATATAGTATTCGGATTCGCTGTACGGACAACACATAGCAACGAATTTTTGCAGGTCTTCCGGAGCGTTTCTGCCAAGCCGACGTTTGATTCCTTCATACTGCTCAGTGAGTGACTGCGTGTAAAAATCGTCGAAGTTGCGGCTTCCGCTTGTCAGATTATCAAAAAAATTCAAATACAGATATGCCATGTTTTCTCCTCACGCATCTGCTGTCAATGCATTATACTTTTTCAGAAATTCCACTGTCCAGTTCTTTGCATATTCAAAACCACGATCCTTATAGATGGCACCGATGATGGATTCCACATACAAATCGTGCCCGGTCGTTTTTGGCTTTTCGTGATCCGGAATATTCGGTTCATCGTTAAAGTGCTTCTCGTTATAAGCAAATCCGATAATCCCGCTGTCAATACACACCTCATGCAAGGTTTTGTTCTTTTCGATTTCAATTTTTTCGAGGGTAATGCTCTTGCAGTCGGCATTTTGAGAGTAGCAAAAATCCGCCAAAATGAGTTTCAGAACAGCATCTCCAAGCGTTGACAACGCTTTACAGACGCAATTGTCCCTGTTTTTTCCGTCCTGGGCACGGCTGATTTTTGTACAATTCATGGCTTGGGAAAGCCATGAAATATCCGAATATTCGTAAGCTATCAACGACGCTAGAACTTGCATCTTTCCCTTGATTTTTTCTTCTTCCATACAGCCATCGCCTCATACATTCAGTGGGTTGTTCTCTTCCCGAATCGCCATTCGGATATGTTCTGTAAAATAATCATCATAGTTCCAAGTTGCCATTTCCGGATTTTCTCCGAAGAACGCCGCGCAGAATTCATCGTAAAACAGTCCGAGATCTGTCAGCTTTTTTTCGATATACTCATCGTCGATTTTCAGAATATACTGTGAAAGTTGCCCATTCTTGTAAGCGCCGGAAAGGAGCATTTCGGGACAACGATCCTTCACTTTTGCAAACAATTCTTCGCTATTATGCTTCAAAAAGTTCCAAACCGTGTAAAAATTATTGTACACCGTAAAGTGCGGCAAGTCAGAAATTTTGTGCTTTCCGTACATTGTTCCCTCGATAAAAGTCTCCAGTTTATTCCGACTCACTTCCGGATAACTGTACCCGAGAACCCTGGCTTCATATAGCATGAGTGCCGTCATTTCGCTCGCTATTTGGTGGATGAAATTTGCATGCAGAGCAATTTCCAATTCGTAATACGGTTGAACCCTCTTCATCCCGGCAAGCGTTCCTTTTTCGGCAGTTTCCTCATAATCATAAATGCCGTCCATAAGACTCGCGGTGCGTACCCGGTTTTCCGTTTCTTTTTGCGTGGTGATTTCGGAAAATGCCAGTTTGTTTTCTCGCCATTTCTTTTGCAAAGTAGCAAGAGCATCGCAGAAGCGGTTGCAAACATAATCGTGTCGATGCACCTTTGCCGGTGTAAAATATGTGGTGTTTCGTGGGATCTGCGAGGCGGCATTCAAAACTTCTTCCGGCACACCGGAAATTTTGACTTTTTTCATCCGTTTGAGGTCAATCTTCACCCGACTGTCTTTTTTTCATCAAGCCGTAATACTCCGGCGTTGTCATATCTGCCACCGTATGTCCCGCAAACGAGCCGTAAAACTTGGAATAATCCTTTGCCGTTGCCTTGGGATTTCTTTTTTTCTTTTTCATATATGCCTCCAAAACAAAAGGGTACCCCGAGTGAGATCGGGATACCCCCATGCAAAACAGACGACTTGTTTTGCACAATGGAATTCGCACGCTCACCACTCCGCAATAATGCCATAGGCGAAACCGAACCGACCGATTCGGTATTTTGATCATAAATCTGTGCTGATTCATGTATATTATATCACATTTAATGTCAAAAGTCAATCTTTAGCAATTGTATTCGGCATCTTGAACAGTTTTTTCGTCATGATCTCCTGTCCGGAATCTCCCGAAGGCAAGATACGATAATGAGCTCGATTACACTGAGAAACAAACCGCCGAAAAACCATCCGGCAACGCTCCTTCCTTTGTTCCCTGCAATGATCGGGCAGGCAATCATGCTGATTACATTCAAAATGAGTCCGATAGTAAAAGCCACTTCCATATGTTATCCTCCAAAACACGATAGTACCTTTATTATATCGCAGTTCCGACATTTCTTCAATGTACCGTAAGTTCAAAAGAAAAAGGACCTACTCTATAGCAAGCAGGTCCTCCGGCGAAACTCCAAGAAACACGGCGAGGTCAACCAGGCGGATGAGGGTCGGAAGCTTCCGTCCTGCCGTCCATTCGTAGATCACTCTCGGACTTTGCAGTCCAAGTTCTTCTGCAACCTGCTCATAGGTATAACCGGGTCTTTCAATGGCTTGATATATCTTTCTCCCCGTATTCTGTTTGTGCAGCCTCTTTTTACAGTTCATATCTCTACCTCCTAAAACGAACATCTCGTCTGAAAAGGCAGAATAAACTGCGTAATCATTATACCATGGGGAGCGGATTTTGTCAATCGCTCCCCGGCGCTCCCGCGCTGTGATTCACTGTGCAAAAATATGCACTATCTTTTATGTAATCATTTTACACCTTCTACCGGCGAATGTAAATGTACCGGCAGTTCATTTTTGATGCTGCATCATTTGCTCATGCAAAGTAATTTCCCATAACGATTTCCTCCGCATCATGCCTGGCAACATTCATCTCTTGCACCCATCGGATGGGCTCTGCGATTTTCAAGTGCTCATCAATTCCTCGTGCGGTAGCGAGTTCCTCTGTGATCTTCAAAACCGCCTCCCTTGCCTCAAAATCAATTCGGTGCAAATATTCATTCAGGCGGTTTTCTGTCAGGAGCGTTGTGTATGTACCCAGCCGATACTTCTTGAGATAGTCAAGATATACCCGACCATATTTGCCGATGGAATAGATTGTGCCTGTTGGCAAAGCCAGAGTGGGATAATAGATGCCGTTTTCTTTTTCTGTGTAAGTAATTTCCATAATCTGTTTCCTTTCAAATTTCATTTTTCACTTGTATCACAGGCAAAACCGGCACGAAAGGAATATGTCCGACCGTCTTTTTGTAAGTCTGTTATGAACACTCGTACCACATACGAATAATCCGAACACTTTCCGAATAGGAGAGGCGTTCGGATTTTTTGTTTCTATCGAATATCCGAATTTCAATGCAAAGAAATAGAAGAAGCCCTTGCGGGCGGTGGAATGTCCACGGCGGTGGAATGTCCACTGTCCGCAAGGGCTTTGGTTATGCCGACTGTTCGGCAGGTGTTTTCTTTTCCTTTCGTTCTTCCCGTTTAGCCTTCCACTCCTCGTACTCCTGCTTGCCTTCCTCCGATTCAAAGAAAGCCGCAATCGCCGGATAAAAGGTATGAACGATTGCTTCTATCTCGTGCCGTGGAACACTTGACCTTGGCTTATACTCTCCACTCCGGTCATGTTGCAACCAAACATATAGCAGAAGAACCTCTTTCAAAAAATATTTGACTTTGTACTTGAGTATTTTCCAAACTGTCAATCGCATCACCTCGCATCGTCTCTTGATCTACGGAGCATTTTCTGCCGTTGGCGTTCTCTTTCCGCTTCCTCCAGCATCCGCAGAATGGCGGTTTCCATCTGTTTCGGTGTATGATCCGGAAAGAAGCGACGGAGCGTGTCAGCATCCAGTTTGACGGTTTCTCTTTGATTCGCTTTCGGTTTCTCCATGACCTCATACATCGTATCGGGATCCAGCCGATGTGATGCACTGAGGTCTTTTAACTTGACGGCTTGCGACAGGGACGGTGTTACTTCAAGGTCTTCCATAATGTCTGCAAGTGCCAGTTGTTCTTCCTCGGTCAGATAGGATAACCGCTCGGCAGGCATCAATGCTATCTTGCCTTCATCCACCATATCAAGAAGCGGTGGGACAAGATTTGTCAGCCGGATATAGCGGAATACCATATCCCGGCTTTCCCCCATTGCCGCACCGACTTCTGCTGCGGAATCTGACTTTGTCGCAACTTGCGACAAACTTTTTCCTCTGTGCTTGATCGCATCCAGTTTCATTTTGTAGGCAAACGCTTTCTCGGACGGCAACAACCGTTCGCGGTGCAGATTGCTGTCCACCATCTGCCGCATGGCGTACAGGGTCTCATTGTTGGCTTTCCGATAGTCAATTCTTTCTTCGGTTTCCATGTGTATGTTATGCCACATTTCTGCCGGAATTGCAATAGGATTGCTCAATATTTTGATGCCGATTAATTAAGGAACCACTGATTTATTCGGCGGCACATCTTCGACACATCTTTTCCCGCCTGCTTCTTGCCGAAAAACTCGATGTACATCCAGTACATCTTGAGT
>QWCN01002402.1_pt1 | contig 24646 bp, 22 predicted proteins | sample 1972711 | NCBI WGS metagenome assembly QWCN01 (sample SAMN09866707, study PRJNA288562) | Human gut metagenome isolate term1_stool, whole genome shotgun sequencing... | isolation source: gut | host: Homo sapiens | place: USA: California
CTTGAGCTTCTCGACCTGAAGCGTCGCCGGCTGGGAAGGGTCGGGGGAGAAGGCGGGGCTTTCAGCCGCGGCCTTCCATGTGCCGCGGCGATAAAGGGAGATATGCAGGACGGCGCTTCCGCTGCCGTCAGTGCGGATACCGGCAAGTAGCTTCGGCTGATCGCCGGAGCTGCCGAGCAGCGCGCCGGCCAGAATGGCGGCGAGCAGGCAGAGGTACCAGGGAAGGTGCAGGTAAATGGCGCAGAACAGCGAGGCGCAGGCGCCCGCGACGTACTGGCCGGCCGCACCGATGTTGAACATACCGACCTTATAGGCAAACAGGACGGACAGTGCGCACAGCAGCAGCGGCGCCGTGCGCACCAGCGCCTGGCCGAAATACTTGAGCTTCAGTGCGCCGGGGAAGCGCAGGAAGCTCTTCATCACCGCCACGATCGCTTCAAATGCGCCGCTGGGTTCGATGATCAGCAGCACCACATATCCCACAATCAGGCCGCCCAGAATGCACACCAGGGAGGCGAGCAGCGTCTGGAAGCCGTCCTTGCGGATGAGGGATTCACGTTCTTTTTTCACTGCTTCTTCGCCTCCTTCTTTGCACCGGCCATGTACAGGCCCAGCTCTTCCACGGTGGTCTTCTTGGGGTCAAGCTCGCCCACGATCTCGCCCTCGTACATGACGAGGATGCGGTCGGACACCGTCATGACCTCGTCCAGCTCCAAGGATACCAGCAGCACCGCCTTGCCCGCGTCCCGCTGGGCGACGATCTGCTTGTGGATGTACTCAATCGCGCCCACGTCCAGACCCCGGGTGGGCTGCACGGCGATCAGCAGCTGGGGATCCTTGTCGATCTCCCGGGCGATGATGGCCTTCTGCTGGTTGCCGCCGGACATGGAGCGGGCAATGGTGACAGGCCCCTGACCGGAACGGACATCGTACTGCCCGATCAGCCGCTCGGCATAGGCGCGGATGTTCTTCCGGCGGAGGAAGCCGAATTTGTCGGTGAACTCCGGCTCAAAATACCGCTGCAGGATCATATTGTCTTCCAGGGTGTAGTCCAGCACCAGGCCGTGCTTGTGGCGATCCTCCGGGATGTGGCTCATGCCCAGGGTGCTGCGGCGGCGGATGGGGGCGTGGGTGATGTCCACGCCGCACATGGTGATCGTGCCGCCGGACGCGGGTTCCAGACCGGATATGGCATATACCAGCTCGCTCTGGCCGTTGCCGTCAATGCCCGCGACGCAGACGATCTCCCCCGCGTGTACCTGGAAGCTCACGTCCTTGACCGCATTGTTCTTGTGGACCTTGGATGGGACGGTGAGGTTCTTCACATCCAGAACCACTTCGCCCGGGTGCGCCTCGCCCTTGGTGACCGCAAATTCCACGTCCCGGCCCACCATCATCCGGGACAGCTCTGCCTTGGTGGTGTCCGCGATGTTCACGGTGCCGATGTACTTGCCCTTGCGCAGAACGGAGCAGCGGTCGGCCACCGCCATAATCTCGTTGAGCTTGTGGGAGATGAAGAGAATGGACTTTCCTTCCGCCGCGAGATTGCGCATGATTTGCAGCAGCTCCTGGATTTCCTGGGGGGTCAGCACGGCGGTGGGTTCGTCGAAAATCAGAATTTCGTTGTCCCGGTAGAGCATTTTCAGGATTTCCGTCCGCTGCTGCATACCGACGGAAATATCCTCGATCAGGGCGTCTGGGTCGACCCGCAGGCCGTATTTTTCCGACAGCGCCATGACCTTTTCCCGGGCGCGGGCGCGCTGAAGGATGCCGTGCTTCGTGTCCTCGTCGCCCAGGATGATATTATCCAGCACGGAGAAGCACTCCACCAGCTTGAAGTGCTGGTGAACCATGCCGATGCCCAGGGCATTGGCGTCGTTGGGGTTGTTGATCCTGACCTCCACGCCGTCCTTTTTGATCACGCCCTCCTCGGCCTGGTAAAGGCCGAACAGAACGCTCATCAGCGTGGATTTTCCGGCGCCGTTTTCCCCCAGCAGGGCGTGAATTTCACCCTTTTTCAGCTGGAGCGTAACGTTGTCGTTTGCGATGATACCGGGGAAGCGCTTCGTAATGTTTACCATTTCGATTGCGTAAGGTACATCCTGCAATCCAATTACCTCCTTTTCGTTCCCGGCGGGGCAGCGGCACAATTCGCCCCTTTCCTTCCGCCGCCGTCCGGCAATCCATCATGGGAGGGCTGCCGCTGCCGGACGGTTCTAAACTTGTGCGTTGCTTTTTTATTATACACGACCTATCGTCAGATTTCAAATAAAATCCGTGGAAAACGGGAAATTTTTTGGTAAAAAAAGAGAACGGGCAGCTTGCCCGTTCTCTTTTCACTTCAAAACAGTGTGTCCATCCAGCGCGGTCTGAATCTCCGCGACCGGGTCTTGGCAGGATTCGTCGTCTACCTCATACACGTAGAATATATTCTCATAGGTGAAGAAGCCCACGGCAGAATCATAGCCGCCCATTTTATGATGCACGCGGTAAATGGTCGCGTCCACGCCCAGCCGGGACAGCGGATAGTCAAACGTCTCCACCTCCGCCTCGTCCTCGCTCATATTCCGGATGTCGCTGTCAATGTCGGTTCCCAGCATGAGCATGATGCTCTGGGAAACGCCGGTTCCGTCGGGCAGCGTCAGATAGCCGTAGCCGCTGGCCTGTATCATCTGCGCATCGGTCTCGTTCGTCTGCGACCAGACGGAAAAGCTGATGCCATCGGTGGAATAAGCATTGTCCAGAAGACGGATGCCGGTCGCCGATCGGAATTCTTCGACCGTAGCAAATGTCCGGTCGTACACGGTTCCCTCGCCCTTGATGGATGTAAGGAACGTTTCATCCGCGCCCTCGTAGGCGGCAAGCTTCACGGGGATGGAATACAGTATGCTGTAATCGTCAAAGCTTACCTCCGGCTCCACCTGGGGAAAATCCCCGGCGCGGACGTAGGCTTCCACGCTTTTCGACACGCCCAGGATGCGCCCGGTATCCAACTTGTCCGCCGTGTCGCCCCGGGTGTGCACGAGCGTCAGGGCGTAATCCATCACCCCCGTGTCGCCGATGTTCACCGCGAAGGCGTTGGCGATTCCGTCGAAGCTTAAGTGGTCGCTTGTCTCCTCCTCCGCGTCCGGCGTATAGTTTTCCACCAGCTTGGAAAGAGCGCCGAAATCCGTTTTGCTGCCCGAGAAATACAGCCCGTCTGCTAGGCTGAGTCCCGCGCAGTCGATATTTATCACCGCCACGGAATCGTACTTCTCACAAATCCAGGGGGCAAACGCCTTGGAGCCGCCCAAGCCGCGTTCTTCGCCGTTGAACGCCACGAATACGACGTCACTTTCCGGCTCGATATCCCGCAGGAGGCAGGCGGTCAGCAGCATGGCCGTGGTGCCGGAGCCGTTATCGTAGGCGGAGGGGTAATACACATCCCCGTAAAAGCCGCTGCCGTCAAAATGGGCGCCGATCACCACGGCGGTTTTGCCAGAGCTGCCCCGGCGGACGGCGGCGACGTTGTAGGCCGTACCTACCTCGGCGCAGACGTTCAGCCTGAGTTCTACCTGCACGCCCGCCTGCTCCAGCGCAGGGCGGAAGCGGTCGGAGAGCAGCAAATATACGCCGGCGTCCTGAATTGTGGCGTTGTTAAGCGTGGTGGCTTTCTCCAGATCGGCAAAATCCAGGGCGATCACATTCTCGTTATCCAGCGAATGCCGGCGCGCATCCTCCCCGCAATATACCGCCTCCCGCGCCGCTGCGGCGGACAGATCGTCCGAGACCGGAAGCACCACGTCCACGCTCTGGATGGAGGGGACATAGATGTAATCTTCTCCCGGAGTTAGTTCTGTGCGCTTGCCGTCCTGCGCGATCAGCGCCAAGAGCGAGCCGGCATTTTCCTGCCGCACCAGCTCGTCGGTATATGGCAGGAGGTAGTCCTCCCCCAGCGGCTCATAGCCGAGAGCGGCAAACAGCGCGGCAATATCCTTTGCCGCCTGCACATTCCCGTCGCTTCCCACGGCGCGGCCGCGGAGCGCGGGAGACGTCAGATACGCAAGAAGATCGGCGGCGCTTTGTTCCGTGATCTGCCCCGCCGCAAGCGCCTCGGGCGTCCATTCTACCTTTGTACCGCACGTCGCCAGCGTGAACAGCAGCGTCAATAGGAGCAAGCATGCGCCGATTCTGTTTCCTGTTTTCATTTTGGGTTCCTCTTAGCAAAAAGCCGTCGCCCGCGCAAAGCGTTCGACGGCGGGTTTGATGGACAGAGGACGGGCAAAACGCCCGTCCTCTTTGCGGACTCGATTGAAAATTACTTCAGGTTGCCCAGCCAGGAAACGTTGACGTTGGTCACGGCAGGCTCGGCGGAGGTGTCGTTGGAGACGGTGATGGTGCCGTCGAACATGCCCTTCACCAGAGCGGCGTAGTCGTCCTTGGAGAACTTGCCGTCGGCGAACTGCGTGGTCTCGGCCAGCTGCACGTAGTTGGCAGCGGGATCGTCGCCGGATACCAGACCCAGAGTCTCGATCTTGCCGGCGTAGTCAGCCCACTTGCCGTTAACGATAATGTCGGTCAGCGCATTGATCGTGGTGGGCCGCAGACCCTTCATGGCGGAGGTCACGGTCATGCCCTCGCCGTAGTCGCCGTCGATGATGGCCTTCTGGTCAACGTCAACACCGATGACCTTGCCGCCGGCCTTCTTGGCAGCCTCAGCAGCGGAGGTGTAGATGCCGCCGCCGCAGGCGAAGACGATCTCGGTGCCGTCGGCATACCAGGTGTCCATAACGGCAGTGATGTCAGCGTCGCCGTAGAACTGGTTGCCGTAAGCGTACTTCATGTCAACGGTGATGCCCAGCTCCTTGGCAGCGGCGTCAACGCCCTGCACATAGCCATAGCCATAGCGGATAACGGCGGGAACGGCCATGCCGCCCAGGAAGCCCAGCTTGGTGTAGCCCAGCTTGACAGCAGCGTAACCGGCCATGTAACCGGCCAGCTCTTCCTGATAGATGGCGCAGTAGACGTTGCTCAGGTCAACGTAGTCTTCCAGCTTCCAGTTGTCGGGGTTGTAGTCATAGCTCTCGCCCTTGTTGGCAACGGCGGTCTCCAGCAGGTCGCCCTTGGCCACGTCCAGCGCGACGAACTTCACGTCGGGATAGTTGGGAGCAACGTCCACGATGGTGCCGCCGAAGGCATAGCCGGGCATCACGATGACGTTGTAGCCCTCAGCGATGGCCAGCTCCACGGACGCCACACGGCCGGCGGTGTCGTTGCTGGTGGGCTTGTAGTACTTGGTTTCCACATTGTTGTCCTTGCCGAAGGCAACGACGGCTTCCCAGGTGGTCTGGTTGAAGGACTGGTCGGTGATATCACCGTAGTCGGTAACCATGGCGACCTTGTACTCGGGAGCGGCGGCCTGTGCCTCGGTAGCCGGGGCAGCGTCAGCCTTGGTCTCAGCAGGCTTCACTTCGGGAGCCTTGGTCTCGGTGGTGTTGCCGGAGCCGCAGGCGACCAGCGTCAGGGACAGCGCCAGAACCAGCAGCAGAGCCAGAATCTTTTTCATGATTGCATTCCTCCATAATATTCTATTCTTTGCAGTGTACAGAACACCGATAATATTGTCGCACATTCCTAAGAAAAAATCAACACATTTTCCATGTTTCTCCCGGCTTTTTCAGAAGTTCTTCCCAGGGCATCCACGTCAGGCGTGCATATGTTTCTGAGCGGAGAAGCTGAAGGGCAGAATCTCGGCCAGGGTGTGGGCTTCGCAGCCCTCCGGCGTAATCATGTAGATGAGAAAATCGTCGCCGCAGAATTCCCGCATCACCTGACGGCACACGCCGCAGGGCGGGAACGCCCCGGTGATGACGCCGTCCTTTCCGCCGCACACGGCGATGGCAGCAAAGTCCCGGTGGCCGTCGTAGACCGCCTTGAAGAAGGCGGTGCGCTCGGCGCAGACCGTGGGGCTGTAGGACGCGTTTTCGATGTTGCAGCCCTGATACACCGTCCCGTCGGCGCACAGCAGCGCCGCGCCCACCTGATAGCCGGAGTAGGGGACGTAGGCATGGGTCATGGCCTCTCTGGCAAGCTCACACAGTTTTTCGGGTGTCATGGTTCGCCTCCTGATACTTACAGTATTTCTCCCGCGAAGCTCGTGCCCGCGCCGTCCCAATGAACGCCCAGCAGGTCGGTGACGGTGGCGGCAATGTCCGCGAAGGTGGCCTTGGTGCCGAGATTTCCGGGCTTGACGCCCTTGCCCAGCACCAGCAGCGGCACGTACTCCCGGGTGTGGTCGGTGGTGGCGGTGTAGGCGGGGTCGCAGCCGTGGTCGGCGGTGATCATCACCACGTCGTCCTCCCCCAGGGTGGGCAGGAACGCACCCAGCCAGCGGTCGAACTCCGTCAGGGCGGCGGCGTAGCCGTCGATATCCCGGCGGTGGCCGTAGAGCATGTCAAAATCCACCAGATTCACGAAGCACAGGCCGTGGAAGTCCCGGGCGGCATAGTCCGCCGTGTGCGCCATGCCGTCGGCGTTGGATTTGTTGAACACGCACTCCGTGTCCCCCCGTCCGGCGAAAATGTCGTGAATCTTGCCCACGGCCAGGCAGTCCAGCCCCGCCGCCTTTACGGCGTCCAGCATGGTTTTTTTCGGCGGCTCCAGAGAAAAGTCGTGGCGGTTGGCCGTGCGCTTGAAGCCGTGCTCGGCGTCGCCCACGTAGGGGCGGGCAATCACCCGGCCGACGCCGTACTTCCCCTGCAAAAGCTTCCGCGCCTTGCGGCAGGCGTCGTACAGCTCCTGCAAGGGGATCCACGCCTCATGCGCCGCCACCTGGAACACGGAATCGGCGGAGGTGTAGACGATCCACTTGCCGGTTTTGCGCTGCTCCCCGCCGTAGTCCCGGATGACGTCGGTGCCGGAATAGGGCAGATTGCACAGCACGCCCCGACCGGTCTCCTTCTCGAAGGCGTCCAGAACCTCCCGGGGAAAACCGTTGGGGAAGGTGGGCAGGGGTTGGGGGGAGATCACACCGGCGATTTCCCAATGGCCGATGGTGGTGTCCTTGCCCATGGAGCTTTCCCGCAGCCGGGCGAAGGCGCCGGTGGGGGCGGCGGCCTTAGGCAGGCAGGTCACGCCGTCGATGTTGCCCAGTCCCGCGGCGGTCATGTTGGGAATGTCCAGCTTTTGGGAGGTGGCGCAGGCACGCAGGGTATTGACCCCCACGTCCCCGAAGGATTCCGCGTCGGGCATCGCGCCGATGCCGAAGGAATCCAGAACGATCAAAAATACTCGCTTCATACTATCACCTTAGTACTATCACCTTAGATTCCGGGGTTTACTTGTTCTCCATAGCCACGGCGGTGTCCAGCGCCACCTTCATCATGGTGGTGAAGGAATTCTGGCGCTGCTCGGAGGTGGTATCCTCGCCGGTGAGGATGTGGTCGGAAATGGTGCAGATGCACAGCGCCCGCTTGCCGTACCGGGCGGCGTTCATGTACAGGGCGGCGGCTTCCATTTCCAGCGCCATGACGCCCATCTTCTTCAGGCCGTACAGGCTGTCCAGTCCCTCGGGCACCAGTTCATGGTCGCCGTAGAACACGTCGGAGGAATTCACGTTGCCCACATGGTAGACGGCGCCGTTTTCCTCGGCGGCCTTCACGGCCTGCTTCAGCAGCTCCCAGGAAGCGATGGGGGCGAAGGTGCCGGGGATATGGAACTGGGCGGCAAAGTTGGAATCGGTGCAGGCGCCCTGGGCGATCACCAGGTCATACAGATGGATATGCTCCTGAATGGCGCCCGCGGAGCCGACGCGGATAATATTTTCCACGCCGTAGCCGTTGAACAGCTCATGGGAATAAATGCCGATGGCGGGCATACCCATGCCGGAGGCCATGACGGAGACCTTGACACCCTTATAGGTGCCGGTGTAGCCCTGCACGCCCCGGACGTTGTTGACGAGGACGGGGTTCTCCAGGAAATTCTCGGCGATGAATTTGCTGCGCAGAGGGTCGCCGGGCATCAGCACGGTCTTGCCGAAATCACCGGGCTTTGCGGAAATGTGCGGGGTGGGGGTTGGGAACATAGCAATCATCCTTTCGTTTCTGTAATTTTATAATGTAGGGGACGTGGGCTTAGTAGCCGCTGCCCTCCAATCCCTTCGCGATCTTGACAATGCGGGAGGTGCCCAGGCGGGACGCGCCCAGGGTGATGAACTTCTCCGCGTCGGCAAGGCTGGAAATGCCGCCGGCGGCCTTGATTTTCACATGGGGCGCGACATGGGCGGCGAACAGCTCCACGTCGTGGAAGGTCGCGCCGGCCTTGGAAAAGCCCGTGGAGGTCTTGATATAGTCCGCGCCGGAGTCGGAAACGCACCTGCACAGGGCGATTTTTTCCTCGTCGGTGAGCAGGCAGGTCTCGATGATTACTTTCAGCAGCTTTCCGTTGCAGGCGGCCTTCACGGCGGCGATTTCCTCCGTGATCTTCTCCCACAGGCCGTCCTTCGCCCAGCCGATGTTGATGACCATGTCCACCTCGTCCGCGCCGTTCGCCACGGCGTCGGAGGCCATGAAGCACTTGGCGGCGGTGGTGTCGTAGCCGTTGGGGAAGCCGATGACGGTGCAGATGGGCAGCTTGTCCCCCACGTACTGCTTCGCCTGTTTGACATAGGACGCGGGGATGCAGACGGAGGCGGTGTGATACTTCATGCCGTCGTCGCAGACGCCTTTGATCTCCGCCCAGGTGGCGGTCTGGGTCAGCAGGGTGTGGTCGCATTTGGCGAGAATGTCTTTCAGTTCCATGATGATTCTCCTTCTATATACAACTCAATTGTGTCCGTGGAGGCGGATGACCCGATGCTCCCGGATGCCCCGGATGTAACACTTGTGACACATGGCAATATAGCTGTCGTTGCCCCCCAGAACCACCTGAGCGCCCTGGGTGATGATGTGACCGTCGCCGTCGATCCGGGCGTTCACCGTGGCCTTCGCGCCGCAGTCGCAGATGGTCTTGATCTCCTGAATGGTGTCCGCCACCTCCATCAGACGGCGGCTGCCGGGAAACAGACGGGTCTGGAAGTCCGTGCGCAGACCGAAGCACATCACCGGGATGTTGTAGTCGTTAACCAGAGAGCGGAGCTGGTCGATCTGGCTCTCCGTCAGGAACTGGCACTCGTCCACGATGATCACGTCGCACTTGCCCTCCTGGGTGTCCTGAAACAGCAGGTAAATGTCCGTGCCGGGGGCGATAACGTCCGCCGGGGATTCCAGGCCGATGCGGCTGCGCAGAATCTTCGCGCCGTCCCGGGTGTCGGTGCCGGGCTTGATGAGCCAGACGTTCAAGTCGTTTTCCTCGTAGTTGTATTTGGTGATCAGCGCCTGAGCCGTTTTGCTGGAACCCATGGCGCCGTACTTGAAATAAAGCTTTGCCATTGTGTCTACCTCCGTTCGTCCTCCTATTATAACGAAAAAGGAGGCCATATGCAACCCCTTTTCTGGGCGAAGTACACAATATATGCTTGCATTCCCGCCTGCCGGATGCTATACTGAACAAAAGAAGAAAAATTTTCGGCAAATTTTCCATTTTCTGAAACCTTCGCCCCGATTTGTCGAGTATATGGACAGAAGCACATAATAACAAGGAGGTAACTCAAATGAAAAAGATGACCGCATTTCTCGTAACCCTGTGTATGCTTGCCGCTCTGCTGGCCGGATGCGGCGGCGCAAGCAAATCCACCCAGGCCTTCGACGCAGCCGCCCCCGCCGAGGCGGCGAATGGCGCTTACTATGATATGGAGAGCGCCAAATCGGAGGATGGCGGGCTGACAGGCGACACTGCCGCCGATTCCACCGTGCTGCCGGAAGGCCGCAAGTGGATCATCACCGTGAACATGTCCGCCGAGACCGAAGACTTAGACTCCCTGATGGAGACCCTGAACGGGAAAATTTCCGGTCTGGGGGGCTACGTGGAGGATCAGGACAGCTACAACGGAAGCATGTATTCCTCCCGCCGCTACCGCAGCGCCAGTCTCACCGTCCGTATCCCTGCCCAGCGGGTGGACGAATTCACCGAGGAAATGTCCGGCATTGCCAACGTGGTATCCACCAATCTGAGCCGGGAGGACATCACCCTGAGCTACGTCGCGACCGAAAGCCGCGTTAAGGCGCTGCAAACCGAGGAAGCCCGTCTTCTGGAGCTGATGGAGCAGGCCGAGACCATGGCAGACCTTCTGGAGATTGAGAGCCGCCTGACGGACGTGCGCTACGAGCTGGAAAACCGTGCTTCCCAGCTGCGGCTGTACGACAATCAGGTGGATTACGCCACCATCTACTTATCCATCGACGAGGTGCAGGAGTACACCCCCGTTGAGGAGCCCACCGTGTGGGAGCGGATCAGCGGCGGCTTTGTGAGCAGCATCAAGGGTGTCGGCAATGGACTGCTCGATTTGCTGGTGTGGGTGCTGGCAAAGTCCCCCTATCTCGTCATTCTGGGCGGCGTTACCGCCGGCGTGGTGGTTCTCATCAAGAAGCGCAAGACCCGCAGGGCGGCAAAGAAGGCCGCCAAGCAGAATCCCACCGAAGAAAGCAAATAAGCATGAACCCCGCCGGGCGCACCGAAAGGTGCGCCCGAGCTTTTTACTTTGGAATCGTAATGGTCAGCACGATCTGGCTGTCCGTCTCCCGGCGCTCCGACACGGCGGGAATGCCGGACAGCTGGATTTTTTGCAGGGACTGGGTCAGACTGTTGAGAAACGCGCCGACGTTGGCTTTCGACGACCTGTCCGACCGGGCGGAAAGGAGGGTCTCCACATACTTTTCCGTCCGCGCCACGCTCATGCCCTGCCGGACGATCTCCTTTACCGCCGCGAGCTTGCTTTCCTCCGTGGGCAGCTTCAGAAGCGCCCGGGCATGGCGCTCCGTCAGCCCCGCCTCCCGCAGGGCAAGCAGCACCGGCTCGCTGTGCTTCAAAAGCCGCAGCTTGTTGGCCACCGCGCTCTGGCTTTTCCCCAGGAGCCGCGCCGCCTGCTCCTGACTCATGTTCCAGTCCTCCAGCAACCGGGAAATGCCCATGGCTTCCTCGATGAAGTCCAGGTCCTGCCGCTGCAAATTCTCCACCATGGCCGCCATGCCGGATTCCCGGTCGTCCATGCTCATGATGATGCAGGGGATGTCCGTGATCCCCGCCAGCTCCGCCGCCCGGAGCCGCCGCTCCCCCGCGATCAGCTCATAGCCGTTTCCGCTGCGGCGGACGGACAGCGGCTGCAAAATTCCGTGCTGCCGGATGGAATCGGACAGCTCGTCCAGCGCCTCCGGGCGGAAAATTTTCCGTGGCTGCGCCGGATTGGGGCGGATGGAACGAGCCGGGAGAAAAACCACCCGTCCGGTCTCCATGTAGGTTTTCAGCTTCTGACATTGCATTGCCCGTCCTCCCTTGTTGATGTGAGACCATTGTACGTTGCGTCAAAACGGGAATACCAGCGAAAACGGCGCGGCTTTCAAAGGAAACGCACGACATTTTCTTCTCTCTTTTACCGTTCTCTCCCAGTTCATAAAATATTTACGGAATATTGCATTTTCCCTCTTGCTTTTTTTGCCAAGCTGCGCTATTATATTAGCACTCAGAACAAGTGAGTGCTAAACCGTGTAGATACAGGCGGGTAAGGCTTGTCCGATACCCGTCGTCTAAATGCTTATATGTATGGAGGAATTCGAAATGAAACTCAAGCCCATGGCAGATAACGTTCTGCTCAAAGCCCACGAAGCGCCCGAGACCACCGTCTCCGGCATTGTTCTGGCTACCACCAACAAGGAAAAGCCCATGATCTACGAAGTCGTTTCCGTCGGCCCCGGCACCAAGGACGTCACCATGACCGTCAAGGCCGGTGAGAAGGTCGTTGTCGGCAAGTTCACCGGCACCGACGTGACCATCGACAAGGAAGATTACAAGTTTGTCAAGCAGGACGACATTCTGGCTGTCGTCACTGACTAAGGAGGAAGAATATCATGTCCAAGATGATTGTTTACGGCGAAGAAGCCCGCAAGAAGCTGCAGTCCGGCATTGACCAGCTGGCCAATACCGTTAAGGTTACCCTGGGACCCAAGGGTCGCAACGTGGTTCTGGGCAAGAAGTACGGCGCGCCCCTCATCACCAACGACGGCGTGACCATTGCCAAGGAAGTGGAGCTGGAGGATGCCTTCGAGAACATGGGCGCACAGCTCATCCGGGAAGTCGCCACCAAGACCAATGATGTGGCCGGTGACGGCACCACCACCGCAACCCTGCTGGCACAGGCCATCACCCGGGAAGGCCTTAAGAACCTGTCCGCCGGCGCCAACCCCATGGTCATGCGCAAGGGCATCGACAAGGCCGTTGCCGCCGCCGTTGAGGCCATCAAGGCCAATTCCGTTCCCGTATCCGACTCGGATTCCATTGCCCGTGTGGGCACCGTGTCCTCCGGCGACGAGACCATCGGCAAGCTGATTGCCGAGGCCATGGAGAAGGTGGGCAAGGAAGGCGTCATCACCATCGAGGAGAGCAAGACCGCCGAGACCGGTCTGGACGTGGTCGAGGGTATGCAGTTCGACCGGGGCTATATCTCCCCCTACATGGTCACCGACACCGACAAGATGGAGGCCGTCCTGGACGACGCCTACGTCCTGATTACCGATAAGAAGATTTCCTCCATCCAGGAGATCCTGCCCATTCTGGAGCCCATCGTCAAGTCCGGCCGTAAGCTGATGATTATCGCCGAGGACGTGGAGGGCGACGCTCTGGCAACGCTGCTGCTGAACCGTCTGCAGGGCCGCTTCAACGTGGTCTGCGTGAAGGCCCCCGGCTTCGGCGACCGCCGGAAGGAAATGCTCCAGGATATCGCCGTGCTCACCGGCGGCACCGTCATTTCCAGCCAGCTGAACATGGAGTTGCCTGACGCCAAGATGGAGGATCTGGGTCACTGCCGTCAGATCGTGGTCACCAAGGACACCACCACCATCGTCGATGGTGACGGCGCGCCCGAGGCCATCCAGGATCGCGCCCACATGATCCGCTCCGCCATTGCCACCACCACCTCCGACTACGACCGCGAGAAGCTCCAGGAGCGTCTGGCGAAGCTGTCCGGCGGCGTGGCCGTCATCAAGGTCGGCGCCCAGACCGAGGTCGCCATGAAGGAGCGGAAGCTGCGGGTTGAGGACGCCCTGAACGCTGCCCGCGCCGCTGTGGAAGAGGGCATCGTGGCCGGCGGCGGTACCGCTCAGGTCAACGCCATCCCCGCCGTTGAGAAGCTGATTTCCACCCTGCACGGCGACGAGAAGACCGGCGCGCGGATTATTGCCGCCGCTCTCCAGGCGCCCATCCGTCAGATCGCCGAGAACGCCGGTGTGGACGGCAGCGTCGTCTACGAGAAGATCCGCACCTCCGGTAAGGTCGGCTACGGCTACAACGCCTACACCGAGGAGTATGTGGACATGATCCCCGCAGGCATCGTCGATCCCACCAAGGTGACCCGTTCCTCTCTGGAGAACGCCGCGTCCATCGCGGGCTGCGTGCTGACCACCGAGTCTCTGGTGGTCGACAAGCCCGACCCCGCCGCCGACGCCGCAGCAGCTGCTGCCGCAGGCCAGGCCGGTGGAATGTACTAAGCAATTCCCGTAAAATCAACCAATCCGGCGGTTCCGAATGGAACCGCCGGACTTTTATTGATCCAATATGCTATGCGTACCCCCCTTGGCTCTCCCTTTGGGAGAGCTGTCACCGAAGGTGACTGAGAGGGTATTGCAGCCTGCTCGTCCACCTCTCCAAAAGGGAGAGGCAAGGGGGATTTTACCGGATCCTCGGCAGGGAGGCCGCTGCCACGGACTGACCCACACGGCGGGTCTTTTCGTCGGGGAGGGAAACCTCGCACTTCTTCGCAAGCGCGGGGTATTCGTCGGCCAGAATCTCGTTGCACACCCGCAGGATGGTGTCGCCGCCCTTGCCGGACATGACGCGGCCAAGCATCATCATATGCTCGATGTCGTAGAACTGGGAGTACAGCACCACGGTGTATGCCAGATACGCGCCGATGGTCTCGAAAATGGCCTGGGCGCCGGGGTCGTCCTTCTCCATCAGTGCCTGAACGACCTTCAGCTTCTCCGCGGGAGACAGCGTTTCGTCCAGCTCGATACCGGCGGCGGGCGCCAGCTTGATGACCGCGTCCTGGGAGAAATACTTGCAGCCCACGCCGAAATCCGTGGACCACTCGTCCTGCATGGCGTTCTCGCATAGGTCAACGGGGGCAAAGGCCAGCTCGTTGATCCAGCCGAGAACGTTCTTGTCCTTGTCCACGTAGCCCACGGCCTCGGAGGTACCCATGGCGATGCCCATGATATTGCCCACGCCTAAGCCCATGGCGCCGGCCAATGCGGACACGTCGCCGTCGTTGGCCACCACGATGGGAACGTCGCCGATCTCCCTGGCGGCGCGGTCGTAAATGGTCTTGACCTTGTCCCACTGGGAGCGGGGAACCTTGATGAACAGGGACGCGACCATGGGCGCGTTGCCGATGAAGGTGCCTGCGGAGGACACGCCGATGGCGTCCACCCGGGGCATCCTGGAGGCGGCGCTCCTGAACGCGGCCACGATGCCGTCATAATGGTACTGGGGATCCGCCTGGAGCTTGGGGAACCAGACGACCTCCTCGGAATAGACGCACTCGCCGTCGATCACGGCAGAGACCTTCCGGTCGGAACCGCCGGCGTCGAAGCCGATGCGGCAGCCGTCCAGATTGCCGCCGATGGGCTCGGCCACCTCGTTGGCGGCAGGGCAGGCGTCCAGGGGCAGGTCAACGATCTCCAGGTCGCGCTCGTAGAGCTGGTTGAAGAAGGTGAAGTCAAAGTGACGCTCCCCCTTGGGGTCATAGGCTTTTTTCAGCCGCTGGGCAAGCGCGCTGCAGCCGCAGACGCTCACCCGGAAACCGCCGACGGACCACAGCAGGAACTTGACATAGCGCTCCACATAGCGGTAGTCGGCCTCGGCCATTTCCGGCGTGCCGTGGATGCAGGTGTGGCGGACGGAAACGCGCCCCTTGTCCCGCTCAACGGCGATGGCGATGGGCTTTTTCGCGTCCTTCAGGTAGGCGGCGCGCCACACGCCGAAGGGGACAAACTGCTGATCCAGCTTGGGCGTATGCTTCATGTTGTATTCGATGCCTAGATACTGCATGGGAAATTCCTCCTTTTATTTATGGAAGCCCGGCGGCTTCTTGTATCTCATGTATAAGTATAGCATAAATTACCATCCCGGCTATAGGGATTTCAACATGATTTTTACCAAATCCGCTTTTTGGGACTGCCCGTTTTCTCGTTGCAAAAAGCAAGGCCGGTGCGGCGAGCACCGGCCTTGCGACATTATTCTTTTTTTTCGTTTTCCTGGGTCTGCGCTGCGTTCTCTGCCGCCCGGGCGGCGACCTGGTTCACAAACAGCTCCGCTTTGTCGTGGGGGCGGAAGCGCTGCCAGATCAGAATACATACCGCCGCCGCACAGCTCACCCCCGCCAGCAGCTGGCTGACCCGGACGGAACCCCAGTACAGGCTGTCCATCCGCAGCCCCTCGATCAGGCAGCGGCCAAGGCCGTACCAGGCCACGTACCCCAGGGCGATTTCTCCGTCATACTTACGATGCTTGGACAAAACGTGCAGCAGCACAAAGCCCACGGCGTTCCACACCGACTCGTACAGGAAGGTGGGGTGGTAGTATTCCCACGCGCCGGTGACGGTATTGTACAGACCCATGCGGAAAAAGCTGTCCGTCGCCGCGCCGAAGGCCTCCCGGTTGACGAAGTTGCCCCATCGGCCGATGGACTGGCCGATGAGAAAGCCCAGCGATACCAGATCCAGCACGGTGCCGATCTTGATTTTCTTGATGCGGCAGAACAGAATCACCCCCGCCGCCGCGCCCAGAACGCCGCCGTAAATGGCAAGGCCGCCGTTCCAGATGTACAGCACGGAAATGGGGTTCTCGGCGTAATCCGCCCAGGAGAAAATGCAGTAATACGCCCGGGCGCAAAGAATGGCAAAGGGGGTGATCCACAGCACGCCGTCCAGCAGATCGTCCTGCTTCATGCCGAACTGGCTGCTCCGGCGGCAGGCGTAGACCACCGCCAGCATCAGACCCACGGCAATGATGAGGCCGTAATAGTGGATGGTCAGCGGCCCCAGCGCCAGGGCGCGTCCGGGGTTCACCGCAATGCCCAGGGAAGGGAAGGAAATGGTTGAATAGTTGGCAGGAATCATGACAATGCCTCCTTGTTGACAGGATAGATTACGGACAGGCCACACCGCTCCTCGCGAACCGCCCGACGCAAAAATGCGCAGATCTCCTCCGCGCTGATGCCGCGGTAGATTTCCGGGAAGCGGAAATAGTCAAAGTCCGAAAAATGATACGCGCACAGGCGGAAACAGGTGGAATCGAAGCTGTCCAGCCCCCGGATACGCCGCCCAAGGGCGCTGCGCTTCATCCTGAGAAACGCCTTTTCCGGCAGTCCCTCCGCCGCGATTTTTTCCGCCTGCTCCAGAATTGCTTCCCGGACGGCACGGGGGTCGTCGGAATCCCCGGAGCAGAGGAGCATGGCGCAGCCGTCCACGGTCTCGAAGCCGCCGCCGAAGGAGGAATCGATGACGCCTTCCTCGTAAAGCCGCAGATACAGCTCCGAGGATTCGCCGAACAGCGCCTCGGCGGCCAGATCGGCCACCATTTCCTCCCGGATGGCCGCGTCGCCATGGGTCAGGGGTTCGCACTTGAACGCTAAGTTGAAGGTCGGCATGGCTACCTCCATGGCGCATTTCGTCTCCGGTGTCGGGCAGGTCATATCCTCCTGCCAGGCGCGCAGCTTGACGCCCGTCTCCTTTTTCTCGCTGCCCAGAACCTCCCGGGCGGCAGCCGCCACCGACTCCGGGTCCACGTCGCCCACGACGCACAGCAGCATGTTTCCCGGGGCGTAAAACGCCCGGTGGCAGGTATACAGCACCTCCGGGGTGATCTCCCGGATGGTTCTGCCGGTGCCGAGAATGGGCTGGCGGATGGGATGGACGGCGTACATGGCCGCCATCAGGTTATCGAACACCACGCTGTCCGGGGCGTCCTCGTTCATACCGATCTCCTGGTCGATGATGCCCCGCTCTTTCTCCACGCTTTCTTCCGTGAAATAGGGGGTGGACACAAATTCCAGCAGCAGCCGCAGGCATTCGTCAAAATGGTTGGTGCAGGAAAAATAATAGGCCGTCATGTCGTAGCTGGTAAAGGCGTTGGTAGATGCGCCCAGGGCGGCAAATTCCGCCGACACGTCCCGGTCTCCCGGCAGGTCGAACATCTTATGCTCCAGATAGTGGGCAACACCCGCGGGGGCGTGGTATTCCTTCCCGTCCAGAAGAAAATCCGTGTGGATGGAGCCAAAGTCCGTGACGAAATAGGCAAGCTTTTTCGTAAAGCCCTTCCGGGGTACCACCAGCACCGTCAGGCCGTTTTCCAGGGTTTCCCGGTACAGCGTTTCGTCCAGCTCGGGGTAATGCTGCTTGGTCATTGGCTCTCTCCTTTCAGGAAATAGGTGCTGTGGAGCGTCACGGTCTGCGCCGCCGCCACCACATCGGCAAGGCTGACCTTCTCCACCGCTTCCATGTACCGCTCCGGGGTCATGTTCAGGCTGCTTAAGCACGCGGTGGCGTAGTAGCCCTCAATGGCGCCGGGGGAATCGGAGGTGGCGCGAAGGGAGCTGAGCAGGGCTTCCTTTCCGGCGGTCAGCTCCTCCCTGGTGATCTCCCCACGGCGGCAGGCGTCCAGCTGGCGCAGGACCTCGTCCCTCGTCAGCCGCTCTTTGTCAAAGTCGATGCCCGCCCACACGGTGAGAATGCCCTTTGCGCCGTAATAGGACGAACCGATGCTGTAGCACAGGGACATCGCCTCCCGGACGTTGAGAAACAGCTTGGAGGTCATGCCCGCGCCGAAGACGGTGTTGAACACCTGCATGGCCGGAAATTCCTTATCCCGGTTGACAATGGGCGTGACAAAGCCCATGCAGAGCTTCCCCTGGGAGACCTCCATCGTCTCCGTCACATCCTGCCCAGGGCAGGGATGGAAGGGCGTCTGGGGCGGGAGCAGGCCTTCCCGGCCGCCCAGCCGGGATACCAGCGGGGAAAGATATTCCGCGACCGTCTCCGCCGGGGCGCTGCCCACGTAGAAAATTTCGATTCTGCTTTCCCGGAGGATTTTCCGGTAATGGGTCAGCAGCCCCGCCGGGTCGATGGCCGCCACATCCTCCGGCTCGCCCAGCCGGGGCAGGCCGAAGCTGTCGCCGCGGCACATGGTTTTCAGCAGCTTTCCCATGGCGTAGGTGCGCTTGTCGTTCCGCTCGGATTCAATGGTGGAAATGAGGTTCTTCTTTTCCCCCTCCACAAAGGCGGGGAGAAAGCCCTCCCCCTCCCTGGGGAAGTCCAGAAGGACTTCCTCCAGAAAGCGGAGCATAGGGGCAAGCACCCGGTCGCCGGGCAGGGCAAACCGGTCATCCATAAAGCCGCAGTAAAGGCCGGTGGTCTGGTAGTCCCCCACCCGGCGCACCAGCGGACTGACGGAAGCGCCGTACAGCTCGTCCAAATTCTCCGTAATGGCGCGAAGGTCGGGGCAGCGTTTCGTACCCCGGAGCAGTACGGAGGGGATCAGCACGTTTTTTGCGGATTCCTCCTTCGCCATGGGGCGCACCAGCTGGAAGCTCAGGCACCCCTGCTTGAACCGGTCGTCCCGGCAGGAACGCAGGGTCACGCCGGGGAGCAGTGTTTTTGTTTCGATCATGTCAGACTCCTGATGGAAGAAAGTTGCGGCAGGAAAATTGCACGCTTTCCTGTCCGCGTTGTCATGTAAAGAGTATTATATACCACTTTTCCCAAAATAGGAAGTCAATACACAAAAAATTCAGAGAATATTGGTTGTCATTTTCCTCTGTTTGCGGTAAAATGTAGGTCGGACTTATAGAAACTGGGAGTGAACCGCCATGGCATGGCTGGAATTTACCGTTGAAACCACGCCCCGGAGCATCGACTCTGTGGTTACCGCCCTCAGCGCCCGGGGCTTTTCCGATCTGGTTATCGAAGACCAGTCGGAATTTGAGACGTTTCTGGAAGAAAACCGGGCGTATTGGGATTACATCGACGAGGGGCTGCAAAAAAAGCTTCAGGGGCTTTCCCGGATCAAGCTGTATCTGGAGGACACCGACGATAACGGTCGGAAGCGTCTGGACGCGGCGGTGAACGAGCTTGGTCTGACCATGACCGTCGCCCCCCTCCCCGAAACCGACTGGGAGGAAAGCTGGAAGGACAATTACCCGCCCCAGGAGATCGGCGAGCGCATTGTGGTGCTGCCCTACTGGCTGGCGGAGGAGCCCACCCACCGGCTGAAGGTCATTCTCGACCCCGGCCTGACCTTTGGCACCGGCGCCCACCCCTCCACCCAGATGGTGATGGAGGTCATGGAGACTGTGGTGAAGCCCGGTTTTCACTGTCTCGACCTGGGCAGCGGCAGCGGAATACTGTCCATCGCCGCCCTGCGTCTGGGAGCGGAGACCGCCGTGGGCATCGACATCGACCCCAAAGCGGAGGACATCGCCCGGGAGAACGCCGCCTACAACGGCTTCTCCACCCCGGCCTTCACCGCTCTCACCGGCAACGTGACCGAGGACACCGCGCTGATGGACACGTTAGCCGCAGGGCGGTACGATCTGGTGCTGGTGAATATCGTGGCGGACGTGATTATCGGCCTTGCGCCGGTGCTGCCCCATTTTTTAGGCGAAAGCAGTACCCTGATCTGCTCCGGCATCCTGGACACCCGGCTTTCCGACGTGCTGGAAGCCCTGACCGCCGCCGGGCTGACCGTCACCGCCACAAAGGCGAAGGACGACTGGCGCTGCGTCACCGCGAAGCGTATACTGTAAACGAAGGAGCGTATTATGAGTATCCCCTATCGTACCCGGCGGGTGCTGAACCGCCTGGGTCTTGTGCTTATGATTTTTCTGCTGGTGGGCGTGATTGCCTGGCTGTGCTGGGTCGTCTGGCTGGAGCGGTATGTTGTGTACACCGCCGACGGCGCGAGCCTGGATTTTGAGCATTCCTCCCAGGACATCATCGGCGAGGTCGCCACACCCCCCGTGGCGCAGCAGAAATTTTCCATCTATTATAATGAAGGCAGCGACGCCCTGGACACCGGCAACGAGCTGACCCAGATCAACGGCTACTACATTTCCAGCAACATGCTGCAAAACGACATCAACGGCGTTCTGGGCAAGCTGGAACGGCTTCCCGCGGGTACGCCCGTGATGATCGACATGAAGGGACCTTACGGCTCGTTCTTCTATCCCTCCCACTTAGACAGCGCGCTGCATTCCGCCTCCACGGACGTGAACGCCGTGGCCGCCCTGGTGGACACCCTGATGAACAAGAAATTTTACACCATCGCCCGGGTCTGCTCCCTGCGGGACTGGAATTTCGGCAACGATCACGTCACCTGCGGCCTGTATATGCTTTCCCGGGCAGGTCTGTGGCTGGATCAGGAGGGCTATTTCTGGCTGGATCCCACCAACGCCACCACTATCAGCTGGATCACCTCCGTGGTTCTGGAGCTGAAGGAAATGGGCTTCAACGAGGTCATGCTGGCGGATTTCCGCTTCCCCAATTCCGACCAGTACATTTTTAACGGCGACAAGGACGCGGCGCTTCAGGACGCGGCTTCCAAGCTGATGGGCACCTGCGGCGGCAGTGATTTCACCCTGTCCTTCGGCGTGTCCGATCCCACCTTCACCCTGCCCGACGGGCGGTGCCGGATGTATCTGGAGGATGTGGACGCAGCCAACGTGGAAGCCAAGGCCGCACTGGTCAAGGTTCCCGACATTAAGGCGCAGCTGGTCTTCATGGCCGCCACCAACGACACCCGGTTTGACAGCTACAGCGTCATCCGTTCTCTGAACGCCGCGGAAATTCTGGAAGCGCAGAAGGCGGAAGCGGCAAGCTGATTTTCGCGCAAAACAGCCCCGCCGGCCGGCGGGGCTGTTGACAAAAATGCAAATCTGGGGTATAGTATGAATACAGGGGTGCTGCCAGTAGGACGGCTCCCCCATGCTTCACAGAGAAGTAACTGCTCGCTTGGAGGCTTGGCAGTTACTTCTCTTTATTGTTTGCCTGAAAAAACAGAGCAATGACAGCGGCAATGGGCATTTTACTTCTCAATACTCAGTCATTTAGACGGAGTAAATGTGCCGCTAACAGAAGTAATGGTATATTTAATGTTGCTGCTATCAGGATCCTTATACACCATAGCCGCGATTAAATCGTGAGTATCGGTATATTCACCAGAAGCAGGCAGTCTAAAGGAGCAGATAAGCATTTCGCTGTTATTCTCGTCGTATGCTTTATCACTTGATGAAACAGACCATCCATTGGTAAGAGGGATTTCTACGGTAATTTCAACATTATCGAAACTACCAGCGGAAACAGCAAAGGACTTCATAGTTATGTCAGTATACCCAAAAGAGATACCTAACGTATTTTCCCTTTCAACCTTGGAATAATCAAATTCAAAAGCAAGGTAATCACTGATGTTGTCTGTAGTAAGCTGAATTTCTTTATTCTTGGTTTCTCCACCACACGCAGTAAGAGACAGCGTCATAATAACAGCGAGAAATAATGCAAATATTTTTTTCATTTTCATGCCTCCACGTTTTTTCCATTATTATAGCCCGAATATGGGCAATTGTCAATAGTGGGGCTACAAAATAAGCTATACCTATTCTTAAAAGTAGGAGAAGCTTATGATTGTATTTAATAGATTATGGGAAACTATGAAGGCGCAAGGGGTTTCACAATACAAGCTGATTAAAGAATATGGATTTAGCACCGGACAACTGGATAGATTAAGAAAAAACGGCAATATAAGCACCTATACGTTGAGCCAATTATGCGCTATTCTGAATTGTAGATTAGAAGATATTGCCGAGTATAAAGAAGATCAGCTATAAGTCATACTATAGCCGAAGGCAGGACAAAAATCGAAAGTTCCCGAATTGTGTTCTCCTATACCCCGCCACTATTCTTTTTAAGGACAGAACCCATTAAAATTTTAAGTATCGCGACGGAAAAAATGAACTGGTAAACCTTCAGTAAGGATGCGGCATAAGTGCCAAGCTCAACGTCGGCTTTCACAAAACCTTCCTACAACAAAACTCCCCGGCGGCGCAGTATCTGCGCCGCCGGGGTCTCTCTTTTACTTTTTCACCAAATCGGCCAGCGTCACGCTGTCTAAGTACCCGCTGATGCGTTTGTCCAGCTCGCTCCAGACCGGCAGCGTCGGACAGCTCGCCGCCCGGGGGCAGGTTTTCGCGCCGCATTCCAGGCAGGCTACCGGCGCAAGGGATCCTTCCGTCAGCCGCAGAATTTCGCCCAGCGTGTATTCTTCCGGCTCCCGGCTCAGGCGGTAGCCGCCGCCCTTGCCCTGGATGCCGTCCACAATGTGGTTCTTTGTCAGCACGGGCAGGATTTTCTCCATGTATTTCAGGGAAATTTCCTGTCGGGCGGCCACGTCCTTCATGGGGATGAAGCCCTCCGACCGATGCTCCGCCAGATCCGCCAGCACCCGCAGGGCGTAGCGGCCACGGGTCGAGATCATCATGACGTCAGTCCGCGAACAGCGGCGTGGACAGATACCGGTCGCCGGTGTCCGGCAGGAGGACGACGATGGTCTTGCCCTCGTTTTCCGGCCGCTTGGCCAGCTCGATGGCCGCCCAGGCCGCCGCGCCGGAGGAAATGCCCACCAGCACGCCCTCCGCCTTGCCGATCTGCTTGCCCACCGCAAAGGCGTCCTCGTTGGCCACGGGGATGATCTCGTCGTAAACGCCGGTGTCCAGCACCTTGGGGACGAAGCCCGCGCCGATGCCCTGAATCTTATGGGCGCCCGCCGTCCCCTTGGACAGCACGGGAGAGGTCGCAGGCTCCACGGCCACTACCTTGATTTCCGGCTTCTTGGACTTGAGGTACTCGCCCACGCCGGTGATGGTGCCGCCGGTGCCCACGCCCGCCACGAAAATGTCCACCTTGCCGTCGGTGTCGGCATAAATTTCGGGGCCGGTGGTCTCAAAATGCGCCTTGGGGTTGGCCGGGTTCACAAACTGGCCGGGGATGAAGCTGTCCGGAATTTCCGCTGCCAGCTCGTCGGCCTTGGCGATGGCGCCCTTCATGCCCTTGGCGCCCTCGGACAGCACCAGCTCCGCGCCGTAGGCCTTCATCAGCTGACGGCGCTCCACGCTCATGGTGTCCGGCATGACGATGATGATACGGTAGCCCCGGGCAGCCGCCACGGCGGCAAGACCGATGCCCGTATTGCCGGAGGTGGGCTCGATGATGACGGAACCGGGCTTCAGCAGACCCTTTTCCTCGGCGTCGTCGATCATGGCCTTGGCCACCCGGTCTTTTACGGAACCGGCGGGGTTCAAATACTCCAGCTTTGCCAGCACCTTTGCCTTCAGGCCAAGGGCTTTTTCGATGTGGGTCAGCTCCAGCAGGGGCGTTTTGCCGATGAGCTGATCGGCGGAAGTGTAAATGTTTGCCATGATTATCCCTCCTTCACGGCGTCAAAGCCGCGCTGCAAATCCGCAAGGATGTCGTCAATATGCTCCGTTCCGATGGACAGGCGGATGGTGTTGGGCTTGATGCCCTGATCCAGCAGCTCCGCCTCGGTCAGCTGGCTGTGGGTCGTGGTGGCCGGGTGAATGACCAGGCTCTTGACGTCCGCAACATTGGCAAGCAGGGAGAAAATTTTCAGATTGTCAATGAACTTGTGAGCTTCCTTCACGCCGCCCTTGATCTCGAAGGTGAAGATGGACGCGCCGCCGTTGGGGAAATACTTCTCATACAGGGCGTGATCCGGGTGGTTCGGCAGGGAAGGATGGTTCACATGCTCCACCTGGGGATGATTGGAGAGGAACTCCACCACCTTCTTGGTGTTCTCGGCATGGCGCTCCAAGCGCAGGGACAGGGTTTCCACACCCTGGAGCAGCAGGAAGGCCGCGAAGGGAGAGATGGTCGCGCCGGTATCCCGCAGCAACACCGCGCGGATGTAGGTCACGAAAGCGGCGGGGCCTGCGGCGGCGACAAAGGAAACGCCGTGGTAGCTGGGGTTCGGCTCGGCGATGGCGGGATACTTCCCGGAAGCCGCCCAGTCAAACTTGCCGGAGTCCACGATAATGCCGCCCAGGGTGGTTCCGTGGCCGCCCAGGAACTTGGTGGCGGAGTGAACCACGATGTCCGCGCCGTGCTCGATGGGGCGGATGAGGTAGGGCGTGCCGAAGGTGTTATCCACCACCAGGGGGATGCCGTACTTATGCGCCAGCTCAGCCAGAGCGTCGATGTCGGGAATGTCGCTGTTGGGATTGCCCAGGGTCTCAATATAGATGGCGCGGGTCTCGGGACGGATGGCGCTCTCCACTTCCTTCAGATCATGGATGTTCACGAAATCGGCGGTGATGCCGAAGCCAGGCAGTGTGTGGGCAAGCAGGTTGTAGCTGCCGCCGTAGATTGTCTTCTGGGCGACAAAGTGGCCGCCGTTCTGACCCAGCGCTTCCAGCACGTAGGTAATGGCCGCCGCGCCGGAGGCCAGCGCCAGCGCC
>QWCN01002408.1_pt1 | contig 24624 bp, 24 predicted proteins | sample 1972711 | NCBI WGS metagenome assembly QWCN01 (sample SAMN09866707, study PRJNA288562) | Human gut metagenome isolate term1_stool, whole genome shotgun sequencing... | isolation source: gut | host: Homo sapiens | place: USA: California
CAAAAAGCAGCGGGGAACCTGTACCTGCCATGGTTTTATGTAATCTGGACTGGGAAGCAATGGAAGCGGACGGACTGACAGAAGAACAGCTTCTTTTAAGAAACGCTTTCGCCGAATATGGCATGACAGATTATACCGTCATCACCAAGGGCGATTTGAAGATTGCCGTTCTCGGCGTATTTGGCGAAGATGCCCTTTCATGCGCCCCTACCTGTGTTTTGAAATTCCGGGATATTTCAGAGGCGGCAAAAGAAACCGTGGAAAAAATCAAGGCGAATGAAGACGTGGATATGATTGTCTGCATTTCCCACAGCGGCACAAACGAGGATGAAAGCAAGTCAGAGGATGAAATTCTGGCAAAAAATGTCCCTGATATCGATTTGATTATCAGCGGTCATACCCACACGACACTGCAGACTCCTATCCGCCACGGAGATACCTATATCGTTTCCTGCGGAGAGTATGGCAAAAATCTCGGTACCCTCTCCATGCGCAGGCAGGAAAACGGACGCTGGGAAATGGCAGATTATGCCCTTATTCCGATTTCTCCCGCTATCCCGGGGGATGAAACCGTCCAGACAAAGATTGATTCCTTTATGGAACTGGTGGACAGCTCCTATCTGGCGCCCTTCGGCTATGAACGGACTCAGGTGCTTGCTCAGAATGATATTCCCTTTTCCACCTCTCCCGATTTGTACAGTGTACATACAGACCATAATCTGGGAAATCTTCTCTCGGATGCCTTTCTCTACGCGGCAAATGCCGTAGACACCGGAGATTCCCACCCGGTTGATGTTGCTATCGTTCCCTCCGGCTGTGTGCGGGATACCTTCCCCAAGGGAGATATTACAGTGGAGGACGTCTTTAATGCCTATTCCCTCGGAATCGGGCTGGACGGTGTTCCCGGCTATCCGCTCATCAGTATTTACCTCACAGGAGCCGAACTGAAAACCGGGGCTGAAATTGATGCTTCCGTTTCAGATTTTATGACGGCGGCAAGGCTTTATACCAGCGGGCTTAATTTTTCCTTTAACCCTCACCGGTTAATCCTGAACCGGGTGACGGATGTCTATCTGACTACCCCTTCCGGGGAAAGAAAGGAATTGGAGGACGATACCCTCTACCGGGTTGTCTGCGACCTTTACAGCGGTCAGATGCTTGGTGCCGTAACTGATGTTTCCTATGGCATCCTTTCCATCCAGCCAAAATTTGCGGACGGAACACCCATCGAAAACATTGAGGACGCCATTCTTACCACAGATGGTAAGGAAATCAAGGCATGGGCTGCCATTGCCGGATATATGGAAACCTTCCCGGATACGGATGGCAATGGTATTCCAAATATTCCCTCCTCCTATGAAAATGCCCAGAATCGGAAAACCGTTCTGGACACCACCAATTTATATGAGTTAGTTAAAAATCCCAACAAGTACGCCGTCATCATTGTAGCTGTCATTCTTGTTGTGCTGATACTTGTTATATTACTGCTGGTACTTCTGATTCGAGGTATCCGCAGACTGATAAGACGAAGTTTATGACCCTGCTTTCCCCTTTCCCGGGCACGCTTAATCAGCACCGCCGGAAAGGGGGCATAATTACCTCATCCATGGTACGCTGTTTTTCTTCACCTTCCGGAAATACAGCCTCCGCCTTTCCCATTACGCTCTCATAGCGCATGGTAACATCCTTTTTTTCATAAATGCAGTCCATCTGAATCCTATGTTCCATCAATACGAAACAACATTTTAACAAAGTTATATCCTAATTTTACCCATAAATCAATAAAAAAGCTCCCACCGAAGTGAGAGCCTGCCGATAAATCGCCAGATTTATCATAACTGAACTTGTTTTTACCGGCCAATCGCCAGACTGACCATATCTGTATAAAAAATATTACTGTATATTCTATGAAAAGTCAACAGAAATTATCCTTACTTACCCTGCCCTTTCATATATTCTATTTTTCCCTGCAAAGATTTAATTGTATTTTGCGCACACCATTTACTAATGCGTTGAGATTTTACCATAATTGTCTTTTCTTCCGGAGCCATACCTTATAAATCCTTTCCCCGTAACTCTTTTGCTTTTATCTTTGTATGGCTATATTTTACAATCATATATGCAAATTGTCAATACTGTTAAGTATACTGCTTCATTTTTCTCTATTTCTTCACCTTATCCGCATACAGCTCCGTCCAAGCTGCCACAAACCCGGCATAGTGGGCGACTCTCTGGGAGCCAATATTAGACATACTGGTACCGTAATAGGGCGTGATGCCACGCTCCAGAATGTCCTGCTTCAAAATTTTTACGAGAGTACTTGCCACGTGCTTCCCTCTTGCCTCCGGGCAGACGTTGATTCCTATCTGCCAGAAGAAAGGGCTGTCAGCGCTTGCCCCAGCCATTCCCAGAATATTTCCCTCTTTTACTGCCGCAACACCCAGTACATCCGGTGCCAGAGAATCAAAGGTAAATGCCTCCCAGAATCTTTTATCCCCGCGGAAGACTTCTATCTGCTCTCCCTCATACTTCACAATTTCAAAATCGCCGGGGGTAACAGCGGGCATACTTTCCGGCAGGTAAAAGGGATGCGCCTGTGCCAGCTCGAAGCCGAAGGGTGCCAGCAGCTTTTCCAGTTCCCGGAAGCGTTCCACTTCCATAAACCAGTCCCCAATCGTTTCTCCGTACCTTTTTTCACATTCCCCGAGAATATCCTCCCGCCCGGTAAACAGCAGTTTTCCGTTTACTGCAGCTACCTTCAGCCCACATTCACTTGCTTCCCGGAATCTGCGACGCCCCTCTCTTGCCTCGTAAACGGAAAAATGGTTCTTCCCGTCAGCGACCTCCTCCGGGGTGCAACAGTAATCCAGCACCAGCTGTTCATATAACTTCTGTCTTACGTTCATTTCCATACTCCATTTCTCCGCAAATTTCCTGTTACCGCCCGTTCCCGCTCCCACCTTTTGCACATAAATAACTGATACAATTTTGAATCAGCTTTGTGTATTCCACATTCTCAAACTTCTCCGGGGTATGTCCCGGTGTCAGATAAATGATTTCGCTCTCGCCGAAGCTCTTTCTCCAGCCTGCCGGATATTCCTCTCCCCGGTAAAGATAGGTAAGAAAGATTTCCTTCTCATCCTCTTCCATTTCAAACTGATAGGGTTCTTCCATCAGCGTAAAATCCCCGCAGCCCTTTGTCAGAGGGTGCTCACTTACCTGAAACACAATTTCCTCCTGCTTTGGGTGCGTCAGGAAACGGGCGCCTATCATTTCCTTTAAATTTTCCCACATCTGCAGACTGATGCCATTATGCAGCACCAGCAGCACACCGCCCTTTTCCACATACCGGTACAGGGCATTGGCTCCCTCTGCACAAATCGGCGTATTCCAGTCATCCCAATAGGAAATGACTCCGTCATATTGTTCTGCCTCACATAAATCCGCCGGTTCCTCCGTAAAGGTAAACTCTACCTCCGGGCAGATTTTCTGCAAATAAGTATCCACCCCTTTCATAGGATGGTACATCGCTTCCTCATACATCCCAAGAACCAAAACCTTTTTCTTTTCTGTTTCCATTCTAATCTCCATTCCGCAGGCATCTTTTGCCGAAGGAACCGCGAACTGAATTTCAAATTCAGTTCTGCTTTTAAAGGTTACTTTGTGGCGCCTGCAACACAAATACATTTTCCTTCTTATGGACAGTAAGCTATGCCTTACCAGGGCAGCCTTGCGCCACAATAATTCAGATACAACGGTCTTTCCTCCAGCGGCAGGCTGGTATCCAGCACCGTATGCAGAATCCCCGCCGCGGATTCCTCTGCCGTCAGCTTTGCCGTTTCGTCCAGATGCCCCCGCATATAGGTTGCCACATGACCGGGATGCATGACAATTACCCTGCCTCCCTGCTTTTTCAGGTTGTTATGTACCAGTGCTGACTGCATGTTGTTTGCCGCCTTTGACATACAATATCCAAACCAGCCCACCCTGTAACAATCTGTAATGCTTCCCGCCTCCGAGGAAATATTTACAACCGTTTTCTCCCCGCTTTTTAACACAAGGTCAGAAAGGGCATTTGTCACCCTTAAGGTTCCAATGGCATTAACATTCATTACCCTTGTAATTTCCTCAAAGTCCAAATCATCCCCCAGAACCTTACTCATATTTCCCAGAATCCCCGCATCATTTATCAGCAAATCAATACAGGGAACTGCTTCCTTTACCTTCTCCGCCATGGCAGCAACGCTCTCATCCTCCCCGATATTCAATTCCAGAATCCGCAGCATATCCGGATATTCCTGTAACAGCCCGTCCACCTGCTTTTCCTCAGAGTTTAACCTGCAGGCAACCACAAAATACTCTCTTTTCAACAGATTTTTTACCAGTTCCAGACCAACTCCATGGTCTGCTCCCGTTACCAGTGCATATTTCATTTGAACCGCATCCTTTCTTTTCCTTCAAAATCCTTCCAGATAAATTCCCCGTTTTCCAACAGCATATAGCCATGCCAGCTATCCTCCTTTGGAATCGACACGGAACCCGGATTCATATAAATATAATTTTCATGCTCCCGGCAGACCGGCACATGGGTATGCCCATGCAGCAAAATATCTCCCGGATGCAGAGGCGGCAGCTTCTGCTCATTATATACATGCCCATGAGTAGCATAAATCACTCTGTTTTCCAGACAGATAACCCCATAATCCGCCAGTATGGGAAATTCCAGAACCATCTGGTCCACCTCGGTATCGCAGTTCCCCCTGACGCAGAGAATATCCTGCTTTCTGGCGTTCAAAAGCTCAATTACCCTTTTCGGTGCATACTCCTTCGGCAAATCATTCCGGGGACCATGGTACAGAATATCTCCCAGAAGCAGAAGTCTGTCTGCCCCCTCCCTCTCATATGCCTCCAAAAGCTTCCCACAATAATACGCCGAACCGTGAATATCCGATGCTGCCATCCACTTCTGATTCTTCATTGTTTCTTCCATTCCTTCCGTTCTTTCAATATCTTCCGGCAAACACTTTTTATCCTGTTATTCTTCTATGTTACCTCATTCCAATGCAAATAGAAATAGGGAATTATAATCTGTTTTTCAGGATTGAAGAGAAGCTTTTACTGGTATAAAATAGATGTGTATGAAAAATACGCAGAAAAGAGGAATTATGATGAAAGTACTTATGCTGAATGGAAGCTCCAAACCCAATGGAAATACCTTCCGCTCTCTGGTGGAAGTAGGGGAACAGTTGAAAAAAGAAGGCATCGACTACGAAATCTTTCAGACAGGCGCAGGCCCTGTAAGGGACTGCATCGGCTGCGGTCAGTGTACGGAAAAGGGGTGTATCTTTACGGATGATACCGTCAATGAATTTGTGGCAAAGGCAAAGGAGGCTGATGGCTTCGTCTTTGGAACTCCTGTTTATTATGCCCATCCCAGCGGAAGAATCCTGTCCTTTTTAGACAGAGCCTTTTACAGCAGCTCCTCCGCCTTTTCCTTCAAGCCTGCTGCCTCTGTGGCTGTGGCAAGACGGGGCGGAACTACCGCTTCCTTTGATGTCATGAACAAATATTTTGGCATCTCCCAGATGCCCGTGGCAGGCTCTACTTACTGGAATATCGCTCATGGAAGAGTTCCCGGAGAGGTGGAACAGGATGCAGAGGGCTTACAGACCATGCGGAATCTGGCAAGAAATATGGCTTGGATGTTAAAATGCTTTGAAGCAGGAAAAGAAGCGGGTATTCCTCTGCCTTCGGCTGAGCGGGAACACCGGACTCACTTCATCCGTTAAAGGGAGGAAACGGCAGGTTTCTTAAGATGCCAAACAGCACCAGAATCCCGATACAGATGTAAAGTACTATATTCTGCCACCGGGGCAGTTCCCTGATACCATCCTTCACATAGCGGACTGCTCCGGTCAGAAAAACCAGAAGGAACACCGGCAGCATACAGAAAATCACCGGATTAGCATAAAATGCCTCCCTGAAATGAAATTGTAAAAGTGCCACACACATTCTTGTGACACCGCAGCCGGGGCAATAGAAACCTGTTACTTTATTGAAAAAACACGGAATGGCGAGTCCCGTGTACCTGACAAATATGCCATACACAAGCCCCGCCATTCCAAGTAACAGTACCGGCTTTAAAATTTGAAAAAACCGTCTGCTTTTCATTCTTCCTACTGCTCTGCAAATTTATTCAGTTCACTCTGCATCAAAGCCCAGGCAATGATTCCAAGTCCCAGTAAGCAAAGAATCAGATACAGGATTCCACTGTTGCTGGAAGGGATTCCGTGTGCAGTCTTAGCTTCATCCAGCTTCTCGCCCTGCTTGTAAGCCCAGTAAAGACCATAGATATTGCAGGTGATAACAGACAGAATAAACGCTACTCCACCGGAGGTTCCATCGCTTGCGTGACCGGATACTACGTTTGTGTCATTTGTTACACAAATGAACCAGTAAATACCGTAAATACCGCAGGTTACAATACTCAGGATGATACATAATGCAATACTTCTTTTGGTTGTCATAATTTTTCTCTCCTTTACCCTCATAATATTTGTTTGATAACCATAACATCATTATAAACATAATGACGTATATTGTCTATAAAAAATCTCATTTTATGACAATATTTTTATGATAAACTGTTCTTTTGCATTCCGCTTACCGTTCTTCTCTGAAATATGCCAGTCCAAGGCTTGCCGGGGGCTGATTCTCCCGCTTGCTGCGCATGCTGGTGATTACCAGAACAATCAGAGTTACAACGTAGGGAATCATTTTATATAATTCCTGATATTCCATATTGTCCATACCTGTCGGGATGTACAGGTACAGGATGTAGAGTCCGCCGAACAGGAAGGATGCCAGCACACTCACATTCGGACGCCAGATAGTAAAGATAACCAGTGCGATGGCAAGCCAGCCTCTGTCACCGAAAGCGTTGTTGGACCAGACACCGCAGGCATAGTCCATCACATAATACAGACCGCCCAGACCGGCAATCATACAGCCGACACAGGTTGCCACATACTTATACTTCGTTACGTTAATGCCCGCTGCATCCGCCGTATTAGGGCTTTCGCCTACCGCTCTCAGATGCAGTCCCACACGGGTATGACCCAGAACATAGGAAGCCGCCAGGGCAATAATCACTGCCACATACGCCAGAAATCCATAGGATAAAAACAGCTTTCCAAACCAGCCGAGCTTACCGGCGAAGGGAAGGGTTTTGCTGAAATAGCTGCTGGTAGCACTCAGGGCGATGGAAGGGACATCACTGTCAACCAGCTTAATCAGGGAACCGCCGAAAAAGTTACCAAATCCCACGCCAAAGGTTGTCATGGCAAGACCTGTCACATTCTGGTTTGCCCGCAGGGTAACAGTCAAAAAGCAGTATAAAAGTCCCATCAGCAGGGAACCCAGCAGACAGCACAGCAGAGGAATCATAACTGCTAAAAAGGGCACCATTGCCGCCGCTGCATTTGATACATGCCTTTCATAAAAGAAGGAACCGATAACGCCGCTGATTGCGCCTACATACATGACACCGGGAATCCCCAGATTCAGGTTTCCGGATTTTTCCGTAACAATTTCACCGGTGCTGCCGAACAAAAGCGGAATCCCCTGTACAACAGCTCTGGGAATAAATGCAAGTAAAAAGTTTAACATAATTACTCTGCCTCCTTTTCTGTCTTTTTACGAAACTGAAGCTTATAAGTAATGAAAAATTCACATCCAATGATGAAGAACAGAATAATACCGGTCAGGATATCCGCATAGGAATGATTCAGACCGAAATTCGTGGAAATCTCGCTGGCTCCTCTGTCCATAAAAATAATCAGGAAACTGGAAAATACCATGGTAAGGGGATTAAACTTGGACATCCAGGATACAAGCACCGCTGTAAAGCCCTGTCCTCCGGCGATTGTGGTAGTTACGGTGTGGTTGATACCGCCCACCAGTAAGAGTCCAACCAGTCCGCAGATGGCGCCAGAAAGCACCATGGTACGGATAATGACCTTTCCTACTTTAATTCCCACATATTTTGCCGTGTTTTCGCTCTCTCCCACAACGGTAATTTCATAACCCTGCTTACTGTATTTCAGATAAATGTACATGAAAATTGTAATGATAACAGCTACAATAATGCTCAGCAGGTACTTGGAGCCGAATATCTGGGGCAGCCAGCCCAGCTTGGAATCCTGATTGATGATACCGATTTTACCGGAGCCCTTCGGCACCTCCCATACAATCGTAAAGAAGGCAACGAGCTGCGTGGCAATATAGTTCATCATCAGCGTGGAAAGGGTTTCGTTGGTATTCCACTTTGTCTTGAAAAAGGCAGGAATAAATCCCCAGATGGCACCTGCTGCAATGCTGGCAATTATCATGCAGACAATCAGCAGTACGTTGGGAAGCTTATCTGCCAGGCAAATCATACATGCCGCAGCGGCAAGACCGCCCATCAGAACCTGTCCCTCTCCACCGATATTCCAGAATTTCATTTTAAAGGCAGGAGTCAGCGCCAGCGCAATCAGAAGCAAAATTGCCGTATTCTGGAGCGTTACCCAGGTTTTTCTCACCGTACCGAAGGCACCGGTAAAAATAGATTCATATACCTGAATGGGATTGATTCCTGTGGTAATAGTCGTAATCACAGCACAGAGAATCAACGCCAGCAAAATAGCAGCCACCCGGATTCCCATAGACCGGTACCAGGGCATGGCATCCCGTTTTACAACATGGAAAATCGGTTCCTTATTTTTCTGCATTGTCGCTGCCTCCTACTCTGGTCATCATCATACCGACCTGATTTTTATCCGTTTTTCTGGCATCCACGATGCCGCTGACCTGTCCGCCGCAAAGCACCAGTATCTTATCGGAAAGCTGTAAAAGCACATCCAAATCCTCGCCGACAAAGATAACCGCCACTCCCTTTTTCTTCTGCTCGTTAATCAGTTCATATATGGTATAGGAAGAATTGATATCCAGTCCCCGTACCGCATAGGCTGTCAGAAGCACTGTCGGCGCAGAGGCAATCTCTCTTCCTACCAGTACCTTCTGCACATTTCCACCGGAAAGCCTGCGCACCGGCGTTGTAACACCGGGAGTCACAACCTCCAGATTTTCCACAACATCCTCTGCCAGCTTTCTGGAGGGCTTTCTGTTGGTAAAAGGGGTCTTTCCATGCCGGAAGGAACGAAGCATCATATTGTCCGTTACGTCCATATTTCCTACCAGACCCATTCCCAGTCTGTCCTCTGGTACGAAGGAAAGGGAAACGCCCATATCCGCAATCTTTAAGGGATCCTTGCCGATAAGCTGCTCCCTGCTGCCGTCCTCCTCCACATAATAAATGGAACCGGCTTCCGTTACCTGCAGACCTGCAATGGCTTCCAGAAGCTCCTTCTGTCCGCAGCCGGAAATACCTGCAATGCCAAGGATTTCCCCGCTGTTTGCCGTAAAGGAAACATCCTGCAGCTTCAGGACACCTTCCTCGCTGCGCACGGTAAGTCCCTCCACCTGGATTCTGGGCTTGGGATTGACAGGCTCCGGACGCTCTATATTCAGGGTAACGGCACGACCTACCATCATGTTTGTCATTTCCGTTACATTAGTATCCTTTGTCATCATGCTGCCGATATATTCCCCGTTCCGCAGGACTGCCACCCGGTCAGAAAGGGATTCCACTTCGTGCATTTTATGGGTAATAATAATAATAGATTTTCCATCAGCACGCATTTTCCGAAGCACCGCGAAAAGCTTTTCCGTTTCCTGGGGTGTCAGAACCGCTGTCGGCTCGTCCAGAATCAGAATATCAGCGCCCCTGTAAAGCACCTTTACAATTTCTACCGTCTGCTTCTGGGAAACGGACATATCATAAACCTTCTGCTTCGGGTCCACATCAAAGCCGTATTTCCGGCAGATTTCTTCTATTCTGGCGGAAGCCTCCTTTATATTCAGCTTTCCCTCCAGTCCGAGAATAATGTTTTCCGTTGCAGACAATACGTCAATCAGCTTGAAATGCTGATGCACCATACCGATTCCAAACCCAAAGGCATCCTTGGGGGAACGGATTACCGCTTCCTTTCCGTTGATAAAAATCTGCCCCTCATCCGGATAATAAATACCGGAAAGCATATTCATCAATGTAGTCTTTCCGCTTCCGTTTTCGCCCAGAAGCGCCAGAATTTCTCCCTTGTAAATATCCAGATTCACTTTTCTGTTCGCCACTACGGAACCAAAGGTTTTCGTAATGTTTTTCATTGAAACTGCAGCCGTTTTTTCTTCCATTCCAATCTCCATTCCTGCGTACACCTGTTTCTCTTTTTTGTTTCTATCCGCCCTTTTTCTATACAGTCAAGGGGTTTTCTGAACCGTTTTTCCTGAACCATATAGAAAAAGGGCGGCGCGGTAAATATCCCTGTGCCGCCCTTTGCTTTACCAAAGGAACAATTAGTATGCGCTGTCCAGCAGCTTAATTCCATCGATTTCTACATTAAAGTAAGGTGCAGAACGGAAGCCCTCGCCGGATTCATGGAAGTATCCGTCCAGAACAACTTCATGGTCAGGCTCATATGCAGCATCCGTATCTACATCAGCCATGTAAGAAGTCAGCTCTTCGCCATTTACAGTAAAGGTAGAAGTATCAAATGTATGAATCTTGCCTGCAATCAGGTCTGCCTTTGCAGCATCGATTGCTTCCTGAGTTCCCTCTGCTGCTGCAGAACCAAGCTCTGTCAGTACAACAGAACCGGTTTCCAGAGAACCACACCAGTCGGTATCAATAGGAGTTCCTGCTGCAACACACTTAATTGCATATTCAAAGTAAGGCTCCCAGTTAATTCTGGAGGATACAATGAAGGTATTAGGACATGCTGCTGCGGTGCTTCCGTTGTAGGAAACATCCGGTACATTTGCTGTTTCACAGGCAGTAGGTGCGCCCATGGAATCTGCATGCTGGCTAATCAGCTTGCAGCCGTTCTGAATCAGCTTGTTAGCGCCTTCCTTCTCGGCGGTTTCGTCATACCAGGAACCGGTAAAGGTTACTTCCATGGTAACACTGGGACATACGGAACGTGCGCCAAGGAAGAAAGAGGTATAACCGGAAATAACCTCTGCATAGGTATAAGCTCCGACATAACCCATCTTTGCTTCGTCTGCAGTGATTTCACCGTTATCAATCATCTCATTTAACTTCATGCCTGCTGCGATACCTGCAAGGTAACGTCCGTCATAGATAGAAGCAAATGCGTTGTGGAAGTTGTCCATCTTTTCTGTATGAGCCTTGGTACCTGTTGCATGGCTGAACTGAATATCGGTATATTCTCTTGCTGCCTCAATGATATAATCCTCATGACCAAAGCTGTCTGCAAAAATAAAGTCACAGCCTTCATCTGCCAGTTCGCAGGCTGCTTCGTAACATTCCTGACCTTCGGGAATGTTTGTCTTGATAAGGCACTCTACACCAAGCTTCTCACATGCCTCTTTCGCGGCATTCAAGAAGTTTAAATCATAGGTAGAGTTCTCATCATGCAGGAAAATGAATCCTGCCTTAATTCCTGATGTGTCTACATCACCGGTGTTGGATGCATCAGATGCTTCTACACTGCTTCCAACTGTTTCAGATGATACTGTGGAAGACGCGGTACTGCTGCCTGCCGTATTGGAACCACAACCAGCCAGTGTGCCGATTGTCAGTGCCATAACTGCAAATAAACTTACGACTTTCTTTTTCATAATTTCTCCTCCTGATTTTTCCCTGATTGGGTAAGTGTGAGCTTCATTGAAAAGGGGGCAGTATGGTACCTCCATACAGCCCCATCGTCTGCTCTCAACACAAGTCAGTATAAACACGGGTAACTATGCTTGTCAAGAAAAAACAGGAAATTTTTTCAGCTTCTGAAGCGGATTTCTCCGGTTTCCGCATCCATGCTTTCCACAATCGCCAGTGATTCCAGACGGATTCCCTTCGCGCGGATTAAATCGCCGCCCTTCTGGAAGCCCTTCTCCACAGCAATACCAATTCCCTCTGCGGTTGCTCCTGCCTCGCGGACGATTTCCAGAAGCCCCTCCAGCGCGCAGCCGTTTGCCAGGAAATCATCAATAATCAGGATATGATCCTCCGGCTTGATAAACTTTTTGGAAACAATGACATCATACACTCTTTTATGGGTAAAGGATTCAATTTTAGTAGAATATACCTCGCCGTCAATATTCAAGGACTGAGTCTTTTTTGCAAAAACAACCGGCACATGAAAATGCTGGGCTGCCACACAGGCAATACCAATTCCGGATGCCTCCACCGTCAGGATTTTCGTAATCGGACGGTCTGCAAACAACCTCGCCCACTCTTTTCCCATTTCATTGAACAAATCAATGTCCATCTGATGATTTAAGAAAGAATCTACCTTTAATACATTTCCTGCCTTTACTACTCCATCCCTGCGGATACGCTCCTCAAGTGCCTTCATTGCTGTATTGCCTCCTCATTCGCTCTGTTTTTCACATTTTCTGCTCCCGTTTCAGGTAGCTTCTATTATAAGAGGTTTCTGCTCTTTTGAGAAGTACCTTTTTCACACTAATCCTCATTTCTGCGCACTTCTCCAACGCATCTCGAGTTTGTGTCAAGTGCGCGCAGACACAAATCTCGCGTGTGAAAAATTCCATTTTTCACACTAATCCCTGAATCAAAATAATTAAAATAAGCATCGGAAGAATGAACTGAAAATAGGGCTTCAGCCACTTTGCAATCTTCAATCCCTTTCCGGTATTGGCTTCTTCCATATAATTTGAGAAGCCCCAGCCCCACTTTGTCACGCAGAACAGCAGGTAAATCAGGGAACCGATGGGAAGGAGAAGGTTGCTGACAATAAAGTCCTCGCTGTCCAGAACATCCCTGCCCCCAATCAGGTGTAAATTACTCCATACATTATATCCCAGTACGCAGGGCATGCTTGCAGCCAGAATAATCAGGCAGTTAATCAGCGCAGCCTTGCTTCTCTTCCAGCCAAACATATCCATACAGAAAGACATAATATTTTCAAATACCGCAATCACTGTGGAAAAGCTGGCGAAAGTCATAAACAGGAAGAACAGGCTTCCCCAGATACGCCCTCCTGTCATGTTGACAAAAACATTTGGCAGGGTAATAAAAATCAGGCTGGGGCCTGCCCCCACCTCTACACCATAGCTGAAGCAGGCAGGGAAAATAATCAATCCCGCCATAATTGCCACAAAGGTGTCCAGACCGCAGATTCTGACGCCTTCTCCTGCCAGCGTGTGCTCTTTTCCCATATAGCTTCCGAAGATTTCCATAGCCGCCACACCAAGGCTTAAGGTAAAGAAAGACTGGTTCATGGCTGCTGTAATCACATTTTTCAGACCAACCTCCCGTACTGTATCCAGATTCGGAACCAAATAAAACCGGATTCCCTCCCCTGCTCCGGAAAGAGTCAGGCTGTGTACTGCCAACACCAGAATCAGGATTAACAGGGCGCTCATCATATACTTGCTGACCTTTTCCAGACCGTTCTGCAGCCCTCTGCTGCATACAAAAAATCCTGCAGCTACTGTCAAAATCATCCAGAACGCCATCTGTCCGGGACTGGCAAGCAGATTTTCAAAGACCGCTCCTGTCTGCTCCGCATCCATGCCGGGCACAAACTCTCCGGTGACAAATTTATAAAAATAAGTTACCATCCAGCCGGAAACGGTTGTGTAATACATCATAAGCATATAACAGCCAAAAATGGCAACCCAGCCGTGGATATGCCACTTACTGCCCCTCTTCTCCAGCGCTTTATATCCCAGAACCGCACTCTTCCGGCTGGCACGCCCTACCGCCAGCTCCATTGTCAGTACCGGCAGCCCCATAATTACCAGAAATACCAGATACAGCAGAACAAAAAGTCCGCCGCCGTTCTGCCCTGCCACATACGGAAATCTCCACACATTTCCGATTCCAATTGCACAGCCTGCGCTCACCAGAAGGAAGCCCAGACGTGATTTAAAAGATTCTCTGCTCACTTTCTCTAATCCTCTTTTCCACTTTTCCCCGGTTCCTGTTCCGAAACCCGGGAATCCTTATTTTTTCTTATGTATATTCCGAATTGTCTTTTTCTTCACCGGCTTATTTTTATTCGCGGCTGTACTAGCAGGTTTCCCGGATTTTCCGGACTTATCAGCCCTTCCCTGCCTGCCGGAGGGCGCTGCCTTTCCATTTGCCAGAGGCTTTCCACCGGGATTTCCTGTTCCCGTTCTGGGACGAATCAGGCATTTTTTATCAAACCCGATAAGGTCCTCACGTCCAGCCTTTATCAGCGCTTCCTTCACCAGCTCGTAATTTGCCGGATTCCGGTATTGTATCAGGGCACGCTGCATTGCCTTCTCATGGGGATTCCGGCAGACATACACGCTCTTTCCTGTCTGGGGGTCAATTCCGGTATAATACATTACCGTGGATACCGTAGAAGGAGTCGGGTAAAAATCCTGTACCTGCTCCGGCATATAGCCCAAATCCCGCAGATATTCCGCAAGCTCAATCGCCTCCTTCAAGGTAGAGCCGGGATGGGAGGACATCAGATAAGGAACAAGAAACTGCTTCTTCCCGAGTTCCTCATTTATTTTATAGTACTTTTTCACAAAGCTTTCATAAACCGACCGCTCCGGCTTGCCCAGCTTTTCCAGTACGGCATCGGAAATATGCTCCGGTGCCACCTTAAGCTGCCCGCTTACATGATATTCCACCAGTTCTCTGAAAAAAGTATCATCCGGGTCTGCCATCAGATAATCAAACCGGATTCCGGAACGGATAAACACCTTTTTCACTCCGGGCAGGGCACGAAGCTTCCGTAGAAGCTCCAGATAGTCGGAATGGTCAACCTCCAGATTCTTACAGGGCTTCGGAAAAAGGCACTGCCTGTTTTTGCAGACACCTCTTGTCAACTGCTTCTGGCAGGAAGGATGTCGGAAATTCGCGGTAGGCCCCCCCACATCATGAATATACCCCTTAAAATCCTTATCCTGTATCATCAGCTTTGCTTCTTCGATAATCGATTCATGGCTCCGCACCTGAACCGTTCTTCCCTGATGAAAGGTCAGGGCACAGAAATTACAGCCCCCGAAGCAGCCTCTGTTGCTAATCAGAGAAAATTTAACCTCCGAAATGGCAGGGACACCACCCTTTGCTTCATAGGATGGATGGTAGGTACGCATATAGGGCAGGGCGTAAACATCATCCATTTCCTCTGTAGTAAGGGGTTCCTGGGGCGGATTCTGTACCACAAAGGTGCCTCCCGGATAACCTTCTATCAGCACCTTCCCCACAAAGGGGTCTGTATTCTGGTATTGTATATGGAAGCTTTCCGCATAAGCTGCCGGAGTGTTTTTCATTTCCTCATAGGAAGGCAGCTCTATCCCGTCATAAATCCCGGAAATGTCCTTTGTTTTATAAACCGTTCCCGCAATAAAGGTAATATCCTTCACAGCAATCCCGCTTGCCAGCGCATCCGCAATCTCCACAATGGATTTCTCGCCCATTCCATAGGAAATCAAATCCGCCTGACTGTCCAGCAGAATAGAACGCTTGAGGCTGTCGCTCCAGTAATCATAATGTGCCATACGGCGCAGACTCGCCTCTATGCCGCCTATGATAATCGGAACATCCTTATAGGTTCTCCGAATCAGATTTCCATAAACCACCGTTGCATGGTCGGGGCGCTTATACGCTTCCCCGCCCGGAGTATAGGCGTCCGTGGGACGATGCTTTTTAGACACATAATAGTGATTCACCATGGAATCCATATTGCCGGAGGAAACCAGAAAACCCAGACGGGGCTTCCCCAGTATCGTGATGCTGGCATCGTCCTTCCAGTCCGGCTGGGAAATAATCCCTACTGTATATCCGTGGGAAACCAGAATCCTGCTGACAATGGCATGTCCAAAAGAGGGATGATCCACATAGGCATCCCCGATGACATAGACAAAGTCCAACTGCTCTATTCCCTGCTGCTTCATATCTTCTTTACTGATTGGTAAAAAACCCATTGATTCTTCGTTCTCCCGTAAATCCGCGCTATCGCGCAAGAAACCTATTCGCAGTGCATCTTGTACGTGCTTCGCACTATCATACAATAAAAATCTCATATGCCCTGTGCAAGCACGGCATATGTGCGCTTCTCTAAACTCGCAAATCCGCGCTAACGCGCTTTCCGCCCTGCTGCCGCAGGGCATTTGCTCGTTAATGGCGCAAGAAAAACAAATGTCTGCTTCGCAGCCGCTTGTTTTTCTTTTGCGCCTATTATATCTTATCTCGGGTATAATATCAATCGTTGCATTTTTGATTATCTACATGGTATTATAACCATATATTATACACAAAAAAATTGTAAGGGAGGCTCTTATGAACTTTTTATTTGCCGGAACTGTTTTGTCCAATATTATAGAAATAACCGCACACATTCTTGTCATCCTGTGTGCGGTCAAGTATCTGCGCAAGCATTAAGTTTGAATTTCGTCTTTGTTGCTGTTACTTTGTCTTTGCAGCTTTTGCCGCTTCAAATTCCTTTTCAATGCTCTCGTCCGGTGCCTTTGTCAAAAGGCTTACCACGATGATTGCAAACAGGGAAATTAAGAACGCGGGAAGGAGTTCGTAAATGAAGCTGTACGGCTTTGCTGTTCCTTCTGCCACACTGTAAGTCGCGTTCATACTCAGATATCCCGGCAATGCTCTTGCATTACCCATAACCGCATCAAACCCACCGGCTGTATGATGAGTATTTATGCAATATTTTCTGTATTTTATGCACTATTTCAAAAAGGGGAGCAAATATACCGGAAGCATCAAAATATCTTTGTCTTTTCTTAAGTCCTTTGTATAGATTAAATATTTTTCCAATATCCGACTGGAATATTTTTCTGAAAAGACATCCAATGATTTATGTGTATCATATCCGGAAGATTTTACTTCAATTGGACATATCTTATTTTTTCTGGACAGTAAAAAATCAATTTCATAGTTATGCTTCGTTTTTTTATTTAAAAAGGTATAGTAGTACAGAGAATGTCCATTTGCTGTCAGAATTTGCGCCACAACATTCTCATACACATATCCCAGATTTACTCCAAGTTTATCGCTCAGTATTTTTTCATAAATAATATTCTCGGTAAAATCCTTATCTTTAAAAATCAGCGTGGTCAGCAATCCCGTATCTGCCAAAAACAGTTTGAATCTTTTCAAATCCTTTACATTTGCCAGACCAACATTAGGGTCATTTGCATGATAGGCAATCTGTACCGTTTTAGAATCCACCATATCCGCAATCAACTCCAGAACAGTTTCCGCTCTCTCACCTGCCAGAACACTTGATACCTGATATCTGGAAGCATTTGTATTCAGCTGCGCCGGGATTGCATCAAACAGCATGGTTATCCTGCCTGATATATCTATTTTTCTAAAATCATCCTCATAAAGCTTGAGAATATCTCTCTTTACCTCATCCACCCGTCTGAAGTTGTTCGTCTGGATATAACAGTCAACTGCCTGCGGCATACCGCCAACTAACATATATAATCTGAAATCTCTCATCAGTTTCCTGTTTACGGCTTCTCCCACAGAAATCTTTTTTTCAAAAACCTCTGCCAGGAGTCTGGATGTTGTTGTGTCACCTGTTGCCCATAAAAATTCTTCAAAGTCCATGGGATACATACTAATCCTGCGCTCTTCACTTGGAATCAGGATATCCTTCACATTTCTCTGTATGGAAATCAGGGACCCGGTTTCTATATAATCATATCTGTAATCCCTTACCAAATGCCGAATTGCCTGACGGGCTTTCGGACATAGCTGTACTTCATCAAAAATAATGACCGAATTACGCTCCAGTAAATCAGTTTGATATATCAGCTGCAGCCTGAGAAAAACATAATCCAGATTGGAAATATCATCAAATAATTCCATGACTTCTTTTGATGCCCTGGAAAAATCAATTAAAATGTAACTTTTATATTCTTTTTTTGCAAATTCCTCTGCTACTGTTGATTTTCCAACTCGTCTGGCGCCTTCAATCAAAAGCGCAGTTTTACCTGCTGACTCCTGTTTCCACTCCAAAAGTTTACCATATATCTTTCTCTGAAACATAGCTGTCACCTGCCATTCTGCAAAATCGTTATTTTTATTTTAGCTGTTTTCTGCAAAATCGTCAATTTCATTTTGCTGATTTCCTGCAAAATCGTTATTTTATATCCATTCTACGTTTTCACTGCTTCCTGCTTTGTTTCTTCATAGTATCCACATCGAACAATGTTACTATGCCTTTTCACTGACTTGATTTATTTTTGTTTTTCTGTTTGCTTAATGCTCTTCCGGTAGTATATAATGGTAACTATTCGGAGCCATGCAAAACTGCGTTCTGCGAATGCAAGCATTCAGGCAGATAAGCAGTTTTATATGGCGAAGTAACCACATGAGCAAAAGGGAAGCCTCGCAGAGGTGGTTTTGCGAATGGGGTTGTGAATAGTTACATTTTACAAATATTGGAGAATGGAGAAAATTGCATGAGCATGCCTGAAAATAATCTTACAACTCAAGACCAGGGAGGCCGGGAAAAGCTTGGCAGCCGGATGGGGTTTATTATGCTTTCCGCCGGATGTGCCATCGGATGCGGAAACGTATGGAAATTTCCATGGATGTGCGGCCAGAATGGAGGCGGCAGCTTTATGCTGGTATATCTCCTCTGCCTTATTTTGCTGGGACTTCCTGCGATGGTAATGGAATTTTCCGTGGGCAGGTCGGCTCAGACCAGTCCGCTCTATATGTATAAGAAGCTGCAGAAGCCCGGTCAGAAATGGGGACCTTTCGGATGGATTTGCCTGTTGGGAAATGTTTCCCTGATGGCATTTTATACGGTTGTTACCGGGTGGATTATTTACTATTTTGTCAAGTTCCTTTCCGGGCAGAGCGCATCTCTGGGCTTCTCCGAAATGATTACCCGTCCTGACATCAATGTCATTTTTCTGTTTGTGACTATCCTGATTGCCTTTATTATCCTCTGTTTTGACCTGCAGGGAGGTCTGGAACGGGTCACAAAATATATCATGACTGCCCTGCTTGTCCTGATGCTGATTCTCGGAATTCACAGCATTACCTTAAGCGGTGCGGCGGAGGGACTCCGCTTTTACCTCAAACCGGATTTTTCCAAAATCAACGGTTCCGTTATTGTAAACGCCATGAATCAGGCATTTTTTACTCTGTCTACGGGCATGGGCGGCATGGCTATCTTCGGCAGCTATATCGGCAAAGACCACTCTCTCATGGGAGAATCCGTCCATGTTATTTTTCTGGACACCTTTGTTGCCATCATCGCGGGAATTATTATGTTCCCCGCCTGCTTCACCTACGGACTTGAGGTAAATGCCGGGCCAAGCCTTCTTTTTGATACTATGGCAACGGTATTCCAGAATATGTCCGGCGGACGCATCTGGGGAACTCTGTTTTTCCTGTTTATGATTTTCGCCGCCATATCCACTGTACTTGGTGTCTGCGAAAATATTCTGGCAATGCTCCGGGAGCTGACCGGCTGGTCCCGCCCTAAAGGCTGCCTGCTTTGCGGAAGCCTTCTGTTCCTGCTTGCCCTGACAACCGCCCTCGGCTCCAGCGTCCTGCATTTTCAGCCCTTCGCCGCAGGTACAACCTGGCTGGATTTCTGGGATTTCATTGTGTCCACCAATGTCCTGCCTCTGGGCTCTCTTGTGCTGGCACTGTTCTGCTGTACCGGACTGGGCTGGGGCTGGAACAACTTTGTAAAGGAGGCAAACACCGGAAAGGGGCTAAAGATAAAGCCCTGGATGAAACCCCTTTTCCGGTTTATCGTACCCGGCGCCATCCTTTTCATTTATATTTACGGACTAATTACCTTCCCCTGGAAGTAATACAAGCTCAAATTCCGCATCTCTGTCACAGGTGAGAACCTTACCGTCTGTATCCAGCTTTGCCACCTGAATACAGGCACGATAGGCATCCTCGCCGCTGTCGATATGCTTCAGACGGTTTTCATTGCTGTGATAGGGGTGGGTAAAATAAAAAATATAGGCATTTTCGCCGCTTACCACAACGTCTGCGTGATTTGCCATAACTCCGTCACAGGGGCGGCTTCCCCCGTCCCGCAAAATCACACCATTTCTTTCCCAGTTCGTAAAATCCTCTGTCTTATAGACGCCAAGTCCGTTCCACTCGTCTGTAATCATCCACCTGCTTCCGCCAAATTCAAATACATTCGGTCCCTCATGGGAATTAAAGCTGATTTCCTCCCCACAGACGTCCCAGTGATATAAATCACTGCTCACCGCGCTCCAGGTATGGGAATCATGCTCTTCATCCTTGTACCACATTTTATAAGTATTTTCATTGATTTTATAAACACAGGCATCGATTACCCTGTCCGAGGAAAGCTCCAGAATACTCTCAAAATGCCAGTCCCACAGATTTTCCGCCGTGTAATGCACAATAAACCTCTGCCAGCTCCAGTCCGTGGGAATCCCCCGCACATAGGTTACATACATATGGTACTTTCCCTGTTCAAAAATCACCTCCGGCGCCCAGAAGGTATTATGTCCCGGCTCAAATTCCAGATTTGGCAGGGTTCCCCGGTACAGCCATCTGTAACCATCCTGAGAAGAGGCTACCCCGATAGCCGTTCCGTGAATATGCGCCACCCCGATACTGTTACGGGCATCCCTTCGCTGGGTATACAACATCCACCAGCATTTTTCCTCCCTGTTCCAGATAATGACCGGGTCTGTGGGAGCATCATAAATCGGGTCACGATAAAGGGGAGCAGGTACTGTTTTTTCTGTTTTCATAAGGTGAGGTCCTTTCTGTTATGGTTTTTATACATTTATTGACTATCATACTCTACAATCCAACACTTCGCATGCATTCAATGCTTTTAAGATAATATCAAGGGTATCTTCCCACGCCTTCTGACTTTCCTGCGAGTACTTTTCTCTCTGGGCAGCGCCCCGTTATTTACCGGAAAATACCCCAGATTATAACTGCCCGTATCTGAATTGATATGTTTATACTCAGGTTCTTATCGTAAGATTCTGTTGTAAATGGCAAAATCCTCATCCTTAAATACATTGAAAACAACCTTCATCCTGCTTCCCGTTTCCTCATAATATTTCTGAACCGTTTCCACCGCAATTTCCCCGGCACGCTGGTTCGGAAAACAGAATACTCCTGTGGAAATACAGCAGAAGGCAATACTTTCAGCCTGATTTTTCTCTGCAAGCTCCAGACAGGCACGATAGCAGGATGCCAGAAGTTCCTCATGCTTTTTCTGCAGCCGCCCCTGAACAATAGGGCCTACTGTATGAATCACATATTTGCAGGGCAGATTAAAAGCCGGTGTAATCTTTGCCTGCCCGGTGGGCTCCTCATGCCCCTGCTTCTGCATAATATCATTGCAGCAAAGCCTCAGTTCAATCCCCGCCTTTGAATGAATAATATTGTCCACGCAGTTATGCATGGGATGAAAGCACCCGCACATCTGACTGTTGGCGGCATTTACAATTACATCTACTTTCAGTGCAGTAATATCTCCCTGCCACAGATAGATTCTTCCGTCCGGCTTTACCGGAGAAAGCTCCGCGATATCCGTAATCCCGGCTTTCCGGTTCTCCTCCCTCAGATATTCGTCCTGAACCGCTAAAAATTCCTGACTGATTGCCATTGGCATACGGACATTCATCAGAGAACGCAGCAGATTTTTCTGCTCTTTTTCATCCTCCGGAATCCTGTAATTCTTATAATAAGTATCTTCATCCAGCAGCTTCTGAATCAGCCACCTTCTCTGTTCCATGTGCTCCATCTGTCTGCTCCAACAAATTCTATCTGTTCAAAATATAACATGTTCCCATGCAAATATCTATAAAGGTGTAAAGAAATATCAAATATTGTGTTCCATGACTCTTGAAATAACGCTCCCTGCATCCCCGTTTATCAAAATACTTTTAACCAGAATTTCATCCGGCGCAGAAACTCAGAATATCTTTCCGCTGCCCTGTGCCAGCCCGCATCCTCCACAAAGGTATTATCTGCCCGGAGATTCATGCTCACCGGTTTCCCGCAATGGGGACAATGAGGAACCAGCTCCGAGGGAATTGTCCCACGGATTCCTGTTCCCCTGAAGCCTTCCGGGTTCTCACCCTCCGGTTCAAACAGCTCGCCACTCTCACTAATCTTATATCCCTGCGCCAGCAGCATATTTCTGATGCTTTCTTCATTATCCCAGGTTTCCTGACAGCAGGGCTCACTGCACTGGAACAGTCCATAATCCCCCTGCGTATAAAACAACCGATGCTTATCAAACCCGCCTTTCCCTCACTTCCTACAATTGCCAGATACTGTACCGGGTTTTCCTGTAAAAATTCTACTGCTTTTTTCCATTTCTTTTCTTCCTCCATTTTGTTTTGTGTATAACCGGAATCTCCGGTCTTCCTAAATGCACATCGCGTTTTGATGTAATTATCTTTGTTACATCAAAAATATAGCATTTTCTTGTTGTAATGTCATTAGTTACATCAATTTATTTAAAAAAAAAGAAGTACCCGTTATCAGGTACTTCCCTCCAGATAATATCCCAAATCTTTTTTTACATCCGCCAGCGTAATCGCCTGTAATTCCCGCTCCATGGCATCCTGCACACGTTTGAGCTTGTCGTCCAGTACATTATGGATATTTCTGCCCACCGGACAGTTGGCATTGGGATTTTCATGAAAATGAAAAAGCTGATTTTCCTCCACACATTCCACCGCCCGGTAAATATCCAGAAAAGTAATCTCCGACAAAGGTCTTGTAATCCTTGTCCCGCCGGTTCCCCTTGCCACCTCAATCAGTCCTGCTCCCTTTAGCTGCAAAAGAATTTTCCGGATAATAACAGGATTTACATTGGTACTGTTGGCAATAAAGTCACTGGTTACTTTATAATTCTCCTGAAAGGTATCAATACAGGCAAAAATATGAACCGCCAGGGTAAATCTGCTGGATATCTGCATCATTCTCTCCATTCATAGCTTTACTTTAACTTCAAACCGTCCTTAAAGGCATTTCCGACCTTCTCACCAAGCCCGATATACGCATTATTCACCGGGTCATAGGCAACAGGCTTGTGTACGCTTATTATACAGCAGCCGCCTTTTTTCGGAAAGTACCTGTCACAAATTTACTCTGCCCCTTGATATCTCCATTATCCACACCAATTATCTCTGCTGGGCCCCCACAATAAACCAGGCATTTGCATATTCCCTGAATACCGGATTTCCCTCTGCATCATAAACACGAACCTTTAAAAGCTTCTGATAAGGCACTTTCCTGCCCTCTATTCCTCCAAATCGCCCAGCTTCACAACAATAACTCCATCCACAAGCTGTATACTGCCCTCCATGGGCCAGTTGGTCATATCCCCGCATTGCGCCTTGACAGTCTGGACTGTTTCCGCATCCGCCCATGTATATCCGGCGCCCAAGGCATTCATAAATCCCACAATCCGCCTGGTGCTGAAATAGCCCTGGGGTTCTACCTTTGTATCCCAGTCCAACAGAGAATATCCAATGGTTTCCCCATGAATACAGGAGGAATTTAAAGCCGCGGGATGCCCGCCAATGAAAACAACGGGATAGGACTTTTCCTCATCCTGCACCCTGTCAATATCTGCCATAATGGCAAAAGCGGTTTCCTCATCCTGCTGATAGCGTATCTTATCCGTGTAATTCAAAAGCAGCGTGTACTGCAGCAGAATACAGGTTGTCAGTACTCCGAGAACCACCCCGCTCCAGTGCAGTATCCTTTGATACCGCTCCTTCTTTATCTCAAATAAAAACAGCGCATAAGCCATAAAAGAAAGAGTAAAGGGTAACACAAGCTGCGAGCGGACCACCGGCTCCCCACCGCAGATAATTGTTAAAAGGAAGGGAGCTAAAAACAGCAATATCAACACAATAACTCCCAGATATTTTCCCTTCTTTTCTTTATGATGTAAAAGCAGCCCTGCGCAGAAAAGCACCAGCAGCAGGAAGTAAACCCCAAAGGTTTTTGCATAATAAATCTGGGTTCCAAGCAGTACCTTGAGCATATGCTTTCCGATATTGAAAAGGCACGCACCTACTGATTCCTGTCCCCATAAAACCTGCCCGTTCAGATAGCCGGAACCGCTGAAAAACAGCTTCGTCATAAGCTGATTTATCAGAAAGGCTCCGAAAAAACATACAGAAAAGCGCAGGATGTAAAACCATAGCTGCTTTCCTGTAATATTTTCCTCCTCTTTCAGACAATGAAAATAATAATACAGAAAAAAACAGGCAATCGCTCCGAAAAGATACAGACTGTTAAATGCCTGATAGGAAGCAAAGGCTATGATGCTGCAGGGCAGAGATAGCACCCCGTAATACCATTTTTTCGTCAGCGCAAACTGATGGGACAAATAAACTGCAACTGCCACAAGGCAAAAACAGACTGCCAGCTCCATGACCTGTAATTTAAAATACATCTGCTCCGTCAGAATCGTATGAGCAGAAAAAATGCAGGAAAATGCGAGAATACCGCACTTATTTTCCTGTCCGGTAATC
>QWCN01002416.1_pt1 | contig 24560 bp, 18 predicted proteins | sample 1972711 | NCBI WGS metagenome assembly QWCN01 (sample SAMN09866707, study PRJNA288562) | Human gut metagenome isolate term1_stool, whole genome shotgun sequencing... | isolation source: gut | host: Homo sapiens | place: USA: California
TGGCAGCTCCTACCACTTTCCCGTCGAGCTCCACGAGGGCGGCCTCCCCGTCGTTCGGGGAGACAACGGCCGAAGTCAGGCGAAGAAGCAGAACGTAACACACCGTCAGCACGACGCACATCGCCAACGTAATCCTAACCGATATCCATAAGTTTTTCATGACCGAATATTATTTGAAAGAATTTGCAGATCGCTCCGGATGTCGCCCCGTCCGGACCGGCGTCGCAGGGAAGAGAAGCGGCGCAAGGAAAATAGACCGAACATCCTGACGGGCCGGCGGCATTTTTCGATTCTTATGCGCTTTTCATACATTATTTACGGCAAGCGAGCTGGGATACCAAACCGTCATGTACGGTTTTACGGCTTTTATGCCACAGCAGCGGCGTCCGGAAATGCCAAGAACGTGCCACAATAGCGCATTGGACTTCAGGAAAATGTCAATCAACGCATTACATTGCCCTCGACCTATGCAAGAAAAACCCGAACCATTTCAAAACGATAAGGCGGCACTTTTAAAATGATAGGCGACACCGCTATTCTCCGGAACCGGGCGGCGGAACGGTCACGGATTCGGAATCACCCGCGGTCAGGAACCGGCAGACCGTCGTACTCCGAAGCGCGTCCGCCGGAGTCGGAAAATCCACACGACCGCCGACTATCGTCGCGGTTCATGCCGATACGATCGGACGCGAACCGGAGATTTCACGCCGGGTTTCGTCCCGGTCATTCGATTGCGAAACAGAACGACACGCCTATTTTCGTCGGTCCGAAGTAGTTTTTGTGTCCCCGGCCGAGATACCGGCCGCACCGCTTCCATACATAGCGTTCGTAGTCCGACCGCAGATAACCCAAAGCCGCCGTAGCCTCGACGCTCCAACGCTTTCCGACAGGCCACCGGTATCCGTATGCCACGCCCGCCCCGTACAGGCTTCCCTCGTATCGCCGGTCGGCCATGCCCAGAAACTTCACGCCTCCGACATTGAAGCCGGCATACAGGAAATGCACGCCCAGAAAGTGCCCCTCGGAACGACAGCCGAACCAATGCCGGACTTCGGGCTGTAGCAGCCAGAACTTGAATTTCCGATTGTCGCCGAACGTCCACGGATTATATCCTGCGTCGATCACAAGCGAAATATCCGGAGCCAAGCCCGTTTCAAAACCGGCGTTGAGCGACGCCGTCGCCCAGTACAGCGCATTCGTCTTGACTTCCAGCAGAGGAAGGGGTCTCCTCGGTCCGGTCGGCCGCTCCTGCGCGGCGGCCGGGCCGCCCCATATCGCTCCCAAGCACAACAGGGCGAGGACTACCCGATTGGATATGAACACATTCATTATTCAGAGCTTTTATCGTTCCCGGCTTTCATACGAACGGGCAGAACCGCGGCAGGCGGTCATTCTTGGCCGCACACCTGCTCCACGATCCATGCCCACAGATTGGCCGTCAGCCGGTCGAAATCCGTCGTAACCGTTCCGTCCGTATTGGCTTGCGAGCTCAACCGGCCGTTCTGGTTCAAGTTGGCGTCGCCATGATACACGATGCGGGCTCGCCGGTTGACTCCGACGACCATCGCCTTTTCGTAGCCGGCCGCATCGCTGACCACCAGAGGAGTCACATCCGACGGATAGTCCGAGCAATAGGCCGCGTAGTCGTCGGCTTTCGCGATCGGCGCGTTTTCGGCCACCGTCCCGAAGGGCGAAGCGAAAAAGCGCCTGTTGCCGTCCGTCTGCGCCGCGCGCTTGAACTTTCCTCCGACGGCGGGACTCTGATAGTAATATTTCCATGTTCCGTCCTTAGTCAGGTACTTGCGCAAGTTCGCATTGGTCGTTTCGGTGTCGGTCCCCACGATCAGCACCCGGTTCGGACTGCCTTGAAGCCATGCGAGCACGACCTGGGCCAAATCGTCCGAAATCGAGGTATTGTAGGTCAGGTAAATGACATCCTGAGTATTGATCGTGTTTTTCACATTCCGGTATATATCGGAACCGGAGCCCGCGCTCGTGGCCTGCATCTCCGTGCGGGAAGCCTCCGAGAAAGAGAATCCCCCGACGATCACCGTGCCGGTGGGCGAAAAGTTTTTCGCATTGTCCAATATCTTTCGCAGCGGCAGCCCGCTTGCCGCCGCGGGATTGTTCGTTCCGAGCGAGCCCACTTCCGTCACCGACAGCACTCGGATGAAGCGCTTGCGGTATTTCTCCGGACTCTCCTGCCTTACCGAGACATCCAGCGTCCAACGTCCGGCTGTCACCCGTAGCCTGGCCGTCACGTCGCTTTGCGTGCGGTTATCTGCTGTCGTAGTGAAGACCAATCGCGTGACCGTCTCCGCGTCGCCGGAGTTTCGCCCGATCGAGACCGTAAAGCCGTTGTCTCCCGGCAGCGAGGCGCCGACGCCCGATACAGCCGTGCCGACAAGGCTTCCGGAGACATCCAGCCACTGGATCGTATAGGGCAACGTCGCCTGAACGTCCACCGTGTCGGCTTTTCCCGCCGGATAGCCGAGCGTCACGCTACGGGACGACAAGCCGATATAGTTGTCTCCCTCGAAATGCATCTCGGTCGTAAAGTCCTCCCACGGCTCGATCTCCGCGACGATGCTCGTCGCCTTGTTCACGGCAGCCAGACCGGGATCGCTCCACCCCGGGCCGGTTACCTTTCTGATCCGGAAAACGTACTTGTAATTTCTCAGTATCTGGCCGAACGGATGGCCCTCGAGGCCCGGATCGAAATCCACCCGGTAATAAGTAGGCTGGGACTGTCCGTCGTAATATCCCCCCACGACGATGCAGGTCGCTTCCGTCAGCCGTGCCGCCGCATCGGCCACTCCGTCGGCCTCGGGGACATAGATTCCGGCAATCGAAACGGGGTCCGGTTCGCTCGTCTCCGTTACAACCGGGGACTGGGATTTCACCGCGCCCGCGAATACCGACGGCGCGGTGACCCGAGGCGACTCCGGAGCGAAGGACTCGTCGGGCGCAAGCTGGATTTTGTCGTTCGGACGGTACAAACGGACGCTTTCGATCCTTAGCGGGCGCGAATCCGCCGTCAGGTCTTTCTCCACATCGATCCGGGCCACGGCCCGCAGCATCTTGACGTTGAAACGATTTTCCCTGTCGGCCTCCAGTCCGGACGGAACGGCGATCTCGCCGTACATGGGCAGACTCTGCGCGGCTCCCGTGAACGAGCATCCTATTCCGGCCTTGACCTCGGCCTCCGAGTGGCCCGGCGAAGGCGCATAAGCGGCGAACGCATCGCCGTAATTGCCGGCCAGCATCAGCTTGACCGGCTTGGACGTGCTGAGGAGCTTAGCCTGAAACTGAGTACCGCTTCCGGTCGATTCGAGCCTCTCCCCCTCCGTCATGTAACGATACACATACTTGCCGTTTTCCTGCTCGAGCACGAGTATCATCACGTCCTCGATCCGGTTTTCCGCATCGCCGGACAAGCTTCCGGCTCTCGCGCCTTTCGTCGGAAGCGCCGGTTGCGGCAGACTGACCGTCAGGCGCACCAGCGTCCCGTCGTGCCTTGCAACGCCGTCTTCCGGAGACATCTTCGTACAAGCCGCGAAAAACAAGACAGACAGCCATGCAATTACCGGCAGCCGAAAGCGAGAGCCTCGTTCCTCCGGGACGGGATCGTCCCTATCGCTATTTCCATACTTGCTCATTGTTTTCCGTTTGTCATTACCAAATATCCCATTGGTATATTTCATCCCATGGGGTGATTTCCGTATAAACGGACAAGTCCCCGCCCTCATTCAGATCGATTAACAGATTGACGGTCCGGCCCGTCGGCAGCGAGATCGGACGGCCGTCGTCGTCGGTCACCGAAGCGATCAGGCGATCGGCCGACCGACCGAACGCTTTCTCATACAGATTCACCGTCACGCCGCCCGCCGGAGAGACGGCCGGATCGGTATGGATCAGATTGAACGCCTCGTCGGTCGAGAAGTCCCCGTTATCATGGAACGCGCCGGTCCTGCGAACCCGGGCCGTACCCGCGATCGGGTTTCCGACAAAGTCATAGCCGTCGTTAGGTATCTCGACGGTGAGGTAATAGCGGTCCTCAGGAATACGCCGGTCCAGTCCTCGCACGGTAATGCACATTCTGGCGTTCTTACGGGCCAGAGTAATCACCTCGGGACCGGCCACCCCTACCGGGGCAAGCCGGGCATGTCCGAAAAACAGATCGTCCGGCGTGCCGTGAAAGGCATCCTCTCCCTCGATCAGCGAAACGGCCCGCTCTTCGATCCCGCTCCCTTGGACGGGCGAATGGAACAACTGGCCCGCCCCCGCATTGGTCCATGCCGAGACATGACAGCGATCGAGCGCCTCGACGGGCAACAGGACCGGCGCATGGCGCACGATCTGCTCCCCGGTTACGGAGACTCGGCCGACGAAATGCCCGTCCGGAGAGAAAAGGTACAACACGGCGCTGCCCGCCTCCCCGGTCTCCGTGATATCCCGCCCCGTAACTTCGTCCATAATCTTCAGTACGACGAGCCTGTCTTCCGCTTCCGGAGGACAGTCGCTTCGGTCCTCCCGGATACAGCCGGGCAGACAGAACAGCCAGCACAGAAAGAAGGACAGCCATCCTCTGCGGAACAGATATCGAGCCGTATTCACGATCCGTATTGTTTAGACGACCCTGAGCCTACCCCGCAGAACATAGCTACCAATACTCTCGGGGACAGGTTCCGGGCCGGACAATCCTTTTTCCGACTACCACTCCACGTTTTGGACAAGTTCCGTCGCCCACTCCTGAGGCTCGACGGTGACCGTGAGAGACGCCGGATCGGCCGGCACTTCCGGATCAGTGCTGCCGCCTCCCAGCCGTTTGAGCGTCACATTGACCGTATAGACGTGATTGCGCTGAATGAAGGTCCCGTCGCTGGTAGCACCGTCGCTCCCAGGCTTGTCGTTGATGCGGAACGGGAAATAGGCGGGTTGTCCGTCGTAAGTTCCCACAAGCGTAATGAGGGTGGCATTGCCTCCGGTATTGTCGTTCGGGAACACGTAGAAATAACGGTTCGAATGATCGTCTGCCGATATGGTCTCCGACAGATAGCTCTTTTCGGCGCTTTTGTCTCCGGCCATGCCGCCGTAAAACAGTTCCGGAGTGTTGACCGACGGAAGCCCCATCGTGGCCGAACCGCGTGCTTTCATGACGACCGCCCGGCTCAGCACGAATTTGTCCGGATCGTGCCCGGCTTCCGGAGAAACGGTGATCGTTCCCAGTTTGACCTTAGCAGCGACACGGCTGACGGATACGGTTGTCGCGGCGGTAGAATTGGCCGAGAGCGTCACCGTCCCTTCCCCGCTCATGAAAAGTCCGTTCGTTTGCGGAGACTGGGTCTCCAGATCCATCGCATTCCGAGCATCGGCGAACCAACTGTAATTGATTCCGTCCGGGAAAGCGACGCCGGAGGGAACGTTCGCCACCACCACGACTTTCTTCGTTCCGGCGATCAGCCCGGTGATCGTCTCGGAGAAACTCGACGAAGCGAAGGTTTGTTTCTTATCCAGCGTACCGTTGGCATTGAATACGAATACCGTCACGTTCTTGACCGTGTTTTCGGCTTTTTTCAGGTCTTCGGCTCCCGCGCCGTCCGACGGAACGACAGCCTTGGAGCCGGCCGCCTGCCGGTTCAGCGTAACGGTCAGGGACGCGGTCTCCCCGGAAGGGGAGTTTTCCGTGTCGTTTTCAGCGCAGGAGACCGATAAAAACGCGGAGGCGAAAAGGCATACGAATACCGACAATAAGCCTCTTTTCCCGATGCAGATACTTGTTTCCATAATAATTATTGTATTAAAAAGATATAGTCATGTCCTCAGACGATTGGAGACATGCAAAAAGCGTGACACATCGGACATTTTTCAACCCGGGTATCCGCAGGCCGATACATAGAGACATACAATCGGGTTTGCAACAAACACATTGATCGGTTCATACGGGAAGCCGCATCCGAAACCTCGCTCCATTTTCAAAGAATCTTGCAAACCCGTGCATGCCGTTTTGTACTGCAGCAAGCCGGCGGAAGGTCCTTCCGCTTTTTCAGGACTGTCGAAACATGGTCAAAAGAAACAAGTTCCCTTGGCATGTTCCTCTCATAAAAGTATTTTCGACTTTCTCCGCTGCGACGTACAATTCCCGTTCCCGTAATAACCTGTACGGTTCCCATTTTCGGATAAAGAATGTACGCCGGCCGTTCGCAGATCTTCCGTCGCGGAGGTGCAGTCCCCGAAGCCCCGGTCCGCTGTACGTCGACTCCGGATATCCGGGCAAACCTCCGGACTTAATCGACGACCGCACGACTTTCCATCGACGGCAATACGCTCCGTAGCGGCACACGGTCATCTGCACGAAAGAACGCCGCAAACAATACAATATCAACCAGATTTTACCCCCCAGAACAGGCAGGTTTCCCCGCCTCGCATAAACGCCCCTTGCCGCATCAGTCCTCATACGCGTATCTCGTCGTAACTTTTCCCGATTATCTTGTCGCACCCAGAAACGACCTTCCTTACAGAACAATACGCATAAAAAAATCCGTTTTCTGACGGGGGAAGCAATATTTCTCCGTTTGCAGAAGTTATTATACACATCTATTTTTGCGACGTCAACGTATGCAGCGAGTATCGGAATTCACGGGTAATAGGGTCGTGTTGCGAATTGCGAATGTTCCTTCGGTCGTCGCAGTACGTTTTCCCGGCATTGGACGCCGCGTCCCGGAATCCCGGACGGTTTTTCAGGACACGCGCCCGTTCGCCCGCTTATCCGTTCCGCGCGGCATTTCCTTATCGCAGGCATCGGAAAAATATGGTCATATGTTCAGGGGGGTATTGTTCAGTCTTTCGGATTCCTACTCCCCCGGACGATAGAAAACATCGCGTATGCAGAAAGTTAAATTTTCTCCCGAGCCACAAAAGCTGAAAGAGACCGTCCGCAGGTTGTCGCGCGTCCGAATTCAGCTCACCCGCCGGCAGTGGATCGTTGCGGTTGCCGCACTGGCTGCCGTTGCGGCCCTGCTTATTTGGTTGCTACGTCCGCAGACGCAGCAACCCGTCTACCCGATCGTCGCGGTCGAACCGGTGACTACGGACAACGTGAACATATACGGGGAATATGTGGGACGGATCCGGGCACAGCAGTTCGTCGAAGTCCACGCCCGTGTGGAAGGCTATCTCGAGCAGATGCTTTTCGCCGAAGGAACGCATGTCAACAAAGGACAGACCCTCTTTGTCATCGATCCGAAACTTTATCGCGCCCGGGCGAACCGGGCGCGGGCTCAGTTGAACAAAGCCCGTGCGCAGGCATTGAAAGCCGAGCGCGACCTGAACCGCATCCGGCCTCTTTACGAGCAAAATGCCGCCAGCCAGCTCGATCTCGACAATGCGATCGCCGCTTACGAAAGCGCTGCGGCGGACGTCAAAGTCAGCGAAGCCGATCTCACGCAAGCCGAGATGACGCTGGGCTACACGACCGTACGATCGCCCATTTCGGGCTATATATCCGAACGCAGCGCGGATATCGGCACATTGGTCGGTCCGGGAGGACAGTCACTGCTGGCCACCGTCGTCAAAAGCGACACGGTCCGCGTGGATTTCAGTATGACGGCGCTTGACTACCTGCGCAGCAAGGCGCGCAACGTCAACCTCGGTCACAAGGACTCCACCCGCAAATGGGACCCTTATATCACCGTTACGCTGGCCGACGATTCGCAATACCCGTTCCGCGGCCTCGTCGATTTCGCGGACCCCCAGGTCGACCCGAGGACGGGCACTTTCTCCGTCCGGGCCGAAATGCCCAATCCGGAACACGTCCTGCTGCCCGGACAGTTCACCAAAGTCAAGCTGTTGCTCGACGTCCGCGAGAACGCCGTCGTAGTACCGTCCAAGGCGCTCGTGATCGAGAAGGGCGGCGCCTATCTTTTCGTCGTGCGCCCGGACAGTATCGTGGAGAAGCGTTTCGTGGAAACAGGGCCCGAATTGGGCAACAGCATCGTAATCGAGCGGGGACTGGTTCAGGGCGAGGACATCGTCACGGAAGGATATCACAAACTCTCGCATGGGATGAAGGTACAACCCGCAAGGGAAGCCGTCCGGAAAGAAACAGAAAAGGAAGAATAGCCTATGAAACTGGATTTCTTTATCGATCGTCCCGTGTTCTCCACGGTTCTGTCCACCGTTATCGTCATCGTCGGGATCGTGGGCCTCGTACTGTTGCCCGTAGATCAGTATCCGCAAATCGTGCCGCCGGTAGTGAAGGTCTCGGCCTCCTATCCGGGAGCGAACGCACAGACCGTCACTCAGGCCGTGGCCACTCCCATCGAGCAGGAACTCAACGGTACGCCCGGCATGATCTATATGGAGTCTTCCAGCTCCAACTCGGGCAGTTTCTCCGCCACGGTCACTTTCGATATATCCACCGATCCGGACTTGGCGGCCGTCGATATCCAGAACAGACTGAAACAGGCCGAATCGCGTCTGCCAGCCGAAGTGGTGCAGAACGGCATTTCGGTGGAAAAGCAGGCATCCAGCAAGCTGATGACCATTACCCTGCTCTCGTCCGACCCGAAATTCGACGAGATTTACCTGAGCAACTACGCCACACTGAACGTATTGGACATGTTGCGCCGGATTCCGGGCGTGGGCAGCGTATCGAACGTCGGCAGCCGCTATTACGCCATGCAGATATGGGTGCAGCCCGATAAACTGGCCAACCTCGGGCTCACCGTCAGCGATCTGCAAGCGGCCCTAAAAGACCAGAACCGGGAGTCAGCCGCCGGCGTGCTGGGACAGGCGCCGATGGAAGGCGTGGACATCACGATCCCCATCACCGCTCAAGGCCGTCTTTCGTCGGTCAGTCAGTTCGAGGAGATCGTAATCCGGGCGAATCCGGACGGCTCGATCATCCGGTTGCGCGACGTAGCGCGTATCTCGCTCGAAGCCTCGTCCTACAATACCGAGAGCGGCATAAACGGCGGGAACGCCGCCGTACTGAACATCAACATGCTGCCGGGAGCGAACGCCATGCAGGTCGCCGAATCGGTCCGGGAGACGATGGAAGAGATCAGCCTGAGTTTTCCCGAGGGCATCTCCTACAACATCCCGTTCGACATGACCACGTATATTTCGGAGTCGATCCATCACGTTTACCGCACGTTGTTCGAGGCCCTGTTGCTGGTGATTCTGGTCGTTTACCTCTCTCTGCAAAGCTGGCGCGCAACGATCATTCCCGTTGTGGCCGTGCCGATCTCTCTGATCGGCACCTTCGGCGTGATGATGCTTTTCGGGTTCTCGCTGAATATGCTGACGCTGCTGGGATTGATTCTGGCCATCGGCATCGTGGTGGACGACGCCATCGTGGTGGTGGAGAACGTGGACCGCATCATGCACGAAGAGCACCTTCCCGCGCGCGAAGCGACAAAAAAAGCGATGAAGAATCTGGGAGGGGCGCTCATCGCCATGTCGCTGGTACTCTGCGCCGTTTTCGTGCCGGTAAGCTTCCTGTCCGGGATCACGGGACAGCTCTACCGCCAATTCACGATCACGATCGCCGTATCGGTAGTGATCTCCACGATCGTGGCGTTGACGCTCAGCCCTGTCATGTGTTCGCTTTTCCTGAAACCGGGCTCCGGCCGCAAAAACCGTTTCTTCCGGCGGATTAATTTCGGACTGGCCACCGGCAACCGCTTCTACGGTCGCATGATCCGCGCGTCGCTGAAACACTCGCGGCGTATGTTTACCGCTTTCGGAATCATCATGGTCGGCATCTGGATGATGAACCGACTCGTGCCCAGCAGTTTCATGCCACAGGAAGATCAGGGTTACTTCACCGTGGAACTGGAATTGCCCGAAGGGGCAACCATCGAACGCACCCGGGAAGTGACGGACCGGGCCATGGCTTTCCTGACGGCGGAACCGGACGTACAGTACGTGCTGAACGTCACGGGTTCCAGCGCCCGCGTAGGGACCAATCAGGCCCGCAGCCTGCTGACGGTCATTCTCAAGCCATGGAACGAACGGCAGTCGGAGAGAATCGACGAGGTGATGAACCGCGTGCGGACCGAACTGTCGAGATATCCCGAGAGCAAAGTCTACCTCTCGACTCCCGCGGTCATCCCCGGTTTGGGTTCTTCGGGCGGTTTCGAAATGGTGCTCGAAGCCCGCGGCAGCATGACCTACGAAGAGCTGCAGCGCGCGGTCGATACGCTGATGCACTATGCCGGGCAACGCCCGGAGCTTACCGGACTGGCATCGTCCATGCAGGGAGACATTCCGCAACTGTATTTCGACGTGGACCGCGACAAGGCGCAGATGCAGGGCGTCACTCTTTCCGACGTTTTTTCTACGATGAAAGCGTTCACCGGTTCCATTTATGTCAACGACTTCAATATGTTCAACCGCATTTACCGGGTTTATATTCAGGCCGAGGCGCCCTACCGCGCCTATCGGGACAACCTGAACCTTTTCTTCGTACGCGGCTCGAACGGAACGATGATTCCTGTCACATCGCTCGGAACGACCGATTACACCACCGGACCCGGCACGATCAAACGCTTCAACATGTTCAACTCGGCCACCGTCACGGGCGAGGCGGCCCACGGGTACAGTTCGGGTCAGGCCATGAAGGCATTGGAGGAAGTCGTCCACGAACACCTTCCTCCATCGGTCGGGGTGGAATGGAGCGGTCTCTCCTATCAGGAGAAACACGAAGGCGGGAAAACCGGTTTCGTGCTGGCGCTGGCTTTCCTGTTCGTTTTTCTGTTCCTTGCCGCACAGTACGAGAGCTGGTGGATTCCGGTAGCCGTCCTGCTTTCGCTGCCGGTAGCCGGTATCGGGGCTTACATGGGCATCTGGCTGTGCGGCCTCGAGAATAACGTCTATTTTCAAATCGGTCTGGTAATGCTCGTGGGGCTGGTAGCCAAAAACGCGATTCTGATCGTGGAATTCGCCAAGGAAGCGGTCGAAAAGGGACAAGATACGGTGACGGCCGCCTTGACGGCAGCGCATCTGCGTTTCCGCCCGATTGTCATGACCTCGCTGGCTTTCATCCTCGGGCTGCTGCCGCTGGTTTTCGCTTCCGGTCCGGGATCGGCCAGCCGGCAGGGCATCGGGACGGGCGTTTTCTTCGGCATGCTGGTCGCCATTACCGTCGGCATCGTCTTCGTCCCCTTCTTCTTCGTATGGATTTACCGGATCAAAGCAAAACTGAAACGATGAAACGGAACCCGCTTGCATTTTTCTGCCTTCTCGGTGCCGTCGCATGGCTGTCCTCGTGTTCCGCCGTGCGCCAGTGCAAAGCCCCGGAGCTGAATCTTCCGGAACGGATGGCGGATGTCGGACCGGATACGCTCTCGGTCGCCGATACGAAATGGTGGCAGTTTTACGGCGATACGCTATTGCGCAGGATCATCGAGCGGACGCTTTCTCACAATAAGGACCTGCTCGGAGCGGCGGCCAACGTGGAACGAATGCGGCAACTTTACAGGGTGAGCAAAGCCGAACAACTGCCCGTGTTCAGCGCTCCGGTCTACGCAAAGTACGAAACGAACGACTACTCGGGCGAGTCGCCTGTCCGCGACCCGGAGCTGGGCGCCAAACTGACGGCGGAGTGGGAACTCGACCTGTGGGGAAAATTGCGCTGGGCGCGGCGGCAGGGGAATGCGGAATATCTGGCTTCGGTCGGAGCCCAACGAGCGATGCGCATGTCCTTGGTGGCCGAAGTAGCCACGGCCTATTTCCAGCTGATCGCCATGGATAACGAACTGGCCGTCGTGCGACGTACATTGGCCACACGCAGCGAAGGCGTGGAACAGGCCCGATTGCGCTTCGAGGGAGGGCTGACTTCCGAAATGGTCTACCAGCAGGCACAGGTGGAATACGCTACGACCGCAGCGCTCATTCCCGAACTGGAAAATCGCATCAAACTCGCCGAAAACGGCATTTCATTGCTTATGGGAGAATATCCGGGCTGGGAGATCGTACGCAGCCGGATGAATACGCAAGCCCTTATGCCCGACAGTCTGCCGGCCGGGCTTCCCTCGGCGCTGTTGCAACGAAGGCCGGACGTACAGGAGTCGGAGCAGCGGCTACGGGCAGCCATGGCCGCTGTCGGCATAGCCTATGCCGACCGTTTCCCCCTGCTTACCATTTCGTTGACGGGAGGATGGGAGAATGACGCTTTGGAGAACTTTCTCCGTTCGCCTTTCTCGTATGTGGCGGGCAATCTCGCCGCCCCCGTTTTCGGATTCGGCCGCAAGCAGGCGAAATACCGCGCCGCCATGGCAGCTTACGACAAGGCGCGTCTGGAGTACGAACAGAAAGTGCTCGAGGTCTTCCGCGAGGCGGCCGACGCGGTTGCCACCTACCGACATGTCCGCGAAGCGGCCGCCCTGAAAGGCGCTTTGTGCGACGCAGCCCGCGAGTATGTTCGGCTGGCCCACCTGCAATACCGTGCCGGCAGTATCAACTATATCGACGTACTGGATGCCCAACGGCGCTATTTCGACGCCCAGATCGGACTGAGCAACGCCGTGCGAGACGAGCACCTTGCTCTGGTAGGGCTCTACAAAGCGTTGGGCGGCGGTTGGCAGACCGGAGCGGAATGATCCGTCACGGGACAGAAGCGTTCCTTTCTGTCCGTCGGCCCCCCCCGACGGCGTCCGGCCGCACATTCGCGCCCCGAAAAGACAGTGAAAAAACATATAACCAAACGGAACGAGCGTATTCCCGTCCGGTCCGATCGTACGGTTTCGCACGCCCCGGATATTGCGGACGGATGACGGAAGGCCACTCGCAATTCTCTCTTATATCAGCCCCCCGTCGAGCGGCAGAAACGCAATGGTTTTTCGCATCGGATTCACTCGATTCGTTCCCGCATCATCCCTAACCGTCGGATTCTTTGCATGCGCACCCGCTTCGCCAGTCCAAGTCACCGTCAATGGGAGAAATATAACCTGACAAACAGCATCGCAATCTATGATGACCACATAGAAATTGCTAATCCATGCATATTCCCTCCGCAAATCACACCGAAATCAATCAAAGAGCCTCATGAATCATACCCATATAATCTGAAGATTGCCGAAGCTCTCTATAAATCAACCTATCAGGAAAGTTGGGGTAGCGGAGCCAAGCGCATAATAGATGCTTACTGTGAACAAGGTGTAGAAGAACCAGTCTGGCGATGGGATGGCGGCTTTGTGATAATAACTTTCACACGACCTAAGTACGATCCAAGTACGACTCAAGTAGGTCCTGAGTATGTCCCCACTACGACCCAAGTTCAGCAACTGATTGAATTGATGGGGGATGAGTATATGGGTATGAAAGAAATCATGGAGCTATTCGATTTGAAAAGTGTCAAACGATTCAGAGAGAACTATATCCAACCAGCATTAGCAGAAGGAGCAATTGAACGTCTATATCCAAACTTACCTAACCACCCAAAGCAAAAGTACCGTTTGACTGAATCTGCAAAAGAATGGAAAGAGAATGTCTAATAAGTGTGTGTCACATTTTAGATATGATTCTTCATACAGAATGGTGAAAACAAGTTTGATTTTTGCAGGTGAGAATATTCCTATTGTCAAAATTGCTACGCCACTTCCGCCCATGAGTTACTTGTATCTTAAATATTTGTAATCAATTTATTAGCTGGATTTGCCACTATTCTGCATTAATACAAATGGAATGTCCGCTGTTTGTTTATATTGCAATTTGCGCCTAACTCAATAAAACTTGATTGTTTCGGCATGTTGTAGGTAATCTTATCCCCAGAAATAAATCTTTAACACTGCATAAAGCATTATCGCTTTCCGGCTGAAGCAGATCGTACGGCGGGTCAGACGCTTGATATGTGTACGGATGGTCAGGTTATGACGTTCGATGTGATTGGTGCCGCGGTGAGCAGCCCTATGGATTTCCGGTGAGATGAACGCCTTATATTGCCGGAGTTTATCCGTATAGATCAATCTGGCATTGGTCAGTTTGTCGGTAACTTTACTCAGCGTCTCATTGGTACGAGGGCCGACAGAAAAACAGACGACGGATTTATCCGCGCAGTTCAAGGCATAGGCCGCCCGGATATGATCTTTTTTACGGCCGACAAAAGTTTTGATTTCATCGACTTCATATTCTATATTGGCTGTTACATGCGGAGCAGTTATATCTTTGGAGATGGAAATGATTCTTCTAATGAGAGTAGTCGTCGATATTTCCAGTAACCTTGCGATGCCTCTGATCCCGACGCCCTCTTTGATATATTCCGAGATCGTTCGGTTTAATTCCGGCACATAGACTTGGTAAGAAAATCCGTCTGTTGTTTCCTGTGGCAGTATTTGCATTTATAGCGTTGTTTCCTGTTCTCTTGATAGCCATTTTGATACAAGTTCCTCCGCAAAATTTGCAAGTCATTTTTTCGTGCCCTAATCTGATACATGAAGGTTCCTATCCGGAACCCTCGGCCGATTTCCAACCGATTTTTGGGCGCAAAAATAAAAAAGACGACCCGAAAGTCGTCTTCTTTTTATGTTTTTATTTAAGTCCTTGTAATGATTTTCAGTCAGTTGCAATCCTATGCCCTAATCTGATACATTACCACGTGGCGGAGAGGACGGGATTCGAACCCGTGGAGCCAGTTGCCCAGCTCGGCAGTTTAGCAAACTACTGGTTTCAGCCACTCACCCACCTCTCCGGGCTTCGGCTTTCTTCCGAAAGAACCGAACGCAAAAGTAGGTCAAAGTTTGTAAACGACCAAATTTCCGGGCTAAAAATCAATGAAAATAATGCCTTGGAGCAACATGTCACAGCTTTCCCGCAAGAGATTCGCACCGGAAAACATAATAAAGAACGGCTCTTGCCGAATATACCGTACGCGAACAGCCCCGTCAATCGTTCCAAAAACACTCCGTCCACAAATACGGAAACGGTCGCAGCGCCACCTCCCGGAAATATCGGCGGCATAGCACGCGGTGCGGCTCAGCCGGATCATACGCCCGGACAGGGGAAGCGCACCAAATTTCATCCGAAATCGAATACGGCAGCTCACGCAAACGGGAAACGGGTCGAAATGAAATCCGGGCAACAGCCCCACCCTCCCCGCCGCGCACATCCGACAAAGGCAATTATCCGAGCAAAGAGAATTCCCGACGCTCTCTGAAGCCGGGAGTCCCATCGCCATATTCGGAGAGGGGAACCGGGCATTCTTGCGTACGAACGGTCATATTAAGCAAAAAAGCGCTTTCGGCGCCTTTTTGCTTGAATTTCATACCGGTTTGTCAAACTCGTGCCGAAAGCTCGTCTCAGAAGATGAATTTCGAGCTGATCTCCTTGTAATCGTGCACGCGCTCGATCACATCGGCAAACAAGTCGGCTACCGAAAGCACGGTGAATTTCGACAGGTCTTCGCTCTGCTTCAGCGGTATGGTATCGGTCACGATCACTTCCGACAGCGCGCTTTTGTTGATCCGGTCGTAAGCCGGCCCCGAAAGCACGGGATGAGTCACGGCAGCGCGGACGCTTCGCGCGCCCATCTCCATGAACATATCGGCGGCCTTGGTGATCGTGCCCGCCGTGTCGATCATGTCGTCCATGATGATGATATTGCGGTCCTCCACATCGCCGATCGCCGTGATCTTGCCCACGACGTTGGCTTTCTCTCGCTGCTTGTGGCTGATAATCATCGGAGCGTTCAGGTGCTGCGAATAGGCATGGGCACGCTTGGCTCCGCCCATGTCGGGCGCGGCGATCGACAGATTCTCCATCTGCAGATTCTTCATATAGGGAACGAAAATGCCGCTCGCATACAAATGATCGACCGGAATGTCGAAAAACCCTTGAATCTGATCGGCGTGCAAATCCATCGTCATGATCCGGTCGACGCCCGCCGCTCGCAGCAGATTGGCCACCAGCTTGGCTCCTATCGAGACGCGGGGCCGGTCCTTACGGTCCTGACGGGCCCATCCGAAATAGGGCATGACGGCAATCACCCGGTGAGCCGACGCACGGTGGGCCGCATCGATCATCAACAGCAGCTCCATCAGATTGTCCGCAGGCGGGAAAGTCGACTGTACGATAAAGACGGTGCACCCGCGGATACTTTCGTCGTAGGCAGGCTGAAACTCTCCGTCGCTGAACTCCAAGACCTGTGAGTTACCGAGATTTACGCCGAAATTGGCTGCGATCTTCTCGGCCAGATAGCGCGAGCTCCGGCAGGAGAAGATCTTGAGTTTGTGAATGGCCATGATCAGAAGGGTTGATTCATTTGGATGCAAATGTACTTCAAATTTAGCGAAAATAAGGGACGAATCGTCATTTTATTCACAAAAATGCGGCAAGGACACGGACCGCAGCAGCGCTTTCTCCGGCACTCCGACGCCTACCGGTCCGAGGCCGGCCGCAGGCAGCGGTCGATAAAATCGAGAATTTCCGCACGGCCTCTCTTTTTCTCGGACGACGTCAGAAAAACCGGAGGCAGTTCCTCCCAAGACTCGAGCAGCACCCGTCGGTAGCGCGCCACGTTCGACGCGAGCCGGTCGGCAGAAAGCTTGTCGGTCTTGGTGAAAACCAGTCCGAACGGAACGCCCGCGCGGCCGAGCATCTCGATGAAACGCAAGTCGATCTTCTGCGGCTCGTGACGCGAGTCGAGCAGCACGAACAGGAAAACCATTTGCTCGCGCCGGAGCACGTAGTCGGTAATCAGCTTCGAGAATTCGCCCCGCTGGCTTTTCGATACGCGGGCATAGCCGTATCCCGGCAGATCGACCAGATACCAGCTTCCGTTGACCAGAAAATGGTTGACGAGCCGCGTCTTCCCCGGTGTCGACGACACCTTGGCCAGCGAGGGGGAGTCGGTCAGCATGTTGATGAGCGACGACTTGCCGACGTTCGAGCGCCCGATGAAGGCGAATTCGGGCAGTCCGTCCGAGGGACACTGGCCGAGCGAGCTGCTGCTGACGGTAAAAATCGCGGAAGTGACGTTCATCGGAAAGGTTTTCGGCAAAGGTCGCAAATTTTCGGCGAAAACCGAAACGCGGACCGGGAACGCGCCGCCGCCTCCCCCGACCGGAAAGCGCCGGTTCAACGGCTCAACAGATTCAGATATTCCGCCTCGGCCCAATCGTCCGTCTTGGCGTCGCGAAGCATCCGCATGCACAGATCGGAAAGCGCGAGCGTCTCGCCCTGCGGCACATCGCGGAAAAAGAGAGTCCAAACCTCGTTTCCGACTACGCAACGGAACGTGACCGAATAGGCCGCATAGCGCCCTTCGTACCGACTGTCGAAATGCTCGATCATGTCGGTTATCCGATCGTACAGCGCGTCGGCCAGTTGCTGACCGATGCGGAAAGATTTCGTCTCGACCCGGTAACGCTTCATTCTTTCCTGCCGCCGCTTCGTATCCATGCTGTCGTTGTGCTCTATATGGCGACGTATCATGCTGTCGAATAGCTCTGGAGTCATATCCTCGGCTCTGAAACAGACATAGGGATACTCTTTGTCCAACTCGTCGTCTACTTCCTTAAGATTCGCTTGACTTCGAGCCGATACGAGTTGTCCGCCGTATCTTTCAAGATTCGCAGACCGGCTACATCCCGGGGATCGTTCATGCCGGGATCCGGCCTGAAGAAAAATTCCACCGGCGCATTGAAACGGTCGAAAAACAATCGTTCCAGATCCGACTTGCTTCCCAGATTGTACAGCACCTCGACGGACCCGTCCGGCAGGATATTCTCCAAATTGCACCGATCGATATTGTTTTCCACCCTTTTTACGAACATGAAAGGCTCGCCGGCGGAAAGGAATTGCAACGCGAACAACGACAGGAAAAGCACGAGAGTTTTTCTCAGCATGGCGATCGTTTTTTAGTTTTTCGGAACCGTTCCGCGACAGGATGTGCCGCCTCGGAGAGAAAAGCCGCCGGACCGTTCGCCGAGCGCCGCAAAACGAACGATCCCGGACCGGCGGACCTCGTCTTCGTTTCGGAAGCCGCTCCGCACCCGACGGCAAGGTAACGAAAATCAAACGAATATCCAAATCCGATCACGGCCGAAGCAGCGCCGTTTCCGGACGCACGATCCGGATCGGCCCGCCGGAAGATTCCGCGACCCGCGTTCTCCGGCTCCGGCAAGCGGGCCGGCACGGGGCCGAGTCAAAATCGACCGACCGCATTTTTGCAGGCACATGCAATTTAAAGGCCGGTTCATGACACGAAAAAAGCAAAGTTGCACTATCTTTGTCATCGGGAGCACGCGTAATCCGAAAATCGAGCGTTCCGGCGCAAAGCATTTCCGCCCGGAACCGCAGTCTCGGAGAAACCGGCATCCCCAAGAAAAAACGGAACAAGCATGGCAACCGTAGAAACCATCTATCTGGGCGAGCTTCGCACCGAAGCGACCCATGTGCAGTCGGGCAGCAAGATTCTGACCGACGCGCCGACCGACAATCACGGAAAGGGCGAGGCTTTCTCGCCGACCGATCTGGTAGCCGCAGCATTGGGCAGCTGCATGATGACGCTGATGGGCATCGCGGCCCGGACGCAAGGCGTCGACATAGTCGGGACCCGCCTGAGCATCACCAAGGTAATGAGCGCCGATCCGCGCCGCATCGGCGAGATAATAATCGACATACGCTTTCCGGGAGAGATGGCTCCGAAAGCGCGCACCGTACTGGAACGGGCGGCGGCTACCTGCCCGGTAGCCCGCTCGCTGCATCCCGACTGCAAGCAAACGGTCCGCTTTCACTACGGAGAATAAGCCTGCGCCGGCAGCGCCGGCACGTCGCTGAAAATCACCGAACCGCACGGCACCGGGCCATGCGGGTTATTGTCGTCAGCCTATGATTACCTTTACCGTCGCACTGGCCGCGCTCATAGCCGGCTACTTCATCTACGGGAAATTCGTTTCCCGCGTCTTCGGCGTCGATCCGAAACGCGCGACTCCGGCCTACACCAAACAGGACGGAGTCGACTACATTCCGATGCCGGCGTGGAAAATCTTCATGATCCAGTTCCTGAATATCGCGGGCCTCGGTCCCATATTCGGAGCGATCATGGGAGCCAAGTTCGGCACGGCTTCCTACCTGTGGATCGTACTGGGCAGTATCTTCGCCGGAGCCGTGCACGATTTTCTCTCGGGCATGATCTCGCTCCGCAACGACGGAGAAAGCCTGCCCGAGACGATCGGCCGATACCTCGGAAGCCGGTTCAAGCAGTTCATGCGGGTCTTCTCGGTGCTGCTGATGGTACTGGTCGGCGCCGTATTCGTGGCCGGACCGGCCGGCCTGCTCGCCAAGCTGACGCCGGACAGTCTCGATCTGACGTTCTGGGCGACCGTCGTATTCGTCTATTACGTACTGGCCACGCTGCTGCCGATCGACAAGATCATCGGCAAGATCTATCCGCTGTTCGCCATCGCACTGATATTCATGGCTGTCGGAATACTCGCCATGCTTTTCTGGCATCATCCCTCCCTGCCCGAACTGACCGACGGCGCGGCCAATACGCACCCCGACGGTCTGCCGATCTTCCCCATGATGTTCGTATCGATCGCCTGCGGGGCGATTTCGGGATTCCATGCGACGCAGTCGCCGATGATGGCCCGCTGCATGACCAGCGAGAAATACGGACGTCCGGTTTTCTACGGAGCCATGATCACGGAAGGGATCGTCGCGCTCATCTGGGCGGCCGCGGCTACCTACTTTTTCCATACCGACGAAGGAACCGCGCTGTTCGCCGCCTCGTCGGGCAACGACAACGCCGCGATCATCGTCAATTCGATCACGCGGGATTGGCTCGGCACGCTGGGCGGTCTGCTCGCCGTGCTGGGCGTGATCGCCGCGCCGATCACTTCGGGCGACACGGCCTTCCGGTCGGCCCGGCTGATCGTAGCCGATTTCATGCGCCTCGACCAGCGGCCGATCCTCAAGCGACTGGCCATCTCCGTTCCGCTGTTCGTCGCGGGTTTCGTCATCCTGCAGATCGACTTCGCCGTCCTGTGGCGCTACTTCGCATGGTGCAATCAGACGCTGGCCGTGTTCACGCTCTGGGCTCTGACGGTCTATCTGGTCCGCGAGCGCAAGCTCTATGCGATCACGCTGATTCCGGCGCTGTTCATGACGGCCGTCTGCTCGACTTATATCTTTATCGCCGGCGAGGGACTGGCTCTGCCCCGGAATCTCTCCTACGCATTGGGAGGAGCGGCGACACTCGCCGTGCTCGGTTTGTTCCTGAGATGGAAAAGACGGTACGAGCGACGAAACGCCGTTCCGTACAGGAAACCCGGATCGCCGGAGAAGTGCCCGGGAAACGATTGACGGAACCCGAAAGAACGCCGCGCCTCGGCATCGCCGCACGCAAAAAACCGCTGCAGATGCCGGACGAAGGCAACCGGAATATATAGATATGGCAACCGGAATGAAGCATGCGAGTTTTCGTCCGTACGGCGAGGCGCTTTCGAAGCCGATCGGCCGGATCGGGCTTCTGTTCATGCTCGCATGTTGTTCCGCATGGACCGGGTGCCGCCGGCCCGATCGTCCGAGCTCTGTTTCGGAGCGTCTGCAGGAAAGAAAGTGGATCGTACAATTCCCGGGCCCCAAGGACTACTCCTGCGAAATGCGGTTCACGGCGACGGAACGGATCGTCACGCTCGTCTACATGGGAAGGCACGAAAGCCGCTCGGACTACCGTCTTTTCGACGAACCGGCCTGCCGTTTCGACCCGGCGGAGACGGCCGGGAACGAAAACGGACGCTACATCGTGACGCGGACCCTCGTCCGCGGCGGAGCGGACGAACCGTATCGCGAAGAATTCCGAACTTTCGCCATCTCGGAACTGTCCGATTCCCTGCTGATTCTGCAGGATACGAAAACCCATGCCGCGACCGCCTTCCGGGGAGAACGGGCGTCCTCTCAAAAGGCTGCGACCGGTCCCGACACGGCTGCGAACAGGCGAACCCGATAACGGAGCCGGTCCCGTCGGCTACGGACCATGCCTGAAAAGAATCTTTATTACCTGCCCGACTACCGGCAAACCGGAAACTTGCCCCGAACGGATAACCGAGAACGGCCAAACGGCCGTCGCCGGACCGCATCGGGCCTCAACTCGGCTCTTACCGGACTTCGCTGTCGTCTTTCGGCCGGAAACGGCCGAAACTTCCCCGACGGATCGGTTGGCCCCCGGCGCGGCTCCGAACCGGCTACTTCGGGGCTTTCCTGTAAAGATAGTAAGCGATGAACGCGTAGATGAAATTCGGAATCCAGACCGAAACGTACGGGGGCAGCAGACCGCCCTTGGCGAATTCCTCGGCAAACTTACTGAACAGAATGAACGAGAAAGCCAGCACGATGCCGATACCGATGTGCAGCCCCGTTCCTCCCCGCACCTTCCGCGACGAAAGCGACACGCCGATGATCGTCAGAATGAACGTCGAGACGGGATAGGCGAAACGGTTGTGCCGCTCGACCTCGAAGCGCGAGATCATGTCCGAGCCCTTGATCTTCTGCTGAGCGATGAACCGGCCCAGCTGGTGTATGTTCATCGTCTTGACGAGCTCCTCGACGCGGCCGAGCTCGGTCGTGCTCAGGTTGACGACCGTGTCCAAAGGTTGGGTATTGTCGAACGTCTCCTTCTCGCCTTCGAACGTCCGGCGAATGCTGCGCGGCGCCGTCCAGCGGCCCGTCTCGGGATCGAGCTTCACGTTGGCGGCCTCCAGCGACGAGACCATCGCGTTGTCCTCGTAAGACTCGAGCGCGAAATACGATGCGCCCTGCTTGTCGTCGGAGTAGCTGCGGATATAGATGAACGTGCCGGGCTCGATCTGGCGGTAGATATGCTGGTCGTACTTGATGCCCTTGATGCGCTTGATGTAATTCATCTCGAACTTGAGCCGCTCGCCGTTGGCTGCGGGAATCACGTACAGGTTCAGCCCCAGACTCAGCAGCGTGATCGCCGCAGCGCTCAGAAAATAAGGCCACATCAGCCGCTTGAAGCTGACGCCGGCCGACAGAATCGCGATGATCTCGGTCTGATAGGCCATCTTCGAGGTGAAGAAGATCACGGCGATGAACGTGAACAGCCCGCTGAACTGATTGATAAAGAACGGGATGAAATTGAAATAATATTGCAGGATGATTTTCGACAGCGGAGCCTTGAGCTCGATGAAGTCGTCGATCTTCTCGGCGGCGTCGAAAATCACGACGACGACGATGATCAGCGCGATGGCGAACACGTATGTTCCCAAAAACTTGCGGATTATGTAGCGATCGATGATCTTGACACCGGGAAACTTCATGCTCTTTTCTGTAAATCCGGGAAAACGACCCGCGCCCTGCCGCGAATCCGGACGACGGCCAAAGTTAATAAAATTTTCCGCTCATAGACACAACGGCTTCCGGGCCGAAAAATTACAGCCGGCGCGAAAACCGCTCGACGGCTCCGGGCTTCCAGCTCGAGAACGTTCCGTCGAGAATATGCCTGCGCGCTTCGCGCACGAGCCACAGATAGAACGAAAGGTTGTGCAGGCTGGCGATCTGAGCGGCCATCATCTCGCCGGCGACGGTCAGATGCCGCAGATAAGCCTTCGTGTAGGCCGTGTCGACGAAACAGGTCGCGCCCGGGTCGATCGGCGAAAAGTCGTCCCTCCACTTCACGTTGCGGATATTGACGATGCCCTCCGTAGTGAACAGCATGCCGTTGCGCCCGTTGCGCGTCGGCATCACGCAGTCGAACATGTCGACTCCCCGCTCGATGCCCTCCAGCAGATTGGCCGGCGTGCCCACGCCCATCAGGTAGCGAGGTTTGTCGCGGGGCAGCAAGCCGTCAAGCAACCCGATCATCTCGTACATCACCGGAGCCGGTTCGCCCACGGCCAGTCCCCCGATCGCATAGCCGTCGGCGTCGAACTGCCGGACGAACTCGGCCGAGCGGGTCCGCAGATCGGGATAAGTGCATCCCTGTACGATCGGGAACAGCGACTGATAATGACCGTATTTCGGCTCCGTTTGCCGATAGCGGTCGAAGCACCGCTCGAGCCAGCGACAGGTCAGATCGAGCGAGCGGGCCGCATAGTCGTACGGCGCGTCGCCCGGCGGACACTCGTCGAACGCCATCATGATGTCGGCCCCGATCGAACGCTGGATATCGATCACTCCCTCGGGCGTGAACAGATGCTTCGACCCGTCGATATGCGAGCTGAAGCGGCAGCCTTCCTCCGAGAGTTTCCGGCAACCGGCCAGCGAGAAGACCTGAAACCCGCCGCTGTCGGTCAGAATCGGACGGTCCCACGAGCAGAAACGATGCAGGCCGCCGGCTCTCTCCAGAATATCGGTCCCCGGACGCAGGTACAGATGGTAGGTATTGCCCAGAATGATCTGTGCGCCCGCCTCGTCCGCCAGGTCGCGGTGAAACACGCCCTTGACGCTGCCTACGGTACCCACGGGCATGAAAATGGGCGTTTCGATCGTCCCGTGGTCGGTCGAAATCAGTCCGGCGCGGGCCGAGCTGCCGGGATCGGTATGAAGCAGTTCGAAGTTCATCGCCGGCAAAGGTAAATATTTTCCGGCGGATCGGGAAACGTTTGCGGATTCCCCGAAAATCCGGTACCTTTGCGGTAAACTCCAACTTCGGCGGTGGACTATCTCGACCTGCTATACGACGACCTTCTATCCCAAGGCATTGCGCATCCGGACTGGATGCTGGGCGCCATGGCCGGAGCCTTGACCGCATTTTTCGTCCAGCTGTACTACTGGCTCGGCCGGTACGGCGGCCTCCCCCGCTTCCGCAACAACCGGGGCATCCGGCCGCAAATCCCGTCGCCGCCCGTTTCCGTCGTCGTCGTAATCCGCGAGAACGGCTATTATTTCATCGAGAACTACCTGCCTCTGCTGCTCGGCCAGCGATACGACGAGTTCGAAGTCGTCGCCGTCGACTGCAGCTACGACGAGGAGATCGGCGAGCTGCTGCACGAGAAAAGCCTCGCCTGTTCCCGGCTCCATGTGACGGCGATCAAGCAGCAGCGCAGCGCGGGTCACGGCACGAAACTGGCGCTGACCGTCGGTATCAAAGCCTGTGCCTACGAGCACATCGTGTTCACGACGACCGACTGCTACCCGTCGTCGGACAAATGGCTGTCGCTGATGGCCAAAGGCTTTATCAACGGCGACATCGTGATCGGCTACTGCGGCATCGAACCGGGAAAGGGGCTCGCCAACCGGCTGATGCGGTGCAGCCGGCTCGCCGGATCGGTGCGCTGGCTGTCCGCCGCGACCCGGGGCCGAGCCTACCGGGGCATCGCGGGCAACATCGGCTACACCAAAAGCCTCTACTTCGAAAGCCGGGGTTTCAACTATCTGAACATGGAGATCGGCGACGACGACCTGTTCATCCAGAAGATCGCGACGTCCGACAACGTAAGCGTCGTCATGAATCCGGCCGCGACGATGCGTCAGGTTCCTTTCGGCGGACTGGGCTGGTGGCGCGCGGTACGGCGGTTCTACGCCTATTCGTTCCGGTACTATCCCGCCCGCGTCAAGCGGTCGGTACGTACGGAGCTCTCGAGCCGCCTGCTGTT
>QWCN01005037.1_pt1 | contig 24440 bp, 26 predicted proteins | sample 1972711 | NCBI WGS metagenome assembly QWCN01 (sample SAMN09866707, study PRJNA288562) | Human gut metagenome isolate term1_stool, whole genome shotgun sequencing... | isolation source: gut | host: Homo sapiens | place: USA: California
GGCCGTTCCGGGAAACCGGGGCGGCCCCGCCATGACCTTTGCCTGATGGCAGAAATGCGGGTGCTGCACTTTCCCTCCCCCTCACATACCTACTACCTACACCCCATTACCTCTTACCACAGCACCCGCGTTTGTGCCATCAGAAAACGGATATAAGGAGAAAACTATGCAGGACAAGAACGTTGATTTTTGCGGCATTTTGAATCTTTTGGCCGCGCTGAAACGAGCCGGTTTTCCCAAGACGGAACTGGAGCAGGTCGCCGTGCGTATCGCAGTGCAGACCGGCGCGACGATCCCTATTTCTTTCTGAATTTCTTCGCAAAAAGCAGTAGCTTTACAGCAGTGGTTGTGGTATGTTGTGTTGCTACAAGGAGGAGGTGAGCGGCCACGGAAGAAAAAAAGATCAACGGAAACCTTGCCCTGGATGGCAAGGAGCGACGGGTCATCAGGATCGAGGCCACCCATGAGCGGGATGCCCAGAAACTGCGGGTGGCCGCCTACTGCCGGGTCAGTTCCTCCTCGGAGGATCAACTTAACTCCTTCGCGGCCCAGAACATCCACTATACACAGTACATCATGGAACATGAGGACTGGCGGCTGGTGGACATCTACGCCGATGAGGGCATCACCGGCACCTCGGTGGAGAAACGGGAGGATTTCAAACGGATGCTGGCCGACAGCGGACGCGGACTCATTGACCGTATTCTGGTCAAGTCCATCTCCCGCTTTGCCCGCAACACGGCGGAGTGTCTGGAGGCCATTCGGCAGTTCCGAGCCAATGGCACGACCATCTTCTTCGAGAAAGAAAACATCGATACGGCGCGGATGTCTTCCGAACTGATGACCGCCCTGTATGCAGCCTTCGCGCAGGCAGAGAGCGAGTCCATCTCCGGCAATATACGCTGGAGCTACCAGAAACGGATAGAGCGTGAGGAGTTCAGCACCTACAGTGCCCCGCTGGGATATGATCTTGTAAACGGTAAACTCGCTATCAACAAAGCTGCTGCGCCAGCAATATACTTCATATTCCATAGTTATATAGCTGGGACAAATCCGTCCGAGCTCGTGCGGATACTAAACAATGCAAATGCGCTGAACCGGAAGTGGAATACTTATCGAATCAACTACATCTTACAGAACGAGCGCTATGCAGGAAACGCACGTCTGCAAAAAACATATACGACCGATACATTCCCCCGTACTGTGAAAAAGAATCGCGGAGAGCGTCGTATGTATCTGATCTACGGCTGTAATCCTGCCATCGTATCGCAGGAGGTCTTTGATAAAGCACAAGCGTTGCGGCATAGCCGAAAGGTGATCCAAACACCAACGGATCGTCCGCTTCAAAAAGTGCTGCGCTGCACCTGCGGTTCCTGGTGCAGAAGCCGTTGTGTCCACGGCATATGGTATTGGGCTTGCCGCCGTCACGATGAAGATAAAACAGCCTGTCCCATTACCCAGATCCCCGAAGTCCAAATACAACAAGCCTTCCTCCAGCTGTACTACAACCTCAAGCATCAGGGCAGCCACATTCTGCTCGACCTCATTACCAACCTCCAGTCTATCCGTGAACGGAAATTCCTCTGGAGCGTGGATGTCATTGAACTGAACAAACAAATAGCGGAACTTACCAGTCAGAATCAACTGCTGACCACTCTGAGAGAAAGCGGCTGCGTTGATCCTGACATTTTCATATCCAAGAGTAATAAGCTGACCGAACAGCTCCGCGCCGCCAAGCAAGCCAAAAGCAGGATCCTCAACCAAGACGGTGATGATACCATCCCCGGCACCCAAGAGCTCCTCACCATCCTCAAAAGGGGGCCTGAAATGCTGCATGATTTTGACGGGGAGCTGTTCGGTCAGCTTATTGACAAGGTCACTATCGAAAGCAATGCCAGCCTACGGTTCCGCCTGAAGAACGGACTGGAGCTGCGGGAGAGCATAGAAAGGACGGTGCGGTAATGGGCAACAGGAAGCTGCCCTTCGGCTACAAGATGGTCATGGGCGAGATAGTCGTTCATCCGCAGGAGGCACAGGCGGAACCGCTACACTGGCACAGACCGTTTCCCGGCTATCCTCTCCGCGGAACAGTTACAAGAAGCCGCCCAGCGCCGGTCAGAGCGTAAGCCTGCGGTGCAGATAACCGAAGCACAAAAGGCACTGCGCCGCCTGTGCAACGGCAGACCCAGCGCGGCGGTGGAATCGCAGGTGCTGTCCCTGCTGAATTGTCTTGCGGCAGCGCCGGAACAGATCAAGCCACAGCCGCAGGCGGTCAACCGTGGTGAGCTGGCCGAAATGGAGCGGCGATTCTCAGCAGCGCTTGCCACCAGCCCGGTAGATGAGGACGGTGCTAAAGAGCTCGCTCTGCGGCTGGCAGGAATGCAATATAACACCATCGGCGGCAGTGAGTACGAAAGCCAGCGCCTGCGGCATCTGTTCACCGGCGCCGCACCGATGGCGGAGATCGACGCAGAATTGCTGAAAAGCACCGTGTCACAGGTCTATGTCAAAAAGGGGCAGGCCAGCCTGTTGCTGAAAAACGGCCAGATCATCGAGAGGAGTTAGTAAGCGTGGGAGAGAACAAGCCAAAGGTGATCGTGATACCCGCTGCGCCAAAGAACACCGGAACTGCCGAGCAGCGGCAGCTTCGGGTGGCAGCCTACTGCCGGGTATCCACCAAAGAGGAGGATCAGCTCAACAGCTACGAGGCGCAGAAGAACTACTACACCGATAAGATCATGGAGAACAAGTCGTGGACGAGGGCCGACATCTTTGCGGATGAGGGTATCACCGGTACTTCGGCCAAGAAGCGGGCTGACTTCATGCGGATGATGAAATGGTGTAAACAGGGCAAAATCGACCTGATTCTCACAAAGTCCGTCTCCCGCTTCGCCCGCAACACGGTGGACTGCCTGAACTACATCCGAATGCTGAAGGCGCAGGGCATCGCGGTCTACTTTGAAAAAGAAAACATCAATTCCATGGACGAGTCCACAGAGCTGATGTTGACCATGATGGGAGCCTTCGCCCAAGCGGAGAGCGAGTCCATCTCCGGCAATATTCAGGCAGGCAAGCGCTACGCCATGCAGCGTGGTGAGGCCACCATCCATTACCACAACCTATACGCCTACGAGAAAGGACCGGATGGTAATCCACGGATCATTCCGGAACAGGCAGAGATCGTTCGAGATATCTACCAGAAGTACCTCCACGGTGACAGCCTCAACATGATCCGCAAAGACCTGGAGGAACGCCACATTCCAAACGCCCGCGGCGGTGCAACATGGACACACTCCGCGGTGCGCGGCATCCTCTCCAACGAGAAATACACCGGTGACGTCCTGATGCAGAAAACCTTCCGACAGGACTGCATCAGCCGTAAGACCATCCGCAATACAGGGCAACGTGCCATGTATCTTGTGCAAAATAATCATGAAGCGATCATAGACCGCAAGACATACGACGCAGTGCAGACAGAGTTGGCGCGGCGCAACGCACTGAAGGGCAATACACAGAAAAGCACTCCCAGCGGCAGAAGCTGCTACACGCCGAAATATGCCCTGTCAGATCGGGTCATCTGTGGTGAATGCGGCACACTGTACCGCCGCTGCACCTGGGTCAACAGGGGAAAGAAGCACATCGTCTGGCGCTGCATCAGCCGCTTCGACTACGGCAAGAAATACTGCCATGATTCGCCCGCCGTGGATGAGCAGCAGCTCCAGCAGGCCATCCTGCGGAGGCTAAACGTGCCGAACTGGAACAGCAACAAGCAGAAGACGCAGAATTGACCAGTCACATGGAACTGGCCGCAGATACTCTGGAGCAGGCCGGTACAGCCATTATTGAATGGGACGAACACTACATCCGCGCACTGGTGGAGTCGGTCAGGATATTGTCCAAAGATGAAATACTGGTGCGGCTGAAAAGTGGGATCGAGAAAATTGAAAGATTACAGAAGTAGATTGAATACAAAAGGGTTCCGTTTCCCGAATATTCTGTCGAGGAACGGAACCCTTCTTGCATATTTTCTCTCGACGGATAGGGGTTCATTTGCTATACTGAAAGCAAAGATAATAATTGGGAGACACCGTGATATGAAGAAGATCCTATTTGTTTGCCACGGCAATATCTGCCGCAGCCCGATGGCCGAGTTTGTGATGAAGGACTTGGTGAAGAAAGCTGGGCTGTCGTCACAATTCCATATCGAGTCGGCAGCCACCAGCCGTGAGGAGATTGGCAACCCTATCTATCCTCCGGCACGGCGCAAGCTGACAGAGCACAGGATCTCCTGTGGTGGTCATGCGGCGCGGCAGCTCACAAAAAGCGATTACAATGCATTCGACCTGCTCATCGGCATGGACAAAGCCAACCTGCGGAATATGCAGCGCATCTGCGACGGTGACCCGGATGGCAGGATACACCTGCTGCTGGACTACACCGGCCACCCCCGCGATGTGGCCGACCCGTGGTACACGGGGGATTTCGAGGCAACATGGCAGGATTTGCGGGCAGGGTGTCAAGGGCTCTTGAAAGTGCTGGCTTCAGTGAGATACAGTGAGGGTGGATGAATCAGAGAGATTAAAACCGAGAAAATAACGCATCAGATCCACCTTGCGAATTTGTGCGAAAAATGATAAAATTAAATCAAATTTGTATCGAGAGGTGTGATATGATGACAAATGGAGAATTGAATCAATTTATCCTCCATTATCTGACAAAAGATAAAACCCACAGTGCCATCATGCTCACAGGTTCGTGGGGAACGGGAAAAAGCTATTATATTCAAAATGTGCTTGTGCCATTTCTTAAGGAAGACCACAAAAAAGAATGCGTAACGGTATCGCTATATGGACTAAAGTCCATCTCAGAAGTCAGCAAGAACATCTACCTCGAACTTCGTGCAAAAGCGCTCTCTGCAAAGGGTGAAGCGGCGATAGCTGGTAAACTCATTGCTAAAACAATAGCAAAGGGAGTTGTCGGTCGGCTGGGAATCGATTTGAGCGTAGATAGTAGTACTATGCAGGAACTATATGAGTCCGTTGATTTATCAAATAGATTAGTCATATTGGAAGATGTTGAGCGTAGCCAAATAGGAATTCTTGAATTGCTCGGGTATGTCAACAGCCTTGTAGAGCAGGACGGTGTAAAGGTTCTTTTAGTAGCTAATGAAGAAGAGATATTGAAAAATCATTATTGCGAGGAAACGGAATTATCTGCCTTTGAGCAAGGATGGCTGGACGATGAGCAAAAACCACGCAGTGTAAAACAAATGTCGGAAGATGCACAGAAATACCTTTCCGTTAAAGAGAAGACGGTAAGTGATACCGTTCAATTTACCGGAGAATATACTTCAGCTATTTTGCAAATTATCGACTCATTTGATAATTCGATGCTGAAAAAGTTTGCTAATGATGCATCTGCCAGAACCATTCTCAATCTCATGGATATATACAAACACCATAATTTGCGATCTCTTATTTTTGCGTGCCAAAAAAGCGTGGATATTATGGAGTCCCTGGATGCACCATATGGCGAAGACTTCGTTGAGAGTATATTTTTTGGGATTATATGCTTCACCTTTCGCTTTAAGGCGGGAAAAAATTTGAAATGGGATGAAAATGAGCATTATTCGATAGAACTGGGGCGCGAGAGCTTTCCTCTATTTAAATTTTGCTTTGACTACATTACACGACAGTATATTGACGTAACTACAATCGCTGCAACTGCCGCCGCATTTGATAAGAAGAAATTATACGATAGAAGGAAGACAATAGGAGATTCTGATTTGCAGACTCTGTGTACTTATCATGCACATTATGAATCGGAAGTTTTGCAAGCGGTAGAATCTATCGATAGAAGGTTAGATGATCAGAATGACATCTCTTTTTATGATTATGGCGCGATTGCTGTATATTCAATTATTGTTAAACATTTTTTAGGTATAGATATCCAAAGTATTAAGTCTAAACTGGTGAATAATTTGAGAGGAAGGGGAAACGAGTTACAGATCGAAGAACTGTTCCGAGTTGTCATAGGCAGAGAAGATCCTGTAATCGTGAAAGAGTATAAGGATCTTCATAAAGAGATGGCAGAGGCATTGAAATGTGGATTGGACGTTATACCAGGATTTGGGTATCTACCTGAGGAAGTAAATCAACTATATGATTACACTATAGAAAATGAAGACCGATGCCTGCTAAGGGGATGGTATGCAAAGAGTCTTAATATGGAGCAAGTGGCCAAAATGTTTTTGAAAGCCAGTCCACAGCAAAAAGATACTATAAGGGCAGCGTTTTTGGCAGTGTATCGCCCCGATAATATCAAGCAATTTCTTGTTGCTGATGCACCGGCGATAGAAGAGCTCCGTGGTATGATCGCGGCAGATGCGGAGACACAGACGGATGATAAAGTGCAAGCTCTGCAGTATCGATTCTTTCTTGAAAATTTGGATGGAATTTTGGACAAATTGAAATAACTGCAATTAAAAGGGACAATTGATGGAAGAACTTATTCAATTTTTGGATTTACACAGTGGTTCACTTACCGTGCTCGTTGCGGGGATGTCGATGTTGATTACCCTCGTATATGTGGTTGCGACGATTTTTATTTGTCGGGCAAATATTCGTTCTGCGGAAGCAACAAGAGAGCAAGTTGCTGAAGCTCGTCGTCAATATGAAGAAGAACATCGTCCTTATATAGCCTACCAGTTTATATATGAGCGTCGAACGTGGTATGGAATGCGTTTTACTAATTACGGTAGGCGGGTTGCGACCCATGTCCGAATTTGCTTAGATAAGGCGTTCTTGGACAGTATCACGGAGGGCGTGTTCTATAAAGGACTGTATGACCTGCAAAGCCAGGAGTTCGTACTCGGGGTAGGGCAGAGTTATGATATTTTTTTCGGCGCGGATGATTTCCGGGGAATACAAAATAAATGTCCGATACGAGGCACCATATCATACCACGATGCGGCGCTTGAGGAGAATTACCTTGAAGCGTTTGAAATTGATTTTGAAAAGTATGGTAGTATTTTTTCAGTTAATACATTTGCGGATGATCTGCATTTGGATATGAAACGACAAACAGAGGAACTGAAAAAGATTGGGAAGTCTATTTCTGAGTTGAAGAAAGTACATACTGATGTGCAGGGTAAAACAGTTCCTGAGAAAAAATGAATCAATTCGACTGGTTGGAAGCTTTGATGAAAAACAGGCTGAATTACCGATAATCTGCAACAGAAAATGGACTGAAAGCGTCTGACAAAGAACGGAGTTTACCGTTGCAGTTCCATGTCGAACCGGCGGTGACTTTGCTGGCAAAGTATAACCGCTAATGGATTACCACGACCATCTAGACATGGAACATCGGGGTTTCGAGGCAACATGACGGGGGTGTCTGAGAAGATGCCAAGGACTGCTGAAAGAATTGGCTGCAAGGAGGTGCGGTGAAGATGGACAAGCTGATCGTTCGCGGAACGGAGATCAATGTGCAGTGGGATCTTAAACGAGATGATTTTCTCAGCTTGACAGACATTGCAAAGATCAAAGATAGTGACAATCCGAGATACATTATCCAAAACTGGCTTCGCAATAGAAATACCATTGAGTTTCTTGGTGTGTGGGAAACGCTCTACAATCCGGATTTTAACCGTGTCGAATTCGATGCGTTTAGAAGTCAAGCCGGTTTGAACAGTTTTGTGATGACGCCTCAGAAGTGGGCGGATGCGACCGGTGCTGTCGGCATTGTTTCTAAAGCTGGACGCTATGGTGGAACCTACGCCCATAAGGAAATCGCATTTGAGTTTGCCTCATGGATCTCCGTGGAGTTTAAGCTCTACCTGGTCAAAGAGTTCGAACGGCTCAAGACTGAGGAGATGAAACAACTTGGCTGGGATATCAAACGCAATCTTGCCAAAATCAATTACCGCATTCATACGGATGCTATCAAGGAGAACTTGATTCCACCGGAACTGTCTGCCCGTCAGATATCGCTGGTTTATGCCAGCGAAGCCGATGTACTGAATATGGCCTTGTTCGGTATGACTGCCAAAGAGTGGCGCGATGCCCATCCAGATTTCAAGGGTAACATTCGGGACTATGCCAATGTCTCGCAGCTTGTGTGCCTGTCCAATCTGGAAAACCTGAATGCAATATTCATCAGCGAAGGAATATCGCAGGCGGAACGACTGGCGAAACTCAATGCCATTGCCATCAGCCAGATGAAGGTGCTGACGGAAGATCACAGAATTTTGCAGCTCGATGTGCTTGATGACAAGCAATAGGCGAAAATATTCGAAATTCACATAAGAAGGTGTGCTTAATGAAACAACATATTTTGTTAGAAAACGCATTTTGCTATCCCGATCCGATTGAAGTTGCACCTCCTTCCAATTGTACTTTTCTCGAAAATAATGGATATTGGATAGACGATCTTACGGGCGAAATAATGATGTTAAGCGCCAATCTGCTACACCTGCAGACGAAAAAATTTGATCGTGAAACCGGAGAAGATCAAAAGGGGCAATGATCCTGAGTATTGATGAATTATTTTGATAGTTTGTTAGGAGATCAGCAAATGGGACAGCACATTTTGATTGAAAAAGCATATACCTACCCAGAACCCATAGAAATTTTCACCCCTCAACACTACAAGTTTTTTGAAAAAAACGGGTACTGGAAAAACCCAATAACGGGTGAAATATTGATGTTGAGTAAAGATTCATATCGTCCACAAACCAAAAAAGAAGATCGTGAAACTGGTGAGGATCAAAAAGGTGAATGACATTAATCATTTAATTTTGTCAACAACGACAGACTATTCAACAGATTTAATCTGCATTGAACTTGAAAAACGCGGATTAAAATATTTGCGACTTAATCGGGATCACTTCCCAGAATACGAAATCAACTATACTTTACAAGGCGACACCCTTAGAATAAACATGGGGGATACATGGTACGAGTTAAGTGCACAACATGTGGACTCTGTCTATTTTAGAGCCCCAGTTTTTTATCGTACAACTGGAAAAGCTTATTCATTGGAAGAGCAACTGAAACGCAGTCAATGGAGCGCTTTTATTCGAAATATGATTGTGTTTGACAAAGCACAGTGGATAAATTATCCGCCGTCGGTATATCAGTCAGAAAATAAACTGTACCAACTGAAAATAGCAAAAGAATGCGGTATGGCTGTACCTGAAACCTATATTGGAAATGTGTTACCCAATAACATTATTCCAGAAAAGATCTACATTGTAAAATCACTTGATACTGCGTTATTCTATAACAATGGAAAAGAAATGTTTACTTATTCTACAATGATTAGCGGTCAGGAACTTCTGGAAGCGGATCTAAAATTGGCACCAATCATTCTCCAAGAGTATCTTGAATCCAAGACGGACTTGCGAGTTACTGTTGTTGGAGATCAAATCTTTCCTGTGGCAATTATGAAACATGGAAAATCGATTACTGGCGATTGGAGAAAAACGAGTAAAGATGACCTTGAGTATATACCAGTTGAGTTACCATGGGGCGTTACTAGTCAAATCATTGCGTTAATGAAAAAGCTAAATTTGACATTTGGAGGTATTGATTTAGCTTTAGTTGGTGGTACTTATTATTTTATAGAGGTAAACCCCACTGGAGAATGGGGGTGGTTAGCGTCAGTCGTTAATCTTCCTATTGACAAAGCTATTGTAAAATGTATGACAGGAGCAAACGCACATGGGTAAGATTTTTGATGCGATTTTCCCTATGATAGCCAATTACAGGGATAATTTGAAGGTGCGTAAAAAGATACATCCCACAGATGATGAAGGCAACAAAATCGAGCCAGAAGGTATCCTAGCACATATTGAAAACTCTAATGAACTGGATTTGAAAGTGCTAGAGGATCAGTACGGTGAAACACTTAGGATTAAAGAAAAAATTGAAGACAAAGCCAAGACTAACATTATTGGTATTAGTATTTCAATCACCTTAATAATGGGAGCCTCAGGAATATTATCTGTGGTCAACGATAAATACCAGTTACCAATACTATCATGGATAACATTTGCTCTGATGGTCGTTTCTATTGCCTATATGCTTACCGCTGGCATCCTTGTTATTAGATTGCTGACCAACGAAAATGAAGTCTATGTAGTCAATTTAAATAGTCTTATATTGGGCGAAGAAATACTACGGGACGACTATGACAAATGCATTTCACAAAACCGAAATAAAAATACTATTCGCAATAACTATCTTTTTACTTCTTATGAGTGTATCAGAAATTCTCTCATCTGCCTTTTCGCTATTCTCTTATTAACAGCGGCCCCACTTAGCTTTCAAAGCGAGGAGAAAAATGACAACTTATTAAAGTTCTCGCAAGTATACTCTTTTATGTATTCGTCTGATGCTGTAGATTATATAAAAAAGAGCAATGTGCAGAATGATGTTGAAAACTCTATTCTTAACGTTATTGGAAAGAGTGAGACAAATGACATGCCACAGACTTTTGGGATAGTGGCGGAACACAGTAAATTATTTATCAAATGCAATGTGATTGGAAAAACTGTCGAAATTATACTCATAGAGCCTTATACTGATATGGATACTTAAAATTTCTTGTGGTCTTCTTCTATGAAATTTTTTTGTAAATTTGTAAATAGGTAAGGCATTACAAAGACTAAAGATATCGAATTGAAGCCACATGGCAGAAAAAAGAAACATCTGATTGGATGCTTTTTTGCTGGCACAGTTTTGTGTAGCAAAACCGGTTGCCTGTAGGTGGGCAATTAAACGTACAAGGAAAAAGCGACGAAGTTTTCTCTTGCACACATTCCTTCCCTTGCGGTGGGCGGGAGTGCAGACAACAAAACCTGTGAGCAACCACAAAATGAAAACCGTCCGAAAGGGCGGTTTTCATTTTGCCGTGGGCCTGCGGGAGTCGAAGTTTATCCCCCCCTTGCGGGGGAAATCCCTTCAGGTCCACCAAACAGGTATTGGACGAACACCTATTTCTTCAGCGGCGGCTTCGCCGTGAAGTGTTCGCTCTGATCCACAACAGAAAAGCGCCGTCTTGGGAGTGATCCCGAGGCGGCGCTTTTTCTATTTTTCTTGGTTTGGTATATTTCCTGTCTTATGCGATATACTAATTGCCCCGCCGTGGAGGATTACAACGATTTTGCCGAAGCCTTGGAGGACATCTGGCAGCAGGACGGGATGCTTCTGACCTACGCCGCCGTGCTGGAGGCCGAGCGGCCGGATACGCTGCGCGGAGCCTGTGAGCTGCTGCGAAATCTGGACAACTATCAGCGCGTCACAGAGGGCGCCTACGGTTACGGTCAGCAGCGATTGCAGGAAACGCTGGGGCTGGACGATGAAGCCATCTATGAGTTGGACGGCTACATGGATTTTGAGAAAGTATCATCCGGTATTACTTCTTCGTACACTTCATTTCCGGATGTGAATCTAACACTTTTACAATTTGTATTGTTTACTATAAACGCATATCCATCACCCCATTGAATATATGCAATGTCTCCGATTCTATCATCAATGGGCTTATAGGTTCGGATAAAAGTGTATTCAGCAGCATCCTCTTTTACCTCAACTTCCATGGGCAAATAATAGTGCTTCTGATATTCATTTCCTGAGATAAACCAAGCGATTGCTCTATTGTCATTGCCACACATTCCTGCATACTGCAAATCAATGGTATCGGAATCAGAAATCGGTATTTCTTCTCTTGCTTTTTCTATTAGTCCATCTGTGCCTTTGAGTGTCTTTCCACAAGCTGATAATGATAAAACCATAGTTATTATAAGAAATACAGCAATTTCTCTTTTCATTTTGTCCGCCCTGTTCTCTCAAATTTCGATTAGTCAGCCACATCATAGCATATCCCCCAAAATGTGTAAAGCCAAATTCCACACCGAAAGGAGATCTTAACCTTGAAAGATGCAACACAATTCCATATCCGACCTGCCCGCCCGGAGGAGGCGGGCTTATTTTATACCCCGCACCCCGAAGAAGATAAGCGGCTGGGTACCGTTGGTCATGTCCGGATGGACTTCGGGCGCAGCGGCAATGAGTTCTGGCATACCTGGTGGCCCCGCGGCCCGGAAGAGCTGAACAGCCCCGCGTTCAAGGCGGAGCTGCAGGAGGTCGTGGACACGCTGCGGGAGAGCGTGCTGAAAAACCGCTTCGCCATGGAGCGTTTCTGCTATGAACACGGCGGGAAAATCAGCGGCGGCTGGACACAAAACTACGGTTACATCGTTGAAACGGAGCGTTACCGCTACTGCCTCACTGCGCGTCCTGTTGCGCTTTGCCCCGCGCTGTGGTATACTGCCCATAGCTATCCCCACATCGCCTTCATAAAGGAGGACTGCCTGTGTCTACAATGTTGGAGCGCCGCTACCGGCGGCAGCACCTGAACTGTGTGCGGCACATCACCCTGGACCCCAAGGGCCGGGGCGTGGTGCGTATCCACATGATCCCACCCCGTGAGGACGCGGAAAACGCGCCCTTTCTGCTGCTGCTCAACGGCAGCAAGCTGGTTCCCCTGAACCTGAGCTGGGCCATCCTGCTCTCCTGCTTCATGGACCGGCTGGAGCCCTTCGCCGGGCTGGAGATCACTGAGAGCGACTGGAGCGCCATGGCTGCCGGCGCGGTGGCCCGGACCCATAAGGTCTACCCCTTCACGCCCAAGGAGCGTCTGGCGGAGGACCTGCAAATCATGATAGAGTCCCTGGTGGCCATCGCCCGGGGACAGGCGCCGGAGGCGGAGGTCGCGCCGCTGACGCTGGGGGAATACGCCCCCGAGATGACCGCGCCCCACCGTATGGACCTGATGGTCAGCGCCATGACCCGTGACGGCGCGTGGCACTGCAACCAGAAATGTCTGCACTGCTATGCGGCGGGACAGCCCCTGTCCGATATGCCGGAGCTGACCACTGCCCAGTGGAAGGAGGTCTTGGATCGGCTGCGCGCGGCAAATATCCCCCAGGTGACGTTCACCGGCGGCGAGCCCACCCTGCGCGCCGATCTGGTGGAGCTGGTGGATGCCGCCCAGTGGTTCGTCACCCGGCTGAACACCAACGGCCGCCTGCTGACGCCCGTGCTGTGCCAAAAGCTGTATGACGCCAGCCTGGACAGTGTGCAGGTGACGCTCTACAGCCATGATAAGGACATTCACAACGCCCTGGTGGGTGCCGACGGCTTTGATGACACCGTGGCGGGCATCCGTGCCGCTGTGGCGGCGGGGCTGTCCGTGTCCGTGAACACGCCCCTGTGCAGCCTGAATACCGCCTATGACGAGACGCTGCGCTTCGTCCACGGTCTGGGCGTCCGCTATGTGACCTGCTCCGGGCTGATCCCCTCCGGCGGCGCGGTGGGCGACGAGAGCCGGGCCACGGCGCTGACGGAGCAGCAGCTCACCGACGTACTGACAAAGGCTGTGGCGGTGACGGAGGAGCTGGAAATGGAACTGGACTTCACCAGCCCCGGCTGGCTGAAGGAGGAGACGCTGCGCGCCCTGGGCCTGACCCTGGTGCCCAGCTGCGGCGCCTGCCTCAGCAACATGGCTGTCGCCCCGGACGGCGGCGTGATCCCCTGCCAGAGCTGGCTCAGCAGCCAACCCCTGGGGAACATCCTCGCCGACGACTGGGACAAGATCTGGCAGAGTGAGCGCTGCGCGGCCATCCGGGCCAGGAGCGCCAAAATGGAGCAGCTGTGCCAACTGCGTGAAAGCAACCGGGAGGAGGGCACCCTATGCTGAAGAAACTGCACGTTCTGCTGCTTGTCTTACTGGCGGCGGTTTGCTTTACCGCCACCGCATGGGCAGATTACGACTACATCGAGCAGTACGGCGTTATGGTGACGCCCAACACGGAGGATGGCAGCCTGCTTATCACCGTGAAGCTGGAGTGGACGCCACTGGAGGAGCTGCCCTACGGTCAGGAGCTGAAAATAGGCGTGCCCAACGGCTCCATCCGGGACGTGGCGGCACTGACGGACAACATCGAGCGGCTGGACTTCGATAACAGCTATATGTATGTCTATCTTGACCGCGCCTACGAGGCGAACGAGACGTTTTCCTTCGCCTACTCGTGGGTGCAGGAGTATATGTATCAGCTCAGCACCAACGGCGTTATTGAGGACTATGACAATGTTCACTATGACTATGTGACCTACGACTACACCGCCGGGTGGTTCGACGAGGCCAGGATCGGCCAGATGACCCTCATCTGGAACGACCCCGCCGGGCTGACCGGCGATTTCACCGAGGGCACGGTCAGCGGCGCTGACAGCGTGACGGTGCAAAACGGCATGACCATCATCGCCTCCGATCTGGACTACGGCTACAAAATGAACATACAGGTGCGCTACACCGACTGGCCCACCCAGCTGTCGGAGGAATACAGCGCCGACAATCTCCCCTCCGACTACGACCACTGTGTGTATGTGCCATGCGAGCATTTTGAGGACGACACCGGTGACGCCATCATCGGCATGATGGTGACGATATTCGTGGTGATGTTCATCCTCGTGCTGATCTCCGCCGCCCGCCGGGGCGACGGCTACGCCGGCGGCTTCGGCACCCGGTATGTGTTCGTCAACCACCTGTGGTACCCCGCCGGGCCGGACGGCAGGCCCCGTCCCGGCAGCGTGGGCACCAAAACAAAGCCCAGACCGCCCAGAAGAGGTGGCGGCGGCTTCGGCGGCGGAAGCCGGGGTGGCGGCTTTGGCGGCGGTGGATTTGGCGGAGGCAGCCACTGTGCCTGCGCCAGCAGCTGCGCCTGTGCGTGCGCCTGTGCCTGTGCCGGCGGCGGCCGCGCCGGCTGCTCGGCCAAGAACCTCTACGGCGTGGGCCTGGACGAAACACTGTCCGAAAAGCTCTGAGACAAAAAAACATCCCCCGGTTGGGGGATGTTTTTTGCTTACGAGTATTGGAAACCTCTGCCCGGCTCCTTGAACTCCGCCACACGTTTGTTAAAGCTGGCGAAGGCCGCGTCCTCGAAGGCCAGCGTGTCCTCGGCGCCCATCTGCCGCAGCAGCCACTTGCACAGCGGAGGATTTAGGATCAGCAGCGGGCCGATCAGCGCCGTGGCGTACAGCCCGCCCCGGCAGAAGCCCTCCGGCTTCGACTCCGGCGTGCGGCCCACGCCCCGCACGGTGTCAAACCAGCCCTCCGCCTCCGCTGCGTCGTAGTGGAAGCCGAACAGGCTCTTGAAGCCGACGACCTCCATACTGTCAAAGGTGCCCAGGAAGAAGCTGTTGTGCCGCTTCATCATGGTGTACTTCACCCGCCCGGGCAGAATGCCCAGCCCCTCTATGGTGTCGGCGCTGTCGCTTTCTATGGCGGCGGAAAACACGTCCGGCGCGTTGCCGGTCAGCAGGATCAGCTGTCCCGCGTCCGCCCTTGCGGCGATGTCCGCGGCATAGGGCCGCAGGGCGTCCGCCGCCAGACGCAGCCCCTGCTCCGTGGTACTGCCCATATAGACCAGCGCCACATCCTCCGTGAGGAACCGGGGTTTGCTGTGCAGGTCCGTCTCTATGATCTCCAGCGCCGGGCAGCAGCGCTTCAGATAGTAGATGTTCTGCAGATCGCCGTACAGGTTGCAGACCTCCGGAAACAGAATTTCCGCCTTCATTGCGCGCCCTCCTTTGCCAGCAGCTTTTCCTTCAGCTTTTCCCTGACCCGGAAGGCCAGGGGCGTGCCGTCCACGCCGTAGAGCAGATACACGTCGTCGCCGGGGGTCAGCGGCAGCAGCTCCAGGGCGGCGAACTCGTCCTCGGCCAGCCGTATCTTCTGCCGGGGGATGCCCGCCAGCAGCAGCCGCAGCTGGTAGTCATAGGCCCGCGGCCCGGCGCAGACCAGGCACGTCACATCGTCACTGTTCAGGAATTCAAAATCCGTGTCGTACATCCAGCTGGGGTTCTCCGACCAGTTTTTGGCCACGCCCAGGCAGTTCATCATCAGCAGCAGTTCCTTCTTCCCCGGCTTGGACCGGATATAGTCGAAGTTGCGGGAGCAGGCCAGAGCGTTCTTGTCCTTGGACATCTGCATAATGACCTTTACGCCGCCGATCTCCTCCTCGGACAGCCGGCTGGCGGGGATCTTCACCTCCGCCATGCGGCGGGCGATGGTGCCGTGGTCATAGCCCAGCTGCCGCAGGGCGGCGATGACCGTCACCGTGTTGTAGATGTTGTGCAGGCTGTCGGTGATGAGGGTGTACGGGTATTCCTGCCCCGCCTCCCGTATGCACATGGTGTGGGCGGCGGTGTCCACCTTTGTGGCCAGATAGTCGCAGTCGGGGGAGTGGAAGCCGCAGCTCTCGCACACGGCCCGGCCGATGTGGTGGTAGCGGCGGTATTCATACCGCAGCTTCCCGGCGCATCGGGGGCAGATACGCATATCGTTCAGCAGGTTCTCGCATTCCGTCACGTCGGTGGGCAGCCGGTCGATGCCGAAATATACCCGCTGGTTCTCCGGCGCCACCGTGCAGGAGATCAGGTCGTCGGCGTTGAGGATCAGCCTGCTCTCCTTAGGCAGGGACCGGGTCAGGATGTCCGCGATGTAGCCCGGATGGGCGTTCCGCATGATGGAGTCCCGGAACAGGTTGGTAATGACGATGTGCTCCGGCTTCACATAGGGATAGATCCTGGGCGCGGAGCGCTCGTCGATCTCCAGGATCGCCAGGTCGTACTCTGGCCTGATCCGGCCCAGCAGGCCGCAGCCCTTCAGCAGCGCCGTGCTGACGCCGGAGATGATGTTGCTGCCCGCCCGGTTGCTGAGTACGGTCTTGCCCTCGGCGGTGAGCACGTCGTTCAGCATATTGGCCACGGTGGTCTTGCCGTTGGTGCCGGTGACGGCTATGATGTGCTCCGGCTTGCCGATATACTTCAAAAAGTCCGGACACAGCTTCACCGCCAGACTGCCGGGGAAGTCCGTGCCGTTGTGGCGGGTGATCTTCAGCGCCGGGATGGACAGCTTTGCCATCCACAGCGCAAACAGGAACCGCAGTTTGCCCATTTTCATTCCTCCAGAGCGATGGCGCGGCAGGAGCAGCCATCGGCATTCTCAAATTTCAGGGGCAGCGTAACGAAGGTGAAGCGTCGGCCCAGCAGCTTGTCCAGCCCCTTGAGGTTCTCGGTGTTCACAAAGTCCGCGCCCAGCAGTGTCATGTGGTTGGGAAAATCCACGCTGTCGCAGGGGTCCAGCGAGATGGTGTCCTCGCCCACGCCCTTCAGCGGCAGACCGGCCAGATACGCCGCCGCCTCCGCCGTCAGGCAGGGAAAGCCCTCGTAGTAGCCCGGCGTGCCCCACTTCTTGTCCCAGCCGGTGCAGAACAGCACGAAGTCCGCGCCGTTCAGGTCATAGCTCTGCAGCAGGGACAGGGTAATGGCGCGCTGCCCCCGGCAGTCCACCACCACGGCGGGACCGGCGAACTTCGCCGCGTCATAGCAGTCCAGCGCCGTGCCGTCACGGAGCATATGGGCCGGGGCGTCCATGTGGGTGCCGGTGTGGGAGAACATATGCAGCAGCGTCTCCCGGTAGCCGCACTGGTCGATGGTGCAGGCGGTGGTCAGCCGGGGCTGCTCCGTGCCGGGATACACCGGCATATCGTTCCGTATGGTGTGGGTCAGCTCATGTGCCGTCATGCGTTATCCTCCTTGTCGTGTGTCTGCAGCCAGATCAGCAGCGCCGCCACATCCGCCGGTGACACGCCGGACACCCGCCCGGCCTGCCCCACGTTCAGGGGCCGCAGTGCGCTGAGCTTCTCCCGCGCCTCCAGCCGCAGACCCTGGATGTGGTCGTAGTCCATATCCAGCGGCAGCTTCCGGCGCTCCAGCTTCTCAAACTCCGCCACCTGCCGCTGCTGGCGCTGGATATAGCCCTCGTACTTCACGGTGATCTCCACCTGCTCCCGCACCTCCGTGGGCAGGTCGGGTCGATTTGCGTCGAATTCTGTCAGGTCCGCGTAGGTCAGCTGGGGCCGCCGCAGCAGATCGATCAGGCGGCAGCCGCTGTCCACGGCGGCGGTGCCCCGTTCTGTTAGCAGGGCGTTCAGCTCCGGCGTGCCGGGTATGCCCGTGCGCTCCAGCCGCCGTATCTCCTTTGCCACGGCTTCGTACTTGGCCTCCACCGCCGCCAGCCGTTCATCGCTGACCAGCCCCAGCTCGTGCCCGATAGGGCACAGCCGCGCGTCGGCGTTGTCCTGCCGCAGCAGCAGCCGGTATTCCGACCGACTGGTCATCATGCGGTATGGTTCCTCGGTGCCCTTGGTCACCAGGTCGTCGATCAGCGTGCCGATATAGCTCTCGCTCCGCTTGAGCACCAGCGGCTCCCGGCCCTGCAGCTTCAGCGCCGCGTTCACGCCGGCCACAAAGCCCTGCACCGCCGCCTCCTCGTAGCCGGAGGAGCCGTTGAACTGCCCCGCGCCGTACAGGCCGGGCACCGCCTTTACCTCCAGCGTGGGCAGCAGCGCCAGCGGGTCGATGCAGTCGTACTCGATGGCGTAGGCCGGCCGCATCATCACTGCGTGCTCCAGTCCCGGCACCGTGTGCAGCATCTCCAGCTGCACCTCCTCCGGCATGGAGGACGAAAAGCCCTGCACATACAGCTCCTCGGTGTCCAGCCCCATAGGCTCGATAAACAGCTGGTGCCGGGGCTTGTCCGCAAAGCGCACCACCTTCGTCTCGATGGACGGGCAGTACCGGGGGCCGATGCCCTCGATAACGCCGGAGTAAATGGGACTGCGGTCCAGATTTTCCCGTATGATCCGGTGTGTCTCCTCGTTGGTGTAGGTCAGATAGCACACCGCCCGGTTTTCCGGCACGTTCTTTGTCTCAAAGCTGAAGGGCAGCGGATCCGGGTCGCCCTCCTGCAGCTCCATTTTGCTGAAGTCCACGCTGCCCCGGTGTATCCGCGGCGGCGTGCCGGTCTTGAACCGCCGCAGGGGCAGTCCCAGTGCCCGCAGGCTGTCCGTCAGGGCGTTGGCCGGGTGCAGGCCGTCCGGCCCGGAGGCCTCGATGCACTCGCCCACGATGGTCTGCCCGGTCAGGTAGGTGCCCGTGCACAGAATGACCGCCCGGGCGCCCAGCACCGCGCCGGTGCGGAGCACCACAGCGGCGGCATGGCCGTTCCCGTCGCAGCGTATTTCCGTCACCTCCGCCTGCCGCAGCGTCAGTCCCGGCTGCAATTCCAGCGTGTGCTTCATCACCTGCTGGTATTTCCGCCGGTCCGCCTGGGCCCGCAGGGACCACACGGCGGGACCCTTGCCCCGGTTCAGCATTCGGTACTGGATGCAGGCCCTGTCCGCCGCCCGGGCCATCTCGCCGCCCAGTGCGTCCAGCTCCCGGACCAGGTGACCCTTGCCGGTGCCGCCGATGGCCGGGTTGCAGGGCATATTCCCCACCGCGTCAAGGCTCACCGTCAGGCAGACGGTCTTCATGCCCATCCGGGCCGCCGCCAGGGCAGCCTCGATGCCCGCGTGCCCCGCGCCGATGACGGCCACATCATAGTCGCCGCCGTGAAACTCTCTCATCAGGTGCTCACCTCACCACATAAGACTGCTTGAACGCTTTATTATACTATACAGCACACAACAGCGCAAGAGCGTTACACAGAAATAACCCATAGGTATTGTGCAATGTGCAATAAAAGTTTACAAAAGCTTTATACAGAATATCCAATTTTGCGCTTGTTATCCGGGCTGCCGCGGCATATAATAACACTGTAAAACGGAAGAAAGGAGCGTGATATCACCATGACGACAACTTGGATCTGGGGTGACCTGGATGACATGATCTTTGCCGACAGCGACTGGGAAGTGAGCCAGCGGTAAGGCATACCGATGAGGAAACCACGCGAAAGCGTGGTGATTTGCTTTTTTATGGGTGTTTTTCGACAGAAAACGCCTCCTGCACATAGATCGCAAAGCCTGATCCCCGCGCAGCAAAGATGAAAAGAGACGGCCAACGCCGTCTCTTATTTGTTATTTTCGGTTGCTCTTAATGAGATATTCGTGATACCTTAACGATATCTTAGCGTTACCTTAGCGACAATGTATGTTATAATAGCGTCATCAAAAGGAGGGGAGGGCGGCTATGACCGGTAAACAAGCCCGCCGGAGACAGTTGCTGCGGACCATTGGCCTGCGCTTTTCCGGCATGGATGTGCTGAAAGCACTGGGACTCTACCTGGTAGCCGTTATGTGCTGTCTGCTGCTTCGCAGCTTCGATATGCACAACGACACCAGCTACGTAGCCATGATCTTTCTGCTGGATGTGTTCCTTACCGCCTACTGGACGGACGGCTATCTGCTGGGCATCATCATGGCAGTGGTGGGGATGTTCAGCGTGGACATCATCTTTACCTACCCCTTCTGGCATATCAGCTTTACGCTGACGGGCTTTCCGCTGACGTTCCTGGTGATGATGACCATCTCCATCCTGACCGCCACCGTTACCAGCCGGGCCAAGCAGACCGAGCAGGTGCGCCGGGAGGCCGACCGCGAAAAGATGTATGCCGACCTGCTGCGCGCCGTGTCTCACGACATCCGCACGCCGCTGACCGGTATCGTGGGCGCCACCAACGTTCTGCTGGAGCAGGACGGCGGACTGACGCAGGAGCAGCGCCAGCAGCTGCTGCGATCCACCAACGAGGACGCCCAGTGGCTCATCCGCATTGTAGAGAATTTGCTGTCCATCACACGCATAAGCTCTGAGGAGGCTAAGGTCAAGAAAGAGCCGGAGCCGGCGGAGGAGGTCATCGAGTCCGCCGTGGCCAAGACCCACAAGCACTACCCGGAGGTGGATATCCGTGTCCATCTGCCGGCTGAGCTGATGATGGTGCCCATGGATCCCCTGCTGATGGAGCAGGTACTGGTGAACCTGATGGAGAACGCCGTCATCCACGGCGAGACCCACAATATCGACGTGACCCTGTCCAGCGAGGGCAACTGCGCGGTGTTCACTGTGGCGGACGACGGCCGCGGCATTCCCCAGCACCTGCTGCCCCGGCTGTTCGACGGCTCCGCCCGCAGCGACCGCAGCAGTGACGGCAAGCGCAGCATGGGAATTGGTCTGTCCGTGTGCCGCACCATTGTGCTGGCCCACGGCGGTGTGATACGGGGAGACAACAGACAGGAGGGCGGCGCGGTATTTACCGTGACCCTGCCCATGAAAGGAGAAAACGATGAAGATTAAAGACAAAGTCCTGATCGTGGAGGATGAGCAGTCCATCAGCAACTTTATCTCCATGATCCTCACCGCCAACGGCTTCGACACCATCATTGTCCGCACCGGCGAGGAGGCCCTGACCATGATCGCCTCCCATTGCCCGGACATGATCGTCCTGGACCTGGGCCTGCCCGATATGGACGGCATGGAGGTGCTGAAATCTGTCCGCAAGTGGTCCAATCTGCCGGTGGTGGTGGTTTCTGCCCGCAACCACGAGCACGACAAGGTGGAGGCCCTGGATTACGGCGCCGACGACTATCTGGTCAAGCCCTTCGGCACCTCCGAACTGCTGGCCCGCATCCGCACCGCCATCCGCCACACCCGCACCACCCTTTCCAACACCCAGATCGCCCAGTCCGGCAAGTTCGTCACCGGCGATCTGACCATCGACTATGATAAGCACCAGGTGCTGATGAACGGCGAGAACGCCGGATTGACCGTCAATGAGTACAAGATCGTGGCCCTGCTGGGCAAGTACGCCGGCAAGGTCCTGACCTACGACTTCATTATCCGGGAGCTGTGGGGCCCCAAGGCCAAGACCGACAACCAGATCCTCCGGGTAAATATGGCCAACATCCGCCGCAAGATCGAGCCTACCCCCGGCAACCCCCAGTATATTTTCACCGAGGTGGGCGTCGGCTACCGTATGCGCGAGGGAGACTGATACATACCGAGAAGAAAAGACCGCCTGCGGGCGGTCTTTTTCATATGCGGGGCGTTTCTTTTGGGGAAAATATCTGCCGACACGAACCGACGCTTTACGGAAATTTTATAATGTACGGATAAAGAAAAACCGCATTTCCGCTGTCACCGTGTTAAGAAACGCCTGCCTGTATTTACAGGGCGGTTTTTTCGCTGTAAGATACAAACACGCCCGCCGCGGCGCGGCGGGGGAAACTTGTAAGGAGAGAAAACAATGGAAGAAAGAAAAGGCTTTGGATCCAATTTCGGATTCCTGATGGCCGCGGTCGGCTCGGCGGTCGGCCTGGGCAACATCTGGGGCTTCCCCAATAAGATGGGCGCCTGCGGCGGCTTCACGTTCCTCATCATTTACCTCATTTTGGCTGTTTGCTGCGGCTTCATCGTCATGGTGGGCGAGCTGGCCATTGGTCGTAAGACAGGCAAGGGCGCTGTGGCAGCATATAAGGCCCTTAGCAAGAAGTTCAGCTGGATGGGCTGGATGGGCATCCTGTCCGCGTTCTTCATCCTGTTCTTCTACTGCGCTCTGGGCGGCTACTGCATTAAGTATGTGGTGCTCAATGTAGGCGACCTGTTCGGCGCGGGCTTTGGCGCCAGTGCCATCGCCGCCGCGTCGGCGGACGCGGCCAGCGCCTCTCTGGGCGACGCGGTGTTCGGCGCTTTCATGTCCAGCACCACCGAGGCCATTATCTATGGCTTGATCTTCGTGGTGCTGACTATGCTTATCGTTCTCGGCGGCGTCGGCGGCGGCATCGAGAAGGTCTGCTCCGTGGGTATGCCTGCCCTGTTCGTGGCTCTGCTGATCTGCATCATCCGCGCCTGCACGCTGGACGGTGTGGACACCACCGTGCAGGTGCTCCAGGCGGACGGTTCCCTGGTGGAGCACGTGATCCACGGCAGCGCCCTGGATGGCCTGAAGTACATGTTTGCCCCCGGCTGGGCTACTGAAAATGGATACTATGTTCCCGCCTCCGCCGTCATCGATGGCGTGAAAATGTCCGCGGTGGAGATCAACGGCGTCATGCAGCGCATCGTGACCTTCAAGCAGGAGACACCCGACGTCCTGACCGTGCTGGCTACCGCCGGCGGCCAGATGTTCTTCTCTCTGTCCCTGGGTATGGGCGCCATGATCACCTACGGCTCCTATCTGCAGAAGAAGGAGAACATCCAGAAGAACGCGTTGCTGATCGTGGTCATGGATACGATGGTGGCTCTGATGGCCGGCCTGTGCGTGCTGCCCGGCCGCTTCGCTCTGGATCCCTCCGGCGCAGTGGGTGGCCCGTCCCTGCTGTTCGTCACCATGCAGAACGTGTTTAGCCGCATGGGCGGCCTCGGCCCCATCTTCGGCATCCTGTTCTATCTGCTGGTGGTCTTTGCCGCCATCTCCTCCTCTATCTCCCTGCTGGAGGTCATCGTGGCTCACTTTGTGGATAAGGCCCGCGACGAGGGCAAGGGCGACAAGCGCAAGAGCTATACCCTCATCGCCGCCGCCTGTGTGGGCCTGGGCTGCATCCTGGTCTGCGCTGACCGTCTGGGTGCCAGCAGCTTCTCGCCTGCGGAATTGCTGAACATTGCAAATCCCAAGACCTGGGCTGCCGACTGGCTGGACTTCTGGGATGCGCTGTCCGAGGGCGTTATGATGCCGCTGGGCGCGCTGCTGATGTCTCTGATGATCGGCTGGGAGATCGGCCCCGAGTTCGTCAAGGAAGAGACGGAGCAGTCCGGTCATGCCATGGGCAGCTACGGCTTCTTCAAGGTCTGCGTCAAGTTCATCACGCCGCTGATCATGGTCCTCATCCTGTACGGTCAGATAAAGGAATTCTTCCTGTAAAGTCTCTTGACGAATTGTTAATAAACAAACGCTTACTTAACAGAGGGGACGCCGGTGCCGCCGCACCGGCGTCTCTTTTTGCGTCCGCGGACCCGGAAAGACTTGTGCCGCCTGCCGTAAAAAGCACACGATGCTGTGTTTGCCGCCCGGTTTCTCTTGTAAAAACGACGAAAACGGAGTTCACAATTTGTTAAAATAATGGAATATGACGTTAAGAACTTGACAATATCTTGGCGTGACGGTATGATACAGGAGGTTGGCGGGGCAGATACGCTGTTTCGTCGGCTGATGGTATTCACCACCAATTTGTGAGGAGGTAAATCACACACATGGAAAAGAAAAGCACCAAAATAGCGTATTTCGTAGCGCTGGGTGTTTTCATTGTCCTGCTGGTCATCCTGGGGATCCAGTTTAAGGGCAAGGAAAACCCCGTCTTCGTCGGCGACGGCGCGTTCTACACCACCGGCGACGGCGTGTTCCTGGATGGCATCCAGCGGACCGTGGACGACAGCGAGGGCTCTAAGTATGCGCTGGACGGCTCCTACTATGTGAGCCCCGAGGCCGGCACCTACTTCGAACTGTCTGAGGATGGCAACACCATCGTCGGCGCCGACGGTACCGAGTACGTCAAGTCCGAAGAGAAGTCCAAGGACGTCAACGGCGTGGAGTACACCACC
>QWCN01002439.1_pt1 | contig 24399 bp, 21 predicted proteins | sample 1972711 | NCBI WGS metagenome assembly QWCN01 (sample SAMN09866707, study PRJNA288562) | Human gut metagenome isolate term1_stool, whole genome shotgun sequencing... | isolation source: gut | host: Homo sapiens | place: USA: California
CACCGGTCAAAGAACCCGCCGATGATCATGGGCAGCAGGAAAAACAGCAGAATCGACAGTCCCGTCCCCAGCACCACGGCGCTGCCCAGCAGGAATTTCTGGAATTTTTCGTCTCCCAGTTTCTTTTCCAGCCACTGGTCCACTTTGCTGGGTTCCTCCTCGGTCTCCTCCGGGGACAGGTCCGCCGAACGCATCAGCGCCTTGATGCCCACCGCCTGGGAATCGAAGAAATTCACCACGCCCCGAATGAGCGGCCAGCGCTTGGGGGATTTTTCCGGCGGCAGCTTCCGGGGGCTTACTTCCGTCACCAGTTCCCCGTTCTGACGGCAGACCACGGCGTCCTTGTCCGGCCCCCGCATGAGGATGCCCTCGATCAGGGCCTGTCCGCCGATCATGGTCTTGAATTTTTCGTTGGATGGTTGTTTCATGGAATGTCCTTTCTATTGGGCCGCAGGCAGCGCAATGGTCACAAGGGTGCCGCCGCCCTCCGCATTTTCCAAAGTCAGGGTCCCGCCGTGCATGGTCACGATCTCCTCACAGACCGCCAAACCGATGCCCGTGCCCCGGGTCTTGGAAGAACCCCGGTAGAATTTCTTCTTCACCAGCGACAGCTCGTCCTCCGGAATGCCGGGGCCGAAGTCCCGGATGCGGAACAGCACCGTGCTGCCGTCGTAGTGCATGGAGGCCAGAATACGTTTGCCCTCCCCGCCGTGCTTGGCGGCGTTGTCCAGCACATTCAGGAACACCTGCCGCAGCCGCTTGGCGTCGCATGGAATTTCCGGGATGTCCTGATCGTTTTCTTCCAGCTCCAGGGCAATGCCCTCCTGGACCAGGCGGCTGGAATACATATACACCGTATCCTCAAATTCGCTGCGAATATCCGCCGGTTCCACATTCAGCGTCATGCGCCCGTCCTGCATCCGGGTGAAATCCAGCAGGTCCACCACCATTTCAGTGAGCCGCCGGGCCTCCCGCAGGATAATGCGCATTCCCCGGGCCGTCTCCGCATCCAGGGTGTCGCCGCCCAGCAGGGTCTCGCTCCAGCCGGTGATGGCGGTCAGGGGGGTCCGCAGTTCGTGGGACAGGGAGGAAATGAATTCGCTCTGCATTTTTTCGTTCTGGCTCAGCTGGTTGGACAGGTCGTTGATGGCCTCCGCCAGCTCCCCCAACTCGTCGTGGGAGAGAATCTCGATTTGAATGCCGTAGGTCCCGCCTGCAATGCGCCGGGCCTTCTGGGTGATTTCCGCCACGCTGAGAAGAATAGAACGGATGCAGTAATTATTGCTCAGCAGCGTTGCTCCCGTCAGTCCCGCAGCTGCCAGCAGACTCACCGCCAGAACAGCACCGATGTGCTGCTCCATCCGCCGGGTAGCCGTCACGAAGCGCAGCACGCCGATGACCTCGCCGTTCCGGTAAATAATGGGCGCAGACACCGCCAGAATACGCTTGCCCGTTTCCGGGTCCTTGCCGAAGTAATCCTGGGCTCCACGGGTCCGGACCGCCTCGGCAATTTCCGGGGTCTCCAAGGCAGATGTGGTCGGAATCCCGTAAGAAGTGGAAAGCACGTTCCCCTCCGGGTCCACGAACTGGACCTCCAGGGTATTCCGCTGAGAAAAACTCTGGACCGCATCCAGACAGGTCTGGTAAAAGTCCTCGTATTCCCGATTCTGCACGCCGTTCAGGGCTTCCGCCGCCGTCTCTGCCCGCAGGCGCAGGTTGGCGTGGAGATTGCTGTAATCCGTCAGGGCGAACAGCACCGTCACCGCCAGGGCGCAGACCAGTCCCACCGAGGCCACCACCGCCGCCGTGTTCCACAGCCAGCGCCGCCGCAGGCCCATCCGCCGTTCTTTTATGCGCCCCATTTATACCCGAAGCCCCAGACCGTGGTGATATAGGTGGGATTGGTGGCGTCGTCCTCGATTTTGATGCGCAGGCGGCGGATATTCACGTCCACGATCTTCAGATCGCCCTCGTAATCCCGTCCCCACACGGAGCGCAGAATGTCCTCCCGGGACAAGGCCCGTCCGGGATTCTGCATGAATAGCTTCATAATGGCGTACTCCACCTGGGTGAGCCGCACTCTGTTCCCGGCCTTTTCCAGCGTATGGTTCCGGGTGTCCATGACGAAGGGGCCCTGCCGCAAAAGGTCCTGGAAAGCCATGCCGTCTCCGGAAATGCGCCGAAACAGGGCGTCCACCCGGGCGGTCAACTCCGCCGGGGAGAAGGGCTTGGTCACATAGTCATCGGCCCCGGTCATCAGCCCCGTGACCTTGTCCATTTCCTGGGTCCGGGCGGTGAGCATGATGATGCCGATCTGTTTGTTAGCCGCCCGGATGCGGCGGCAGACTTCGAAGCCGTCCATATCCGGCAGCATGATGTCCAGAATGGCCACGCCCACGTCCGGGTTTTCCCGGAGCCGGTCCAGAGCCTCCTGACCGGCCCCCGCCTCGATGGCGGCGTACCCGGCCCGCTGCAAATTGATGACCACAAAGGAGCGGATGTTCTCCTCGTCCTCCAAAATCAGTACCTTTTTCATATCGTCCCTCGTTTTCCTATGTTTCCGGAAATCCGGTGAAGCCTGCAATCAGCCCCTCCTGGGTCAGCTCCAGCCGCCCGGATGCCACTTCCAGTCGGGCGCAGTAGGTGGTCCCGCCGGTCCGCAGCAATACAAATCGGTTGCTCTCCCCGGCCTGTTCCTCCCGGTCCGCCCCGGTAAAGGCGTAGATCGTGAGAATTTTCGTCTCGGTCCTATCCGCCGGGTCCCAGAGATAGAAGGCGGTCTCCGCCCCCTCCCGGCCGGCCGTCACCCGGCCGATCAGGTCCCGGCCCAGCAGAATTTCCCACCGGCCCTCCGGGTCCACATACATACAGTCCTTGTTTCGCCGCTGCCCGGCAGCGTCCAGGCTGTACCAACACACAAAGCCCTGGCCCGCCGCCTGCCTGGGCACCGTGACCAGCTCCGGCAGTTCCACAATGCCGTCCCCATCCAAATCTCTGGGGTACAGAGTCGTTTCCTGACCCTTGGGGCTTCCCAACAGCTGGGCGTGCCGGTCCAGCACACCGTCCGCCATGAATACAACGTCCGTGACCATCCGCTCCCGGCTGTCCAGCCCGGTAACGAACAGGGCAGGCGTTTCATCCCGCAGGACCCCCGGTAAAATCTGCCGGTCTTTGTAGGCAGACAGTGGCGTTGTCTGCTCCGACCGAAGCCGCCCGTTCTGCCAGTCGTAGAGAGACAGGGTGTCCTCCGTCAGGGCCAGCAATTCCGCCTGAGAATCCCCGTTCAGGTCCAGCCAGGTAAAATCCTCGCAGGAAAATTCCGCCAGTCGCTCCTCCGCATCCCCGGAAAAGCCGTAGGCCCGGACCTGCTGCCCAGAAGCGTCGGCGTCCGACGTGCTGAGCAAAATTTCCAGCCCCGGCAGGCCGTCCAGAGGCGCATAGCCCACCTTCGTAAATTCCTCTCCCGGGCAGGCCAGGGTCCGCCACAGGCCGTAATCCCCATTTTCCGCCCGGAAAATCAGGACCCGCATAGGCTCCGCCCCATCGCCCTTGGCGAAAAGCAGATATTCCTCCGCCCCGTCCCCGTCCAGATCGGCGGTCTGGACCGTCTGCCGGTGGCCTCCGGCGGTGGGTGCGGCGTAGGTAAGCCCCGCCATGGAAGCATCCATCGCCGCTTCCAGCCGGGCAAAGCCCCTGGGCCGCCCCGGCAGGGCGTACAGGGATTCGGCGGTCGGCACGGCGCAACCGGAAAGCAGCAGTGCCAATATCAGCGCCGGGACCAGTCTCCTCAATTTCCGCACCCTCTTTAACCAAGTAATTATAGCATATTTCCGCAGAAAAGGAAAGCTATTTCACCACGACATTTTCGTTTCCCAGCAGCCTTTGCAGCTCCATGAGCATCCGGCTGTCCAGGCTGGCCCGTGCGCCCACCCGGCGCTTGGTGTCCGCAAAATACACCACCATCTGGCTCTCACCGGGGAACATCTTGGCGATGGCCTTGATTTTCCGGTAACGCTCGTCGCTTTCGCCGGGAAGCCGCAGATACAGGGTCCCCTGAGCGACGGTGGGCTGCTCCGGTTCCTCCTGAGCCGCCTGCTCGAAGTCCGAAATGGGTCGCACCCGGCTGATGACGATCTGGGGTTCCTTGTCCTCCCGCAGGGACAGCCGCCCCGCAATGACCACGGCGGCATTTTCCCGCAGATAGCCCCCATACTGGCCGATCACGTTGGAAAAAGCGATCATTTCCATGCTCCCGGTGTCGTCCTCCACGGTAACGTAGGCCATGGCGGAATTATTCCGGGTGGTTTTCATTTTCGTGTCCTGAACGATGCCTGCTACGCTGACCATCTGGTCGTCCTGATAGGGACATTCCTCCCCCAGCAATATCCCGATGGGCACCACACGGGTTTTTTTCAGGTATTGCCGGTAATCGTCCATGGGGTGGCCGGACAGGTAAATGCCCGTGGTCTCCTTCTCCATGACCATCAATTCGCCCTTGCCCAATTCCGGCAGCTTGGGAATGGGGATAGAAGCCGCCGGGGCGTCCTCCTCCAGCATGGCGAAAAGGCCCATCTGGCCTTCCAGATTTTTCTTCCGGCTGGAAGCCACGCTGTCCATCATGGTGTCGTAGACTGCCAGCAATTCACTTCTGTGGTTGCCGAAGCAGTCCAGGGCTCCGCATTTGATGAAGTTCTCCACGGCCCGCTTGTTCAGTTCGCCCTCGCCCATGCGGCCCAGGAAATCCTCCAACGACCGGAATGGTCCGTCCTCCTGCCGCTTGGCCACGATGGACCGGATAAGGCCCCGGCCCACGTTCTTCACGGCTCCCAGGCCGAAGCGGATGCCGTTGCCTTCCACGGTGAAGCAGTCCTCGGAGTGATTGATGTCCGGGTTGAACACCGGAATGCCCATTTCCTTGCACTCGGCAATGTAGCCGGAGATTTTCCCGGCAGAATCCAGCACGGAGGTCATCAGCGCCGCCATGTATTCCTTCGGATAGTGGCACTTGAGATAGGCGGTCTGGTAAGACACCACCGCATAGCACACAGCGTGGGCCTTGTTAAAGGCGTAGTTGGCAAAGTCCACGATCTCGTCATAAATGGACTGGGCCACCGCCTCCTGCACCCCCCGTGCGATGCAGCCGGGAATATCCCGGACCGGGTCGCCATACACGAACACCTTCCGCTCCTCGGTAATAACCTGCTGCTTCTTTTTGGAGATGGCCTTCCGGATGTTGTCCGCCTGGCCCATGGTATAGCCGCCCAGGGAGCGGAAAATCTCAATGACCTGCTCCTGATAGACGATGCAGCCGTAGGTAACTTTCAGAATCGGCTCCAACAGGGGCGTTTTGTAGGTGACTTTCTCCGGGTGCAGCTTGTTTTCAATGAACCGGGGGATCGATTCCATGGGGCCGGGCCGGTACAATGCCACAATAGCTGTAAAATCTTCTATGGACGTGGGCCGCATGGACACGCAAACCCCGGTCATGCCTGCGCTTTCCAGCTGGAACACGCCCTGGGTCTTGCCCTCGGCCACCATGGCGAAGGTCTCCGGGTCGTTGTCGGGAATTTTCGCAATGGCAAAGTCCGGCTCCCGTTTGCGAATTTCTTTTTCCGCATCGTCAATGACCGTCAGGTTCCGCAGACCCAAAAAGTCCATTTTCAGCAGGCCCAGTTCCTCGATGGTGGTCATGGTATATTGGGTGACGATGGTATCGTCATTTTTCGACAGCGGCACATAAGTATCCACCGGGTCGGCGGTAATGACCACGCCCGCTGCGTGGGTGGAGGTGTTCCGGGGCATTCCCTCCAGCTTCATAGCCGTGTCGATGAGTTTTTTGATCCGGGGGTCGCCCTCGTACATTTCCTTCAGCTTCGGAGAAACCTCCAACGCTTCCTTCAGCGTAATATGCAGCGGCATGGCCGGCACCAGCTTGGCCACCACATCCGTCTCCGCATAGCTGAAATTCAGCACCCGTCCCACGTCCCGGATGGCCCCCTTGGCGGCCATGGTGCCGAACGTTGCGATCTGGGCCACATGGTCCGTTCCGTACTTCCGCATGACGTACTCAATGACCTCGCCCCGGCGCTCCTGACAGAAATCCGTATCGAAATCCGGCATGCTTACCCGTTCCGGGTTCAGGAACCGCTCGAAAATGAGGCTGTACTTCATGGGGTCCACTTCGGTGATATGCATACAGTAGGCCACGATGGATGCCGCACCGGACCCACGCCCCGGCCCTACGGGAATGCCCGTGACCTTGGCGTAGTGAATGAAATCCCAGACGATGAGGTAGTAGTTTACATAACCCATCTTGCTGATAACGCCAATTTCATATTCCAGCCGCTGCCGGTAGCTTTCCGGCGGGTTCTCATAACGCTCTTTGAAGCCGTTTTCGCAAAGCTCCCGGAAAAAGGCCTCGTTGGTGTAGCCCTCCGGCACAGGAAAGGCAGGCAGATGATAGTCGTGGAACACGAATTCCACGTTGCACCGCTGGGCAATTTTTGCCGTATTTTCCAACGCCTCCGGCTGATTGGGAAACAGCGCCGCCATTTCCTGCTCGCTTTTCAGGTAGAATTCCTCCGTCTCAAAGCGCATCCGGTTGGGATCGTCCACGGTCTTGCCGGTCTGGACGCACAGCAGCACGTCCTGCATGGCAGCGTCCTCTTTCCGCAGATAGTGGGCATCGTTCGTCACCACCAACGGCAGTCCGGTCTCCCTGGCCAGCCGCAGGATGCCCTGATTCACCATCCGCTGGGCCTCGATGCCGTGGTCCTGCATTTCCAGATAGAAATGCTCCGGTCCGAAAATCCTGGCCAGATTCAGAGCGTAAGCCTTGGCGCTGTCATAGGACTCGTCCATAAGATATTGGGGAATCGCTCCCGCCAGACAGGCGGACAGAGCGATAATTCCCTCGTGATATTGCTCCAGCAATGTCAGATCGACTCTGGGCTTGCTGTAAAAGCCGTGCAGAAACGCCTCGGACACCAGCTTGCACAGGTTCTTGTAGCCCTGATTATTCTCGCAAAGCAGCACCAGATGATAGGGGTCGTTGTCCAGCCCGTGGACCCGGTCCTCCATGCCCCGGCGGGCCACATACACCTCGCAGCCGATAATGGGCTTGATGCCCGCCGCCTTGGCAGCCTTATAAAAATCGATACAGCCGTACATGACCCCGTGGTCCGTAATGGCCACACTGTCCTGGCCCAGTTCCTTCACCCGGTCCATCAGGCCGCTGATGCGGCAGGCCCCGTCCAGCAGGCTGTATTCCGTATGGACGTGCAGATTGACAAAGCTCATTTTGGCTCCTCCGTGGCAAGGCACACGATCTTCTTCATCCGGTGGTTCATGGCGGGTTTGGTAATGGGCGGCTCCATCATGGCCGCCAGCTCCGAAAGGGACGCTTCCGGGTTCTCCTCCCGGGCCTTGGCCGCCAGCCGCAGCTTTCCGGGCAGATGCTCCAGCAGCCCCCGCTCCCGCAGGATGCGAATGGCGGAAAGCTGCTCCTGGGCCGCCTCCACCACTTTGGAGGTGTTGGCGTCATCGCAGTTGCACCGGCGGTTCACCTGGTTGTTCAGGTCCTTTTCCAGCTTGGCCTCCATAATGGCCATGGCGGACAGGGGGGCCCCTAAGTAGGTCAGGCAGTCGCTGATCTGATCGCTCTGCTTGAAGTAAAGCACCTGTGCCCCGCCCCGTTTCGTGACCTTGGGAGGAAAGCCCAGTACCTCCCGCATAAGCACAAAGGTCTCCCGTGCCACACTCTGGTGGGTGGTGGTGATCTCCAAATGGTAATCCTTTCCGGGATCCGTTACAGACCCGCCCGCCAGGAACGCCCCCCGCAGGAAGGATGCCCGGCAGCACTCGTCTTCCACCACGGAAAAATTCACATGGAGGGACACGGTATCCTCGGCGCTGAACCCGTAGGCTTCCATCAGCGTCTGGATTTTCTCCGGCTGGGTCATGGCGAACACCAGCTTGCCTCCGGCCTCCGGGGACGGTGCCAGGTCAAATTCCAATTTCAATGCTTTCTGAAAAAGCCGGGGCAGCATGGCCGCAAAATCCCGGCTCTCGGTGATGATGCGCAGACCCTCGGCGGAAAAGCTGTTGCAGAACAGCAAAATTCCGAATACCTCCGCCAGGGCGCAGCATTTTTTCTGAGGGGTCAGGCGGCAGACCTCCGTCTTGGCCCCAGAGGAAAAGGAAGTTCCCATATCTCTCTCCAAATTTCCAGAAATTACCAGATACGGACCTCCGGCTCCAGCCGGATGCCCGTTTGTGCAAAGACCCGGTCCGACACCTGGCTCAGCAGCCCCCGCACGTCCGCCGCCGTGGCCCCGCCCAGATTCACGGCGAAGCCTGCGTGCTTGGTGGAGATGGCCGCACCGCCCACGGCGAAGCCCTTCAGCCCCGCCCCATCGATGAGCGCCGCCGCATAGCCCCCCACGGGCCGCTTGAAGGCAGACCCGGCGCTGGGCATATCCAGAGGCTGGGAAGCGGAGCGCTTGGCCATCAGTTCCTTCATCCGTTCCCGGATGGCGTTTTCGGTGTCCGAGGTCAGGGCAAACCGGGCGCTCAGCACGATGTCCCCGGTGCCCTCCAGGGCACTGTGCCGGTAGGAAAAGCCCATTTCATCGTTGGACAGGACTTTTTTCTCCCCGGTCCGGGTCAAAACCGTCACCTGGGAGCAGACCTGCCGGATTTCCCCGCCGTAGGCCCCGGCGTTCATATACACGCCGCCGCCCACGGTCCCGGGGATGCCGTGGGCAAATTCCATGCCGGAAAGGCCGTTCTTGGCGGCAAATACCGCCGCACGGGTCATGGTCACGCCCGCCATGACCTCAATTTCCCGGTCATTGACCCGCTTCATGCCGTCCAGGCAGTCTTTCAGGCAAATTGTCAGCCCTGCAAGCCCTTCGTCCGGGGCCAGCACATTGGTCCCGGCCCCCAGGATACGCACCGGCCAGCCCTCCTTGGCTGCCAGAGCCAGCAGAGCCGAAAGCTCCCCTTCGTCCTTGGGAAAGGCCATGGCCTGAGAGGGTCCCCCAATGCGGAAGGAGGTGTGGGAGGCCATAGGCTCCTGATATTTTACCAGAATCGTCGGGCAAAAAGTGGAAAGAATCCCGCAAAAATCCGTTTGTTCCATCATCAACGCCTCCGGGTGTATGATTGGTTACAGTATAGCACGATTTTTCTGTTACCGCAATGAAATTTTTTACCAGCGGGCATAAAAAACCGCCGGACAGGGACCCGCTTCCACAGCACCCCCCGCCCGACGGCGATATTCAAGAAATCAGGCCCGCTTCCGGCTCCAGATTCCCCGTCTTTTCCGTTTATTACTCCGCCCGGGCCGTACAGACCTGCGGAAATTCCGGCACGTCCTGCCCCAACGTTTCCCGCAATTTTGCCCGCAGCTCCGGCGTGTCCGGCAGCAGCACGACCCCTTTTCGGGCAAGGAGAAAAATCGGAAGGGTCTCTGGGTCCACGGTCCGCTCCCCCGGCTTCCAGAGCACCAGGAAGGATTCCCTCCGCCAGTAATGGAACCGGCTGGGCAGCCGCAGCTTCATCCCGGAAGCGCAGACCCCCTCCCGAAAGGCGATCTCCCGTTCCAGCCATTTTCCGTGTAGGCGCACCGCCGCCGGGGTCCATTCATAGGTGATGCGTGCTTTCCGGAACCGGTCAAATGCGTACAGGTCCAGCAGCACCAGTACAGTCAGGAGAAGGCCTCCTCCCGGTGCCAGCTTCCGGTCCGTGAATCCCAATAAAATCAGGGATGCCGCCATCATCGTCCCAGCCACAAGAAGGAATGCCAAACACGCCAACGACATCTGCCGCTCCCGCCAGTCAAAGACGAATTTTTCTTCTTGTTTCATTCCCGCACCCGCTCTCCTGTTTTTCTCCATCATACCCCATCTCCCCCCATTTTTCAAGCAATTTCCGCAAATATTCCAAACTTTTTCATTGCAGCGTCAGTCGGTTTCCGGTATAATAAGGTCAAATTCTGAAAAGGCGGCGGTTCCATGACTTTTTACGAAAAAATGCGGCTGGTGTGCCTGTCCATTCCGGCGGGCCGGGTGGCCACCTACGGGCAGATCGCCATGCTCTGCGGAGCGCCCCGGAACGCCCGTCAGGTGGGCTATGGCCTCCGGGAGGGCCTGGCCGGGGAGAACATTCCCGCCTTCCGGGTGGTCAACGGCAAAGGGGACCTGACCGGCGCAAATTCCTTCTCCCAGCCGGATATGCAGCCGCCCCGGCTGCGCCGTCATCTGAAAAACAGCGAGCAGGAAGAACGCCGGACAGGCCAGGCATACGCCGCAGAATTGAGCCACCGCAACAGCCCTGCCGTGGCTGCAATACTTCCCCGGGATCAGGAACTCACTGGCCTGTTCCATTTCTCCGGCTTGATTTTCCCGCTTCCCTGCCATTCTCAACGTTCCTTTCCCCTTTTAATCTCTTGCTGTCCCCAAATTGGCCTTCCTTCTCACCCGCACCAGATATGGATTTCCGTTGTTGGCCGCTTTTGCCTGTCCATCCTCTGTATATTCCATCTCCGTATAGGCGGTCAGGTAGCCGTTCTCCCGTAAAAATGTCAGTTCAATGGTCCGCAGGAAGTGGTCCTTGCCGTGCACGAATCTTCGTGCCTCCTCTGCCACCGGCGTATAGTCCTGCCAAAGGCCACGGAAAAGGCCCTCCGCATCGTATTGGTATTGCTCTGCGGTCAGGTAATCCTCCCTGAGATAGGTGTATTCGGACAATCGACCGTCCACAAATTGTTCCAAGGAAACGGCCATCAGCTTTCCGGCAGGGTCCAGCGTCACGCCAATTCGGCGGTCGCCCTGCTGCTGCAAATACTCCGTTTTGAAGCATTTCCCATCCCAGAGGGATTCGACCAGCAACAGCCGTCCGGCAATGTCGAAGCCATACCGGTAAAATAGAGCGTTCTTGCCGGGGGCCTTTCGGACGCTTCCTCGCTTCACGTTTCCAATGAACAAATCCCGTATCAGGCTCGGGCAGAGCGCTCCCCGCTCCAGATCGCTTCTCGTGCCGTACCGGTATTCGGAAATTTCCGGCAAGGCCGCAGGAAGATTTCCCGCCAGCTCCCTGCCCATTTGCCATAGGCTGCCGATCACTTCCACACATTTTCCTGCATCATAGGTCCGAAAATATCGGGTCTCCATCCGCTCGCCTCCCATAAAAGAGCTTTTTCCCGCCCCCAATATACACCATTTCCGGCCTGCTTGCAATGGTTTTGATGAAATTTGTCACCTTTTCCACCCCATAAATGCACCGCTGCCCCCGGTGTGCCTTTTTTCTGATATGTACCCTGCCTTCCCCACAAAATAGTGGACCTTGTGGGGCTTCTTCCTCCACCGGGGTCTTGACGATGACCTGCTGCTCCACCCCGGCCTTGCGGATTTCTTGCGTGATGCCCGGCACGTCCGTCCAGAACTTGTCCACAATGGAACGTTCAAAGTCCATGAATTTTCGCCTCTTGGGGCCATTATGATGTCCGTCCGCTTTTCTGTCAAGAAATACCTTTTTCTCCCAGGAATCCCATATCCCGGATAAAAATTATCCGTCCTGCGGGATAAAACCCCAGGACGGACAGTTTCTTATTTCGTGGTCAGGCCCTGATTGTTCCGGGCCTTCTTCTGCTGGTTCAGCCAGACCTTCATCACCAGACTGTGTGGCAGCAGCTTCACAAGCCGCACCTGGCGGCGGACCGGCGCGCCATGGATGGACACGTCCTTCTTGGTCTTGTACAGATCATGGAGACCGGTGGCCACCACGTCCCTGGCCTCATAGAGCCGGTCGAAATACTGGACCTCGTTGCCCCCGTTGGTCTGGAAGGCGTGGTTGAAGAACTCGGTCTTGACCCAGCCGGGGTTCATGGCCATCATCCGCACGCCCTTGCCCTTCAATTCCTGATTCATGGCCCGGGTATAGCTGAGGACGAAAGCCTTGGTGGCCCCATACGTCGTAATATAAGGCACCGGCTGGAAAGCGGACAGGCTGTCCAGCTGCAAAATGTGGCTCCCGGCGGGCATATAGGGCAGGGTCAGCCGGGTCATCACCAGCAGGGCCTTGCAGTTCAGGTCGATCATCCGGGCCTCATCCTCGATGGGTATTTTTTCAAAGCTGCCGAATTTGCCGAAGCCTGCGGCGTTCACCAGAAGCTTTACCTCCGGCTTTTCCTGTTCCAGCAGGGCGGCGTACTCCCGGAAGCTTTCTTCCTTGCCCAAGTCCAGGCACACGGGCCGGACCTTGGCTCCGCACTGGCCGTTCAGGGCTTCCAGAGCCTCTTTCCGCCGGGCGATGGCCCAAATCTCATCCACCTGCTCATAGGCGGATAATTGCAGGGCAAACTGCTTTCCCATACCGGAGCTGGCTCCGGTCACAACTGCGATCTTCATGGTCATTCCTCCATTTTATGTTCCTGCCGCCACCGGAGTGCCGCAGCGGCCAGGGCAATTTTGTCATTGGGCAGCGTCTCCTCCACCACGCAGGAAAGCAGGTAATCCAGGCACGCCCCCAGTTCTTTTCCCGCCGGGAAGCCCAGGTCCATCAGGTCCGACCCCTTCACGGCCAGGTCCCGCAGGCTCAGGCAGGCGTTTTCCTGCCTGATTTGGTTCAAAACCGCCTCCACGGCATCAAAATCCGGCTCCGGGTCGCCCATTCCGGTGCCTTTCCCGGAGAAATCCGCCTTTTGCAGGGTCAGGAGCCGCTCCACGGTCTCCATGCCGTACCGGCTCACCCGGCGGCGCAGGACCTTCCGGTCCGGGGGCATGGGGGTCATGTGCAGGCGGATCAGCGTCACCACCTGCTCCCGCAGGGCCGTGGGGGCTTTCAGCTCCCGAAGGGCCTGGTCCGCCAGGTCGGCCCCTACCTCCGCATGGCCGTGAAAATGGCCCCGGCCGGTCTCGTCGGCGGTGAAGCAGGCGGGCTTGCCCACGTCATGGAGCAGCGCCGCCCAGCGGATGACCAGTTCCGAGGGGACCTGGGCCACCACCCGGGCCGTATGGCCGTAGACATCGTAGGCGTGGTGGGGGCTGTGCTGGTCAAAGCCCAGGGTGGGCTTCAACACCGGCACGGCCTCGGCCAGGATGGGGCCGTAGCGGAGGAGCAAATCCGTATCCGCCAGAGTGATGAGTTTACATAATTCATCAAACACCCGTTCCCGGGCCAAAAAATTCAGGTTTTCTTTCAGGGAAAACATAAATTTTTCCGTATTTTCTTCAATTTTTAAGTGTTCTCTGGCGGCAAACCGGACCCCCCGTAAAATTCGCAGGGCATCTTCCGTAAACCGCCGTTCCGGGTCCCCCACAGCCCGCAGGACCTTCTTTTTCAAATCCTCCGCCCCGCCGAAGGGGTCCCGAAGGCCCCGCCTGGGGGAATAGGCCATGGCGTTCACCGTGAAATCCCGGCGGGCCAGGTCCTGGTCAATATCCTCCACAAAGGCCACCCAATCCGGGTGCCGGGCGTCAGAATAGGTCCCTTCCGTCCGGAAGGTGGTGATTTCCACAAGGCCAATGTCCGTAGAAATACTCACCGTGCCGTGCTTCAGGCCGGAGAGGACCTGGGTCCGGTCCGCGAAAATTCGCTGAATTTCGTCGGGTTTTGCCGCCGTGCAGAGGTCATAGTCGTGAGGCTCCCGGCCCATCAGGGCATCCCGGACGCAGCCCCCAACGGCGTAGGCGGAAAATCCGTTCTTTTCCAGCCGGTCCAGACATTCCTTCACCGGTCCCGGCAGAGGCACCACGGCATCTTTTTTCCCGTCGTCCAGCAGCATCCAAAGGGCCATGGTCCCATAGAACGGGGCCGACTGGCCGGGAATGGCCATCAGGCAGGCCCCGGCGGCCAGAAGGGAGAACACGTCGGTCCGTTTCCGGCTGCCGCCGCCCAAAAGCAGGGCACAGTGCTGATAGCAGGCCACCAGCAGCGCCGCCGAGCCGATGACCGGCAGGGCGTACTTCACCAGCTGGGGGCACCAGCTCCACTGGCGGTACTGCCAGATAAGATGAGCCAGGAAATACACGTTCACCACCAGCAAGGCTCCGGCAGGGGTCCGCCGTCCGGTGAACCGGGTAAAGCCTGCGTAGAAAAGGCAAATTGCCGCCAGAACGCCCAGCACCCCGGCCCACAGGGACAGGCTCCCCGTCTCGCCCAGGTATCGGCCGATCTCCGCAATGCCCAGGCCAATGCCGGCGGCCATGGCCCCGAAGCCCGCAAATTTCCGGCTGTCGTCAGTTTCCTCCGGCTCGGAAAGCCCCAGGCCGAACATCAGGGTCAGGGCCAACACCAGCAGCGCCGCCCCGAAGGTCAGGCCGTTCAGCAGCGGCGCATCCACCACCAGGCCCCGGCTGTCCACATGGGACAACGCCATGGCCCGGCAAATGCCCCCCGCCACTCCCAGGGCCGTGACGGTGGCTTTCAGGAGAACTCTTTTTTTCATACGGACCGCCTCCTTCCCTCAGCGTTTGACAAGGAAATCCAAAATCCACAAAATTCCGCTCAGCACCGGCTGATGCAGCAGGTATATCCAAAGGGAGTTCCGGCCGCACAGGCACAGGAACCCCAGCACCGGCTCCTCTCCGGTGCATTTGGGGAACCGGCTTTTCCGGTCCCGATAGGCCGTCTTTCCCAGCGCCCCGCCCATGAGGAAAAAGCCCAGATGGGGAAGCAGGGGGAAATAATCGCTGGAAGCAAAGCCGGGCGTCAGAAAGCCCAGCGGAATGAGCCAGGGAAAATCCACCCGGACGGAATAGCGAAGCCATACGCCCAAGGCAGCCAGGACAAGGCCCAGACCCAGCAATGCTTTCCAGTCCCACTTTTCAAAAAGCGGCCACAGGAGCATACAAACGCCCAGACAATGCAACACGCCGAAGTAAATAATAACGCTCCGGTCTGCAAGGCCCAGTGCCGCCATGGCCCATGTGACCAGGAAGCATACGATCCCCCCGGCCAGCACCGTCAACCCCCGGCGCACCGGGCGGCTGCCCAGGGTGGCACAAAGACCGGACAAAATCAGAAACAGACTTCCGGCCCACTCCTGAAAGTCCACAAACCAAGCCGGCAAATTCCAGCTGACAAAGCCGTACAGCTCCGTCAAATCGTAGATCAGGTGGATGAGGACCATGCCCAGCAGGCACAGCCCCCGGAAAGCATCCAATTCCCAGATGCGCTTTTTCAATTCTGGTGCTCCTGCTCGGCGGCCTCTTCCTCCAGCACCCGGTAAGCCACCTTACCCACCAGGGTCTTGGGCAGTTCCTTCCGGAACTCCAGCTCTCTGGGCATGGCGTACTTGGCAATACGATGGCTGCAATAGTCCAGAATATTCTTCTTCAATTCCTCCGTGGGCTCCACGCCGGGCATGGGGACCACATAGGCCTTCACCCGCTGGCCCCGGTAATCGTCCTTCACGCCAATGACGCAGGACAGCAAAACCTTTTCGTGTCCGTCGATGATGTTTTCCAGCTGAGAGGGGTACACATTATAACCGGAGGTAATGATCATCCGCTTGATACGCTGGCGGAAATATACGAAGCCGTCCTGGTCCATGAAGCCCAGGTCGCCGGTATGGAGCCACACCCGGCCGTCAAAGTGCCGCCGGAGGGTCTGGGCCGTCTCGGTGGGGTTGTCCATATAGCCCAGCATGACGGTGGGACCGGACACGCAAATCTCGCCCTCGGTGTTGGGTTCCACTTCCTCGGTAGTGCCCACCTTGACGATTTTATAATAGGTATCCGGGAAGGGTACGCCGATGGAGCCGGAACGGGCATAGTCCTTGGGGGTCAGGCAGGAAGCGGTGACGCATTCGGTGGTGCCATAGCCCTCCCGGATCTGCTCGGTGCAGCCGTGCTCCTTCAGGAAAGCATCTACCTTCTTCTTCAGTTCCGGGGACAGGCTGTCGCCACCGGAGAAAATACCCTTCAGGAAGCTCAGGTCCGCATCCTGCAGGCCGTCCGCCCGCAAAAGAGCTTCAAACAGCGTCGGCACGCCGGGAATCAGCTGGGGCTTCTGCTTGATAAGGATGTTGGCATACTCCTTGATGCTGAACTGAGGCACCAGAATGCAGGTAGCACCGCCAATCAGCACCGTGTGGATGCCAATGCCCAAGCCGAATCCGTGGAACACAGGCATGATGGAGAGCATCTTCATGCCGGCAATGGACTGGAAGCCGGAGGCGGCGATGGTCTGCATACCCAGGGCGTTGAAGTTCAGGTTGGAGAGCATGATGCCCTTGGTGGTGCCGGTGGTGCCGCCGGAATAAAGGATCGCGCCGCAATCATTGGCCTTGCCGGTGTCCTTGGGCAGGGTCACGTCCTTGCCGGAGCTGGTCAAATCCGTCCAGAGGGTATAGCCCTTCTTGGGCAGCTTGGGAACCTGCCGGGCAGCCTTGGTCATGGGGTACAGCACACTCAGGGGGAAGGGCAGCTCGTCGGCGATCCTGGCAATAATAACCTTGCAGTCGTCATCCAGATGGGGCAGGATCTCCGCCACTTTTCCGTAGAACTGATCCAGGGTCAGCACGGCCTTGGAATGGGACACATTCAGGTAAAAAGCAATTTCCTGGGCAGCGGACAGGGGATGGATCATGTTGGGGATGGCTCCGATGCGGTTCAGGGCATAGAAGCAGTCCAGGGCCTGGGGGGTGTTGGGCATACAAATGGTCACCCGGTTGCCCTTGCGGATGCCCAACTTCACCAGACCCTTGGCGGCCCGGTCGATACGCTGGACAAATTCTTCATAGGTGGTTCCCTTGCCCATAAAGGTATAGGCCAGGGTCTTGGGATATTTCTTAGCGGTCTCCGCCACCATCTGATACATGGTCAGACGGGGATAGTCCAGAGAGGCCGGTGTATTGCCGTAGTAAGCCCGCCAGGGGGCGGTCAGTGCGATTCCCATAGTTTTTTCTTGTATCCTTTCTTCGCCGTCCCAAGGACAGCATGGGTCATTTTCCTGCCTATTATAACAGGCTGCGCCGGGAATTTCCACCCCTGAAACGAAAAAACTCGTGTCCGGGGGCTTGTTTCTCCGGGCAAAGGCCGGTATAATAGAAGGCAAATCAAAAATTCGGAGGTTTTGGAATGTTAATGGGTACGATTGCCGTATTGTCGGCAATTTTTTCTGTGCTGATCTGCTTCGGCGCAAATGGGTTTGGCACGCTTGCCTGGCTATGGATATTGCCGGTGAGCTTTGTGGGACTGTTCCTGGGACTGGCCATTCTGGCGTTTCTGGCGCTGTGGGGGCTGACGGCCATTGTGGACATGGACAAGCCACAGGATACGGACAGCAAATTCTACCGCTGGCTGACGTATCTCTATATTGATGCAGTCTTTGTGATCTTGCAGACCCGGTTCCACACCACCGGGCTGGAAAACGTCCCCAAGGACGGCCGCTTTCTGCTGGTGTGCAACCACCTGAACGACCTGGACCCCCTTTCCCTGCTGAAGCACTTCAAAAAGAGCCAGCTGGCCTTCATCTCCAAGCGGGAAAATGACGAAAAATTCATCGTGGGCAAGCTGATGCACAAAATTCTCTGCCAGCCCATCAACCGGGAAAACGACCGGGAGGCTCTGAAAACCATCATCAAGTGCATCCAGATTCTGAAAGAGGACAAGGCCTCCATCGCCGTGTTCCCGGAGGGCTACACCAGCCGGGACGGGAAACTGCATACTTTCCGCAGCGGCGTGTTCAAAATTGCCCAGAAGGCCAATGTGCCTATCGTGGTCTGCACCATTCAGAATTCCCAATATGTTTTCCGCAACGCCAAACATCTGAAGCCCACGGACGTGTACCTGCATCTTCTCACGGTGATTCCCGCCGAGGAGGTTCAAAGTTCCAACACCGTGGAGCTGGCCGAGCGCATCCACGACATGATGGCCGCCGATCTGGGAGAATAATTAGCGAAAAGCCTTGATTTCCCCGGCGATGCCATGTATAATAAAGTGTATTTTCCCGGAAAGAGCCAATTGGGAGGTAAAAAACAATGAAAAACAGTGAAAAGACTCTGGACATGATCGTAAATCTCTGCAAGAACCGCGGATTTGTCTACGCCGGTTCCGAAATTTACGGCGGTCTTGCCAACGCCTGGGACTACGGCCCCTTGGGCGTGGAATTTAAGAACAACGTGAAACGGGCATGGATGAAGAAGTTCGTCCAGGAAAGCCCCTACAATGTGGGTCTGGATGCAGCCATCCTGATGAACCCCACCACCTGGGTCACCACCGGCCATGTGGGCAACTTCTCCGACCCTCTGGTGGACTGCAAGGCCTGCGGCGCCCGTCAGCGGGCGGACAAGCTCATCGAAGCCAGCGAAAGCGGCAAGGGCGTGAATGTGGACGCCATGAGTTTCGAGGAAATGGACAAATTCGTGGCCGAGCATGAGGATGTGGTCTGCCCCAACTGCGGCAAGCACAACTTCACCCCCATCCGGAAGTTCAACCTGATGTTCAAGACCAAGATCGGCGTCACCGAGGACTCCTCCTCCGACGTGTATCTCCGTCCGGAGACCGCTCAGGGCATTTTCGTGAACTTCGCCAACATCCAGCGGACCACCCGGAAGAAGCTGCCCTTCGGCGTGTGCCAGGTGGGCAAGGCCTTCCGGAATGAGATCACTCCGGGCAACTTCACCTTCCGGACCCGGGAATTCGAGCAGATGGAGTGCGAATTCTTCTGCCAGCCGGGCACGGACCTGGAGTGGTTCGCCTACTGGAAGGATTTCTGCAAGAACTGGCTGATCTCCTTGGGCATCAAGGAGGAGTCTCTGCGGCTCCGGGACCATGAGCCCGCCGAGCTGGCCTTCTATTCCCGTGCCACCACGGACATCGAGTATCAGTTCCCCTTCGGCTCCGGCTGGGGCGAACTGTGGGGCATTGCCGACCGGACCAATTACGACCTGGGCCGCCATCAGGAGGCCTCCGGCAAGAGCCTGGAATACTTCGACCAGGAGAAGAACGAGCATTATATTCCCTACGTCATCGAGCCCAGCCTGGGCTGCGACCGGGTGGCTCTGGCCTTCCTGTGCGAGGCCTACGACGAGCAGGTGGTGGGTCAGGACAAGAACGGCAAGGACGACGTCCGCACCGTGCTGCACCTGCATCCGGCCCTGGCGCCCTTCAAGGCTGCCGTGCTGCCCCTGAGCAAGAAGCTCTCCCCCAAAGCCGAGGAAATTTACCACGAACTGCAGAAGGATTTCATGGTGGACTTCGACGATTCCGGCTCCATCGGCAAGCGTTACCGCCGGGAGGACGAGATCGGCACGCCTCTGTGCGTCACCGTGGACTTCCAGACCGTGGGCGACGACAAGACCCCTGCCGATAACTGCGTCACCGTCCGTGACCGGGACACCATGGAGCAGGTCCGTATCCCCATCGACCATCTGAAAAATTATATCGCCGACAAGTGCCGGTTCTAAAAAAGCAACTCCGGGTCCCCAAACAGGACCCGGAGATGTTTTTTCGGCAGAGTTAGGTGTGTACACTGTCGAATTTCTGTAAATCTTCCGGCGAGACGAAAAATAGCCTTCCCCTGGGGGGAAGGTGGCTGCCCGTCAGGGCAGACGGATGAGGGGCGGTAGGGACTTGCAATTACGCAACGTCCCTTGGCCCCCTCATAAAAAGGGACTGTCTGCCCTATGGGCAGACTGGGGGAGTGCCCTTGGATAGAATAACGGTTTCTGAGAAAATCCTTTCCCGGGGAGAAGGCTTATGCCCCGCTGGGCGTATGCCGTATGGAATCTCATTTACAGCCCCGTCAAACTATGCTACAATTTTATCAAGCCAACGTGCCAGGCCGCATCTGCTGGTTCGGCGGATTTGTGCCTTCCACATACACGAGGTAACACTATGCGATACACCCACACTACGTCCATCCTGATCTCCCAGCGGGAATTGGAGGAAACTGGCCTGCCCTGCGGCCCCTTTGTTGGCCGTTACACCAAAGGTTTCCGCCAGTTCGCACTGATCGCAGCCCTGTTGGCCATCGGGCTTTCCTACTTTCTGCTTTTGGGCATCCGGAATTCTGCAGCCGGATACGCATTTCTGATTCCAGGGGCGGCTATGCTGCTCCTGCTGCCGGAAATATACACCTATCGCTGCCAAGTGACGGCGGATTCCGTGACCGTGAGCCGCCGAATCGTCTTTTATCCGTATCGGAAAGAGGTCCAGTGGACGGATGTGGCCTATAAGCGTGTAAAACGGGGCAAATCCGGAGCGATTCTATCCCTGCGGCTTTACGATGCGCAAAAGAAGCGGCTACTGAGCGTAGATGCGCTCGTCGTGGGCATCGAGCGCATGGTCAAAAGGGTCAGAAATGTTCCAAAATTGGAGAAATAGAGTTAAAATTTCAAGTGATTACCCCTATTAAGAAAGAGCCATCCCGTCCCGGCTTCTTTGGAAAGGGCACTCCCCCAGTCACGGGCAAGCCCGTGCCAGCCCTCTCTGGGAGGGGGCCAAGGGCCTAGTCAAAACCTCTAGCCCCTACCGCCCCTCATCCGGCCGCTTTGCGGCCACCTTCCCCCAGGGGAAGGCATTTCTCAGAAGGGTCGGGACACTTCTACGACATCCGACCGTACACCCCCTCAGTCACCGTTGGCGACAGCTCCCCCTGCACAGGGGAGCCATACGCCTCGCCGGAATCGTCTCTAACGATTACAGCGTAGGCTTCGTTGGAGACGGGTTCCAGCCATTTGCTGGAGCGGCCTTCGCCGGGGATCTCCACGGCTACATGACTGAACCAGCTGTCCTTCTTGGCGCCGTGCCAATGCTTCCCCCCCGGCGGGGATGGTCACAACGGAGCCAAGGACCAGACCGCTCCAAAAAGCACGTCGTCATTCCATTCCGCAAATTTCGGGGCGAATTCCCCCAGGGCATCCCGCCCGGCTGTCTGCTTTCCCATAACGAATATTCTCCTTATTTTCTGCGGTCCTTGACAAGGCCGCTGTTTTCTGATAAGATCATCATACACCATAAAGTTGACTTTAGGTCAAGCATTATTCTCGGGAGTGATGTTATGTACACCATCGGACAGGTGGCCGGCATGACCGGTCTGCCGGTCTCCACCCTGCGCTACTATGATAAAGAGGGCCTGCTCCCCCATCTGACCCGCTCGTCGGGCATCCGGCAGTTCTCGGACCGGGACATCGAGACGCTGCGGATGGTGGAATGTCTGAAAAAAACCGGCATGGAGATTCGGGACATCAAGCAATTCACGCTCTGGTGTACCCAGGGCAGCGCCACCTACCCCCAGCGCCACGCTCTGCTGCTGGAGCAAAAAGAGCGGCTGGAAAGCGAGATCAGCCGGATGGAAAAGGCCCTGGCCATGCTGCGCTTCAAGTGCTGGTATTACGAAAAGGCCCAGCAGGACGGCAATGAGGATGGCATCCGGGTACTGCTGCCGGACCGGCTGCCGCCGGAAATTCAGGTGGCCTACGACCTGGCCCACAAGGACGAGCGGTAATGGAACTGAATCATACCGCCCAATCCCCCGGGCGGCTGTCCCACATTCTGAAGGCGGAAATGCACATTTCCACGGGGCTCATGAACCGTCTGAAATGGCAGGACCGTATTCTGGTCAACGGACAGAGCCAGCACACGGACTACGCCGTTCAGGCCGGGGACACGGTGACGCTGCTGCTGGATGCCCCGGAGCCGGACTATCCGGCAGAGGACGGGCCGCTGACCGTGCTGTACGAGGATGATTTTCTGTTGGCGGTGGACAAGCCCGCCGGAATGCTCATTCACCCTTCCCGGGCCGCCGTCACCGGCACTTTGGCCAACCGGGTCCAGGGATATTATGCCAAAACCGGCCAGCACTGCGCCTTCCATCCCGTGACCCGGCTGGACCGGGACACCTTCGGCATCGTGCTGGCGGCGAAAAATCCCCACATCCATGCGCTGATGAACGAATTGCACGCCGCCGGAGCCATGGAAAAGCGCTATCGCGCCTGGGTCTACGGCGGTCCGGCGGAAACGGCCGGCGTCATCGACGCCCCCATCGCCCGGAAGCCCCTGCCCAGTCTGCTGCGGGAGATTCGGCCTGACGGAAAACCCTCCCGGACGGAGTTTTCCCTGCTGGAACGCCGTGGGCCTGTGAGCAAGCTGTCCCTGCGTCCCATCACCGGCCGGACCCATCAGCTGCGACTCCACTGCGCCTACGCTGGCTTCCCCATTCTGGGGGATCCCCAATACGGCTCGGCGGACGCTCGATCCTATTCGGCAATGCTCGGCCTCACAGGCCAGCTGCTGTGCGCCTACGAGCTGATCTTTCCCCACCCGGTCACGGGAGAAGCGCTCCATCTTATCTCCAAAATGGATCCGGCGGACCCCACCGACACAAAAAACGCCGAAGAAATTTGATTATTTTTCCGTTTGCTCTTGCTTTTTTTCCGAAAATCCGTCATAATATGAGAGAATGTTTTTTGCGCCTGTCCGAAAGGGGGCGCACCGTTTTTCAGGAGGTTCATTTATGCAGAAAGTTCTGATCCTGGACTTCGGCGGTCAGTACAATCAGCTCATTGCCCGCCGGGTGCGGGAATGTCATGTGTACTGCGAGGTCCATCCCGCCAGCAAGGCCACCGTAGAGAACGTTCGGGCCTTTGGCCCCATCGGCATCATCCTCACCGGCGGCCCCAACAGTGTTTACGCAAAAAGCTCCCCTTCCCTGCCCAAGGAGATTTTTGAAATGGGCATCCCCGTACTGGGCATTTGCTACGGCTGCCAGCTGATGGCCCACACCCTGGGTGGTGTGGTCACCGAGGCCGGTGAAAACGACGCCCGGGAATACGGCCGCACCGTCACCCATCTGGACCCCAACTGTATCCTCTTTGAGGGCTTCCCGGAGGAAAGCATCACCTGGATGAGCCACGGAGACTACATCTCCAAGGTTCCGGAGGGCTTCACCGTCACCGGCTTCACCGACGCCTGCCCCACCGCCGCCATGGCTGCCCCCGCCAAGAAGCTCTACGGCGTGCAGTTCCATCCGGAGGTCAGCCACACCGACGGTGGCATCCGCATGATCGATGCCTTTGTCAAGCAGGTCTGCGGCGGCACCGGTGATTGGCTCATGGAGGATTATGTCACCTCCGCCACCAAGGAGATCCGGGAAAAGGTCGGTGACCAGAAGGTCCTGCTGGCCCTCAGCGGCGGTGTGGATTCCTCCGTGGCCGCTGCCCTGCTGAGCCGGGCCATCGGCAATCAGCTCACCTGCATTTTCGTGGACCACGGCCTTCTGCGGAAAGACGAGGGGGACCAGGTGGAAGCCGTTTTCTCCCGGATGGACCTGAATTTCATCCGTGTCAACGCCCAGGAGCGGTTCCTGAGCAAGCTGGCCGGTGTGGAGGAGCCGGAGCGGAAGCGGAAGATCATCGGTGAGGAGTTCATCCGGGTCTTTGAAGCGGAAGCCAAGAAGATCGGCAAGGTAGATTTCCTGGCCCAAGGCACCATTTACCCCGATGTGATCGAGTCCGGTCTGGGCAGCGCCGCCGTCATCAAGAGCCACCACAACGTGGGTGGTCTGCCGGATTATGTTGACTTCCGGGAGATCATCGAGCCCCTGCGGCTGCTCTTTAAGGACGAAGTCCGGGAACTGGGCCGTGCCATGGGCCTGCCTTCGGCTCTGGTGAACCGGCAACCCTTCCCCGGCCCCGGCCTGGCCATTCGCGTCATCGGCGAGGTCACTCAGGAGAAGCTGGACATCCTGCGGGATGCGGACGCCATTTTCCGCAACGCCCTGGAGGAGGCTCACCAGAACGAGAGCATCGGCCAGTATTTCGCCGTGCTGACCAACACCCGCTCCGTAGGCGTCATGGGCGACGGCCGGACCTACGACTATACCCTGGCCCTGCGGGCCGTGACCACCGACGATTTCATGACCGCCAAGTGGGCCCGCATTCCCTACGAGCTGCTGGATAAAATCTCCGGCGAGATCGTCAACCACGTCCCCTGCATCAACCGCATCGTGTACGATATTACCTCCAAGCCCCCCGCGACGATTGAGTGGGAATGATTGCATCCCGGAAAAAGCCCAGTCATACCAAGGCTTTTTCGCCATGAGTGCCCGCTGTGGCAACAAAATGGCAACAGAATTTCATTATTCATAAAAAGAGAGCTAACTGATTTTGATTAGTCAGTTAGCTCTCTTTTTCTTTATAAAGATTCCTCTGCCATGCACTTTATTTCAATCCTGCTCGCGCTCTCTTTATGTACCTTACAGTAGGTCTCAACAATATTTTCCAAGCGCGGCAACTCCTCTTTAGGAGTTACCATAACGACTATACACCTAAAATTTCGATGAGCTATTGTTTCATAATTAACACCAGAATTGTACACACGTTCAAATACATCGTATATCATTCTGGAATTTCCTGCAGCGATTTTCAGGTATTTTATCTCAACTATTAAG
>QWCN01002454.1_pt1 | contig 24318 bp, 18 predicted proteins | sample 1972711 | NCBI WGS metagenome assembly QWCN01 (sample SAMN09866707, study PRJNA288562) | Human gut metagenome isolate term1_stool, whole genome shotgun sequencing... | isolation source: gut | host: Homo sapiens | place: USA: California
TATGTCAAAATCCCGAGACATACAAGCCAAAATGCCATCACCGAAGGTGATTTTTTATGCATTTTGGCTCGTAACTGTGAAGGTACTGAACAGTTACAACAAAACACAGGAGGAAAATCAGTGAAAAAAGAAAAGATACTGGCACTGCTGCTGGCAGGCGTAATGGCAACAACGGTACTGGGAGGCTGCGGAAGCAAAGGAAGTGACAGCTCTTCTTCATCATCAAAAGCTTCATCCGATGAGAAGGTTCTGAACTTCGGATGTGCAATGTACACCGACGGAAGTGTCAACACTGCAGGGGATGAGAATGGTGGCTGGAACGCGATGCGTTACGGAATCACAGAGACATTGTTCAAGTTTAACGATAACATGGAACTGGAACCATGGCTGGCAGAAAGCTATACCGTGAATGATGAACATACCGAATGGGTCGTTACTCTGAAAAAAGGTCTGAAGTTCTCTGACGGATGTGATCTTACCGCAAGCAAAGTAAAAGAAGCATACGAACATCTGAAAGAAGTAGGACCGTCCGGTTCCGCAAAACCGGAAAAATATCTGGAGTTCGAGGCAACCATCGATGCAGATGATGAGGCGGGTACGCTGACAATCAAGACCACACAGCCTTACGCTAACCTGATGGGACAGCTCAGTCATCCGACCATGGGTATCGTAGACGTAGAGCATACGGAGAACTTTGATAACGGTACTATCGGAACCGGTCCGTACATGATCGATTCGTTCAACGGTGTGGGTGTCGGCTATACACTGGTTGCAAACCCGAACTTCCGGGAAGAAGTTCCTTATGATAAAGTAAACCTGCTGTACATGGGCGATAACTCTGCGAAAGCAATGGCACTGGAAAGTGGACAGGTTGACCTGGTAGAGAATATCACCAACGTAGCAGATATACAGAAATTCCAGGATTCTGATGATTATACCGTAGACATCGCAACAGGTGTGCGCTGCGGGTTCTCCTGGATGAACTTTGATGGCGTTCTGGGTAACAAGACACTGCGTCAGGCGATTCTGATGGCGATCGATTATGATACTATCTGTAATTCCAAGACGATCGGAGGACTGTATACACCGGGATTTTCCGTACTTCCATCCAACCTGTCCTATGGATATGAGAAACTGAACAACCCATACACCTATGATCCGGAAGGTGCGAAGAAACTGCTGGATGATGCGGGGATTGTAGATACAGACGGAGATGGTATCCGTGAGATCGATGGAGAAAATATCAATCTGCGTTATGTTTCTTATGAAAACCGTCTGCTGAATGAATTTTCTGATGCGCATACTCAGTATCTGGCAGAGATTGGAATCGGTGTTACTTCCGAGTACGGAAGTTCTGATGATCAGTGGAGTAAGCTGGCAGCACTGGATTATGATTTTAACAACAACAACTGGATTACCGTAGGAACCGGAGATCCGTTCGCTTACATGGCAAACTGGGCAACAGAAAGCACTTACTGTGCATATTCTAATCCGGAATACGATGCGTTATATCAGGAACTGAAAAGTGAGATGGATGAGGACAAACGTGCAGATCTGATTTTCCAGATGCAGCAGATTCTGATCGATGATGCGGCAGTTCTGATCGACGGATACTACAACTCCAGTATGATCTATTCCAAAAATGTAGGATATGCGAAGATTCATACCGCAGATTATTACTGGTTAAGTACGGAGATTGTTCCGGCAGAATAAAAAACTCTGGAAACGCCTGGTTGTTTTTACAACCGGGCGTTATGCCGTTGCATGACAAGGCAACATGTATTTTTTGGAAAAAGAAAGGTGTGAACGATTTGAATAAGAAACAAATACTCATGCGTCTGCTGCAGATCATCGTGGTACTGTTCGGTATCAGTTTTATTACATTCGGTCTGACCTATATGTCACCGGGAGATCCGGTGCGAAACATGTATTCCGCCAACGGTGTAATGCCGACTGAGGAGATGGTAGAGCAGACAAGAGAAGAGATGGGATTAAATGATCCGTTTTTTGTACAGTATGGAAGATGGCTTGGCAACTGTCTGCAGGGAGATTTCGGAAAATCCTATTCCCTGAACAAACCGGTAACAGAACTTCTGGCAGAGAGACTGTGGCCGACCTTAAAACTGACACTGATGGCGATGCTGCTGATGCTGGTACTTTCTATTCCCCTCGGTATGGCATCTGCTTTGAAAAAAGATACCTGGATCGATTATCTGGTACGGGGGATCACGTTTATCGGCTGTGCGATGCCGAACTTCTGGGTGGGACTTCTTTTAATGATGGCGTTTTGTGTCTATTTCCAGATTTTTCCGGTAATCAGTTCTGCGGGAGACTTTAAGAGTCTGTTCCTTCCGGCACTGACACTGGCGATCGCGATGACCTCCAAATACACCCGTCAGGTGCGTACCGCGGTTCTTGATGAACTGAGCCAGGATTATGTGATTGGCGCCCAGGCGAGAGGAGTAAAATGGTCCAGAATCGTCTGGTTCAATGTATTCCCGAACTCTCTGCTTCCTCTGATCACCATGTTCGGTCTGTCCATCGGATCTCTGCTTGGTGGTACGGCAGTAGTAGAAGTTATTTTTTCCTATCCGGGCCTTGGAAACCTTGCAGTGTCTGCGATCACTTCCAGCGATTATAACCTGATCCAGGGTTATGTACTGTGGCTGGCGCTGATTTATATGGTGATCAATCTGATCGTGGATGCTTCTTATGTATATATTGACCCGAGAATGAGATTAAAGGAGTAATGAGTATGAAAAAGAAGAATTTTTTTGCACAGTATAAGCAGTTTACCTTTTTTCTTATTCTGGCTGTTGTGATCATTCTGATTGCAGTATTTGCCCCGGTTGTGAGCGGGGGTGTGGATCCGCTGAAAGGAAGCCTGGATGAAGCCCTTCTGGCTCCGAGCAAGGCACATATCTTCGGAACCGATAAGATGGGACGTGATATCTTTGCACGTGTGATTTACGGAGCGAGAGCGTCTCTGACAGCAACTTTTGGTGTAGTTGCACTGATTTTCTTTATCGGAACAACACTTGGCGTGATCGCCGGATATTTTGGCGGTATCGTGGACAGCGTGATCATGCGAATCGCTGATATGATGCTGTCTTTCCCGGGTCTGGTTCTGGCACTTGCTGTAGCCGGTATCATGGGAGCAAGCATGAAAAATGCAATTGTAGCCGTTGTCGTAGTAAACTGGACAAAATACGCCCGTCTCGGACGAAGCCTGGTTCTGAAGATCCGTCACTGTGACTATGTGGAAGCAGCGATCGTAACCGGTTCTAAAACACCGTATATGATCTTACGTTATATGCTGCCGAACGCACTGCCGACACTGATCATCACGGCAGCTACCGATATCGGTGGTATGATGCTGGAACTGGCAGCCATGTCCTTCCTGGGATTCGGAGCAAAACCTCCGGCACCGGAATGGGGCTATATGCTAAATGAAGGAAGAGCATGTATTCAGTCTGCACCATGGATGATGATTTTCCCCGGTCTGGCGATTTTTATTGTAGTTGTAGTCTTTAATATGCTGGGAGATTCTCTCCGGGATATTCTGGATCCGAAAGACGAGTAAGGAGGGAAAACATGGTAAATATGTTACAGTTGAAAAATGTGACCGTTTCCTATAAGAATGTACCTACCGTGCAGAATTTTAACCTGGATATGAAACAGGGACAGATCGTATCACTGGTAGGTGAATCGGGAAGCGGAAAGACTACCGTGATCCGTGCCGTTCTTGGACTTCTGGCAGGAGGTGGAGTGGTTTCCGGGGGAAGCATTACGTTTGAGGGAAAGGATCTGCTTTCCTATAACCGCGAAGAGTGGAGAAACCTGCGCGGCAGTGAGATCTCCATGATCTTTCAGGACAGCGGTGCGATGATGAACCCGACAAGAAAGGTTGGAGATGTATTTGTTGAATATCTGCGCACCCACGAAAAAATCTCAAAAAAAGATGCCTGGGCAAAAGGCTGTGGGATGCTGGAAAAAATGAATCTTCCAAGCCCGGATAACGTGATGAAATCCTATCCGTTCCAGCTTTCCGGCGGTATGCGCCAGCGTGTGGGAATCGCGATGGGTATGTCCTATCAGCCGAAACTGCTGCTTGCGGACGAACCGACCTCCGCACTGGATGTGACAACACAGGCACAGATCGTGCGCCAGATGATGGAACTGCGCGATGATTACGGAACCAGTATCATCGTGGTGACGCATAACCTCGGAATCGCAGCGTATATGTCTGATTATATCGTGGTTATGAAAGACGGAAAAATGGAAGATCAGGGAACGAGAGAATATATTCTGCATGAGACCCAAAATGCATATACCAGAAGCCTTCTGGGTGCCGTTCCTTCCGTGGGAGGTGAGAGATATGTCTGAATCAAAAGAAGTAATCCTGGAAGCAAAACATGTGACCCGGCGTTTTCGTACTACAGACGGACGGACACTGCTTGCCAACAACGATGTCAATCTGAAGTTTTATAAAGGAGAGACACTGGGACTGGTAGGAGAGTCCGGTTGTGGAAAAAGTACTTTTATGAAATTTCTGGTATCTCTCGATATCCCTTCCGAGGGTGAGATCCTGTACCGTGGAAAAGATATCACAAAATTAAAGGGAGAACAACTGCGTCAGAACCGCCAGAATATTCAGATGGTTTTTCAGGATCCGACCGCATCCTTTAATCCGAAAATGAAGATCCGTGATATCATATGCGAACCGTTACTGAACTTCGGGAGAATCAAAAAATCCGAAAAAGAAGAAAACTGTCGCAGACTTCTGGAACTGGTAGAACTGCCGGCAGAATTTTCGGATCGGTATCCACACAATATGAGCGGCGGTCAGAGACAGCGTGTGGCGATCGCCCGTGCCCTGGCTCTGGAACCGGAAGTGATCATCATGGATGAAGCAACCTCCGCACTGGATGTATCGGTGCAGAAGACGATCATCGAGCTGATCACGAAATTACAGAGAGAAAAGAATATTACGATCGGATTTATCTGTCATGATATTGCGTTGATCGAGCAGTGTGCCCATCAGATCGCAGTCATGTATCTGGGAAATGTGGTGGAAGTACTTCCGGGCGGACAGCTTTCCAAAGATGCTGTGCATCCGTATACGAGAGCACTGATGGGGTCTGTCTTCGATATCAACATGGATTTTTCCAAACCAATCGAGAACCTGGAAGGAGAAGCGCCAAGCCCGCTGGAGCTGCCGGAAGGCTGCCCGTTCCAGGGTCGATGTACCAAATGTATGGCAATCTGCAAAAAAGAAGCTCCGCAAATGGTCAGCCTTACACCGGATCATCAGGTCGCCTGTCATCTGTATACCGAAAGCGCACAGAAATAGAAACATGAGGGTAACTGTGAGGGCACTGAACAGTTATGAGGAGAATGATAAAGTGAAGGTGAAAGAAAAAAAGAGCAGCAGTCTGACAGAAGGAAACATTGGGAAAGCAATTTTATTATTTGTACTGCCTCTGATCGCGGGAAGCCTGATCCAGCAGCTGTATGTGACGGTGGATGCAATCATTGTAGGACGGTTTGCAGGAAAAGTGGGACTGGCAGCGATCGATTCGATCAATACGCTGTTTAAGTTCCCGATCAACTTTATGAATGGTCTGGCGGCAGGAGCAACGATTATTATTTCCAGGTATTTCGGAGCGAAAGCTACCGAGCATCTGCATCGTTCGATCCGTACGGCGGTCACGATCGCATTTGTCTTGGGAATCATCAGTTCTTTCGGAGGCGTACTGCTTGCTCCGCAACTGCTGAAACTGATGCGTGTTCCGGCGGATATCTACAGGGATACGCTGACATACTGCACGATTTATTTCGGTGGTCTGTGGTCCCTGATCCTTTATAATATGGCAGCGGGGATCCTGCGTGCCTTCGGGGATTCGAAACGTCCGCTGTATGTACTGCTTGTGAGCAGCTGCATCAATATTTTAGGTGATCTTCTTTTGGTAGGTGTTCTGCACCTGGGAGTAGGCGGTGCGGCTGCTGCCACGGTTGCGGCACAGATCGTCAGCGTGGTTCTGACCTTTCTGTTCCTTGCGAGAGAAGAACATCTTCGCGGAAAAGTGCATGTCTGGCATCTGCATTTTGGCAGAGAGCATATGGTGATGATGATCCGTACCGGATTTCCGCTTGCTTTGCAGTCCATGCTGTTTCCGGTCGCCAATTCCATTGTGCAGGCGAGTGTCAACACGATGGGAACCGACAGCATCGCAGCCTGGAGCATCTGCGATAAGCTGAGTATGCTGATCTGGCTGCTTGCCGACTCCATGGGACCGGCGATGACGACTTATGTTGCACAGAATCTTGGTGCAGAACAGACAGAAAGGGTCAAAAAAGGAGCGGTTATCGGAACCGGTATCTCGGTCTGTGCGGTGGGAGCCGTCAGTCTGTTCCTGTTTTTTGGTTCCGGATGGGTCGGCCCGTGGTTTATTGATAAAAAAGATGCTGAACTTTTGATTCCACTTGTGGTAAAATATATGCAGATGATGGCGCCGTTTTATCTGTTTTATGCGATTGCGGAAGCATTATCCGGTGCAAGCTGCGGTTTAGGGGAGACCGTTGCACCGATGATTACGACGCTTCTCAGCATCTGTCTGCTCCGGGTATGCAGTATCTGGGTGATTCTTCCGAAGTTTGAGACGATGGAATGTATCATCTGGATCTATATTGCTTCCTGGATAGTGGCAGGTCTGTCTTTTATCGGATTATTCTGGTATAAGAGCAGAAGAAAATTACAGAAAAACAGGTAATGCATCCGGAAAAACAACTGGAACAGGAAAGGTAAGACTCCGGGCATACCTGTTGGAAAAGATGGGAGTATCGTATGGAATTAAGAGAATTACAGTTCTTTGTTGTAAGTGTGGATGCAGGGAGTCTGAGTCAGGCTGCGCAGATTTTGTATACGACGCAGCCACATGTAAGTAAAACGATCAAAAAGCTGGAGCGGACACTTGGATACCAGCTTCTCGAACGAAGCAAAAAAGGTGTGGAACTTACCAAAGAGGGAGAAAAAGTATACGATCAGGCAAGAAAAATGTTGAGTTCCATGGAAGAAATCCAGAGGATTCAGATGGAGACGCAGGAGAGTACGATCCGTATCGCATCTATGCCAAGCAGTCTTCTGAGTGAAGAATTTGCCACATTTCTTGCAGAACATCCGAAACTGCATGCGGTGTGTTATGAGGAGACACTGGAGAAGATCATTCACCATATCTGTCATCGACAGGTGGAGGTTGGTTTTGTGTTTATTTCCAAGATGCAGCGCCAGGCTTTTGAACGGATGATACAGAAAAGAAAAATGACGTTCACACCGTTAAAAGAAAAAGATATGGCACTGTATGTGGGACCGAACCACCCATATTATGAAAAGGAGTATGTGACAAAAGAGGAACTGAGAAATCTTCGATATGTACAGCATGAAGAAGACCAGATTTCTCTGTTGCACACTTCCGGACATCTGCAGGAAGATCTGATTGACAGCAGAGATTTTCAACAGATCGTCACGGTAAACAGCAGTTCACTGATGCGGGAACTTTTAAGAAAGACGGATCTTGCCAATCTCAGCTGCAATCTGCAGAAGGAAAAAGAAAGGGACAGCCTGATCCGTATGATCCCGATTCGGAAAAGCCATACAAAAGTCTGCTTCGGATATCTGCATCGGGCAGACTGCGTATTGCGTGCTCACACGGAGGAGTATTTGAAGCAGTTAGAAGAAAAGCTGAAATAATAGACAAAAAAACAAGAAAAAATTTGTCGTTTTTATACAAGGTCATAATTGAAAATCTTTCATGAGATGATATGATATAACATGAAAGTAAAAAGCAGTAACGATACGATGAAAGATAGCAGAAGGAAGTAGTCGGAACGTTACAGGGGAGAGATATGACAAAACGATGACAACGAAGAAAAAAGTTCTGACAGGAATTGCCGGTGTGCTTCTGGTGGCTGCGACAGCCGGCTATGGTGCGGCAGCATATTATTACAGCAGTCATTTTTATTCACATACGGAGATCAACGGTACTGATTACGGGGAGATGACCGTTGCGCAGGTGAAGAAAAAAATTGCGGATCAGATACCGTCTTATCAGATTACAATAGAAGAAAGAAACGGGCAGGAAGAAACACTGACCGGAGAACAGCTAAAACTGACCTACCAGGATGATGGAGAAATTGATAAACTGATGGAAGATCAGCGGCCCTGGGCGTGGGTGATTCATGCGTTTACCGGTGTTCATGTACAGTTAGAGAACATGGTGGCGGTCAATGAAGAAGCATTGAAACAGGCAGTGGAAGGACTGACTTGTATGCAGCCGGGGAATATGCAGGCTCCGAAGGATGCCTATGTGGGCATAACAGATGACGGCTATGCGGTGATTCCGGAGGAAGAAGGAACTACCCTGGACGAAGGAAAAGTAACAGCAGGACTTCATCAGGCTCTGACGAACGGGGAGATAACCTTTGATCTCGATGCCGGTGACTGTTATGTGAAACCGGAGATCATGCAGGATGATGCAGAACTAAAGGCAAAAGCAGATGCAATTAATCAGAAATTATCTGCAAACCTTACCATGGACTTTGGAACAGACCGAAAAGAGGTACTGGATAAGAATACCTTAAAAGACTGGGTAGCAGAAGCAGAAGATGGAAGTTTTTCCATAGATGAAGAAAAAGTGAAAGAATATGTGGCTGGTCTTGCAAAAAAATATGATACAGTTAACAGCAAAAGGACATTTACCACAACAGCCGGTAATACCGTAACGCTGACACCGGGAGACTATGGATGGGAGATTGATCAGTCCGGGACAGAGTCAAATCTGATGCAGGCAATCAATGACGGAACACAGGGTGATTTTGAAATTGTGTATACATCCACTGCGTTGAGCAGAAATGAGAATGATATCGGAAACTCTTACGTAGAACTGAGTTTGTCTGATCAGCATTTTTGGGTCTATGTGGACGGAAAACAGGTTATGGACTCAGAAGTGGTGACCGGATGCCGGAATAAAGGAACGGAAACGCCCAAAGGTGTGTATAAAGTCAAGGGGAAAACCACAGATTATACCATGCGCGGTGAGAAAAATGCCAGTGGTAACTGGTCATATCAGGTGCACTGTAATTACTGGATACCTTTTGCAGCGGAAGATACCATTGGATTCCATGATCTGACAACCAGAAGTGACTGGAGCAGTACTGCGTATCTGGATAATGGATCTCATGGGTGTGTGAATACACCGTTGGATAAAGTAAAAGAATTATATGATATTGTGTCGTATAAATTTCCTGTTGTAATATATTAAGAAAAAAGCTATTCTGACAGCAACAGTCTGTTCAGGATAGCTTTTTTAGTTAAGTCGATTTTGACCGAAAATAAAGTCGGAATTGACACTGTCACTTTTAGCTGGAAATAGTATACTGAGATTGTTTCTGTTATGGGGATAACAGCAAAATAAAGACAGGATTCAGACGGGAAAGGATTGAACAGGAGATGAATTCAAAAAAATTAACTGCGCAGTGTGCTGTATTACAGGGGAGTTATTGGGTGGCGGTCTGTGCGATCAATGGGTTTGCAACGGTATTTTTATTACATATCGGACTGAAAAGTTCTCAGATAGGAGTCGTGCTGGCTCTTGGAAATATTCTGGGAGTTATATTACAGCCGTTTGTTGCAGCGGCGGCGGACCGTGCAAAACGGGTAACTTTACAACAGATGACTGCAGGGATGGCAATTGCCATAATCCTGCTGCTGATTCTGATGCAGTGTATGTCCAAAATGGTACCGGGAATCGTGCTGTCATTTTTGATTGTTAATATGTTATTACAGGTGGTACAGCCACTGATCAATTCTATCAGTTTGTATTATGTGAATCATGGAATCTATGTGGATTTTGGAATCGGAAGAGGAGTGGGCTCTGCATCCTATGCGGTGGCAGCTTCGTTTTTGGGAATTCTGATCGGCAGGTATTACGGTCTGGCAATTATGGCTGTTGGATGTCTGTCTTTTGCGGTGATGTTCGTTACCTTGATTTCCATGCCGGTTGTAAAGGATCCGAATGAAAGTAAAAAAGAAGAACAGAAAAATACTGCAAACAGACAGAGAGGTGGCGGGATTCTGGAATTTGCATGTCGCTATCGGAATTATATGCTGGTATTGCTGGGAATGATATTAATCTATGTAGAAAGTACATATGTGAACAATTATCTGATCAATATTGTGGTAAGCCTCGGGGGAGATATAAAACGGATGGGAACACTGCTGACAGTATCTGCAATGAGCGAACTTCCTACGATGTTGTTGTTTTCCAAGCTGGTTGGCAAATGGGACAGTAGAAAACTGATTCGGTTTGCGGCGGTAATGTTTTCTGTGAAAGCACTGGGGTATCTGGTGTGTGGCAGTATATCGTTCCTGTATGTAGTGCAGATGCTGCAGATGTTATCATTTGCATTATGTCTGCCTTCTGCGGTATACTATGTGAATGAAACGATGGCTGTGGAGGACAGAGTGAAGGGTCAGTCGCTGCTGATTGCGTCAAGTACCATGGGAGGGGTATTTGGCAGTCTGTCCGGTGGTGTGCTTGTGGATTTTGCCGGAATAAAGGCAATGCTTGCAACCGGTCTGGGACTGTCCATGATCGGCACGGCAATCGTGTGCATTTTTGTATCGCGAAAAGACAACTAGGAGGAAACGATGAATTTTATCAGTGCGTTTGAGGTGATCGGCCCCAATATGGTGGGACCGTCCAGCTCCCATACAGCGGGAGCAGTATCTATCGGAAAGATGGCAAGAAAGCTTTTCAAAGAAAAAGTGACAGAGGTGACATTCACTCTGTATGGTTCTTTTGCAAGAACGTATAAAGGACATGGTACAGACCGGGCATTGCTTGGTGGCGTGCTTGGATTTGCAACCGACGATCTGCGGATCAGGGATGCATTTTCCTGGGCAGAGAAGATGGGAGTGAAATATCAGTATATCGCTGATAAGGAGTTTGTTCCGGATCATCCGAATACTGTGGATATCCGGATGACAGGAGAAAACGGCACCAAGATGCAGGTGCAGGGACAGTCCATCGGTGGCGGCAAGATCAAGATCACCCAGATCAACGGTATTAATGTGGAATTTACCGGAGAATACAGTACGCTGGTGGTAAAACAGATCGACAAACCGGGTGTGGTAACACATATTACGCAGTGTTTGAGCAATCAGAATGTAAATATTGCTTTCATGCGGCTGTTCCGTGAGGGCAAGGGAAAAACGGCTTATTCTGTTGTGGAATCAGATGAGCGGATCCCGGATGAGATTCTGGAAGAGATTCGACAGAACCCGTATGTGCAGGAAATATTGCTGATTCAGATATAGGAGAGACGGATAGATGACAGATTTTAAAAACGGACAGGAATTATTAGAAGTATGTAAGAAAAAGCGGTGTCCGATCTCCGAAGTGATGAAACAGCGGGAGATCGAAGGCACATCCTCCACAAAAAAAGAAGTGGAAGATAAGATGCGAAAAGCCCTCGCCATCATGAAAGAGGCAGTAAGAAAGCCATTGGAAGACCCGAAACCGTCCATGAGCGGACTGATCGGCGGGGAGGCAAAGCAGATTACCGGATACAGAGAGAGCGGGACAAATGTCTGCGGAACGTTTATGAACAAACTGATCGCTTACAGCATGGCGGTTCTGGAAGTCAACGCTTCGATGGGGGTCATCGTTGCGGCACCGACTGCCGGATCTTCCGGTGTGGTTCCGGGAGTGTTACTGGCACTGCAGGAGGAAAAAGGATTCAGCGACGAACAGATGACGGATGCATTGTTTCATACAGCGGCCATCGGCTATCTGCTGATGCGGAATGCCTCTGTGGCAGGTGCGGAGGCAGGCTGTCAGGCAGAGGTAGGTGCTGCATCGGCGATGGCTGCTGCTGCTGTGACAGAACTGATGGGTGGAACACCGGAGATGTGTTTGCAGGCAGCAGCTATGGCGATCTCAAATCTGCTTGGTCTGGTCTGTGACCCGGTGGCAGGACTGGTGGAAGTTCCCTGTCAGAGCAGAAATGCGATAGGTGCGGTTAATGCTGTGACCTGTGCGGAGATCACATTGAGTGGCGTGATGTATCCGATTCCGTTTGATGAGATGGTGGATGCAATGTACAAAGTAGGAAAGAGTATTCCGTTTGAACTGCGTGAAACAGCCATCGGTGGATGTGCGGGAACACCCACCGGATGTGGAATGCGTTGCAGAATCTGACGGAAAAACGACAGAAAAATAAAAAATGTATAAAAACTATACAAAAGAAAAATGAATTTTGTATAAGTCGACAGTTGTGTGAAAAAAACAAAAGTGGTAAAACTAATATAAGCTCAGATAAAGAAAAACATTGATGAAGACAAGTTACACAGGAAGATTTCTTTCAGAGAGTTGCCGGCTGGTGTAAGACAACAGAAAACCTGATGTAATATCCCTTCGGAGTATCCGCTCTGAAATAGAGTAAGAGCAGACGGCACTCACCGTTATCGGAGATCTGTTATCACCGGAAAACCGGCTGACAGTACAAAAGAGATTGTCACTATGACAATAAAGCAGAGTGGTACCGCGGAAAAGATTCGTCCCTGCAGCAAATAAAGCTGCAGGGCTTTTTTATTTTGAAAGAGTGAAAAACTCAGGGTATCCCTTATGCGACGGGGAAGTCGTTCATGTTTTCTGAATGAGTCAGAAAAAGGAGGAAAAAAACATGAGTGGTATTATGATGATGGTAATTGCCATTGTGGTATTAGGCGGAGCCTATATCTTCTATGGCCGTTACCTCGAGAAAAAATGGGGCATTGACCCCAACGCGAAAACTCCGGCTTATGAAATGGAAGACGGAGTAGACTATGTGCCGGCTGATACCAATATCGTATTTGGTCATCAGTTCGCATCCATCGCAGGTGCGGGTCCGATCAACGGACCGATCCAGGCTGCAATCTTCGGATGGCTGCCGGTACTGTTATGGATCCTGATCGGTGGTGTATTCTTCGGAGCAGTACAGGATTTCTCTGCAATGTATGCTTCTGTAAAAAATAAAGGACGTTCCATCGGATCAATCATTGAAACTTATATCGGAAAAACAGGAAAGAAACTGTTCCTGCTGTTCTGTTGGCTGTTCTGTATCCTGGTTGTAGCTGCTTTCGCTGATGTTGTAGCAGGAACTTTCAACGGATTCCTGACAGCAGATGACGGAACCGTATCCAAGATCACTGCAAATGGTGCAGTAGCAACAACTTCCATGTTATTCATCATCGAAGCTGTATGCCTGGGCATGATTCTTCGTTACGGAAAACTGCATAAATGGGTCAACACAGCAATCGCTATCGTGATGCTGGTTGGAGCAGTAGCACTGGGTATGAATTTCCCGATGTATCTGCCGAGAACCACCTGGCATGTGATCATCTTCATCTACATCCTGATCGCATCCGTAGCTCCTGTATGGAGTCTGCTGCAGCCTCGTGACTACCTGAACAGTTACCTGCTGATCTTCATGATCATTGCAGCCATCATAGGTGTATTCGTGGCAAATCCACAGTGTCATCTGGAAGCATTTACTTCCTTTAATGTAGATGGACAGACTCTGTTTCCAATCCTGTTTGTAACCATCGCCTGTGGTGCTGTATCCGGTTTCCATTCACTGGTATCTTCCGGAACCGCATCCAAACAGATTAAAAATGAAAAGAACATGCTGCCGGTATCCTTCGGTGCCATGCTGATGGAAAGTATGCTGGCTATCATCGCTCTGATTGCTGTAGCATCTTTTGCAAAAGGTGAAGCAGCAGCACAGGGTCTGACCACACAGCCACAGATCTTCGCAGGAGCAATTGCAAACTTCCTGGAAGTCATCGGTCTGCCACATACTCTGGTATTTACCCTGATCAATCTGGCAGTATCTGCATTCGCACTGACATCTCTGGATTCTGTAGCCCGTGTCGGACGTCTGTCCTTCCAGGAATTCTTCCAGGATAACGATGTGGATGAAAAAGATTACACACCATTCCGTAAACTGATGGTAAACAAATATTTTGCAACAATCCTGACACTGGTACTGGCTTACCTGCTGGCAAAAGTAGGATACGCTGAGATCTGGCCACTGTTCGGTTCTGCCAACCAGTTGCTGTCTGTACTTGCGCTGGTAGCATGTGCCGTGTTCCTGAAGAAAACAAAACGTCAGGGAATTATGCTGTGGGCTCCTGCAGTATTCATGATGGCTGTTACTTTCAGTGCACTGGGTCTTACCATCTACAAACTGACTGGCGCTCTGATGACCACAGGTCTGGATCTTGGAAATACACTGCAGCTGATCTTCGCAGTTCTGCTTCTGATCCTTGGTGTGATCGTAGCAGTACAGGGCATTAAGAAATTGTTCGAAAAACCACAGGAAAAAGCGGCATAATCGGACAGAGATTTACCTGAATAAAATGAATAATAGTAAAAAGGCTTTCGCAATCGGTAATGCAATGCACCCGGCCTGCGGAAGCCTTTTTATTTACGCGAGCAACGAGCCAAAGTCCGTGCTTGCACGAGACCTTGGCGACTGCCGCGTTAACGAGCGTCAGCGAGTGTAGAAGTGAGCAACGAGCCAAAGTTCGTGCTTGCACGAGACCTTGGCGACTGCCGCGTTAACTTGAAAAACACGCTCTGTAAGTTTCTCATAGTTTTGCAGGAGATTGTTTTCCTGTTAAATAAAAAGCCATACGCGAGGAAAAGCGCTGCGATAAAACTGATATTGTAAGAACTGCCGCAGATGCATTAACAGGTAAAAGGGCGACAAAGTAAATTTTTCAAAAAAACATAAAAACATAGTTGACAAGTAGGTATAAGGGAATTATAATACACTCAACAAAACAAAACAAGTTCCGTAGCTGCAAGGGGATCGAACAGTTGCGAAATAAAAAAAGAAAAGAGAGGAAATGTATTATGGGAAATATTTATAAGGGAACCTTAGGACTGATCGGAAACACCCCGCTGGTTGAAGTGGTAAACGTAGAAAAAGAACTGGGTCTGGAAGCTACTCTTCTGGTTAAACTGGAATATTTTAATCCGGCCGGAAGCGTCAAAGACCGTATCGCAAAAGCAATGATCGAAGATGCAGAAGAAAAAGGACTCTTAAAAGAAGGCTCCGTAATCATTGAACCTACATCCGGTAATACCGGAATCGGTCTGGCATCCATCGCAGCATCTAAGGGATACCGTATCATCCTGACCATGCCGGAAACCATGAGTGTGGAGAGAAGAAACATCCTGAAAGCATATGGTGCAGAACTGGTGCTGACAGAAGGAGCAAAAGGGATGAAAGGAGCTATCGCCAAAGCAGACGAACTGGCCAAAGAGATTCCGAACAGCTTTATCCCGGGTCAGTTTGTAAACCCTGCCAATCCGAAGGTACACCGTGAGACAACCGGTCCGGAAATCTGGAAGGATACTGACGGAAAAGTGGATATCTTTGTTGCCGGTGTGGGAACCGGCGGAACACTGACGGGAACCGGCGAATATCTGAAGTCCCAGAACCCGAATGTGAAAGTGATCGCCATGGAGCCTGCAACTTCTCCGGTACTTTCCCAGGGTAAGAGCGGTGCTCATAAGATTCAGGGAATCGGTGCAGGATTTGTACCGGATGTACTGAACACCAAGGTATACGATGAAGTTGTTACCGTAGAAAACGACGATGCGTTCGCAGGAGCAAAACTGCTGGCAAAGAAAGAGGGTATCCTGGTAGGTATCTCCTCCGGTGCAGCCCTTCAGGCAGCTATTGAACTGGCAAAACGTCCGGAAAACAAAGGCAAAACAATCGTTGCACTGCTTCCGGATACCGGTGACAGATATTACTCCACACCATTGTTTACAGAATAAATCATAAAAGACGGGCGGACTGCTGCGAAAGCTGCAGTCCGTTTTCATGTATTTTTACACAGAACTGTCTGGAATACCGGGAAAGAGGATGTGAAACTGTCGATAACAGCTCTTTGTATATGAATATGTGGTGAGAATACAGAAAATCGTCATTTTATGTGTTCCTTTGTCGAACGAAAAATGGGAAAACTCTGTTGTCATATCTTGAACCAAAAAAAGTTTTTTTTTATAATAGAATCAACATTTGGAACACAGTAATCTGTGGTAGGGCCCATAATTTCCAAAATACTAAGTAGATGGAGGAGTTAGTTAGAATGGAAAAATTAAACGTAGCCATAGCAGATGATAATGAACGAATGGTAGATCTTCTCAGTACACTGGTAAAAGGAGATAAAGAGTTGGAACTCGTCGGTCAGGCAGCCGACGGACAGGAAATATACAAAATTATAAAAGAGAAAGAGCCGGATGTGGTATTGCTGGATATTATCATGCCCAAGATGGATGGGATTACAGTTATGGAAAAGCTGAATGAAGATCCGTCTGTCAGAAAACGACCGGCTTTTATTATTATATCGGCAGTCGGCCAGGAACGGATCATCGAAGATGCTTTTCGACTGGGTGCCTGTTACTATATTATGAAACCTTTTGATAACGACATGGTGCTAAACCGGATCAAACAGTTCCGCAAGTTTGGAAAAGGAATCCGCAGAGAGAACCGGGGAACGGGCAATTTGGGGAGAGCGGGAGAAATATCGGAAAAAAATCTGCAGATTGATGTTACCGATATTATTCATGAAATCGGTGTGCCGGCGCATATCAAAGGATATCAGTATCTGCGGGATGCGATCATGATGTCGGTGGAAGATATGGAGATGCTCAATTCTATTACCAAGATCCTGTATCCCACCATTGCCAAGAAACATCAGACTACACCGAGCCGTGTGGAGCGAGCGATCCGTCATGCCATCGAGGTGGCATGGAGCCGCGGAAAGATGGATACGATCGATGCACTTTTCGGTTATACAGTAAGCAATGGAAAGGGAAAACCGACGAATTCTGAGTTTATAGCTTTGATTGCGGACAAAATCCGGCTGGAATATGAACATGGTACACTCCATTGATAGAATGAGATGAAAAATGCATAAAAAAACAGGCATAACCCCTTTTCTGTTTGGTAAAAATGCGATATAATATAAAACAGATGTTGTTATTAGGAAAAACAGGAGGTTATTCGCATGAAAAAGGTATTATATGTTGCATCGGAAGCAGTACCGTTTATCAAGACCGGAGGGCTTGCGGATGTTGTAGGTTCTTTACCTAAATGTTTTCCAAAAGAATATTTCGATGTAAGAGTTGTTATTCCAAAATACGCCTGTATGAAACAGGAATTTAAAGATCGGCTTCATTACATAACTAATTTTTATATGGATCTGAACTGGAGACAGCAGTATGTAGGAATCTTCGAGATGGAATATGAAGGGATCAAATTCTATTTTATCGATAATGAAGAACATTTCAGCGGGGACAAGCCATATTATGGTATGCCGGGAGATCTGGAAAAATTCGCATTTTTTTCCAAAGCGGCATTGTCGATTCTTCCGGTGATCGATTTCAGACCGGACATCATCCACTGTCACGACTGGCAGACCGGACTGATCCCGGTATATCTGAAAGAACGTTTCCAGGGAAGTGATTTCTACCGTGGTATCAAATCAGTTATGACTATCCACAACCTGAAATTCCAGGGAGTATGGGATATTAAGACTGTAAAAAGTATAACCGGTCTGTCTGATTACTTCTTCACACCGGACAAACTGGAGGCGAATAAAGATGCCAATTATCTGAAAGGCGGCCTGGTATATGCAGATGCCATCACGACTGTAAGTAACACTTATGCGGAAGAGATCAAAACACCATTCTATGGGGAAGGTCTGGATGGACTGATGCAGGCGAGAAGCAACAGCCTGCGTGGTATCGTAAACGGAATCGATTATGCCGAATATAATCCGGAAACGGATGCCATGATCGCAATGAATTATAATGCAAAGACATTCCGAAAAGAAAAAGTGAAAAATAAGACAGCTCTTCAGGAAGAACTGGGACTGGAAGTGAATCCGAAGGCTATGATGCTTGGTGTGGTATCGCGCCTGACAGATCAGAAAGGTTTTGATCTGATTGCCTATATGATGGACGAACTGTGCCAGGACGCCATCCAGCTGGTGGTTCTCGGAACCGGAGAAGAAAAATATGAAAATATGTTCCGGCATTTTGCTTGGAAGTATGACAAAAAGGTTTCAGCAAATATCTATTATTCAGAAGCAATGTCACATAAGATCTATGCGGCGGCAGATGCATTCCTGATGCCGTCTCTGTTTGAACCATGTGGTCTGAGCCAGCTGATGAGCCTTCGTTATGGCACTGTGCCGATCGTAAGAGAGACCGGTGGTCTGAAAGATACTGTACAGCCGTACAATGAGTTTGAAGGAACCGGAACCGGATTCAGTTTTACAAACTATAATGCCCATGAGATGTTAAATACGATCCGCTACGCTGAACGGGTATACTATGACCGCAAACGCGAATGGAACAAGATCGTTGATCGTGGCATGGCACAGGATTATTCCTGGAACAATTCTGCAAAGCAGTATGAAGAGATGTACACCTGGCTGGCAGGTTATTAGAATTTATCGGGATACTCTGACACAGGCAGAGAAAATGTGAGAAACATCCGATATCCCGGAACAAAAGAAAAATACGATACAGGAAACACCGGCGGAAGCTCCGCCGGTGAAATATCCTGTTTTCGTAACTGTTCAGTACCTTTACAGTTACGAGCCAAAACGCATTTAAAATCAACTTCAGTGATGGGAGTTTGGCAAAAAACATGCAAAAACGCCTCGCGGGATACTACCTGCTGAATAGTTACCTGCTTTCTTACTTTAGAGGAAACTTGTTCCCATGCAAAGGTAAAACGATCCGCAAGGACGTGGCAGGACACATTCCCGATCTTTTTTATTCATCCGGCAGATCGCCGAAATTCTCAGAAAATTTTTAAAAACAAAAATAGCAGTTGACAACAAAACTAATTTGTAATAGTATGTAAACAGTGAAACGAACATAAGTTCGTATATGGAAAAAAGGAGACATTATGGCAAAAGAAGATAAATTAAAAGCCCTTGATGCGGCTTTGGGACAGATTGAAAAACAGTTTGGAAAAGGATCTGTAATGAAACTGGGAGATTCTGGTAAGAACATGAATGTGCAGACTGTACCTACCGGATCTCTGAGTCTGGACATTGCACTTGGACTTGGTGGCGTTCCGCGGGGACGAATCATCGAGATTTACGGACCGGAGTCCAGTGGTAAGACAACAGTAGCGTTACATATGGTAGCAGAGGTACAGAAACGTGGCGGGATTGCCGGATTTGTGGATGCAGAGCATGCACTGGATCCAGCTTATGCAAAAAATATCGGAGTAGATATTGATGAACTGTATATCTCACAGCCGGATAACGGTGAGCAGGCTCTGGAGATCACTGAGACAATGGTGCGTTCCGGTGCGATGGATATTATCATTGTGGACTCTGTAGCAGCTCTGGTGCCAAAGGCTGAGATTGAGGGCGATATGGGAGATTCTCATATGGGTCTGCAGGCGCGGCTGATGTCTCAGGCGCTGAGAAAACTGACCGGTGTGGTAAGCAAGTCTAACTGTATTGTAATCTTTATCAATCAGTTGCGTGAAAAAATCGGTGTGATGTTTGGTAATCCGGAGACAACTACCGGTGGACGTGCGCTGAAGTTCTACGCGTCTGTACGTATGGATGTGAGAAGAACAGAAACTATCAAACAGGGTGGAGAGGTGATCGGTAACCGTACCCGTGTGAAAGTCGTAAAGAACAAAGTGGCGCCTCCGTTTAAAGAGGCAGAATTTGATATCATGTTCGGAAAAGGAATTTCCAAAGAAAGTGATATTTTGGATCTGGCTGTAAATCTGGGAATTATTCAGAAAAGTGGTGCATGGTTTGCCTACAATGATGGCAAGATCGGTCAGGGAAGAGAGAATGCAAAGATATTCCTGAGAGAGAATCCGGAGATTGCGGAAGAAATCGAACGTCAGGTAAGAGCCCATTACGGACTTGGAGAAGATGGTCCACAGGATGCAGAAAAAGATGTGGATAAAGCAAAGGATGTTCTGACAGATGCATCAGATGATGAAGTATGAGAATCGTAGAGATTGTCCCTGTAACAAAAACAAAGTATCGTGTTGTGACAGATGAACAGCTCGCCTTTATGTTATATAAGGGCGAGCTTTCCCGTTATCGATTGAAAGAAAATGGTGAACTATCAGCAGAAATTTTCCAGGAAATCTTCAGGGAAATTTTGGTGAAAAGGGCAAAATTAAGGGCGATGCATCTGTTGACACGGATGGATTACACGGAAGCAGAACTGGAAAAGAAACTAATGAAGGGCGAATATACACCGCAGGCGGTAAAAATTGCCATGGATTATGTGCGTTCGTACCATTATCTGGATGATGAACGATATGTAGCGAGATATCTGTCTGCCTATCAGGGCAGGAAAAGCAGACGCCAGATGCAGTTTGAACTGGAACGAAAGGGGATTCCGCGGGAGATGATCCAACGAAGACAGGAAGCAATGGATGACGAAGAAGGATGTGTGGACGAAACTGACATGATTCGTCAGCTTCTGGAAAAACGGTGCAAACATCCGAAAGAGGCAGATGAAAAAGAAAAAAGACGACATTATGGGTATTTGATGAGGAAAGGTTTTTCTTCTTCAGAGATTCAGTCGGTGTTCCGGGAATATTTTTCACAGAGGGAATAAGAGGTGTAACTGTGCTCTTCGTTCACAAAAACACCTTGCGGGATATTATCAGTGAGCAGTAATATGAACGGTAACTATATCTACAAAAAAACAGGTAATCCGTTGACAAATTTGTGAAATCATTATAGAATTATACTGTTGTAAACGTACAATGAAAACTAAATAAGGAGGTGCTCCTATGGCAAACGGAATCAATATATTAATTCCAATTATTGCTGTAGTCATTGCGCTGGTAATAGCGGTTCCTGTGGCTTGTAAGCTTGCCGTTGCCAAGAAAGTAAAGCAGGATGCAGAAAAGATTGGCACTGCGGAAGAAAAAGCAAGAAACATCATAGATGAAGCCCTGAAAACGGCGGAAACTAAGAAACGCGAAGCTCTTCTGGAAGCCAAAGAAGAATCTCTGAAAACCAAGAATGAACTGGAAAAAGAGACCAGAGAGAGACGCAGCGAGCTGCAAAAGTATGAAAAGCGTGTGCTGGCAAAAGAAGAATCTGTGGATCGTAAGGCGAATGCGATGGAAAGACGGGAAGCAGAGTATTCAGCAAAAGAGACAGAGTTAAAGAAGAAAGAGAAAAAGGTTGACGAATTACATGACCAGGGAGTACAGGAACTTGAGAGAATCTCAGGACTGACCTCCGAACAGGCAAAGGATTATCTTTTAAAATCTGTTGAAGATGAAGTGAAAATTGATACTGCAAAACTTTACAAAGAACTGGAAAGCAAAGCAAAAGAAGATGCTGCAAAGAAAGCAAAAGAATATGTGGTAACAGCCATTCAGAAATGTGCGGTTGACCATGTGGCAGAATCTACCATCTCCGTTGTACAGCTTCCAAGCGATGAGATGAAAGGAAGAATCATCGGTCGAGAAGGAAGAAATATCCGTACACTGGAAACACTGACCGGTGTAGATCTGATCATTGATGATACACCGGAGGCTGTTGTTTTATCAGGATTTGATCCAATCCGCCGTGAAGTGGCAAGAATTGCTCTTGAAAAACTGATTGTGGATGGTCGTATTCATCCGGCTCGTATTGAAGAAATGGTGGAGAAAGCACAGAAAGAAGTAGAAACCATGATTCGGGAAGAGGGAGAGAACGCTGCTCTGGAAGTAGGTGTTCACGGTATCCATCCGGAACTGATTCGTCTTCTTGGACGTATGAAATTCCGTTCCAGTTATGGACAGAACGCATTAAAGCATTCCATCGAAGTTGCACAGCTGTCAGGTCTTCTGGCGGCAGAAGTCGGTACGGACATCCGTCTGGCAAAACGTGCCGGCTTATTACATGATATAGGAAAATCCATCGATCATGAAGTGGAAGGATCCCATATTCAGATCGGTGTTGACTTATGTAGAAAGTATAAAGAATCCCCAATTGTCATCAATGCAGTAGAAGCTCACCACGGTGATGTAGAGCCGGAATCATTGATTGCCGGAATTGTACAGGCTGCAGATGCAATCTCAGCTGCCCGCCCGGGTGCGAGAAGAGAGACATTGGAAACATATACCAACAGATTGAAACAGTTAGAAGATATTACAAACTCCTTCAAGGGAGTAGACAAATCCTATGCGATTCAGGCAGGCCGCGAGGTTCGAATTATGGTATTGCCAGATCATGTCAACGATTCTGACATGGTATTGCTGGCAAGAGATATTTCCAAGCAGATTGAAGCTGAACTGGAATATCCTGGACAGATCAAAGTCAGTGTAATCCGTGAAAGTCGTGTTGTAGATTACGCAAAATAATTTTTGTGGCATCCGGCCGACGAGAAAAGTCAACAACACCCCGGTGTAAAACGAAAGTTTTAGACCGGGGATTTTTTAGTACGGGCAACAAATCTCTGGTACAGTTATTTGAAGACAATGTACCAGGTGAGAAACGGAACAATAATTACCCGATGAGGAATAAATAATGAAGAAAACGATAGTGCGGGAGTATCAGCTCCCATCATCCTGTATCAAAGGAAAACAGGAACTGACGATTGCTTTTCTGACGGACCTTCATGATCAGGTTACGGGTGAGGATGGGGAGAGGATTTTTCATCTTCTCAAGGAACAGGAGCCGGATCTGGTGTTGGTTGGTGGTGATGTGATAGTGGGTAAAAAAGGATGTGACACGTCGAAAGCGTTTGCATTTCTGAAAAGGTTGTCTGATAATTATCCGGTATTTTATGCCAGTGGGAATCATGAACAACGTATTTCAGAACATCCGGAGATTTACGGGGAGATCGGGAAAAACTATGAGACAGCGTTGAAAGAGCTGTCGCTGATACGGTTGCGTAATCAAAAAGTACAGCTGAAAAAAAAGGGAATACCGATCACTGTCTATGGCCTTGAACCGGAGGAGCAGTTTTATGATAAGGGATTTCGAAAGGATGGTATGGTAAAAGAGCTGAAGAAGCACTTTGGAACTCCGGATACGGATCGGCTGACGATTCTTCTGGCACATAATCCACGCTATAAAAAGGAGTATCTTTCCTGGGGAGCATCAATGACATTTTCCGGGCATTATCACGGAGGAGTTATGATGCTTGGGAAAAAGCGGGGAGCAATCGCACCTGATTTTCGGATCTTTCCGGGTGAATGTGGAGGGATGCATCAGAAAAACGGATGTGCAGTTATTGTCAGTGCAGGTCTGGGAGAACATACGATCCCGGTAAGAATCCATAACCCCAGAGAACTGACTATCGTTCGAATCTCTGCTTTACAAAATGAGAAAATGCCTGTAAAATAAAAATTCAGGTATAGAGTGAGAAGAAAAAAGAGGAAGAAACATGGGAATACCGGTAAAACTGGAAGCATTTGAGGGTCCGTTGGATCTGCTTTTGCATCTCATCGAAAAGAATAAGATCGATATATATGATATCCCGATCGTGGAGATCACAGAACAGTATATGGAATATATCCGGCAGATGCAGGAAGAAAACCTGAATATCATGAGTGAGTTTATGGTCATGGCAGCGACTCTTCTGGATATCAAGTGTAAAATGCTTCTTCCCAAAGAAGTAACTGAAGAAGGAGAAGAAAAGGATCCCCGTGAAGAACTGGTGCAGCAGCTGCTGGAATATAAGATGTTTAAATACATGTCCTATGAGTTAAGAGATCGTATGGCAGATGCTTCCCGCTGTGTATATCGGGCGGAGAGTATGCCAAAAGAAGTACTGGATTATCAGCCACCGGTGGATATCCGGGAACTAATCGGAGATCTGACACTGGCCAAGCTTCAGAATATCTTCAATTCTATCATTAAACGTCAGGAAAACAAGGTAGATCCGATTCGAAGCAAATTTGGCAAGATTGAGAAAGAAGAAGTCAGTCTGGAAGACAAAATGAGTGATCTGGAATTATATGCCGGAACACATCATTATTTTTCTTTCCGTGGGCTTCTGGAACGACAGTCCGGTAAGATCCAGGTGATCGTTACTTTTCTTGCTATCCTGGAATTGATGAAAACCGGCGTGATTACCATAGAGCAGGAACATTTATTTGATGATATTCAGATTACATCTTTAATATACGAGGAGCAGCAGGCAGATGGAGAAACTGGAAGCAGCGATTGAGGCGATTTTATTTTCCGCAGGC
>QWCN01002457.1_pt1 | contig 24298 bp, 20 predicted proteins | sample 1972711 | NCBI WGS metagenome assembly QWCN01 (sample SAMN09866707, study PRJNA288562) | Human gut metagenome isolate term1_stool, whole genome shotgun sequencing... | isolation source: gut | host: Homo sapiens | place: USA: California
GTCGGATACGACCCATCCGAACTGCGCGAGGAATTCCGCTCCGTCGCTGCTGTTTTTAACGCCGGTGTACACTATCGTCTTGCCGGAAGCGTCGGCATCGGCAGTAACGTCCCCACCGCCCGGTATCACGGCGATTAGTACTAACAATGTGATGAGCGAGAGCGCAAGCGCACCGAAAAACTTAACGCTTGATGCCCTGATAGAGTAGATAAACATTACGAGTCACCGAACCTTTCGCATATCGTATGCCGTGACCGCCCCTCTGAGTCCCGGAAGAGCGGCACCTGCAATATTTTGACTGGCAGCGGGCAACACCCGATTCACTCTGCCATAGCATCCTATGCGGTGCGGCTGCAAAATATTACAGCGCTGTGCCGCGGCTATTATGATGAATGCATAGCTTAAAGCGGCAAGCTCGCAAGGAAAAGACAAGCTCATATCTACACAAGTATACAAGAAAGAACATAACACACGCCGTCACGAAAAGCCGATATCTCGAAAATGCGCACCGATGCGAGAAAGTATAGGATAAATGAACAAGCCTTCAACAGAGAAAATAGTAATAAACGGCGGCTGCGCCGCAGAATGCCGCAGCTACGCTCGCGAGCACTTCGGCGACGCATATGCCGTCGTATGCGACGGAAACACCGAGCCTATCGCACGCAGAGCCTTCCCGGGCGACGAGCTGATAGTATTTCCGGCCGGAAGCCATGCAACCGAGCAGGCGGCAGACGACTGCATATCGCGCATAAAGAGCGACGAGCTGCGTGGACTGATAGCCTGCGGCTCCGGCTCAGTGCACGACATCGCGCGCTACTCCGCACACGACAGAAAGATACCGTTCGTATCCTTTCCGACCGCGGCGAGCGTAGACGGCTTTGCTTCCGGCGTCGCTGCAATGACATGGCACGGCAGAAAGGTAACATTTCCGTCCACGCCTCCGATCGCGCTGTTTGCCGACGACGATGTATATTCCTCCGCGCCGCGCGAGCTGCTCGCCTCCGGCGTGGGCGATATCGTAGGAAAATATGTCTCCATCTTCGACTGGATATTTACATCGCTGCTTACAAGCGAGACGGTAGAGGACGATATATACATGTTGGAAAATGAGTCACTCGAAACGGTGATGCACTGCGATATCTCATCTCCCGATTATCCGCACGGTGTCATGGACTGTCTCGTAAAATCCGGAATAGCCATACAGCTCAAGGGCAGCAGCCGCCCCGCCTCAGGTGCGGAGCATCATCTGTCCCACCTGTGGGAGATGGGCTGCATAGGAACACCGAGGCACGCCTACCACGGCGAGCAGGTCGGAGTCTCTGCCCTATTCGTGCTCGACCGCTACAAGAGAAATCCCCGCCCGCAGCTGCGCCCTAAGCCGCTCGACCGCGAGCTGCTTCGCCCGATATTCGGTACTCTCACCGACGGCATTATCGAGGAGAATACTCCCGACAGCCTTGCCGAGATAACGCAGTCGGCACTTGATGCAAATGCAGACCGCATCGCAGAGCTGATAAAGGCACTTCCCGACCCGGAGGAGATACGCGAATATCTGCTCTCGGTAGGCGCAAAAACCACGCTCACCGAGCTCGGACTGCCGGACAGCGCCGAATTTGTACAACGCAGCCTCGACTGGGCGCCGTACGTCCGCCGCAGGCTCACATATCTCAAGGTAATCTGATTTCAGCATAATCCTTGTCCCGCGCCAAGCGCTGCACCGCTTACGCGAACTGCGCTCAGATCCGACACATCGAAGCTGCATCGCTCATGTCGGTAATATCGCAGCGCAAATATCGCAAATATCGATGAAGCTTTGATACGGCTTCGACAATAAATCATCCGTCAAACAATGAGAGGCACTGAAAATGATAAAGGTACTGCATACAGCCGATATACATCTCGATGTACCCTTTAAAATAGCAAATGTTGCAAAAGCTCAGACACGCAGAAGCGAGCTGCGCGGCGCACTGTCCTCGCTCTTTACCTACGCGCGGCTCGAGCACTTTGATCTAATGCTCATAGCAGGGGATATGTTCGACCGCGAATTTGTAACGCCGGACACAGTAGCGCTCGTGCTGCGCGAAATGGCGGCATGCTCGGATTGCAGGATAATTATCGCTCCCGGAAATCACGACCCGTACACCCCCGGCAGCGTTTGGGCAAAGACGGAATTTCCGAGCAACGTCTATATCTTCCGTTCCTCGGAGCTTGAAAAGCTGTCGCTTGACGATATCGGAGTTGATGTGTACGGATACGCCTTTACGGCGCCGTACATGGATTCCTGCCCTTTTTCCGAACCTCCGTCGCTTGATCCGTCGCGCATAAACATCCTCTGCGGTCACGGCTGCCTGGGCGGCAGCTCGCGCCATTGTCCCATAACTGCCGAGGATATATCCGGCAGCGGCTTTGACTATATAGCGCTCGGACATATCCACAACAGCGACGGGATAAAACGCACCGGCAGAACATGGTACGGCTATCCCGGGGCCCTCGAGGGACATGATTTCGGCGAGCCGGGCTTCGGCGGTGCGATAGTCGCGACTATGCAAAAAGCCGGCGGTGTATTCGACTGCGACGCGAGAGGCAGGCGCTTCTCCCGCCGCCGCTTTGAGACGCTGACGGTAGATACAAGCACCGTACGCTCGGATACCGACCTGCTCGCACTGATAGACGGCGAGATAGCCGCACACGGCTACGGTGAGGAAACACAGCTGAGACTCGTACTGACCGGATTTCTATCGAGCGCAGTAGCGCTGAGCGAGAGTGCGATACTCGACCACATATCTCCGTCTCTGTTCTATGCAGAGCTTGTCATGAATACAGAGCCGCTGCCCGAGGGTGACGGTCTCGATCTCGACCCGACCGTTCGCGGTGCTTTCTACAACTCGCTGCGCCCCGAGCTCGAGTCGGACGATCCGGAGCTGCGCAGAACAGCCTCCGATGCATTGCGCTACGGTCTGTCGGCGCTGCGCGGCGATAGCATTCTATAAATACAGTACGCCGTGATTTTGACGGAGCAATCCTTTTTAAGGAATTTCATTCAAAAGCACAGCCAAGCCCCTGAATGAAAAAGCGCATACCGTCTCGAAGCATTGATCGCATCCGGCATAAGCAGGAATCGACACATAGATTCCAAACATAGATTTCGGGGTGTACCTCGAGGCAATGCAAAGCAGACCTCCGTATTTTCCGTTTAATATGAACGCCGAAGAAAGGTAATATAATGCCGCTGAAATACAAATACATTTTTCTTGACGCTGACGAAACGCTCTTTGATTTCGACACCAGCGAGTACAACGCATTCCGCGAAACAACGCTCAGCTACGGTTATCCGTTTACGGATGAGCTGTACGACGAATACCATCTTGTCAACAAAAGCCTATGGGAGGAGTTTGAGCTCGGCAAGGTCACAAAGGCATTTCTCACCGTCGAGCGTTTCCGCCGCGTAATAGATGCGCACGGAATAGCCGCCGACCCGGAGGAGTTTTCAAGGTGCTACAAGGAGGCGCTTGCGAACCAGTGCATCCTTCTGCCGGGCGCAGAAGAATTTTGCCGCACGCTTGCCCCGGAGGCAGAGCTTTATATCCTGACGAACGGTATTACAATGATACAGACAAGGCGGTTCGAGCGCTCCTCCATCCGTGAGTTCATCAAAGGGCTGTTCATATCGGAGCAGGTAGGAACGCCGAAGCCGAACAAGGAATTTTTCGATGCTGTTTTTGCATCCGTACCAGACTTTGACAAGAGCAAGGCGGTAATGATAGGAGACTCGCTCTCGAGCGACATTCGCGGCGGAATAAACGCCGGAATAACCACCATATGGTACAATCCGCACCTGAAGCGTAACGATCTCGGCGTTTGTCCCGACTACACCGCAACGAGCTATGAACAGGTACTGCGCATCCTGCACAGTGAAACGGGCAGAGTGCCGCCGCATGTATCGGTATAAGCAAAGCATAACGCCAATAAACCGGGCTGAGACTAAAGGAGTATCACCTGAATATGATCATCAGAGAACTGCACATAGATTCCTTTGAGGGGCTGAGCAGCCGCACATTTCCGCTCGCGGACGGTATAAACGTAATCTGCGGTCCGAACGAATCCGGAAAATCGTCGCTTGCCGACTTTATATTTTTTATGTTCTACGGCGTTGTCTCCCGCACGGATGCACAGCATTTTCCGTCGCTCGAGACAGGAAGAGCCGCAGGCTCGCTGCTTGCGGAGCTGAGCGACGACGAGAGAGCAAGAATCTCCACTCCGCTGCCGCATCTGATACGCATCGAACGCGAATACATCCATCGCCGCCGCGACAGCGTACGAGTTTTCGACGGCGAGACCTATGCCGAGCTGAGTCTGCCGCGCAGCCCGGGAGAGACTGTATTCGGTATCAGCGCTACCGTCATGCGCTCCACCTCGTATGTCAGTCAGATAGGCGGACACTGCGTAGACGGCAAGGATCTCGGCAGCGCGGTTGAGAATATAATGTTCTCTGCCGACGAGAGCATTGACATATCCAAGGCGCTTTCGCGCCTCGATGCCGCACGAGCGGTACTGCGCCACAAGAACGGCGGAGGCGGTCTTATCCCGACGCTGCAGAGCGAGCACGACAAGCTGATGCTTGAGCGAAGCCGCGCCGAGGAAAGCGCGGATCAGATAGCAAAGCTCGAGAACGAGCTCGGCGTATGTGAAGAAAAATGCCATGCCTCGGACGAGCGCGTAGAGCGCGCTCGGGGACGCGTCGAATACTGCGAGCTTCAGGCTTCTCTGCTCGGCGCCTCGAGCGCCGACAGTCTGCGCGAGCGCATCGCTGCTCTTGAGGAGGAGGCAGAACACACAAGGGACGATGCAACCGTCAACGGTTTCTACCCCGATGAGGAATATATCCGCAGTCTGCGCGGCCTCGACGACAGAGTAAGCGAGCTTCGCCGCAGCATGAGCGCATCGGCACTCCGACATGACGGCACCGAAACACGCACCGACATTCCGCGCGCCCGCGCGGGTACGTCGGCGGGCGGCAGGCGCTCAAGCACCGAGACTCCGGAGCTGAGACAGCTGCGTGAAGCCGTACGCAATGCCGGAGGCGCCGAGCAGCTCGAGCACCGCATTGAGAGCAGCTTTACAAGAAAAAGAATATATTTCATCACCTCGCTGATACTGCTTGCCGTATTTGCTTTCGGTGTTTTCTGCACGGCATATCTTGCCTCGCAGTCCGGGCTCTCAAAGCTGACGCTCGCCGCAGCCGGAGTATCGCTGTGCGCGATGATAGTCGCGGCGGTCACGATTGGCGCGCGCAGAAGGGCAATATCCGAATATTATTCCCTGCTTATGTCTACCGGTGCGGTCGATATGCTCGACCTGTACCGTATGCTCGATGAGCTTGACCGCAGCAACGGATATGCGGATGACGACGGTATAGAGGACAACGAGGATAATGCAGACGGCGCATACGGCGGCTATGATTCGGAGGACGGATACGTGCCAGGCGGAGACTATGACGCGAATGACGGTACGGATGCGGACAGCGTGTACGGCTCCGGCAGCTTTGACAGTCGTGGACAATTTATCGCCTCCAACACCGATACCGAGACCGAGCTGTATAAACTTGAGGAGCAGCTGAACGCACGGCTTGCCGAATGGGGCAAGAGCAGCCTCTCCGATGCTATGAGTGCATATTCAAAGCTGAATATCCGCCTGGGTGAGATTGAATCCGAGCGCAGGCATTGCGCAGAGCTTCTTGATGCAAGCGGAGACGACGGGGACGGAGAGCTTCGCGCGCGGCAGCTGCAGCGTATAGATCAGCTCGCGCCGTTTATCCGTCCGGATATCGCGGCGGGTATCTGTGACAGCGAGCTTCCGCCTTCAGAGCGCAGACGCGCAGCGGAACGCTACGGCAGAGATGCAAAGAAGGAGCTTGAATTCGAGCTGTCCGCACGCGCATCACTCGACGAGCGCCGCCATATGCTGCGCCTCAGCCTTGCTGAGCTTCGCGCCGCCTCGCTTCCGCTCGCGGAGATAGCGGAGCGGCTGTGCGAGAACGATGCGCGGCTTGCCGAGGCCGAGCGCCGCTATAACGGTATCATGCTTGCACTTGAACGTCTCGGAGGTGCCGGAAACGCTATTCACGGCATGCTCGCGCCCGAGCTTACCGAACGCGTCAGCTCGATAACACATGCACTGACCGACGGCAGATATGACCGTGTAGGCATCGACAGCGACTTTACAATGCATTTTTCACTCGCCTCCGGCTCAAGGACGGTTGACGACGGCTATCTCAGCGGCGGAACAAAGGACGCGGCATACATCGCACTACGCCTGGCGCTAACGGAGCAGCTCTGCCGCTGTGCAAGCCCTGTTATGATATTCGACGAGAGCTTCTGCCGCATAGACGACGATCGTCTCGTTTCGCTGCTCGGGGAGCTTGAGCGCTCCTGCGGAGATCAGACACTGATACTCTCGAGCAACGACCGAGAGACCAAGGCGCTCGGAAAGCTCGGCTGCGGTTACAGTGCGGCAATGCTTTAATGCATCGGGTATTACTATTGTTTATGCCGAGCGTCCGATATATCATCCGCTTATATTTAAAGCACACACATGAAGCATACGGAGCAATGTATATATTACGTCCCGAGTAAATGTCAGCCACGTATATATGAATAGTATCCGCACCGAAAACAAGAATACTAAAGGAGAAGCAGCCGAGCGCTGATAACCGATGAAGCCATTTAAAAAGAAAGCAAAAGAGACCGCACCGACTCAGCGCCCCTTTGTCCCTACCGATATCGCACTCGGTCTCGGAGAGGATGAGGCGGCGCAGAGAGCTGCTGCGGGAGATATTAATACGCCGGTAAAATCTCCGGTAAAGTCGGTAAAGCAGATAATTCTGTCGAATATCTTTACCTACTTTAATATGATATTTATCATCATCGGCATAGCGCTGATAGCCTGCCGATCCTTTAACCATCTTATGTTTCTTTGCGTTATAGCCAGCAATACCGCCATCGGTATAATTCAGGAAATACGCAGCAAAAAGACACTCGAAAAGCTGACGCTTCTGACCTCGCCGACCGCGACCGTTCGCCGCTCCGGCAGGGATATGAAGATAGATACGGTCGAGCTCGTCCGCGACGATCTGATAACCCTCGGAGCGGGAGATCAGATACCCGCAGATGCGGTAGTGCGCGACGGCGGTATATCGGTAAACGAATCGCTCGTTACCGGAGAGTCGGACGAGATACTGAAAAAGCCGGGCGATGAGCTGCTCTCAGGCAGCTTTGTCGTCAGCGGCAGCTGTCTATGTCAGCTGACACGCGTAGGGCGTGAATCGTTTGCCTCCGGCATCACACTTGCCGCAAAAAAATCAAAGCGCAGCGGAAGATCAAGCGGCATGATGCGTTCACTCACATTGCTGCTCTATGTCATAGGAGCGGCAATAATCCCGATGGCTGTACTGCTCATTGCGCGGCAGCACAATGCCCTCGGAATGAGCTGGACAGACTCCATCGTCAGCACTGCGGCAGCTATACTCGGAATGATACCCGACGGGTTGTATCTGCTCGTTTCGATAGCACTCGCAGTCAGCGTTATTCGTCTGTCGAAGAAGAGAACGCTCGTGCATGAGCTGAAGTCGATAGAGACGCTCGCGCGCACCGACGTTATCTGCGTCGACAAGACCGGAACGATAACCGACGACGCAATGACCGTTACGGGAATGAAGCCCGTCCCCGGCGCACCGCAGATGAGCGAGGAATTCGCCTGCTCTCTGCTCTCCGATTACGCTGCCGCTCTCGGCGGTGAAAACGCGACAATGCGCGCGATAGCCGAATGCTTTAAGGCCCCGACAAATCGTACCGCCGTGGCGACACTCCCCTTTTCATCCAAGAATAAATACGGCGGCGCAGCATTCGACGACGGACAGACCTATCTGCTCGGCGCGCCCGAATTCATCCTCGGCGAGCGCATGGCGCAGTACGAAACATTTTTCCGCTCGCTCGCAGAGACCGGCAGCCGTGTGCTTCTGCTTGCCCGCGCTGCAGGAAACGGCTTTGATACATCAGGTGCAGAGCCGCTGCTCGCACTAATGCTGCTCAATCGCATACGTGAGAATGCTCCCGCGACCTTCCGCTACTTTGCCGAGCAGGGAGTCGCGATAAAGGTTATATCCGGCGACAGCCCGGTGACCGCCTCGGCTGCTGCAAGAGAGGCAGGCATTGAAGGCAGCGAGAAATATCTCGATGTCAGCTCGATCGCAACGGATGAGCAGCTCGCCGGCATGTGTGAGGATTACACCGTTTTCGGCAGAGTTACGCCGGAGCGCAAGCGCGTAATAATCAAGGCGCTTAAAAAGGCGGGGCATACCGTAGCTATGACCGGGGACGGCGTAAACGACGTTCTCGCGCTCAAGGAAGCCAATTGCAGCATTGCAATGGCCTCAGGCAGCGAGGTCACTCGTCAGGTCTCCGAGCTTGTGCTGCTCGACTCCGATTTTGCCGCTATGCCTGCGGTCGTGGCTGAAGGCAGACGCGTTATCAATAACATTGAGCGCAGCGCCTCGCTCTTCCTCGTCAAGAACATATTCTCTTTCTTTATCGCATGGATAACCATAATCTTTTCTCTGCGTTACCCGGTCACGCCGGCACAGCTGACGCTCGTAAATATGTTGACCATCGGAATACCGTCATTTGTGCTCGCGCTCGAGCCGAACACAAGCCTTGTCAAGGGCAAATTCCTGCGTAATGTTCTCTCAAGCGCTGCACCGGCAGCCATTACAGATATAGTGGTACTGTTCCTTACCATGCTGTTTACGCACATATTCAAGATACCCGCAGCCGAAACCTCGACCGTCGCCGCGACACTCGTAGCGCTCGTCGGCTTTATGATGCTGTTCCGCGTCTGCCGCCCGTTCGACGCGATAAGGCGGGTGTTATTTATCGGAATGCTGCTGCTCTTTGCGGTAGGTATTTTCTTCTTCTCTGCTCTGTTCTCAATGTCGCCGCTCAGCAGCGAAAGCCTGCTCGTACTCGTCGTTCTTACGCTCATCGCGTTCCCCGTTTTCTACTTTATTTCGCTCGCTTTTGACCGACTCCCCGATGCGATACGCGCAAAGCGGAAAAAAGCGGAGAAAAGCGAATATTTCAACTGATACGGAAATGATGCGTTAATTCAAAGCCGTTCTCGCCGATATCTCATCGCACAAAAGTACAAGTCATCCAAGTATAGGAATACCGTTATGCACAGAAAGCTAATATATCAAAGCATTCTCAATACTACCGAGCCTCGCCGTCTCCTTCCGGCGGAAGTAACGCTTGATCTACGCCTCGATACAATGCTGTCCGGCAGAGCATCCGAGGTGGTTCGCCGCCCCGCATCGCCGCAGGATCTGCCGCTTAGGCAGGAGCTTATCGGACACTGCTCGGATGGCTATCTGTCCGAGCTGCTCGCTGCGCAAGCGCTGCTCGGTCGAATAGAACGACTGTATCAGCGCCTCGACACGACAGAGTGCGAGGATGAGCTGAATGCTCTCAGCGTCTGCATATTCAAGGCGGAGCTTGAGTTTCTCCGACTCGGAGCCGAGCTGAATAGAGCGAGCGCGGCAAACAACGCTGCGGATGAGGCATATAACGGTACCGTCGGTCAAACCGGGCACACCGGTTCGGTTCTGCTCGACCGCTTTTCCGCGCACTGCGCAGAGCTGCTCGGCTTTTCGGAATATACCGACATTGCAAACGAGCTTAAGAAACTCGATCATGGTGCGGACGCGGTTTACCGCTGCGACGTGACCGCGAACACTGCATACATCTCCCACTCAAGCGGAGAGCAGACGGATATATTCTCGAGACTTCGCACTCTTGCGTCGGGGCTCGGCATTGAGGTCGACTCTGTGGGCGAGAGGAGCTATCCGCCGCTCGGCGAGGGTTTCATCTCGACCTTTGCCCTGCTCGACCGCGAGCGCTACGCGGGATTTAAGCGCTTTGCGGAACGGCACAGGGCGGAGCTTGACCGCAGTATACTCGAATACATTCCAGAGCTTGATTTTCTCATCTCGATAAGCTCGCTGATGTCTCGCGTCCGCAGTGCCGGAATACCGCTCTGCAGGCCGAGCTTTTCAGAGAGCGGCGGTATCTCCGCCGACTCCGCATACGACATTACCCTGCTTGAAAAGCAGGATGGGGGTATCATTCCGAACGATATAGAATTTACCGAGCGCGAGCGCATCTTCTACCTTACCGGCGCAAACGGCGGAGGCAAAACAACATATCTGCGCACCGTCGGAAATCTCGTACTGCTCGCGCTCTCGGGTGCGCCGGTCCCCTCACGCAGTGCGACCGTTCCGACGCTCGGCGCGGTATACACACATTTTCCGCGAGATGAGCGCTTCGGGGGCGGCGGACGCTTTTCCGACGAAGAGGCGCGCGCCGACGAGATAGCGAAAAATGCGGATGCGGAATCGCTCGTTCTTCTCAATGAGACCTATTCAACCACCGGTGAGGAAAAGGCGAAGCACTGCACCGCCTCCCTTGCGCACACGTTGCTCGAGCGCGGCTGCTACTGTATATATGTAACGCACCAGAAGCCCGAAGACACTGAAATCCCGGTGCTCGGAGTCGTACTTGCGGAGGACGGCGAAAGCCGCACCTACAAGATACGTCGCACGGACGGCGGCGGAAGCTCACACGCCCTCGATATACTGAAAAAATACCGTCTCGACCGTAATTCTCTTGCTGAAAGGTTCGTAAAAAAGTGAAGATCAGCCTTTTATATAAGGATGTAAATATAAAGCCGCAGCCGATGACAGGCGCGGAGCAGACAATTTACGATCTGTCTCTCGACCGTCTCATAGCCCGACTGTGCACCGGTGAAGGACGCGCGGACGCACTGCTCAGAGCGCTGAAAATGCCGCTTGCCTCCTCCGAGGATATAATATATCGGCAGCAGATATTGCAGGATCTCGATGCCGACCGCGAGCTGCTGCACTCGCTGTCAACGCTGCTGACCCGCTATGATAAGATAAAGAGCGACTGGGTCGAGCTGCGCTCGGGTGTCGCGCACATCGCCTCCGCAGGAGCTGATGCAAGACTCGAGTGTGCATGTGCCTCGCTTAAAATAACCGCAGTGTTTCCCCGTTCGCTCGCATCGTTTTTCGGCGGCACAGCCGAGCTGCTCGACCGCGCAGGCGTACACAGCGAGGGTCTGATCGCACTGCGAGAGCTGTGCGAATCGCTTGTCGAAGACAGCTCCCTCGGCGAGATAGTGGAGATCTCTGACTCATTCCGCTACGGTGAACCGTCGGAGCGCAGCTATTGCGCCGATATTACGGTAACACCGGAGCTTGAGGTCGGACTGTGCGGCATCATCTCAAGCGAAGTAAGCGACAATGAGCGAGAGCGTGAGGCGGAGCGTAAAAAATATCAAAAGCGCCTGCGCGAGCTTGATACTCTGCGGGCGCAAAAGCTGAATATAGACGAGAAGAGCGGTGCACTGAAAAAGCTGTTCGGTTCGCTCTTTCCGGTACGTGCGGAAAACGGCACGACTGACGGTAACGGTGCTTCCGCCAAGCCGACAGATACAGATTTAAAAGGACACGCTGGCACAAAAGCGCGCACCGACACAAAGGAACGCACTCTACCCCTCCCCGGCAGCGCAAGAGAGGACATTTCGGCACTGCTCGCCGCGGCGACCGAGGACATTGACCGTGCGCTGACCGCAGTTACCGACAGCATCTATTCGATGCTGCACGGACTCGGTACAGAGCTTCGATTTTATGAGGGTGCGCTTGCGCTGATGGATTCGGTGCGGGCAGGCTCTCTTCCGCTCGTCTATCCGGATATCACAGAAAGCGACTGCCGGTACTCGGCACTGAGAGACATATATCTGCTCTGCGAGGGCAAGATCGGCGACGAAATAATCCCGAACGATCTCGACCTCTCCGCAGATACGGACGGTATGATAGTTCGCGGCGGAAACGGAACGGGCAAGACCGTCTTTCTCCGATCGGTCGGTACCGCTCAGCTGCTCGCTCAGGCAGGACTTCCGGTCTGTGCTGACAGCGCACGCGTGGCAATCCGCAGCGGTGTATATACGCATTTTTCCTCGGCAGAGGAGGATTTTATCGCCGGAGACACGGCAGGTCGCTTTGAAGGCGAGGTACGAGCCGTTTCGGCTATAATAGATGTGCTTACCCCCGGCTCGCTTCTGCTGCTCAACGAGACCTTTCAGACAACATCATATGCAGAGGGTGCAGAGGCAATGGCGGGCATACTCTCGATCCTGCCCGCACTCGGGACAAAATATATATTCGTTACCCATCTCGGGGCTATCGGAGATATCGGCGGCAGCGGACGCGTAAAGCTGATGAAAACGCTGATAACCGCTCCCGACGGCAGCACCGAGGGAGAAATGTACGTGCTGTCATGACCATCTGACTGTGGCTTTAATATGTTTATCTATTCTATCAGACTTCCTATTTATTGCAGTCTAATCTTTACTATTCGACGCAGTGTAAAATATACCGCACAGCGTCGTTCACAGCACGTCAGTGCAGTTTAGGAGAAGCAGCATTGCAGCAGATTATAAAAGGCACTGCAGCCGACGGAGATACCCCCGCGCCGCAGTGCCCGTCTTTTTATTAAGGTATTATCGTGTGTTTGATGCTTCGGCATTATATAGCCTCAGTACAAGCTCACTACGCTGCGCCATTTGCCGCGTCAACTCGCGCCGAGTTCGGGCAAAGCTTTCGTCAGTACGTGCGCCATCGCTGCATAGCCCTCTCCGCAAGGATGAACACCGTCGTGCGTTATGCCGTCTCGCATCAGCAGCCCGTCATCCGCAGTGAGCGTCGAATGAAAGTCGATATACTGCGTACCCTTCCGCTCACACAGCTCGCGAATACCGCGATTTGCACGCAGAACAAGCTCGGCAAAACGATACTTGTCAAACGGCGGGCAAAGGTCGGCGGGCAGCACCGAGCAGAGCGACACCGCCGTTTCCGGGTGCTCCGATGCACGCTCGAGCAGCGCCTCGAGATTGCCGAGCAGCTCTGATATCACTTTATCCTCATCCGCTCCCGGCTTCCGCCACCATAGATCGGGCGCGGTGGTCAGCAGATCGTTTGTGCCCGCCATCACTATCGCGCGGTGCGGGTGCAGCTGAAATACATCCGCCTCGCTGCGCAGCAGCATATATCGGCTCATATCGCCGCCTATGCCGCGATTCACCTTGTATTTATCGGGAGAAAACCACAGATCAAGGTCCCAGTGCTGAAATATCGAATCGCCGAGAAAGACAAAGTCGACCTCGCGTCTGCGGTAAATTATCTGCTCATTCAGTATATCAAACAGCGTTCTGAAATTGTCGGCGGTCGGCGCACTGCCGAATGTTCCGGGGGTTATATAGCTCTCCATGGCAATCCTTTCTAAATGCGCCGCTCACCGAGCCGATCAACGTCTTCTGTGCGGGTCACATCATGAAAATTTCATTTCGAGATGATTATATAGCGGCAGCGGCGACTTGTCAATATTATTTGAAAATCAATGAAATTTTCTATTGAAAACGCCGCTTTCATGTGATATACTTAGCGTATCTGTCGTAAAGGAGTGAGACTGCGAGTGGAAAACATAACCGAGTACAGCTGCGAGGACTGCGAATTTTATGACTATGACGAAGCAGACGATTCGTACGCCTGCCGACTGAGCCTCGACGAGGACGAATACAGCGAAATGCTCTCCTCTCGCAACGGAAGATGCCGCTATTACCGCGCCTATGACGAATACAAAACGGTACGCAAGCAGATATGACCCATCCGGTCAGACCATCGGCAGCAGCCGGCATACATGCCCCGAAATCACAACGGGGCTATATAATATATTCGGAGAAAAACATGACTGATAACAGAGACATTTCGGTCGGCGAGATACTCTCCCGCTGCGACCATACCCTGCTCGCTCAGGATGCGACATGGAGCATGATAAAGGAAGCTCTCGATGACGGAATAAAATACGACGTTGCTTCGGCATGCATCCCGCCATGCTTTGTCGCGCGGGCAAAGGAATATGTCGGAGACAGACTCCCCATATGCACCGTGATCGGCTTTCCTCTCGGCTACTGCGAAACGGAAGCAAAGCTCACCGAGGCCCGCGCGGCACTTGCAAACGGTGCGGATGAGCTCGATATGGTAATAAACATCGGCGCGCTCCGCGAGGGCAGACGAGACTACGTACACGACGAGATATCGGCGCTGAAGGATGTGTGCGGCGAGCATATATTAAAGGTGATCATCGAGACCTGCCTTCTGAGTGAGGACGAAAAAAAGCTGATGTGCGAGCTCGTCAGCGAGGCACATGCTGACTTTATAAAGACCTCAACGGGCTTTTCGACCGGCGGCGCGACCCGCGAGGACGTTGCTCTGCTGCGCAAATATGTTGCACCAGAAGTGCGCGTTAAGGCTGCCGGAGGGATTAAAAATCTCGCCGATGCCGCAGACTTTATCCGTCTCGGCGCAGACCGCCTCGGAACGAGCCGCATAGTCCGCGCCGTCAAGTCGGCAAAAAAGAACTCATAAAATTCGATCAGGCGCTCAAGCGCTGATCAAGTATCGGAGATATAGTAATGACCAAAGAGGAAACACTCGCTCTGCTCGACAAGAGCGGGATAAAATACGAACGGTTTGACCACCGCGCAATATTCACCGTCGAGGAGGGTGAGGGGATAGATTTTCCACACCCCGAGGCTGGAACAAAAAACCTATTTGTACACGACGACAAAAAGCAGCACTTTTATCTGATAACGGTATGCGAGCACAAGCGCGTAGATCTCAAGGCGTTTGCCGCCGAAAACGGTCTGAGAAAGCTGTCGTTCGGCTCTGAGGAGGAGCTATGGCGCTATCTTGCTCTACGCCCCGGCTCGGTCTCTCCTCTCGGTCTGCTGTCCGGCAGCGCGGGAGATGTACGCTTTTTCCTCGATTCCGATCTGCGCGGCTCGCTCATCGGCGCACACCCATGCGACAATACGGCGACGGTATATATGACCGACTCAGACCTATTCTCGCTGCTTCGCGGCGCGGACATCGAGTATGGCTACGCCGATATTCCGGAGAGAACCTGATATGTTCTTCACCGCCCTGCAAAATGTTCTTATAACCGTCTTTTACGCCGCGCCGGGATTCATCGTCCGTCGAATGGGGAAGATAAGTGAGGAGCATATCTCCTCGCTCTCTGCGGTGCTTATCTACATATGCACGCCGTTTCTTGAGATATCCGCCTTTATGCGGCTCGAATATTCGCCGCGCCTGCTCGGCGAGATGGGGCTGTATTTCATCATCAGCCTTCTGCTCCAGGCGCTGTTTATCCTGTTCATGTTTTTCGTGCTCGGGCGTGTTCATCACGGGCTGACGACCCGCGAGCGTCTGCTCGGGCTTGCTTCCGCGCTCGGCAACGTCGGCTTTTTCGGCATGCCGATAATGCTCACTGTATTTTCGGGCTATCCCGAAGCCGCATGCTTCAGCTCGGTCAACATGCTGACGCTGAACATTCTCGGCTTTACCGTCGGTATATTCGGAATAACGGGAAAGCGCGAATTCCTCTCGCTGCGTCAGGCACTTATCAATCCTAACATGCTCGGCATCGTCATTGCCCTGCCCATATATATCTTCGGAATTGCCGACATTATGCCGCAGCCGCTCGTCGGCGCGATAAATTCGATAGCTGCCATGGCGACCCCGATATGCATGATGATACTCGGTGTCCGTGTGGCTTCGATGAAGCTCGGCAGACTGCTGACTCAGCCTAAAATATACCTGTTTGCACTGATAAAGCTGCTCGGATTTCCGATGTTCTGCTTTTGTCTGCTGTATTTTCTGCCGCTCTCAACCATCGTTAAGTCCACCGCCGTTATTCTCGCCGGCATGCCATGTGCCGCGATACTGCAGAATTTTGCCGAGATGTACGACGGAGATGCGGAGCTCGCGGCAAATCTGATAACCGTGTCAACGCTGCTGTCGGTACTGACAATACCGCTGCTAACATTCCCTGTATCGCTATTTTGATTTGTGAGGAAGAACTATGTCGATCTATCTTGACAGAAAACGAAATGTTTTCACCCTTCGCACCGCCCACACCGCATACGTCATGCAGATAGTCTACGACCGCTTTCCGGCGCATCTGTACTACGGAAAGAATAAGTCGGGACTCTCCGAGCTCTCGTATAAGGAGCGCTATATAAACTTCTGCCCGGGCTATGAGCAGTTTGAGAATCATTTTCTCCCCGGCTCTGCGTTCACCGAGTACTCATTCCACGGTCAGGGCGACTACCGCAACACCGCACTAAAGGTAAGAATTCCAGAGCTCGGCACCTGCACTACCGAATTCTTCTTCAAGAGCGCGCGCAAGTTCAAGGGCGCACACAAGATCCCGTCTATGCCGCAGTGCCGCGAGGACGACGAGACCGAAACGCTCGAGCTTACACTCCGCGACGAGCTGTGCGACGCTACGCTCAAGCTCTACTATACGGTATTCCCTTCCTGCGACGTTATAGCTCGTCATGCAGAGCTCATCAACGGCAGAAAGTACGATATCCGCATCGAGCGCATCGGCAGTCTACAGCTCGACCTGCCCGAGGGTCAATATGACTACATCGGTCTCGGCGGCGGCTACTGGCGCGAGCGCGACCCGTACCGTCTCCCCGTAGGCGAGGGCGAGCACTCCATCACGAGCCGCAGAGGCGCTTCGAGCCATTCACGCAATCCGTTCTTTATGGTGGTAGACCGCCGTACGAACGAGCAGAAGGGCAACGCCTACGGCTTTAATATCGTTTACAGCGGCAGCCATCGCTCGACCATCATGGGCGACGAGACCACACAGACGCGCATTATTACCTCTCTCGGAGATGAGGACTTCTCATGGCTGCTCGAGAAGGGCGAGTCCTTCTGCACCCCCGAGGCGGTAATGACCTACTCTCCGCACGGCATCGGCGGCGTTTCGCGCAATATGCACGATCTTGCCCGCGACCATATACTCCTCGCAGAGGTCACACCCCGCCGCTCTGTTATCCTTAATTCGTGGGAAGCTTTCTTCTTCGATATCAACGAGGATCTGATGTCCGACTTTGCGCGCGGCGCAAAGGATTGCGGCATGGATACCGTCGTAATGGATGACGGCTGGTTCGGCGCACGTGTCGGCGACCGCGCAGGTCTGGGCGACTGGCACGCAAATCCCGAACGCTTCAAAAACGGTCTGCCCTCGTTTATCCGCAGTATAAAGTCGCTCGGCATCCGTTTCGGTATATGGATTGAGCCCGAGATGGTCAACCGCGACAGCGACCTCTACCGCGCGCATCCCGATTGGGTGCTCGCATATCCCGACAGAATGCGCACCGATGCAAGACATCAGTATATCCTCGACTTTGCAAATCCCGAGGTCGTCGAAAACATCAAGGCACAGCTCGCCGAGACCTTCGATCCCGAGCCGCCGGATTACTTCAAGTGGGATATGAACCGCAATATGACCGACGCATACTCTCATGCATTCCCCCCCGAGAGACAGGATGAGGTCCCGCACCGCTACATGCTCGGTGTTTATGATCTGTATTCATGGCTGCGCGAGCACTTCCCGAACGCAATGCTTGAGAACTGCAGCGGAGGCGGCGGACGCTATGACCTCGGAATGATGAGCTTTTCGCACCAGATATGGGCGAGCGACAATACCAACCCCGAGGACCGCATCAATATTCAATATGCCTCTACGCTCGGCTATCCCGCAGCTACTATGAGCTGCCATGTCGCTAACCATTCCGACTCCGCGCTCAACCCGAGAAAGCTTGAGTTCGGCTACCACGTTGCGCTCGGCGGAGCACTTGGCTATGAGTTTAATGTGCTGCATATGCCGGAGGAGGTAAGAAAATCGCTGCGCGAGCAGATTAAGGAATACCGCGTCTATGAGCCGCTTATCCTTCGCGGCGATCTCTACCGCCTGCTTGTTCCGTCGTCGGGCGCATATGCATACTACTTTGCCGCAAAGGACGGCAGTGCAATCCTGCTCAGCTATATTCAGGCTAAGGGCGATCCTAAGCAAACCGAGCGTCGCCTCCGCATCGCTGCAGCCGATAAGAACGCAATCTACGTATGCACTCAGGACGGTAAGACCTATACGGGCGAGGAGCTGCGCCACGGTATCACCGTGACCGCATGCACGGAGGACGAATACTCCCGTATCTGGCATTTCGTTCGTAAGTAATTCCCCGCTCGCTTGCCCGAGACAAGTTAACAAAATAAAAAGCGCTGCCGCAGACGAGATACCCGTCTGCGGCAGTACTGTTTTCTCTTTTTGACTTTTCGATGTTCCGCCTTATAGCTTTCCAATGTGCGCCGTATCCGCTGCGGGCTGTTCAGTTGCGCAGGGTGCATGTTTCGCCCGCAGCCATATCAAGCACCCTGCCGTTGATGCTGACCTCCGAATCGCTCAGCCAGTATACCTCGGCTTCCGATTCGCGATATGCGTTATAAATCAGCTTTCTGCTGAGCCTGCCGACCGAGTATACCTTTATCGTAAATGCGGTTGTCGCACCGCCGTTGTGACGGTAGATATCCAGTGTATATGCCTCGTCGGGAGAGCTCGACCGAGCAAGGAATTCCTCATCCGAATTTTCAAAGTTAACAAGAGGATGAATAAAGAAGCACATAACCGCCGCGACCGCCGTGCATGCAGCGATAACGGCAAGTTGTTTGCCGTTGCCACGCACACTCTCTCCGCCCTGCCGCTTCATCTCGCAATGTCGCGAAATCGAAACGCAAAGCAGCCCGATAAACTTGATTTGCAGCATCGGAAGCAGAAACAGCACGGTTTTCAGAAACACTTCAAACGTGTCGTACGGTGCATCGCGCGGAATGAGCCGCAGCAGCGGAAACAGCAGCCTTACCGCAAGCTCGCCGACAACATAGCCCGACACGTCGATCAGTGCAAGCATCCATGCGCTTACATTTCGCCCGCGCCGTACGATAAACACAACAAACGCGACGCCGAAGCCTACGCCCGATACAACGCTCAGTATCCGACACAAATTTGTCATCGCAGTCGAATGCCTGAACAGTCCGACGGCGAGTATCGCCCATCTGACTATCGCCGCCGCAAAGCCCCATGCCGCGGCGCTCAGGAGCAGTTTTTTATCCGGGGCAATCGCGGTTTCGAGATTTACCGTTTTCCCTTCCATAGTTACCTCCCGATTATAATGCTTTACTCTGCCGTGTCACCGCACACGTGCGGGAAAAGGTGTATTGCGGAGACGCAAAGAATACCATGCACCGACGATTATTCTGAGCATATATGCGGCATACAAAAACATAAGCGAGACATCACAGCCGCACACGATAGAATAATCCGAAAGCATGCGATACGACGACGCCATCCCCGAAATCGGCGGGAAGAATCTGACGCAAAGCAGAAACAGTGCAAGCGCCGCGGCGCAGCTGACAAACTCAGACGGCAGGTCGATGCTGCCCGAAAGTCTCGGAATTATAAGCAAGCCCACAACCAAGGAAACGACGACAGCCGGGAGTATGAGCAGCAGCATTTCGGATATGCCGAACTCTGACGCAGAAAAATATCTATCCCAGAACAGAAAAACTATCAGAAACGCAGCGGCGGCATTTAACAGCCCGTCTGCGAGCGATATCAGCACTTTTCTGAGTCTGCGCCGCCCGAGCGGTGCGCCGTTTACGCGGTGTAATGCTCCTGCGTCTACCTCGATCATTGCGGCAGGATTTGATTCCGTCGGATGAGCGGCGGAAGCGGCGCTTACATTGGTCTCATCCGTCATGCCGTCGGCACCGACGAATTCTTTCGCACTGCCGTTTTTTGTTCTGCGGTCGTGCACTGCGGCGGCAACGCAATATGCCGTCATACATGCGGATATGATAATTAGCGGGATGGGGTAAAGCGGCTGTCCGCTCACCGCGAGATTGATAAGATAACTTACTCCCAGTGCCGTTTCAGACAGATACAGCACCGCTTCAAGCCATGCGACACGCACCACGCGGCGACAGAAGATAAGATATACCGCGAGCACTATCCATGCAAGACCGACAACAAGCGCAAGCATGCATACCCACCTGCTGACTCCCCCATCCATAGCAGCGTATCCGAGTGCTGTCAGATAGGCGTAGATTAGAAAAGAATTCGATATGGAAAAGCCCGAAAGCAGAGTCACGTCTATCAACAGAAATGAAAGTATTTTCACGCCAATGACATACCAAGAAATTGATTTAAAGGTCTTAACCGAAAACATATGGTATCACCCCATTTACAGCACGCTTATAATAATCCGCTACCCTCGAAAGCTCATCGTCATTATTAAAATCCACGTATTGACAACGTTCGTTATGCATGATATTATAAATTTTATTATGCATATCCCACGCTATCAGCATTGAATATTCACTACGAGTCCACTCGGGAGAAACCGGATACAAATCATTATAGTCGAGAAGCGCACAAATAATTGCAATTTGCTTTTTTGCTCACAAATATCTACCGATTCTCTAATTTGTACATTTGGATCATCCGCCCCTCGAGCATCAACCGCACGAACAAAGTTATCCTTTGCCCATTCAGATACATTTTCACTTGATTCGACAGAATCAGATATCTGTAATACATCGCCCGATTTAGTCGAGGCAACATAAACCGGCTCTGAATAGTTACACGTGCAATCCATAGATGGCAAGCCCCATGTTTAAGCGATCAAAATCTGCTTTTGTTCCATTGTACGGACAATTACCAAAATTATCGGCAAATTTAGTAGGGCAATTATAACAATACGCAAACATATTCATAGCAATTGGTTCTATATCTGTAGTTACGTACCCATCCGCATTGATAAACCTACCAATCTCAGGGGCATAGTATCTACTCTGCAGGTAATAGAATCCGGTCTCGGCTGGGTTCTGTTATGTACCCGGAGGAAAGGGATTTCCCTCCGGGACAGTGCCTTTTCAGACAATTACCTGCTGAAACAAAATGTTGCCTACCGGCAAGCATCGCCTTTGTAATACCACAAAGGCAAAACTTATCAGGAGCACTCCTGAAACCTTTAAGGGCTTGTGATTATCCCGGCAGTCTGCCTTTTGTCCCCAAAAGGCGTTGCTTGCTGGTATGGTGTATACTCATTCGCCCTTACACGGTAGATTGATAGAACGCCTTATCTCCCATATGATTCTCGATAGAACGCCATCTAAACCCTGAGGCACAAATCAAAGTACCCGCATAATCATCTAAATCAGATTCTGACACATTACCACAGTCACACCAGTATAAGTATCCGTCTTTCATAATCATTGTTGAATCTAATATTTCGCAGGTATAACTTTCATCAACTGGAAAAAGTTTTAAGTGTTTTAATCCTTGAAATTCCATCTCTATCATAGAGTCCTTTTCGTATTGTCGTTGAATTACAACTCGCAAAACCCTACGATCATTCAAGGGATGCATTGAAAGGTTTTCACTAACATATGCTCCACTTATATAACTTATCTCTTTTATACAGCTATCGTGAAAATGACATACACTCTCCATAAACTTCAATATTTCGACGTTAGTGTGAATTATCTCCCACATAAATGTTTCCTTTCTCAAACTAATCAAATATCAGAATCAAGCCTTCTCCAACACCGGCACCTAACGGTCAAACAAGAAATCGTCAGCAACACCGATTCCTGTAACATCATCTGCAGCTACAACAACAATTCCAATCGCACAAACAGTCACCAATGCAACTCCTGCAATTGGCTCCCATCCGATGCTGTATGCTGGACCTCTAACGCCGTTTTCCCAATCGTGATTATGACCCCAATTAGAATCATCATGAGGATGCTTATCTGGCCTTCTATGGTCATCATGGTCATAATCGTGTTCAGGAGTGCCATCCGGCCCGTAAGTTCTCGAATCGCCATTAGGTGCTGTGTAAGTACTTCCGGGTTCGCAGTGTATGGGCGTCGATTAGCATCATGCGAATATGCATTTACCACATTGCTCTGCTTCGATGAAGAGAAGAAATTCTTTACTGGCTGAATAATATTATTATTTACCCAGCTTGCAGCATTCTTTATCCACTGTGGCCAATGTCCCGAGCTATCGGACATATTTACAGGGTTGTTGAAACAATACGCAAACAGGTTATAGCCTTGTACCGATCCACCTACTCCAGCTATAACACTATCAGCATTTAAATACCGACCAATCTCAGGATCATAAAAACGACTTGATACATAGTAGAATCCTGTCTCGGTATCGTAGACATACCCGCGGTAGCGGAACGGGTTTACAATGGCAAAATGCGAGCTATTCGTTATCGGATTAACATTGCCGTCGAGGACTGCAAGCGGCTTGCCCCATGCGTCATATGCATAATAGGCTACAACATTGTAATTGGAATCCACTATCTGCTTGACATCGCCCTGTGCGTTGGTTCTGTAGAAGTAGCGCACGGGGGTAGTCGAGCCGCCTATATAGCAAACAGCCTCCCAGATGTTGCCCATCTCGTCATAGATGAAGTGATAGACATCCTTGACGGACGAGCCGCTCTTCGTGCGCTCCATTCCGATGACCTTGCTGCCGTCGAGAATATAGCGGTCGGTATATCTGCCGCTTACATTTTTCTTGATGCGTATCCCGTACTTATTATAATATCTGCCGAGTCGGTCGTACTTGCAGAATTATACGAACAATTGAATTATACATTATCTACACGATTTTGTCAAATTTATTATGCATCATACAAAATATTAAAAAATATTATTTGCATTCATAAGAAAAGGAGCGAACTGAAGCCCGCTCCAACATGTCACTATAATACTCATGTCAACGAAAAATTGGCATATATGTGAATTATTTAGATTAACAAAGTGATATTAACATTTGTCGATATTCAATGCACACTCAGAAACTTTTTGCCACCTTAAAAAATCATTCTGAATTTCTTCATATGACTTGCCGGTAATCTTGCATCTGTTTATTGGTTGTTTAAGATTAAACACCTCAATCATTTTTTTGAATTGCTTCTTTTTGTTTTTATCCTTTGCATAATTCTCACATAGAGACAGCAGCTGATCCCCATAAAAATCAAGAATAATTGCAGCTGATCCAAACATGTCATCATTGTAATCACAACTCAAAACTAGTGAAAATAAGGTGTTAAAATCCGGAAGTGGGAGCCTACAATACCCATTTTCAGAGCCCCACCCCAAATCATATAATTTTTTTTTCATCCATAGCGAATTATCATTAGGATTAATAGCATATTTTTCTCCGTAAGGTTTAAAACCAAAATCAGAAGCAGACGATTTATTAAATTTCAAACTCATTACAAAATACTTTCCCATTTACTCTCCTATGGCATTATTTTAATTGCTCCATCTTGAAAAGCGACGCCAAAAATTATATCACAATTTTTCAACATCGGATATTCAATGGTAGCCCATATACTTTTTATATTAACACCAACGACATTTTGAATCGAATATACCAAGCAATTTGAGTTACTTGCAACATTCGCAAAATTCAAGGAAGCCGCTTGCCACGCAGAATATTTTGCATCAATCTGCTCCAAATAGATTCCTACATTCGTCATTTCTAAGGTTACTCCCTCAATTTCATAGGCAACTTCCTTTGCAGCATTTTTTGCGATATCACCTCCAGACCAAAAAACTTGAGATGTATTATTTAATGCTTTTGAAGCATTATCTAACAACATCTTAGCTCCAGCAACTACACCTGCACTTTCAACCATAGCAACTGTAGCTTTAGCGCCAATCGCTACGGAGGCAACCGAAGCCGCTGCACTTCCGGCAAGTAGTGCACCAGCTACCGCCCCCGCGCCAAGTCCGACTAATCCTCCGATTGCGGCACCCTTTAATGCGCCTTTCCACACGCTTTTTCCCGCTTTGGCTGCTCTTATGCCACCAACAACCGCGCCTACAGCAGCGCCAATAGCAGCAGTTATTGCCAAAAACGGGAATTTGCCATCAGAATCTATCATATTAATCGGATCATTGTTACAGTATGCAAAAAGGTTATATCCAGATATACTCTCCTGCTGATTTAGCTGTCCGTCCGCGTTAATAAACCTACCTATCTCCGGGTCATAGTATCTACTCTGCAGATAGTAGAATCCGGTCTCGGTATCGTAGATATAACCGCGGTAGCGGAACGGGTTTACAATGGCAAAATGCGAGCTATCCGTTATCGGATTATCATTGCCGTCGAGGACTGCAAGCAGCTTGCCCCATGCGTCATACGCATAATAGGCTACAACATTATAG
>QWCN01002460.1_pt1 | contig 24290 bp, 21 predicted proteins | sample 1972711 | NCBI WGS metagenome assembly QWCN01 (sample SAMN09866707, study PRJNA288562) | Human gut metagenome isolate term1_stool, whole genome shotgun sequencing... | isolation source: gut | host: Homo sapiens | place: USA: California
TGTTCTTCTTCGTAACAATCGCCGGATGGATGTGGTTCTTGATGGCGAAGTTCTCGGTCGGCAGACCGAAGGCGTCAAAGCCGATGGGGTTGAGGACGTTGTAGCCCTGCATGCGCTTTTTGCGGCAGATGATATCCATTGCCGTAAAGGGTCTCGGATGACCCACGTGAAGCCCCGCTGCCGACGGATACGGGAACTCGATCAGACCATAGAACTTGGGCCGGGGATCTCCGGTGACGGCGGCGTAGGGTTTCGTCTCTTCCCACTTTTTCTGCCATTTTGCCTCGATGGCTGCAAAATCGTATTTCATAACAGACTCCTTTGTCTCGTAATTAACACGCAAAAACGAACGCCCCTGACTGCTGTGCAGTCAGGGGCGTAAATCACGCGGTACCACCCTGATTCCGTCATTTTCATGGCGCTCAGTGACCTGTCACGCGGTCAGCCGTTCTTCCCTACTGCATTCAGGAAGACCGCTCGGGAGGGAGCTTCGCGCCGCGTCTTACCTGCTTGCACCGACCGCAGGCTCTCTGAAAGACGAATTGCGCGCATTGTTCTCCGTCAAAGCGTTTGTCGATATTACCCCGCTATTGTAAGCAGTCTTTTCTGATTTGTCAAGCGTCGTGCGTCAAAATCGAAGACAGGTTGACAGTTTTTCCATCCTGCCAGAGCCGCTCAAGATCATAGAAGCTTCTCGTCTCCGCCGTGAACACATGCACCACCACGCTGCCGAAGTCCATCAGCACCCACGTGCCGCCGCGATGCCCTTCGCGATTCAGCAGCGGCTCGCCTGCCGCGTCCATCGCTTCTTCCACCGCATCGCAGAGCGTTTTGACGTGCGTGTTGCTCGTCGCCGTGCAGATCAGGAAATAATCTGCGAGCGTCGAAACGTCGGTAATCTCAATCAGGCTGATATCCTTGCCGAGCTTGCTGTCGAGTGCCTTTGCGGCGATTGCCGCCACCTCTTTTGCTGAAATCATGCTTTTCTTCCTTTCTTCTCAGGGCATCTGCGCCGTCTGCTGTTCGTTCTGCCAGAGATTCCCCTCGCCGAGCCAATTGTCCTCCGGAATTTCCGCCTCGCCGGGCTGCGTGTCTTCCGGATTCTCCGGCGGTGTTTCGTCGGGATTCTCCGCGTTGTCCGGATTTTCCGCGTCCGGGTCCTCCGGGGCTTCTTCGTCCGGGTCCTCCGGGGCTTCTTCGTCCGGGTTTTCCGGCGTCTGCTCCTCCGGATTTTCCGGTTCTTCCGGCTCCGGTGCGGTCTGCTTCTGATAGGACCTTGCAAGATCCGGGGTGATGACGTTTACCGTGTCGAGCGTGACCGGTGCGTCATAGGGATTGAACGACTCGTTCACGACCTGCACGAGCTTTCCCGCGTACAGCGGATAATAGGAGCCTCCGTTGATCATTGCGCCCTCACCTTCGAGCGTATACGTCTTCATCGCATCAAAATCGCACTTCATCAGCGCCTGCGCAAAATAGAGCATATTGCCGACTGTGAGGTCCGTCGTCACATAGGTGCTGAAGACATCCGCAAAACCCTTGAGCTTCGTCAGACTCGAAACGCTCAGCACCTTCTTTGCCAGCGCCCGCAGAAACTCCTGCTGGACCTTGGTCCTCTGGATATCCTGCGAGGCGTAGCCCTTGCGGAAGCGGACCAGCTCCATCGCCTTCTCGCCGTCGAGCGTCTGCTTGCCCGCCTTGAGGTTGATGTAGAGGTCCTGCGAGGGATCGTTATAATACATGTCCTGCGGCACGTCAAATTCCACGCCGCCGACCAGTTCTACCGTCTCGCGGAACGCTTTGAGATTGACCAGCACATAGCCGTCGAGCTCGAAGCCCAGCATCGCGCCGAGCCGCTTGGAAAGCCGCGCCATGCCGTCCGCGCCGCCGCCGGCGTAAACGGAGTTGATTTTCATAATGCCGCCGCTGCCGTTCAGGACCACCGTGTCGCGCGGCACGCTCATGAGCGCAACGTCGTGCGTCGTTTCGTTCAGATGCGCAACAATGATGGTGTCCGTGCGGTAGCCGTCGTCGTCGGTGCCGCAGATCAGAATGTTGTAGACACCGGTCTGGTGGCTGGCAGGAAGCTCGGTTTCTTCCTCCACTTCCTCGCCCGTCTGCTCGTCGACCTTTGTCACGACGTGTTTGATCGTCGGCTTCTTGACCTCCGGCTCCGGCTGCGTGTTCGCATCCTGCGTTTCTTCCTGCACCGGCTGCGGCTTTTCGGGCGGCTTTACCAGCGTTTTATAGATGCCGGTCGCCACGCCTGCCAGGACGGCAAGCGCCAGAACTATGCCGATGATGCCCTTCTGCTTGCCGGTCAGGCGCCGCTTTTCCCGCGGCGCTTCAAAATGCCCATGGTGGGAGTTATGCTTCATGCTGTGTCAGGTTCCTTTCGCGCAGGAGAAAATCGCGCGCCCGCACCGAGTCTTCGCACACGGCGAAGCCTTCCTCCTGCAAATAGCAGATGGTGCGCTCCAGTGCAAGCAGAACGCCCCCGTCGAGACTCTCCTCTGCCGCCGCCCGGATGGTATCCACGCCGGGGTACGTGCGGTTCGGCTCGATCATATCCGCAAGATAGATGATTTTCTCCAATGTCGTCATATCGGTTTTTCCGGTCGTGTGATACGTAATCGCGCTGCAAACTGCCTCGCATTCGCCGAACAGCGTTCGCGCAATCGCCGCGCCTGTTTTGGCGTGCAGAAGCTGCCGGTTCTGCCGTTCAAAATCCGTCAGCCGGACCTCGTATTTTTCCGCCAGCAGCAGCTGCTGCGCTCCGGTCAGCGCTTTGGTTACATCGTGCAGAATCCCGGCTCTGGCAGCAAGCGCCTCGTCGGCTCCGAACTGCCGCGCCATCTGCCGCGCCGTTTCGCACACGCCAATGGCATGCGCCGCGCGCGTCTTTTTGTGAAGCGACAGGCTGACGGTTTTCAGCTCGTCAAACGGGAGCCCGCGGTAATCGCGTCCCGCGCCGTAGAGCCTTTGCGCTTCGATGCGGCGCAGCACCGCCTGCGGAAGATAGGGCTCTGCAATGCCGAACACGAGAAGCCGTCTTGCCTCGGTCGAGGAAATGTCGAAGCAGTCGTTTGTCAGCAGCACTGGTCTTTGCCCGTAAAGCTTCTCGAGCGTGTCCGCCTGCTTTTGAAGCGCAGCGCGGTTTTCCGCGTCCGCGTCATAGCGCGAGAAGCAGACCAGCTGCGCGCATCTGGCAATCTCCTGCGGGCTGTACCAGTCCTGAAACGACAAAAACATATCCGTTCCCATCATCAGAAACAGCTCGTCGTGTGCATATTGTGCCTTCAGCTCGCGGATGGTATCCACCGTATAGCTTTTTCCCTCGCGCCGGATTTCCAGATTGAGCACTTCGAAGCCGGGAAGATTCTCAAACGCAAGCCTTGTCAGCGCCAGCCGCTCCTCGGGGCTTGCCGAGCTGCTTGTCAGCTGCTTATGCGGCGGGATGCTCGCCGGAATGACCAGCACCCGGTCCAGCCCCAGCGCCTGCTTACATGCCTGCGCCGCGCGCACGTGCCCCAGATGCGGCGGGTTGAAGCTGCCGCCGTAGACGCCGATTTTCATAGCCTTCAGCCTTCCTGCTGTTTTCTTCGTTCGATTGCCGCCTTGACCGCCGCCTCATGGAAGTATTCCTTCTGCTGCTTGCGGCGCTCCTTTGCCTGCTGCTTGCGGCGGGTGATGCCGGCTTTGACGGGGTTATAGTTGCCGGAGACCTTTTTGGGGGCAGCTGCCTTCTTTGCCGCCTGCTTCTTCTCCTGCTCCACCTTCTCGGACTTGCGCCAGATCACAAATTTGGACCCGACGACCTGAATGCCCTCCGCGCCCGTCGCTTCGCACAAAGCGTCGCAGACCTCGCGGGGCGTCATCATTGCCGTTTCCAGCACACGACCCTTGACCAGCTCATGGATGTCGAGCAGCTTCTGCGCCTCGGCGACGAGCGTCTCCGACACGCCGCCCTTTCCGACCATGAGGGTTGTATCAATTGTATTTGCCTGCGCGCGCAGCGCAGCGCGTTCCTTACTTGTCATGGTTCTGTACCTCTTGATATTTTCTGCAAAAATCCTGCAGAGCGCGCGCTCTGTGGGAAATTGCGTTTTTCTGTTCGCTCGGCAGCTCGGCATACGTCATGCCAAGCTCGGGAAGATAAAAAACCGGGTCGTAGCCGAAGCCGTTTTCCCCGTGCGGCGCGCGGGCAATGACGCCGGGGCACTCGCCTCTGGCGACAATTTTGCGTCCGTCCGGGAACAGGCAGGTGATCACGCAGACGAACTTTGCCCCGCGCCTTTCCTCCGGCACATCCTTCATGTTTTCCAACAGATACGCCGTGCGCTCTTTGTCGGATGCTTTGTGCCCGTAGCGCGCGGAATAGACGCCCGGCGCGCCGTCGAGCGCGTCAACCATCAGCCCCGAGTCGTCCGCCAGCACCGGAAGCCCGGACGCTTTCATGACCGCGTCCGCCTTTAAAAACGAGTTTTCCTCAAACGTCGTGCCGGTTTCCTCGACGTCGATGTCGAGCCCATACTCCGATTCGAGCGCAATCTCAAAGCCGAGCTGTGATAGAATTGCGGAAAGTTCGGTGAGCTTGTGCTGATTCTTGCTTGCCAGAATGACCTTCATCGCACGCCTCCTCAGATCAGGGCTTCGACGAAGCTGTGCGCGTCAAACTGCATCAGATCGTCCATCTGCTCGCCGACGCCGACAAACTTGACCGGAATTTTCAGCGTATTGCAGACCGCGATGACCACACCGCCCTTTGCCGTGCCGTCGAGCTTCGTCACAACCATGCCCGTCACGCCGGCGATCTGGCTGAACTGCTCTGCCTGAATGAGTCCGTTCTGCCCCGTCGTACCGTCGAGCACCAGAAGAACCTCCTTGCTCGCGTTGGGAAGCTCGCGGTCAATGATGCGTGAAATCTTGCCCAGCTCGTTCATCAGGTTCTGCTTGTTGTGCAGTCTGCCTGCCGTGTCGCAGATGATCACGTCTGAGCCTCTCGCCTTTGCCGCGGCAATCGCGTCGAACAGCACCGACGCCGGGTCTGCGCCCTCATGCTGGCGGATGATGTCCACATGCGCGCGGTTCGACCAGATTTCCAGCTGATCTGCCGCCGCCGCGCGGAACGTATCGCCCGCGCACAGAAGGACCTTCCTGCCGCTTTCGCGCAGCAGATTGGAAAGCTTTCCGATCGTCGTCGTCTTGCCCACGCCGTTGACGCCGATGACAAGAATCACCGACGGCTTTGTCGAAAGGTCGAGCGTCACAGCGCCCACGTCCATCATGCCCTCGAGCACCTCGCGCAGCGCGAGTTTCGCCTCCTCTACAGTCTTGATGTGCCGCTCGCGCACCAGCGCCCGGAGCTTTTCCATCGCCTCTTCGGTTGTCTGCATACCGAGGTCCGCGAGAATCAGGCGCTCTTCCAGATCGTCGTAAAACTCGTCGTCCAGCTCCGAGGCGGTGAAGACGCTCGAGATGGAGCTTGCCGTCTTGCTCAGTCCCTGCTTCAGTTTTTCAAAAAATCCCATGTATGCTCTCCTTTATGTCTATGCTGTAATTCCAAGCTGCTTCTGCAATTCATCCAGGTCCAAATGCAGAATTTTGGAGATGCCCTGCTCCTGCATCGTCACGCCGTACAGAACGTCCGCCGCCTCCATCGTACCGCGGCGGTGCGTGATGACGATGAACTGCGTCTTGCCGCTGAATTTATGAAGATACGCTGCAAACCGCTCGACATTGCGGTCGTCCAGCGCCGCGTCAATCTCGTCGAGCATGCAAAACGGCGTCGGGCGGACCTTCAAAATGGCAAAGTACAGCGCAATTGCCACAAATGCCTTCTCGCCGCCGGAAAGAAGCGTAATCGTCTTGAGCTGCTTGCCAGGCGGCTGGACCTTGATCTCGATGCCGCACGAGAGCGGCTCTTTTTCGTCCTCCAGCTCCAAAGATGCCTTGCCGCCGCCGAACATCTCGGTAAACGTCGCGCCGAAATACTCGTTGATGCGCGCAAACTCGCGCACAAAGATCTCCGTCATTTCGCGCGTGATATCGCCGACGATGGTTTCCAGCTCACCCTTCGCGTGCAGCACGTCGTCGCGCTGCGAGCAAAGGTATTCATAGCGTTCGCTGACTCTGGCGTATTCGTCGATCGCGCCGAGGTTCGGCGTGCCGAGAGACGACATCTTCCGTTTGACCTCGCCGATGCGCCGGTTGGCAGCTGCTATGGATTCGACCTCCACGGTCTGCTCCTTCGCGCTCGAGGGCGTCAGCTCATACGATTCCCAGAGCTTGTCGATCAGCTGCTTCTGTTCCAGTTCGCTCGTCGCTTTCTTCTGTTCGAGTCTTGCCGACTCGCGCTCGAGAAGCAGAATATCCTTATTCTTTTCCTGCGCCTGTTTTTCGGTCTGGTTGCGCTTAGCCTCCATTGCCGTGCGCGCTTCAACCTCTGTCTTCAGCGTCTGCTCCTTCGCGTCTGCATCCTTCTGAAGCGTTTCTATCTGCGCGTACTGCGCGACAATGTCCTGCTCGGTTGTTTCGATCTGCACGCGGAACGAGTCGATCAGCGCTTGCTTCTGCGCCCGGTCTCCCTGCATCGCCTCGCGCAGCGCCTGCATCTGGGAGATGGTCTGTTCGGCGGCGGTTTTTTCCGCGTGCTTTTCCGCAATCGTCATGCGAAGCGCCGCAAGGCTCTCCTGCACCTGCGAAAGCACATTCGCCTGCTCGTCCGCCTGCGCCTGCAGCGCCTGCTTCTGCGCGGTGATTTTTGCCAGCTCCGCCTGCACGCCCTCCAGCTGCCCGGAAAGAAGACTCAGCCTTCCCTCGTCGCTGCCGCTTCGCTGCAAAAACCGTTCCAGCTCCCGCCGGCAGGTATCTTCCGCCTGCGACACGGTTTCCAGAAGCCGCTCTACCTGCTTTTTTTCCTCCGTGCGGCGCAGGACCTCGTCCTCCGCCTCGCGCAGCTCCGCGCCGATGGTTTTGATCTCATATTCCGTTTCTGCCAGCTGGGACTGCGCCTGCTGCAGGCTCTTTTTATAGTCGCTCTGTGTATCGAGAAGCTTCTCGCGCTCCTGCTCCAGCCGTTTTAATTCATTCGCTCTGGACAGAACGCCCGCGCTCTTTGCGCTCGAGCCGCCCGTCATACTGCCGCCGGGGTTCATGACCTGTCCGTCGAGCGTGACAATGCGTACGCGGTTTCCCGTTTTTCTCGCCATCGCAATGGCGTTGTCCAGCGTCTCGGCAATCACGGTTCTTCCCAGAAGATTTTCCAGGATTCCCTGATACCGCCCGTCTGTCTGCGCAAGCTCGGAGGCAACGCCGACATAGCCCGGCATATTTGCCAGGGACGGCTCGGAGAGCCTTCTTCCCGTCACGGTGGAAAGCGGCAGGAACGTTGCCCGACCGGCGTCTCGTCTTTTGAGCAGCTGGATTGCCGCCTTGCCGGATGCTTCGTCGTCCACAATGATATTCTGCATCGCCGCGCCGAGCGCGGTTTCAATTGCGGTGGTGTACCGGTCTTCGACGCGGATGAGCTTGGAGACCGGTCCGTGTACGCCCGAAAGCGCGCCGCGCGCCGCCTCCTGCATCACAAGGCGCACTGCTTTGGAAAATCCCTCGAAGTCCCGCTCCATCTCGCGCAGCATGTTTGCCTTTGCCTCGAGCGTGCGCAGCTGGACCGACACGCCGTCGAGATTTCTTTGCAGCGCCTGCGTCTTTTCCTGCCGGGTTTTCAGGCGAAGCGCATAGCCCGCAATCCGGTTTTTTGCCGACTGCACACCGTCTGCCGCGTCTTCCAGCGCCTTGACGCACTGCGCCCGCTGCTGTTCGGTCTGTGCGCGGCGCGTTTCGTTCGCCTGCAAATCCTCCTGCAGGGTCTTTTTCCGCGCCTCGACCTCTTCCATCGACGCAGTCAGGGACGCAATCTGCGTCTTTTTGTCCTGTGCGTCCGCCAGCAGAAGATTTTCCTGCGCCGCGCGCTGCAAAAGCGCCTGCTGCGCTGCACCAAGCTCGCGCTGCACCTCGCTTGCCTGCGCGGTTTTCTCCTGCACCTGCGCATCGAGCTGCGCGCACGCCTCGTCCAGCGCGGCAATTGCCTGCTGCCGTTCTTCCATCGTTTCGGCAATCGAGCCGCTTCGTGCCGACTGCTCGTCCATTTCGTGCCGGGCGCGCTCGATGTTCTGCTGCAAATGCTCCACCTGCGCCTGCAGAACAGATACGTCCGCCTCTTTTTTCTGCCGCTCCGTCTGTAAGCTCGTGATGTTCTCGCGCAGCAGATCCAGCTCCAGAGACTTCTGGTTCAGCTGCAGCGCCATCTGCTCTGCCTGATGGTAGAGCGTGTTCAGCTCATCGTGCGCCTGCTCTAAGATAAATGCGGCAGAGGCATAGTCCTCCTGCGCCTTTTTTGCGCTCTCGGCGACCTTGTCGAGACTGTCGAGCCAGACGGTGACCTCGAGCCCCTGGAGCTCGCCCTTCAGTGTCAGGTATTTCTGTGCCTTCTCCGCCTGCTGGCGAAGCGGCTCGACCTGCAGCTCCAGCTCCGAGATTTTGTCGCCGATGCGCAGCAGGTTGTCCTGTGTGTTGGCAAGGCGGCGCTCGGTCTCCTCTTTTCTGTGGCGGTATTTGGAGATGCCGGCAGCTTCCTCAAAGACCTCGCGGCGGTCTGTCGATTTCTGGGCAAGAATCTCATCGATTCTGCCCTGTCCGATGTTGGAGTAGCCCTCGCGCCCGAGACCGGTGTCCATCAAAAGCTCGTTAATATCGCGCAGACGCGCGGATTGTTTGTTGATATAGTACTCGCTCTCGCCGGAGCGGTAGTACCGGCGGGTGATCATGACCTCCGGCGTCTCCACCGGGAGCGTCCCGTCCTGATTGTCCAGAACGAGCGTCGCTTCCGCGTAGCCGACTGCCGGGCGCTTCAGCGTACCGCCGAAAATGACGTCCTCCATCTTGGCTCCGCGCAGCGCCTTGGAGCTCTGCTCGCCCATGACCCAGCTGATGGCGTCTGAAATATTGGATTTGCCGCTGCCGTTCGGACCGACGATCGCGGTGATATCGCTGTCGAACTGCAAAACGGTTTTATCCGGGAAGGACTTGAAGCCCTGAATTTCCAAAGAACGAAGATACACGCGCTTACCTCTCAGAAAACATACTATCGTGATATTGTACCAACTTTTCCGCAAGATTTCAACCATCCGCCTCTCTGCTTTCCCAAAAAAGAAAACCCGTAAGCAAGTGACCGGCTTGCTTACGGGCTTCTATTAAAAAGAGAGGAAAATGAAAAAAGACTGTATCGCTTCTTGCAGGATTATCATACCAAGCGGTTGTTAAAAAAGATAGCGGGCATTTATTAAATATTTATAAAATCGCGCGTTAATTATTGTTAATAATCCCAGTCTTTTCATGTCGTCTTACAGGAATCGCTCGGACAGCTCCTCTATGCGCAGTTTCATCTTCTCCTGCTGTCTGCCGACTGCCGCGAGATACGACGCGATGGCGTGGAACGCTTCGTCGCTCTGGCGGTTGTGCGCCGGGTATTTTCCGGCTTTGAAATTTTCCAGCACAAGTTCATAGCGCTTTTCCGCGCGCGAAACGGCGTCCTTCCACGAGATATAAATCTCGTTCTGCGCCGTCTGTCCCACGCGCTGCATTGCCGCAGGCGCCCTGCAGAGCTTTGCAAGCATATCTGCCATCGACGGCGCGTTTTCTTCGATCAGGAAACCGCTTTCGCCGTCTTTGATATCCTCCGCCGCGCAGCTGCCGCGCACCAGAACGCTTCCGAGCCCACAGGCTGCAGCCTCGCGCACAACAAGCCCGTTCGTGTCAAACGTCGACGGGAACAGGAACAGATCTGCCCGGCAGTACCAGGCGCGAATCACGTTGCGGTCATATGCCGGCGCGGTAAAAAACACGCAGTCCGACAGCCTGAGGCTTTCGCAGTAGGAGATCACCTCCTCGCGGTCGCCGCCGTTTCCGACAAAGACCATGCGAAATACGGTCCCCTGCTCGCGCAGCAGCTTCAACGCATCAAGGATGATTTTCAAGCCCTTGTACCACATCATTCTGCCCACAAACAGGAACATCGGCACGTTTTCCGGCAGGTCAAAGTCCTTCGTCACCTCGCGCACGAGACTTTCGTCTACCCTGCCCTTCGGGAAATCGACGCCATTCGGCATGACAAGATAGCCGCCCTGGTAGCCGAGGCTCTTTAAATTTTCGCCCGCACCATGACTCACGGTCCAGACCTCGTCGCAGGCGGTGATGTTGTCGACCAGAACCTTCTTCGCTTCCTCCTGCAAAAGCTTTCCCTTGATCGCGTTTGCGATGTCAATATCAAACTTTGTGTGATACGTGAACACCAGCGGCACATGAATCCTGTCTCGCAGGGCGCGCGCAAGCATCGCGGACGTCACCGGACAATGGCAGTGAATGAGGTCAAAGCGCTGCTCGACGAGCTTTTCAAGCGTCTGGCTCGAAAACGGAAGCCCGGCGTGGTATCCGACCAGCTTCGTCAGATCGACGCTCGGATAGCGCACAACCGGGAAGCCGAACTGCGTATCGTCCGCGTCCGGGTAGGCAGGCGTCACAACGGTTGCACGTTTGCCGTCCTGCGTCAGGTTTTTCGCGTAATTGACAACCGCGTTTGCCACACCGTCGGTGACAGGCGGAAAGGAATCGTTGATCAGGCAGATGCTGCGCTGTTCCATAGAAGCCTCCTGTGCAAAAGAATTTTCCCCATTATACCGTGCTTTCGAAAAAAAGGGAAGACCAAAAGCTGGGAGCCCGTTAAATCGCCTGCCTGCGCGCCGGATCGGAGATTTTCTGCCTGCAGGCGTCGAAGATTCCGGAAGTCTTCCGCTCCGGCGCTTGATTTTGCGGCGTCCGGACCGCATAATAGAAGGCACAACTCCGGAAAAGAGGCGTTATATGCAGCTGCTCATCGACGGCATGACCGTCACCGTCATCCGAAAGCCCATCAAAAATATGAACCTTCGCGTGCTGCCGCCGGACGGCGTCATTCAAATTACCGCGCCTGCCCGGCTGCCGCAGGAGAATATTGCGCGCTTTGTGCGCGAAAAGCGCAGCTGGATTGAACGCCGGCAGCAAATTCTTGCCGCGCGCCCGGCGCCCACATGCCCGGATTTTTCCGACGGACAGACCGTCTATCTCTGGGGAGAAAGCCGCCGTCTTCGTCTGGAACCAGCTGCGCGGGGACGAAACGCCTTCCTTCGCGATCAGGACATCGTTCTGCAGGTCCATCCGGGCGATACGCCCGCACAGCGGCAGGCGCTTCTGAACAGCTTTTACCGCGCACAGCTGGACGCACGGATTCGCGCGTGCCTGCCGTACTGGGAAGGAAAAACAGGACTTCATCCTGCGAGTGTTCAGATCAAAAACATGAAAACCCGCTGGGGTACCTGCAACACCGCGGCAAAGCGCATCTGGCTGAATCTGCAGCTTGTCAAGCAGCCGCCTGTCTGCCTCGATTATGTACTTGCCCATGAGCTGACGCACCTGCTTCATCCGGATCACGGCAACGGCTTCTGGGCGTTTCTCCTGCGCGTCATGCCGGACTGCAAAGCCATCCGAAAAGCGCTTAACGAAACGCCCTTTCTATAAGCCCGATCGCAAAACCCCCGGACGCTCTGCGTCCGGGGGTTCGTTTATTCGTCGCGTTCGCGCAAGCCTGCCACCTGCGAAATCGGCAGCGAGAAGCAGATCGCGCCCGCTCTGGTGCCAGGTCCGGCGTTGTCGGCAATCGCCTGCATGATCGCCGCCTTTTCCTCCGCGTGGGCGACAATATAGACCACGTCCTTTTCATCGGCAAGACTCACGCCGAAGAATTTTTCCGCGCGCGCTCTGCCGGTGCCCTTGGCATGCAGCACCGTGCCGCCGCCGGCGCCTGCCGATCTTGCCGCGTCCATGACGGTGTCGGAGTAGCCTTCGTTCATAATCGCCATAATCAGTTCATGCGAAAAATCCATCGCGGGTTTTCCTCCTGTCTGTGTAGAATCGGTCAAAAAGCCCAGCGTCCTGCCACCAGCCACGCTTTTGAGCGGAATTGCCATCATCACGCCGTTTCCGGGGATGTCGATAAAGAGCTTCCGCTTCGCCGCCCTGAAAATCTGCCGGGTCTGTTCTGCATCTGCCACGGTGCTGACGACCGCCTTTTCCGTCGCGTCCAGTCCATAAGACGAAAGCTGTTCGCCCGTTGCAGTGCCTCTTCCGAGCTTGGTCAGCACCATGCCGGTCCCCGCGGCATGATAGATCGCGGACAGCATCTCTGCCCGGTCGCGGTCTGAGATTGTAATCAGATAGTAAAGCTCCATCAAACCGCCTCCCAAAGCTCGATAATTTCGTTTTCGCCGAAGCTCGGCAGCACGGGTGCGTCCGTCTTTGTGCGCGACTTGAGGACATAAATGCCGCCCATGACCTGCACCGTGATCAGGGGCATCATCGCGACGAGCGCCACAAGCCCGAACGCATCGGTCATGACGTTTCCGCCCAGCGCCGTACACGCGCCCATCGCCAGCGGCAGCATGAACGTCGCCGTCAGGGGACCCGAGGCGACACCGCCGGAGTCAAAGGCAATTGCCGTAAACGTGCGCGGCACGAAAAAGCTCAAGCCCAGCGCCACTGCGTAGCCCGGCAGCAGGAAATACAGAATCGGAAGCCCCGTCAGAACGCGCACCATCGCAAGTCCGTTTGCAAGCGCCACGGCGACGGATAAGCTCAAGCCCATCGCCTTTGCCGAAATCGCGCCGGAGGTCAGCTCCTCGACCTGCTTGTTCAAAATATGTACCGCAGGCTCGGCGTCGATGATGAACCAGCCCATCAGCATCGCCAGCGGAATCAGAAGCGCGGAAAGTCCGCTCGTCACCAGTTCTTTTCCCAGCACGTAGCCCAAGGGCGAAAAACCGACGTTCACGCCCGTCAGAAACAGCACCAGCCCCAGAAACGTATAGCCCACGCCCATGACGATTTTCGTCAGCGGCAGCCTTCGCAGGCGCAGGGAAAACACCTGGAACAGCAAAAAGAACACAAAAATCGGCAGCAGCGCCATCGCGACCTCCAGCATGTAGGTCGGAAGACTGCGAAGATATACGCCGCCCAGCTCCACCGTAGTTTCAAAGCCGCCGATCACCATATTGACATCCGCCTGCGTGTCCGTGGGATAGATGGCGCCCAGCAGCATCACCGCCATTACCGGTCCGATCGAGCACAAAGCAACCAGACCGAAGCTGTCTGCCTTGGCATTTTCGTCGCTTCGGATGGACGCAACGCCGACGCCCAGCGCCATAATAAACGGCACCGTCATCGGTCCTGTCGTCACGCCGCCGGAATCGAACGCGACCGACAAAAAGCCCGCGTCCGACAAAAATGCGCCGAGGAACAGCAGCGCATAGAACACAATCAGCAGCAGCCGCAGCGAGACGGAGAACAGAATTCTCACCATGCACAGCATCAGAAACAGCCCCACGCCGACCGAGACGGTCACAATCAGCACCGTCTTGTCAATCGCCGGAACATTTGTCGCCAGCACCTGCAAATCCGGCTCTGCCATCGTAATGGCGACGCCCAGCAGAAAGCTCACCGCAAGAATGAACCAGAGCTTTCTGGATTTCGTCATCTTCGCGCCGATGAGGTTTCCGATGCGCGACATGGAAAGCTCCGCGCCCAGCGTGAACAGCCCCATGCCCAGAATCAGAAGCCCCGAACCGAGCAGAAACGAGAGCATCAGCCCCACGTCCACCCGGACCAGCGCCAGACACAGCACTGCCACGATTGCCGTCACCGGCAAAACGGACGCTGCCGCCTCCTTCAGTTTTTCTGCCAACACCCGATACTGCAAATTCCTGCTCCTTCCAAACGATTGTCCGCGCAGCCGCCTTCCATGGACGCTGCGCACATACTTTGCGGTTATTGTACCAGATTTCACCCGTTTTTACCAGTTAAGAAACCTCAACAAAAGCAAACAGTTTGTAAACAGTCAAAAAATCTGCCGGGAAGCCATCGCTTTCCGGCAGATCTTTGTGCATGGTGCTTACGCCTTCTTGAGCTCCTTGAGGCAGTTGGCGCAGATGTTCTTGCCCTTGTAAACCGTGATGTTCTTCGCATCGCCGCAGAACACGCAGGTCGGCTCGTACTTTTTCAGAATGATCGACGAACCGTCCACATAAATTTCAATGGAATCCTTCTCCGCGATGTCCAGAGTCCGGCGCAGCTCAATAGGCAGTACGATCCGGCCCAGCTCATCCACTTTTCTTACAATGCCTGTCGATTTCATCTTTTTGTACCTCCGTTTGTTGTTTCTTCCACGGTGAACACAGCCGCGAGGGGGAGCGGTCTTTCGTGTGTCCGCAGAGAATCGGTTTTGCTGATCGGTCTTATCTTAACAGTCATTTATGTCCAAATTTTGAACAAACTAGATTTTGTGGAGGAAATTTATAGAAATGTCATATATTTGGTTATTTTTCCTCGGCGCAAGCCTGGTCTGCGGCGTGCTCACAGATCAAGTGTCCGGTTTATCGGGCGCAGCAATGCAGGGCGCGCAGCAGGGTGCGGAGCTTTGCCTGTCTCTGTGCGGCGCACTGTGTCTGTGGAGCGGCGCGGCGCGCGTCATGGAGAAAAGCGGGCTGATGCAGAAGCTTTCGTGCGTGCTTTCTCCGTTTCTGTCGCGCATTTTCCCGGAAACCTGCCGGGACGCAGAGGCGCGCGGCTATCTCTGCGCAAATTTCACGGCAAACCTTCTGGGGCTCGGCAGCGCAGCAACGCCGATGGGCGTCGGCTGTGTGCGCAGAATGCAGACGCTGAGCCCAACGCCTGAACGCGCCGGAAATGAAATGTGCCGCCTGATCGTCATGAACACCGCCTCGGTGCAGCTGCTGCCGACCACCGTTGCCGCGCTGCGTGCCGGTCTCGGCGCAGACAGCCCCTTTGAAATTCTTCCTGCCGTGTGGGTCAGCTCCGTCTGCTCGGTCGCGGTAGGGCTGCTGGCGGCAGCTTTGCTGGAGGATGCCGCATGACCGAGCTGCTGGTTCCGCTTCTTCTTACATTTATAAGCTTGTATGCGCTTATCCGGAAGCAGGATGTGTATGCGCTGCTGCTTTCCGGCGCGCGCGAAGGACTTTCGACGCTCCTTTCCATTGCCCCGAGCCTGATTGTGCTTCTCACCGGCATTTCCATGCTCCGCAGCAGCGGCTTTTTTGCCTGGATGGCGCAGGCGCTTGCGCCCGTCTTCCGCTTTTTCGGCATGCCGCCGGAGCTTGCGCCCCTGATACTGGTCCGCCCGGTAAGCGGCAGCGCAGCGCTCGCGGTCGGCGCGGAGCTGATGAAAACCTATGGCGTCGACTCTCTCATCGGAAAGACCGCTGCCGTCATGCTGGGCAGCACCGAGACGACGTTTTATACCATCAGCGTCTATTTTGGCTCCGCCGGCATCCGCGACACGCGCCATACGGTTTTTGCCGCGCTGCTTGCAGATTTTACGGGCTTTTTCATGGCGTGCCTTACAACGAGGTTCTTTTTGACCTGAACCGGCGGTTTCGGACTGTACTTTTGGAACATGCTTTGTTATAATAGTAAAATCTATAAGCAATTGCCAATACGAAAGGTGTATGTATATGAATGTCCTGATTGATCTGATTTCCCGGGAGGTTTCCGGCGCATTCGAAAAAGCCGGCTTCGACCCCGCCTACGGAAAAGTCACGCTCTCGAACCGCCCGGACCTGTGCGAGTATCAGTGCAACGGCGCGTTGCCCGCGGCGAAGGTCTACCACAAGGCGCCCATCCAGATTGCAAATGCGGTCAAAGTGCAGCTGGCAGGCTGCGAGATGTTTGAAAGCGTCGAGGCGGTAAACCCCGGCTTTCTGAACTTCAAGCTCTCGGCAGAGTTTCTGGCATCTTATGTCGCAGAAATGAACCTTGCCGAGCACTTCGGCGTCCAGCCCGAGCAGAATCCCCGCACGATTGTCGTGGACTACGGCGGACCGAACGTGGCAAAGCCGCTGCATGTCGGGCACCTGCGCAGCGCCATCATCGGAGAATCCATCAAGCGCATCTACCGCTTCTTCGGAAACCATGTCATCGGCGACATTCATCTCGGCGACTGGGGTCTGCAGATGGGTCTGATCATTGCGCAGGTGCAGTCGCAGCGCCCCGAGCTTTGCTACTTTGACCCCGATTATACGGGCGAGTATCCCGAAGAAGCGCCCTTTACGATCTCGGAGCTGGAAAAAATCTACCCCGAGGCAAGCGCAAGATCGAAGGTCGACGCAGAGTTTGCCGAGAAGGCACACAACGCGACGTATTTACTCCAGCAGGGCGAGCGCGGCTACCGCGCCATGTGGAAGCAGATCATGCGCGTTTCGGTCGAGGACCTCAAGAAGAACTACGAAAACCTCAACGTCAGCTTCGATGTATGGCTCGGAGAGTCCGACGCGCAGGCATATATCCCCACGATGCTCAAAATCGTCGAGGACAAGCATCTGGCAGTCGAGTCTGACGGTGCGCTTGTCGTTCCCGTGCAGGAAGAAACCGACACGAAGGAAATTCCGCCCTGCATTCTTCTCAAATCCGACGGCGCAACGCTCTACGCAACCACTGACCTTGCCACCATCGTCCAGCGCCAGCAGGACTTCCACCCCGGAAAGATTCTCTATCTCACCGACAAGCGCCAGAGCCTGCACTTTGAGCAGGTCTTCCGCGTGGCAAGAAAGGCGGAGCTGGTTCCCCCGCAGACCGAGCTTTCCCACATCGGCTTCGGCACGATGAACGGCAAGGACGGCAAGCCCTTCAAAACGCGCGAGGGCGGCGTCATGCGTCTGGAGGTTCTGATTCGCGAGATCACCGACTATGTGACCGAAAAGATCAGGGAAAATCAGACCGTCTCCGACGAAGAGCTTCCCGAGACCGCAAAGAAAATCGCGATGGCAGCGCTCAAATACGGCGACCTTTCGAATCTTGCCACCAAGGACTATGTCTTCGACCTCGACCGTTTCTCCTCGTTCGAGGGAAACACAGGTCCGTATATTCTCTACACCATCGTCCGCATCAAGTCGATTCTCGCAAAATACGATGGAAATGCCGCAGACTGTAAGCTGCTGCCGCCGGAAAGCCGCCAGCAGAAGGACCTCATGCTGGTTCTTTCGCGCCTTGCAGACAGCCTGACGTCGAGCTATAAAAACTCCGCGCCGAACGAGATCTGCGCGTATATCTACGAGCTTGCCGGCGCGGCAAACAAGTTCTATCACGATGTGAAGATCATCTCCGAGCCCGATGAAGCGAAAAAAGCCAGCTATGTCGCGCTCATGGACCTCACGCGCCGCGTTCTGGAAACCTGCATCGATCTGCTGGGCTTCAGCGCGCCCGAAAAAATGTAAGCCTTCTGCCCGTCGATTGGGGAACCAGTAGGCGGGCTTTTTCGTCATAAAATCATAAGAAGTTCTTAAATTTCCGGAATTGCTTGTCACCCGGCAGCATATCCTTTATAATGAATCTGGAAAAGAAAGATCGAAAAAGAGAAAGGAAGGGTTTTATGAAAGCAAGAGATTTTCGCGCTCTGGCAAGACAGGCGCTCAGCGGCCGTTGGGGCGTTGCCGTTCTGACGGGCTTTCTCGCAGCGCTGCTCGGCGGAACCATGGCAAGCTCCGGCAGCAGCGGAAGCGGCGGCAGCTCTGTCGGAAGCTCCGCCGGCGAATTTATCCAGAGCAGCGGCGGACATTATGAAATTCCCGACTTTGTCTGGACCGCACTGATCATTTTCGGCACGCTTTTATCGATCTACGCGCTCGTCTGCTTTATCATTGGCGGCACAGTCCAACTTGGCTACGCAAAGTTCAACCTTGCCCTGATCGATCACAAGGACGCGCAGGTTTCCGACCTGTTTTCGCAGTTTCACCGCTTCGGAGACGGCTTTCTGCTGTCGCTGCTGACTGCAATCTTTGTTACCCTGTGGACGCTGCTTCTGATCATCCCTGGCATCATCGCGGGCTACAGCTACGCCATGGCGCCCTATATTCTCTATGAACATCCCGGTCTTCGCCCGATGGACGCGATCAAAGCCTCCAAAGAGCTCATGCGCGGCAATAAATGGCGGCTGTTTTGTCTGGAACTGAGCTTTTTCGGCTGGGCGCTTCTCAGTGCGCTGACGCTGGGCATCGGAACCTTCTGGCTCCGTCCGTATGAAGAAGCCGCGCAAGCCAGCTTCTACCGCCAGATCTGCTGGGAACGCTCCAACGGCACTACCGCTTCCTACCCCGGAAGCTGCGAGCAGGATTATCACCAGAATCGCTACAGCAACTATCAGGGTCCTGAGTTCTGATTCCTGCTTTTTCAGGCCGCCGCAAAAACTGCGGCGGCTTACGCATGTCCGCGCCTGCTTGCATTGCAGCCATTTGTGTGTTATACTATAGAAAATTTATCGATTTCCTATACTTTTTGCGAAGCATTCTTCCGAAAGGAGTCTTTCGATATGAAAAAAATCGCCATCATCACCGGCGCGTCGAGCGGCATGGGCAAGGTCTTTGCCGAGACCATCAACACCTACGACACGTTTGACGAGGTCTGGGTCATTGCAAGACGGCTCGACCGGTTGGAAGCTTTGGCGGAGACGGTCCCCTTCCCCATCCGCCCGATTGCGCTGGATCTGACCGACCGGGAAAGCTTCCGGCACTATGCAGAGCTGCTGGAAAACGCGCAGGCAAACGTGCAGCTGCTCGTCAATTGCAGCGGCTACGGAAAGTTTCAGGCTGCCTGCGACACGCCGCTCTCCCAGAACCTCAACATGGTGGACCTCAACTGCGAGGCGCTCATGGCAATGTGCCAGCTGACCATTCCCTACATGCACGCCGGCGCGCAGATTATCAACATCGCCTCCGTCGCCGCCTGTCAGCCGGTGCCCTATATCGGCGTCTACGCGGCAAGCAAGGCGTTCGTTCTGAGCTACAGCCGCGCGCTCAACCGGGAGTTGGACGACAAGGACATTTCCGTCATGGCAGTCTGCCCGTTCTGGACGAAGACAGAGTTCTTTGACCACGCGGTAATCGACGGAGAAAAACCCGTCGTCAAAAAATACGCTGCCATGTATGAGCCGCAGCAGATCGTCGCCAGAGCGTGGCGCGATGCAAAGCGCGGCAAGGATGTCAGCAAATTCGGCTTCATCGCACGCGCGCAGATGGCGCTGGTGAAAATTTTGCCGCACGGCTTGATCATGGATATCTGGCTTTCGCAGCAGAAGCTTTAATTCACACAAAATAGCTTTGCTATTTTGCGTGAGGGAATGCGCCTCAACTACGGGGTGAAACTCTGCGAGGTTTTGAATTGGGAAGCGCCCGCCGGAAAATCCGGCGGGCGCTCTATTTGTAAACTTTTTGGAAACAGAAAATTAAGGTTGTCTTTTTGCGCCCAATTGCAGTATACTAAAAGGCGGTGTGAATTTGTTTCCAATCGAGGTTTTTCTTTCATGGTTTATGTTCTGCTCGCATTGAGCGCTGTTTTTTCTGCCGCCGTCAGTGCGGCATGCAACTGGTTTGCCGGCTGGGCGGTTCTGTGGCAGCTGCCGCTGCTGTTTATTGGCTGCTTTCTGGGTCTGGTGCTGCTGTTTTTGCTGGTGCTGGTGGTCTCGTGCCTGTTTGTCGATCCCAAAAAGCTGGTGGAAAAGCCGAGTCCATATTTCCGGTTTCTGCTCAACCAGTTCAGCCGGCTCGCCTTTGATCTCGGCGGCGTGCGGGTGCATGTGACGGGGCTGGAGAAGGTCCCGCGCAAGGGTCGGTTCTTACTGATATCCAACCACCTGTTCGCCTTTGACCCGATTGTTTTCTACTATGCGATGCCGTGGGCAGAGCTGGCGTTCATCTCGAAGACGGAAAATTTCTCTCTCTACATCGTCGCGCAGGTCATGCGGAAGATTCTCTGCCTGCCGCTCGACCGCAACAACGACCGCGAGGCGCTCAAGGCAATTCTGAAAGCAATCCAGTTTATCAAGGAGGACAAAGCCTCCATCGCCGTCTTCCCCGAGGGCGGAACGAGCAAGTCCGGGCTCCTGCAGCCCTTCCGCAACGGCGCGTTCAAAATTGCGCAGAAGGCAAATGTTCCGATTGTCGTCTGCGCGCTGTCGAACACGAAGGCGATTCTCAAAAACATGTTCCGCCGCCGGACCGACGTGCATCTCGATGTGCTGGATGTGATTCCGGCAGAAACCGTCGCGAGTCTCAAGACAACCGTGGAAATCGGCGATTATGCGCACAAGATTCTCTCCGAGGGCTTAGCGAAGCGCGGCGTCGCTACGGCGCAGCCGTCCTGAAAACCAAAATCCGCACCTGAAAACTTCAGATGCGGATTTTTTGCGTCTATTTTCGATTGCCGTCCTTGTCAAACGTCTTTTTGAGCGCCCGCTCTGTCGGAAAAATCGTATACAGCATTACCGGAAGCTGTGCAAGGCAAAGTAATCCGCCGAGCTTTCCGACTGCATCTGCGTCTTTCCCGAGTCCCGGCAGCATCGCCGCCACAGTCAAAACAAGCAGCCAAAGTCCCATCTTAAACCACAGCTTTCCAAAATAATGATGTGCGAACTGCCATGTGTCCTGATTTTTCATCGAACGCGCCGTACGGTAGCCAAAGAGCATATTGATCTGTCCCGGCGCGTGTTTGGAGAAATACTTTCCCAGAAAGATCATGCTCAGCGGGATGATCAGATTCATTGCCAGCATGAAAAACCAAAAGCCCATTTCAAACGCTCCTTTCCGAACAGGCAAAAAGCCCTGTGCAAACGCCGGACAAAACCGGCAGAATGATCTGAATCGCAAGTTTTCCCGCAGGTCTTCGAAGCAGCGGTGCAAGCCAGACGCGCACACCGTCGAGGTTTCCCAGCGCAACGGCAAGGTACTGCGCCATCAGCGCAAGCACCGGCAAGCCCAGCGCCAGCGCCGCAAGCAGAAGCGCTAGCCTCGCCTGTTTTCCGCACCGGACGGGCGACCACATCGCGAAAAAGCACACCGCGCCCAGTCCAGAAGCATACCACAGAAGCGGCGGCACAAATAGCTTCCACAGCGCCGCGTACAAAGCCGGGCTGTAATCATGCAGCAACAGCTTTCTCCAATACGCAAAAAGCCCCAGCTCCAAACCGGATACCGCCAGAAGCAAGCCCGCGCAGACAACAAAGCCGGTCACGAAGCGTTTTTGCAGGCGCGGATAAGCCGGTCTTCCGGCTTCCCCCAGAAGCGAGCCTGCGTCGGTTCCGAAAACCTCCGCCAGCTCTGTCAGCGTCTGCAAATCCGGTTCGGTTCTTCCGAGCTCCCAGCTGCTGACGCTCTGGCGCGTGACATGGAGCCGGTCCGCCAGCTGCTGCTGGGTCAGCCCTGCGGCTTTCCGGGCGCGCCGGAGATTCTGCGTAAAGCGGTCCATAGTCTCACCTCTTGCAAAAAGCATACCATATCGCGCCCGATTTGTCACGCAAGGTTTTGTTGCACGCAGAAAATTCCCCGGCTCCAACGGAACCGGGGAATTTGAAAATCGGATTAGCCCTCTTCTTCGTCCTTCTTGGCGTCCTCGATGATCTTTGCCTGATTCATCTGCGGAACTTCCTCGTAACGGACGAACTTCAGCGTATAGCTGCCGCGACCCTGGCTCATGGCGCGCAGGTCGATGGTGTAGGAGCTCATTTCGCCCATCGGAACTTCGGCTTCGACAGTCTGATAGCCGGGGTTCTCGGGATCGGGGTTCATGCCCATCACACGACCGCGGCGCTTGTTGAGGTCGCCGATCACGTCGCCCATGTTGGCGTCGGGGATGAGAACCTTCAGTTCGCCGATCGGCTCGAGGAGCGTCGGACCAGCAGTGGGAAGACCTTCCTTATAGGCGATACCGGCAGCGGTCTGGAACGCCATATCGGAGGAGTCGACGGGGTGGTAGGATCCGAAGTACAGCGTCGCCTTCAGGAACACGACGGGGTAACCGGCGAGAACGCCCTTACCGACGCAGTTGCGAAGACCCTTTTCAACCGACGGGATGAAGTTCTTCGGCACGCAGCCGCCGACGGTCTCGTCCGCGAAGATCATCTCTTCGGACTCGGACTGCGGCTCGAAGCGGATGTAGACGTCGCCGAACTGACCGTGACCACCGGACTGCTTCTTGTGACGACCGTGGATCTCGACCTTCTTCTTGATGGTCTCGCGGTATGCGATCTTGGCGGGCTTGAGAACAGCCTCGACCTTGTACTTGCTCTGGAGCTTTGCCATCAGGACGGACAGCTGCATGTCGCCCGCGCCGGAGAGGATCAGTTCCTTGGTCTCGGGATCGTTGCCGTAGGTGAAGGAAGCGTCTTCCTCGTTCAGCTTGACAAGACCGGCAGCGATCTTATCTTCGGTGCCCTTGACCTTGGCGTAGATTGCCATCTTGTACATGGGCTCGTCGTACTTCATGGGCGCGATCGTCACGGTCTTGCCCGCCAGACCCAGGGTATCGCCGGTCTTGACGGAGGCGAGCTTCGTGAACACGCCGATGTCGCCGCAGCAGATCTTGGAGGTCTTGGTGTTGTCCTTGCCCTTCGGGAAGAACATGTTGCCGAGCTTTTCGGCGTCGCCCGTGCGGACGTTGACGAAGGACATGGTGTCCTCGACGTCGCCGGAAATGACCTTGAAGTAGGAGTTCTTGCCGTACTGGTCAGCAAGGGTGTTGAATACGAAGACCATGGGGCTACCCTTCGGGTCAACCTTGAATTCCTTGGTATTGCCCTCTTCGTCAACCTGCGCCATTGCCTTGCCTTCGAGGGGGTTGGGCGCGAACTTGACGAGGTTGGACAGCAGGTTCGTCGTGCCGAGACCCGTGTAAGCGCAGCCGCAGAAGACCGGCGTGACGCTGCGGTCGCGGATGCCTGCCTTGATGCCGGTCAGGAGCTCTTCGGCGGTGAACGGCTCTTCCATGAAGAACTTTTCCATGAGCGCTTCGTCGGTTTCGGCGACCTGCTCGTTGAGCTCTGCCATGTACTCTTCGATCTTTTCCTCAGCCTCTGCGGGCATGGGGATTTCCTTGCCGTTGGCGTCATACGCCTTCTTCTCGATCAGATCGACCAGACCAACTGCCTGCTCGCCCTTGAGAATCGGGAAGGTGAACGGAATGACAGAAGCGCCGAACATCTCGCGCAGGCTGTCGAAGACGTTGAAGAAGTTCGCATGCTCCTCGTCGAGCTTGGAGACATAGAACATTGCGGGAAGACCGGCTTTTGCGAGGTACTTCCAGCCCTTTTCGGTGCCGACGCCGATGCCGCTCTTCGCGGTCAGGCAGATCAGACCCGCGTCGGAAACGCGCAGGGACTGCACGATCTGACCGGCAAAGTCGAAGTAGCCGGGGTTATCGAGAACGTTGATCTTGCACTTGTTATATTCCACCGGAATGACCGACGTCGAGATGGAATACTGGCGCTTCTTCTCTTCGTCGTCGAAGTCGGAAACGGTCGTGCCGTCCGCGCGCTTGCCCAGACGGGTGATCGCTTTGGTCGTAAAGAGCATGCTCTCGCACAGCGCGGACTTGCCGTCGCCGCCGTGACCCAGCAGGCAGATGTTGCGAATGTCATTGGCAGTATAGCCCATAGTCAAATTTTCTCCTTTCTACAGCCCGGCACATGCGCGCACCAAGCCCTCGGCAGTTCACTTTTCAGCCGACTCTTAAATTTCATTATATACGAATCCGGAGCGGATTGCAATTACTATCTTGTGCAAACAGATAAAATCTGCCCCATTTTTTCACAACTGCGCCGCATTATCAGCGTTTGGCTGTCATGGATGTGATCAAGAGCTCTGGAATCAGCCACAAAACCGTGTACAAAAGCAGATTCCATGCCGACACCGCCAGCGTCGAGCCGATGAATGTCAGGAAAAACAGCACCAGAAGTCCCATCACGCTTGCCGCATACGTCACGGCAATTGCCGCAATTGCCGCGCTTCTTGCCGCGCGCGCGCCCGCAACCGCCATGGAGAAGCAGGAAAAGCCGGTCCTTGCCAGAAGCGCGCCCTGCCGCGGTTCCTGGACCGCGGCAGGTGAAGACAGCCGCGCCCGCTCCTCGACGGTCGGAAACTCGATGCGGTCCGGAGAGAGCTTGTAGCGATGCTTCAGAAACTGCGGCGTGATCATAAAATCGCGCGTCGCGAGGATCGGGGTCAGACCCGTACACCGCGCCAGCGCCTGCAGGCACGCCTTCACATTCGTCGCCGGAGCGTAGCTCAGGGCAAATACCGCCGCAAGCTCGCCGTTCACCGACAGATACACCGCCTGCTTGACGCGCGCGCCCTCCGGCATATGCA
>QWCN01002465.1_pt1 | contig 24254 bp, 22 predicted proteins | sample 1972711 | NCBI WGS metagenome assembly QWCN01 (sample SAMN09866707, study PRJNA288562) | Human gut metagenome isolate term1_stool, whole genome shotgun sequencing... | isolation source: gut | host: Homo sapiens | place: USA: California
GGACGTGGACACGCGGCAGGAGGACCACATCGCCGACGAGATCCGGTATCTGTGCCAGTCCGACCCCATCGCGCCGCGGCCCGTGGTGCAGCGGACGCCCAAAGTGTTCGACCCGCTGAGCAGCGACTGATTATGTAAACAGGAAAAGACTGCGACGGCAGTCTCTTTTTCTCGCAAAACGCAAAAAGTTATGTAAACCATTTCGCCGGAAACGGCAGCAAAGGAGAGTCTATGACAAACGAGAAAACGAACCCCATGCCTTACCGCGCGGCGGATGCGGCGGTGATGTTTGCGGCGGCCGGTACGGCAGAGCCGCTCGGGCCGGACATGGCCGTGCCCGTGATCACGCCGGACGACGTGGCGCGCGGCACGGAGCTTCTGCGCCGGTACAAGGACGGCAAGCGCGCGCTCGAGGCGCGCATCATCGCCGATGAGCAGTGGTACCGCCTGCGGCACTGGCAGTACCTGCGCGACCGCCGGCGCGAACAGGGCGCCGACGTGGTGGAGCCGACGAGCGCGTGGCTGTTTAACGCCATCGTCTCGAAGCACGCCGACGCGATGGACAGCTTCCCGGAGGCGGTGATCCTGCCGCGCAGCGAACAGGATGAACCGGACGCAAAGGCACTGTCGGCCATCGTGCCGGCCGTGCTGGAAAAGACGCACTTTGAGCAGGTATGGTCCGATGCGTGGTGGTACAAGCTCAAGCACGGGTGCGCGGCCTACGGCGTGTTCTGGGACAGTGCCGGGAGCAACGGCCTCGGCGACGTGGCCGTGCGCCAGCTCGACCTGCTGAACCTGTTCTGGGAGCCGGGCATCACCGACATTCAGGCCAGCCGCAACCTCTTCGTGTGCGCGCTCATGGACAACGACGACATTTCCGCCGCCTGGCCCGACGCGCGGCCCGGCAGCTGCGGCGTGGAGCTGGCGCAGTATCTGTACGACGACGCGGTGGATACCTCGAGCAAGAGCATCGTCGTGGACTGGTACTACAAAAAGCCGCTGCCCGGCGGCGGCACGGCGCTGCACCTGATCAAATTCACGGGGCGCGACCTGCTCTATGCGAGCGAGAACGACCCCGCCATGGCCGGCGGCTTCTACCCGCACGGGCAGTACCCGGTCGTGTTCGACGTGCTCTACCCCGAGGCGGGCACGCCGTGCGGCTTCGGCATGATCGCCGTGAGTAAGGACCCGCAGCAGTACATCGACCGCCTGAGCGGCAACCTGCTGGAGATGAGCATGAAGGCCTCCACCCCGCGCTTCTGGGTCAAGAAGGGCTGCGGCGTGAACGCGCAGGAATTTCTCGACTGGTCGAAGCCGCTCGTTGAGGTCGAGGGCAGCATCGACGACGAGCGCCTGCGCCAGATCAGTCTCTACAACCTCGACGGCCAGTGGGTGAACATGCTGCAGCTGAAGATCGACGAGCTCAAGGAGACGAGCAACAGCCGCGACGTAACGCAGGGCAGCGTGTCCGGCGGCGTGACGGCGGCGAGCGCCATCGCGGCGCTGCAGGAGGCCGGCAGCAAGTCCAGCCGCGACACGCTGCGCGCGAGCTACCGTGCGTTCGAGCGCGTGGTCGAGCTCGTGATCGAGCTCATCCGCGCGTACTACACCGAGACGCGGCCGTTTCGCGTGGCAGCGCCGGGTGCGCAGGGCTACGCGTTCTGCACGTACTCCAACGCCGGACTGCGCTCACGGACCGTCGGCATGGACGCGGACGGCATGGACGCGGACGGCATGGCACTGCAGCGCGCGCCGGCGTTCGACGTATCCGTGCACGCGCAGAAGGAGAGCCCGTATGCGACCGCGTCGCAAAACGAGCTGGCGCGGCAGCTGTATCAGCTGGGGGTCTTTAACCCCGCGTTCGCGCAGCAGGCGGTGCCGATGCTGGAGATGATGCAGTTTCCGGGGCGCGACAAGGTGCTCGAGGCCGTGCGCAGCAGCATCGTGCCGCCGCAGCCGGAGACACCGGACGCGGGCACGAATACGAACGCCGACCCGCTGCTGAAAGCGCAGGCGGAGAAAAACCGCGTCATCACAGAAAGCGCCCGCTGAGGGCAGAAGGGAGCACAGAATATGAGCGAAACCAATCTTTCCGCCGCGCCGGAGCAGAGCGCTCCTGCCGCCGCACCGGAAGCGGCCGCGCCGCACGAGGCCACTGAGGAAACCGTGACCGTCGGCGCGCTGCGCGGGGCCATCGAACGCCGGAATGCGCAGCGGGCGCGCCGCGCGGCCGAAGAAGCCGCCGTGCGCTGGTCGCGCGAGGCGGACGAGCTGACGGCGCAGTACCCGGACTTTGACCTGGGCGCGGCGCTGAAGGATGCACAGTTTTGCGCGCTGCTGCGCGCCGGCGTGGACGTGCGCACGGCGTGGTTTGCGCTGCACGCGCAGGCGCTGCTGGAAGCGGCGTGCGTGCGCGCTGGCCGCAGCGCCGAGCAGCGCGTGGCCGAGCACATCCGCGCCCGCGGCCTGCGCCCGGCCGAAAACGGCCTGGGTGGCGGCGGGGCCGGCATCGTGGTGCGGCCGGACGTGTCGCGCATGAGCCGCGCCGACCGCGCAGCGCTCGCCGCGCGCGCAGAGCGCGGCGAGCGCGTGAAGCTGAGCCTGTGACCCGCTTCGCGTACATCCGCCGGGACGGGCGGTGCGTGCTGCGCGCGGACGGCCACGCGGACTTCTGCCCGGGCAGAGACATCGTGTGCGCCGGGGCGTCGGCGCTCGTGTGCGCGCTGGCGGGCGCGCTCGATCAGCTGGGCGCGCAGGGCGTGCAGCGGACGCTCTGCGCCGGACACGCAGCCATCGCAGCGGACGACCGGGCCGATGTGCGCGCGGCGTTTACCGTGGCCGTGACGGGCCTGCGGCAGCTGGCCGCGGCCTACCCCGGCCACGTTGCGGAGGACACCGGCCGCGTCCCCGCGCAGGAGACCGAAACCCACGGCAGCGCAGCGGCCGGGCGCTGCCCCGGCGCTGTCCCCGGAAGCGGACAGCAGAGAAAAAAGGAGACATGAGTATGGAAAACATCCGCATGAACCTGCGCCTGTTTGACGCAAACACGCAGGTGACCACCCAGCAGAGCCTGACCGAGGAGATGAAGACGTTCTACTCGGACTACCTCATCGACGCGGCCGAGCCCGAGCTCGTGCACGACCAGTTCGCGCAGAAGCACCCCATCCCCGCAAACGGCGGCAAGACGATCCAGTTCCGCCGCTTTGCCCCGCTCGGCAAGGCGCTGACCGCCCTGACCGAGGGCGTGACCCCCGACGGCCAGAGCCTGAGCATGACCACCGTCGAGGCGGCCGTGCGCCAGTACGGCGGTTACATCCAGATGAGCGACCTGCTGCTGCTGACCGCCATCGACAACAACCTCACCATGGCCACGAAGCTGCTCGGCGCGCAGGCCGGCCGCACGCTCGACACCATCACGCGCGAGGTGCTCGTCGGCGGCGACAACGTGCAGTATGCCGACGAGTCCGTGTCCGCGCGCTACCTGCTGCAGGGCGGCAATGCAAATGCGGCCGACAACAACTACCTGACCGTCGACTGCATCCGCCGCGCCGTGCGCGCGCTCAAAAACGCCAACTGCCGCCGCATCGACGGCGCGTTCCCGGTCATAATCCACCCCGACGTGGCCTATGATCTCATGAACGACCCGAAGTGGCTGGCGCCGCACCAGTACGTCGACACCGAGCACATGTACGAGGGCGAGATCGGCAAGATCGAGGGCTGCCGCTTCGTAGAGAGCACGGAGGCGAAGATCTTCCACGCCGAAGATCTGGCCGCCGACAGCCGCACCCTGCTCACGAACGGCGCAGTGAGCGGCAAGACCACCTTCTCGTTCGACGGCGGCACGGTCAAGTCCGGCGCGCTCGTCGGCCGTCAGGTGCTCATCGGCAACGCATGCGTGACCGTCACGGCCAACACCGCGAACTCCATGACCGTGGACGCCGCTGTCACGGCCGAGGACAACGCCATCATCTACCCCGGTGAGGCCGGCGCGCAGGGCCGCGACGTGTACGTCACGCTCGTGCTCGGCGCCGACGGCTACGGCACGACCGAGATCACCGGCGGCGGCCTCGAGCACATCGTCAAGCAGCTCGGCTCCGCCGGTACGGGCGACCCGCTCAACCAGCGCGCGAGCGTCGGCTGGAAGGCCACGAAGGTCGCCGTGCGTCTCGACGACAGTGCCATCCGCCGCATCGAGACCTGCAGCACCTACACCGAGTAAGAAATCCACCCCCGTGCCTCCCGCCCACGCGGCGGGAGGCACCCATGCACACAAGGAGGAATATACTATGGCAACCAGAAAAAAAACCGACCGCGCCGCCGCTGAGGCCTGGCTGAGCGAACCCGTGACCGTGCGTCTGTTCCGCGACAACGGCAGCTATAAGGAGGACAAGGTCGTGACCGTCAACGGCGAGACCGTGCGCATCCCGCGCGGCGAGGACGTGACCATTCCGCGCCGCTTCGCGCTCGTGCTTGCCCAGGGTGAAGCGCAGGATGCGCGCACCGGCGCACTCATCGAGCGCGAGACCGCCCGCTTTGCCGCCGAGAGCAGCGCGCTGGGGCTCTGACCATGGCGACGCTTCAGCAGGCGCTCACGCGCATCGACGCCATCTGCCCGAACGCGTGGGACGAGACGGCAAAGCTCCTGTGGCTCAACGAGTGCGAGAGCATGATCCAGACGCGCATCCTCGGCACGGCGCCCGAACAGTGCATCACCTACGGCGCGGACACCGACCGCAGCACCAAGCTGCTCGTGCCCGCACCGTTTGACCGGCTGTACGTGTACTACGTCATCGCCATGTGCGACTATGCCGCGCATGAGACGGCGCACTACACCGACAGCATGATGCTCTTTAACGCCGCGCTCGACGAATACGCCAAGTGGTACCAGCGCACGAACGGTGCCACAGCCTCAACGCCGGGGCTGGTCAAAGAGATCGCCGCCAACACCAAGGCACGGCACACGCACAAAAATCTTGCGGTGCTTGACGGCATCACGGCGGGAAAAATGGCAGCCTGGAACGCGAAGGCGGACAAAGCGGCCGCAACGCAGAAATCCGACGGCCTGATGTCGGCGGCGGATAAGCGCAAGCTCGACACCGTTGAGGCGCACGCCAAGGATGTGGACGTGGACGACACGCTGTCGCCGGTGTCCACGGCAGCGATCATGAACAAGACCGTGACGGCGGCGCTGAACACGAAAGCCGGTACGGCAGTGGCGACCACGTCCGCCAACGGTCTGATGTCTGCGGCGGATAAGGTCAAACTGGACGGCGTGGAGGACGGCGCGACCAAGACCATCGTCGACGACGCCATGTCTGACACATCTACCAACCCTGTGCAGAACAAGGTGGTCATGGAGTATATTGACAGCCGCGGCACTCTGCCCCCGGTCAGTGTCAAAAACGATACCATGCTGATTCAGGTCGTGGACGGAGCCTATGCGCTGCGCACCAAAGAATCCGTCTTCCCTATCGATGACGCGCTGGACACCGAGTCCAAAAACGCCGTGGAGAATGGCATTATTGCGCGCAGCCTTGAGATACTTCATGAGGAAACGCAGCCCGCGACCAGCAATCGTGCGGGCCTAATGTCAGCGTCGGACTACATCAAACTGAGCAATATCGAGTCTGGTGCAACAAAGACCATCGTGGACGCAACGCTTGACGCGACCAGTACGAACCCTGTCCAGAACAAAACCGTCAAGACCGCATTGGACGGAAAAGCCAGCACAGCGGAAGCGACAACCGGTGCGGCAGGTCTAATGTCTGCTGCGGATAAGGCCAAACTCGACGGCGTGGAGGCGGGTGCAAACAAGACCACCGTGGATGCCGCACTGGATGCAGCGTCGGAAAACCCCGTGCAGAACAAGGCCGTCAAAGCGGCGCTGGACGGAAAACTCGACAAGACTGGCGGCACAGTGACCGGCAACTTGAAGGTCACGGGCGCGCTGTTTTCGGGCGACGGGCTGTCGTTCGGCACTGGCGAAAATATCCACTTTACGAAAGCTGCGAACGACGCGGGAAAGCTTGCACATGGCGCGGCTGGCGTCGACGATACAGTTCCGCTTGCCCGCCTGAAAGTGGCATCGCCAACCGAGGACGATGATGCAGCTACTAAGGCGTATGTAGATGGCAAGGCCGCCGGGACTGGCGCAGTGCGATACGACGCGGCGCAGACCTTGGACGAGGCGCAGCAGTTCCAGGCACGCAAGAACATCGGCGCTATTGGCAACAACAGCCCCCAGTTTCAGGGTTTTTTGTCACTAACCCCTGCGAACGGAACACTTGGAACCGGCGTTGGCCTGTCCCCGAGCAGAGATGGCAATAATTTTGCACTTGATATTTCTGACGTGAACGAGAACACGCCCACGCTGCTGACCGGCGTGAAAACGCCGACCGACGCAGACACCAATGCGGCCGCGACCGTGGAATATGTTAAGGCTAAGGTTGCAAGTGGCGGTGTGACCGATGCTGTTCTGTACACCGCGCAGACGCTCACTGACACACAGAAGAAACAGGCTAGGGCTAACATTGACGCGGCTAGCGATTTTGTGGTTAACGGAACTCTTTATTCGAGCGGATTCGTATCGCTGGACAAAACGTTTACGCAAGTTCAAGCTGCAATTCAGGAAGGTAAGCAGCCTGTCGCAAAACTACCTTATGGCGCTGTCACTGCATTGCTGCCTCTTGTAGGCGTCAAGGAGAATCAGTTTATTTTTGGAACTACGGCGACAGCAGGTGACCAAAATGGAATCGCTACCCTACTGTTATCGTCTAATGGCGAGGCCACCTTTGATGCCTCATTTTCGCCCGTCCTTGATGCCGACGGCTATTTGCCCCAAATTAGTATGGGAGCCGCCCCCACCTCTGATATGCAGATTGCCACGAAACAGTATGTGGATAACAGCGTTGCCTCTACTCCGCTGACACTCACCTATGCCAGCGGTCAGGCTACCGGGGCGTCATATAGCGATATCCGCAAGGCAATCGAAAGCGGGCGGCAGATTAAACTAGCCGTCGCAAATACTCTTGATATCATAGCCTCTAACGCCAAAAATGAAACTGACAAGAGCGTATTAAAGTTTATCAACACGGACGTCGGCGGCGACACCCTCAACATCGCGCAGTACACTGTGACGGCACAGGCAAGCGGGCTGACTGTGAATGTGAAATCGCGTGAGATCGCATAAGGATAGGGAGGGCAAACCATGCACATCATCGAAGTATTCACGACCGGGAACAAGTGCTATCAGGTCGGCGCGCCGCTGCGCCCGCAGGGGCTGATGCTGCACAGCATCGGCACGCCGCAGCCGAGCGCCGCCGTGCTGGCGCGGTACTTTGACCAGTACCAGCCGGGCGGGCAGAGCGTGTGCGTGCACGCGTTCGTACAGGCAGACGGCACGGTATACCAGACGCTGCCGTGGGAGATGCGCGGCTGGCACTGCGGCGGCAGCGCAAACAGCACGCACATCGGCGTGGAAATGACGGAACCGGGCGCGGGCATGCCCTATGCCGCGGCGGCCGAGCAGATCACAGGCACGTACCATGCCGCCGTGGAGCTGTTTGCACAGCTTTGCGGGGTTTACGGGCTGGACCCGCTGACCGACGGCGTGATCATCGGCCACGCGGAGGGACACCGGCGCGGCGTGGCCAGCAACCACGCCGACCCTGAGCTGTTGTGGAATACCTATGGCATGGGCTACACGATGGACGGGTTCCGCCAGGATGTTTATGCAGAGATGCGCAAAAATGATGAGGAGGACGATGAGGACATGATCAGGTACAACACGATCGAAGAAGTCCCAAGCTGGGCGCGGGAGGAGGCGCAGCGGCTCATCGACCGCGGCGCACTCCAAGGCGGCACGGACGGCAGGCTCGACCTGTCGGAGGATATGCTGCGCACGATGATCGTCTGTCAGCGGATGATCGACGAGGCAAAGGAGACATAAATGGACAGACTCACAACAATCAAGGCGGCTGCTTCTGCGGCCGCCGCGGCGCTGACGGCATTCTGGGGCTGGACAGGCTGGCTGGCGGCCGCCTGGTTTCTGGCCATGATGCTCGACTACGCCACCGGCAGCGCTGCGGCCCTGCACGCGGGCACGTGGAGCAGCCGCCGCGCCCGCGAGGGGCTGTGGCACAAGGCCGGCAGCGTGGCCGGCGTGCTCGTGGCGGCGCTGCTGGACTTTGCGCTGCGGGCGCTGCTCGGCAGCGTACCGGGGCTGGGCGTGCAGTATGACGTGCTGCTGTGCCCGCTCGTGACGGCGTGGTACCTGCTGACGGAACTCGGCAGCGTGATCGAAAACGCCGGGGCGCTCGGCGCGCCGCTGCCGCAATTTCTCGTGCGGGCCATTGCCGTGCTGCGCGCGGACGTGTCGCAGCGCGGCGGAGGGGACGGTGACGCATGACGGACTTTTCCCCGCTGGACTTTCCGCTGCCGGAGCGCACCGGGCATGAGACCGTGGAGCAGCGGCTCGCAGCGCTCGAGGAGACTGTGCCGCGCCTGCTCGAGGCGCTGCAGTACACGCTGGCAAACCTCGGCGCGGAAAACTTCAACGCCGTGGCGCTTTCGCGGCTCGTCTCGCCGATCCACGCGCGCATCGACGGGGCCGACACGCTGCACATCGGCAGCGAGAACAGCCTCGAGCGCAAATATCTCATCTTTCACAAGAGCGGCGCGGTGATCTCCGCGACGCGCGGCGATGTGCCGGAGCTGAAGCTCTCGGCCGGTAAGATCGACCTGTGCGGCACGCTGTATCACAACGGACAGCCGCTCGATCTGTAAGGAGGCAAGGCATGCATCTACCCACATTCCCGCGGAGCATGGCCGCTGTCCGGCATGTGCAGACCGCCTTCGGCGGCTACGACCACCGGCCGGCCTGCCCCGAGGGCGGCATTTACGAAATGATCAACGGCTCGGCAGCCGACAGCCCCCTGTTCGCGACGCGGCCGGGCCGCACGCTCAGCTACCCGTCCACCGGGCAGCCGAACGGCCTGTTTGCGGCCGGGGACGGGCTGCTCTGGTGCGCGGGCACGGCGCTGTATCATAACGGCGAGGCCGTGCCGGGCTGCACGCTCACGGACACGGCGAAATTGTTCGCCGAGCTCGGCGGCACGGTGCTCATCTGGCCGGACAAGATCTGGTTCCGGCCGGCGGACGGCACATTCGGCAGCGCCGAGCCGAGCTGGACCGGCACGGTAACGCTCGGCAGCAGCGACGACACCGGCGACGCCGGGCGCGCGAACGTGCTGCAGGCCGACGGCGCGGGCACGCGCTTTCGCGTGGGCGATGCCGTGACGCTCAGCGGCTTCGGCGACGCACGCAATAACGGCACGTACATCCTGCGCGGCATCGACGGCGCAAAGCTGATCTTCGACCCAGACACGTTCGTGCGCGCGGGCACGGTCAGCGGCGTGACGATCACGCGGCGGCTGCCCGATGCGCAGCACGCGTGCAGCTACGGCAACCGGCTCTGGGCGTGCGCGCACGACACCGTGTGGTGCACAAAGCTGGGCGACCCGCTGAGCTGGTTCTGGTACGAGGCGGACGAAAACGGCGCCGTCGCCACGGCGGCGTGGAGCGTGGACGTCGGCGCGCCGGGCGATTTTTCCGGCTGCGCAGCGACGGGCAGCGGCGTGGTGTTTCTCAAGCCGGAGGGGCTCTGGCGGCTGTACGGCACGCGGCCGGACAACTTCCAGCTCGTGGCCTCGGCCGCGCTCGGTGCAGAGCAGGGCTCCGGCCGCACGCTCGTGACGGCAGCGGAGACGCTCTACTATCTCTCCCCCGCCGGGCCGGCGCGCACGGCGGGCGGACGGCCGACGCGCATCGGCGACACGCTCGGGCGCACGCTCTCGGACGGAGCGGCGGGCACGGACGGCACACGCTGGTATCTCTCGGCGCGCGACGAGAAAAACGCCTGGCACCTGTTCGCATACGACACGCGCAGCGGCCTGTGGAGCCGCGAGGACGATTTTCACGCGCGCGCCTTTGCCCGGCGCGGCGGCGCGCTCTACGCGCAGGACGCGCGGGGCGTCTGGCGCTTCGGAACCGGCAGCACGGCGCAGATGCAGAGTCTGCTCGAGACGGGCGACTTCGTCAGCGGCAGCCCGGACTGCAAGCGCCTGCTGCGCGTACAGCTACGGCTGGAGGCGGAAGCGGGCGCAAGCATCACAGCGGCGGTGCAGTATGATTCCGACGGACAGTGGCACACGCTCGCGGCCGTGACGGCGGGCGCGAAGCGCTCCGTCAACCTGCCGGTGCTGCCGCGCCGGTGCGACCACTTTCGCCTGCGGCTGACGGGCACGGGGGCGTGGTGGCTGCTGTCGCTCACGCGCACAGAGACCGCCGCCGGACCGCAGCACTGAGGAAAGGAGAACCTATGGCGACAAAATACAAATACGACAAGGACACCGACTACGCCGCGCTCATGGAGCGGGCGGCCCAGCGCGGCGACAACGCGGCCGCCGCCATCTACGAGCAGCAGCGCAACGCGAAGATCCGCGGCGAAGGCATGGCCGATCAGGAGCAGACGAACGACTACCTGCAGTACCTGCCGGTGGAGGACGTGCCGGACTATGACGGCACGCACCGCCGCGAGGCAGAGACGCTGCTGTCTGAGCGCGGCACGACCGCCCAGCGGGACCGCATCGACCGGATGCTCGACACGCTGCTCGGTGAGGAATTTGACTACGACCCGGCATCGGACAAGCTCTACGCCGCCTACCGGCAGCAGTACGAACGGCAGGCCGATCTCGCGGCGGCCAACGCCCTCGGCACGGCGGCCGCGCTGACGGGCGGGCAGGCCTCGACAGTGGCCGTTGCGGCCTCTCAGCAGGCGGGCGGGTACTACCGCGCGATGCTCGCGGGCAAGCTGCCGGAGCTGGCACAGCTCGCCTACGAGCGCTACAGCGGCGAGCGCAGGACGCGCCTGAGTGCCATCGACAGCCTGCTCGACGCGGCCGACAGCCGCGATAGTGTGACGAAGGCGCAGATCGCCGCGCTGCTCGACATGGACGACGCGGACTACACCCGCGCGGACAGCAAGGTGCAGCAGCAGGCCAAGGCCCTCGCCGACGCCAGGGCCGCCGCCGACAAGAAGGCCAAGGACGAAAAGGACACGGCCGAGAAGGCCGCGGCCGCGCAGGAGAAGGCGGAAAAGGCCGCGCGCAGCGAGGCGCGGCGGCAGATCACGCTCATCCTGCGCAACGGCGGCACCGTGCCCGACGATCTCTGGCAACAGAGCGGCTATAATGCCGTGACGATCGCGGCGATGCTGCGCGGGCGCAAGGGATAAGCGTTATGTAAACTCTAGCGCCGGTTCAGTTCTAAGAATTCTGCGATACGCCGTCTGGCATAAAGTTATGTAAACTGTACGAAAGAAAGGAATCCCCGGAAGCAAACTGCTTCCGGGGATTTGTGCGTGATGGGGTCTGCGCTCAGGCCATGGCCTGCTCAAAGCGCATGAGGATGGCTGCGACCTGTGCGCGCGTGGCGCTGCCCTGCGGGGTGAGGTAGGCAACACTGCCGCTGCCGGTGCCGGAGATGAGGCCGTTGCCGACGGCCCAGGCCATCTCCGTACGCGCCCAGGACGAGACGCTGGCCGCATCCGGGAAGCCGGCGAGCGAGCCGGTCGCCGTGAGGCTGCCGGGCGCGAACTGTTTCGTGTAGTTATAAAGGATGACGGCGAGCTGCTCGCGCGTGATCTCCCCTTCCGGGTCAAAGGTCGTGGCGCTCGTGCCGGAGACGACGCCCATGAGCTTCGCCCACCAGATGGCGTCGGTATACCACTGGCCGCGCGGCACGTCATCAAACGGGGCGCGGAGCTTCGAAAGCTCATAGCCTTTGACGGTCGTGGGCTCGCCCTGCACGCGGTAGAGGATGCTCACGAGCTGGGCACGCGTGCACACGCCGTTCGGCGAGACGGTGCTGGCCGAGGTGCCGGCAATATAACCATGATAGATGCAGTAATCCAGGCCCTCATGCGCCCAATCGGTGGGCACGGGCATATCACGGAAGGCGTAGCCCGGGCAGGTCGGACCGCCGGGGCAGACATCCGGCACGCCGGTGGCGGGGATGGGCTCCGTTTTGGTCTCGCCGCAGATGGTGCAGGTAAAGGTCTTGACGCCGGGCTCCGTCGCGGTGGGCTTTTGCGTCACGACACCGGCATCCCACGTGTGGGTATGCAGCTTCGGGATGTCCTCGCCCTCGCGCGTGTTGCAGCGGGCGCAGAGGTGATAGCGGTAGCCGACGGTCGTGTACGTCGGTTCGATGGTCGTGACCCACTCGCCCCAGTCGTGGCCGAGAGCGGGGATGGTGTCGTTATAATCCTTGCCGCACACCGGGCAGGTGCCCTTGTAGTGGCCGGACTCGGTGCAGGTCGGCTCGGTGCTGGAGGCGGACTTATAGCTGTAGTCATGGCCCTTGGCGGGGATGACCTCATCGATCTTCACGCCGCAGCGCGCGCAGGTGCCGACGGCGCGGCCGGGCTGCGTGCACGTGGCGTCCGGGACGAGGTCGCAGCGGCTCAGGTCATGGCCGAGGGCCGCGATCTTCTCGGTGCGGGTCGCGCCGCAGGCCGAGCATTTATAAAACGCCGTGCCCTGCTCGGTACAGGTAGGCGGGTTCGTCTGCGTCTTGACCCAGGTGTGGTCGGTGGCGGAAACGAACGTGTCGTCCACGGGGTCATAGGGGCAGTCCTTCACCGTGCAGACGTGGTGCGTATAGCCCTGCTCCGTGCAGGTGGGGGCGACGACCGTGTCGGCGAACTGGGCGATGTGGTCGCCGTGCCAGAGACCGGTCTGGTAGCCCTGCCACGTGCCGTCGTCCTTGAGCTCGGCGGCCCAGGTATGGCTGCCCTGCGGGTAATAGACCACGCAGTCATCCGGGAAGGAACGGTTGGAATCCGCCGCGCCGTAGATGCTCTTGGCGGGGTCGTTTTTGAAGACGGCGCGCTTGAGCTTCGTGATCTTCGCGATCATATTGAAGGCCGTGCTGATGTCACCGGCCTGATCGGCGTTCTGCTCGGTATCGTCCGGGCGGAGGATGCCATTGAGCACTTCCTCGATGGCGATCTTCATGGCGTTATCCAGACTCGTGAAGGCGCGGCCCTCGATCGTATCAATCTTGTCGCCGAAGTAGGCCTCCTCGAGCATCTCGCAGCCGGCGAAGGCGCAGCGGTCGATCTGCGCGACGCGGTTGGAGAGGTCGACGGTCTTCATATGGTTGTCGCCGAAGAACGCGGCCACGCCGATGGTGAGGGGCTTGTCACCGGGGCTGAAGGTGAGGTTGTTCATATAATAATCGCACATGAACGCGTAGTCACCGATGCTCGTGACGTTGGCCGGAATGTTGAGGTTCTTGTGGTGGTTGACGAACGCGAACGCGCCCGTGCCGATCGTCTGCAGGCTCGACGGCAGGCCGAGCGTCGTGTCCTCCTGACCGAGGATGCGGTCCCAGGCAAAGGCCCACGGGCCGATGTACGTCAGGCCGTTCGGCAGGCGCAGCTCGGCGAGCATGGTGCAGCTGTAGAACGCATGGTCCTCGATGCGGCGCAGGCGGCTGCAGGCACCCGCGCGCACAAAGGTGAGCGTGTCGCAGCCGTAGAAGGCGTACTTATCGATGAGCTCAAGATCGCGCGGCATGTTGATGGCCGAGAGGTACTCGTCCGCATAAAACGCATGGTCGCCGATGGTGGTAATGTCGTCATTGAGGAACATGCACGTCAGGTACTGGCAGTCCTTGAAGGCGCAGTTGCCGACGTTCGTCACACCGGTGTAGTGCTCCGTGCGGCCGTTCCACTCCTCATCCGTCGCACCGGCGATGTAGGCCAGGACGAGATAGTCCTCGCCGAGGTTTTCCACGACGGTCGTGCCGAGCTTCTGCCCCTTGTCGTTATACTCCGTGACCTCCACGTTGCCCATCCACGGGGCTTTCTGACCCTTGACCGCGTAGTCCGCCATCGGGCCGTCGCCGAAGATATACACGCCGTAATACTGCGCGTCCTCGCGATAGTCGTGGATCTGCCAGATCTGCTGCAGGAAGGGGTTGTCCTGCACGACCGTGGGGTTCGTGACTTCGTAAATTTTATAATGTACGCTGGCCTCATCCCCGGCGGGGCCGCAATCGCCATGGGCGACCTCATTGCCGAAGAGTTTTTTGATCTGGCCGGGCTGTTTGATGAACTGCTCAAACGCACCCGCGATCGTGCCCGCCTGCGCCGGCGGGGCGCACACGCTCAGCAATCCGGCTGCGAGCACAAAGCACAGCAGCAGCGACAACACTCGTTTTTTCATATGGTTCCTCCCTCCTGGAATGGACATACGGGGAAATATGTCTACACAGCAAGTATACAGGACGCGCCCCGCTTTTGCAACGGGTCGTGCGCGCATGGGCGCGAAAAAATGCACATTTTATTTACGCAAATGCAACAAAATGTAACGTTCAAAACGTTTTTTCTGGAAATCCCCATTGCACACTTTCCCGCTTATATGGTATATTCACGACAGACAGGTATTACGGTTGTACACACGCATCACAACAAAGGAGGAAGAAACGATGAAAAAACGCGTGCTCTCGCTGGCACTGTGTCTGGTTCTGGCCGTGGGACTGTTCTCCGGCCTGACCGTGAACGCATCGGCCAGCAAAATCGACGATCTGAAAAAGGAGATCGCCGAGAAGCTCATCAAGGAGAAGATCGAGCAGCTCAAGGAGGAGTTTGAGATCCCGGATCTCGACACGGATGCCATTCTCAGCAGCTTTGCGACCGCGGCCACCTCGGGCGACTTCGGCGAGAACAACTGCCTGCACTGGGAGGTCTCCACCGGTGTTCTCAGCGGCAAGACGCTGACCATCTCCGGCACCGGAGTGATGCCCGACTTCAACTTCCCCGAGGGCAACCTCGCCCCGTGGTGGAACTATGAAGCGCTGGGTATGCTCACGAGCTTCGGCAACTTCAAGCTGGAGGGCGAGCTGAAAAAGGTCGTCATCAAAGACGGCGTCACGAACGTGGGCAGCTACGCTCTGTTCTGCCTGCCGGCCGCCACGCAGGTCACACTGCCCGAGAGCGTGACGCGCATCGGCCGCTACGGCATCGCCATGTGCTCCAAGCTCACGGGTATGTCCATCCCCAAGGGTGTGACCGAGATCGGCGACTTCGGTCTCGCGGGCGACGGGCTTACCGCCGTCACGCTGCCTGACGGGCTGCAGAGCCTCGGCCGCGGCGCGTTCGACTCCTGCACCAGCCTCACGAACACCACCCTGCCCGCCGCCATCACGGCCGTGCCCGGCAAGTGCTTTGCCGACTGCACGAAACTGCTGAACGTCAAATACGCCGGCACCGTGACCGCCATCGGCGATCTCGCGTTTGAAAGCTGCAAATCACTCGTCACTGCGCCCATCCCCGCGACGGTGACGGAGCTCGGCGCGTCCGCCTTCAACGGCTGCGTCGCGCTGACGGATGTGACGTTGCCCGCCGGCGTGACCGCCATCCCCGACGGCTGCTTCCAGGGCTGCACCGCGCTGAAAGACATGAAGCTGCCCGGCACCGTGACGAGCGTCGGCCACAACGCGTTCACCGGCTGCACCGCGCTCAAGGATGTGCGCTGCTACGGCGCGCCCCCGACGGTCGAGCCCGCCGGCGCGGCCGAGCACAGCTTCGAGCCCGCTATCGTCACCATCCACTACAACCCCGACCCGGTCTACGGCTGGACGTTTGATGCGGACGGCAAGTGGCAGGGCTACACCGTCAGCAGCAAGGGTGCGTGCCTGCACACCGGCTACGGCACGACGGAAAACACCGTGCCCGCCACCTGCGGCGAGGCCGGCCGCGTCGACACCATCTGCTCCAACTGCGGTGAGGTCATCTCGACCAAGGAGATCCCCGCCACCGGCGAGCACACCTGGGATAACGGCACCGTGACCACGGAGCCGACCGAGAACGAGCCGGGCGTGCGCACGTTCACCTGCGCCGTCTGCGGCGCGACCAAGACGGCTCCCATCCCCGCGACGGGTGTGCACGACTATCAGTTCACCAAGACCGTGGCACCCACGTGCACCGCAGGCGGCTATGATCTCTACACCTGCAGCGGCTGCGGCGCGACCGAAAAGCGCAACCCCACCGACGCGCTCGGCCACAAGTGGGACAGCGGCAAGGTGACCACCGAGCCGACCGAGACCGCCCCCGGCGTGCGCACCTACACCTGCACCGTCTGCGGCGAGGTCAAGACCGAGGTCATCCCCGCCACGGGCGCACACACGCACAAGTGGGACGCGGGCAAAGTGACCACGGAGCCGACCGCCACCACCCCCGGCGTGCGCACCTACACCTGCACCATCTGCGGCCAGACGAAGGAAGAGGTCATCCCGCCCACCGGCGGCAGCACCGTCTGCCCCGGCGGCCCGAGCTGCCCGAGCTACGGCTTCCGTGACGTGGCCGGCCCGGCCGACTGGTCGCACGAGGGCATTGACTACTGCGTGCGCCGCAGCCTCATGGTCGGCACCGGCGTGGGCACGTTCTCCCCGAACGCGGTCTGCTCGCGCGCCCAGATCGTGCAGATCCTCTATAATCTCTCCGGCGACACGGCCGACTACGGCAACTACTACCTGCCGTTCACGGACGTTGCACCCGGCGACTGGTTCTACGAGGCCGTCGCCTGGGCCTACGCCAACGACATCGTCGCCGGCACGAGCGCGACCACGTTCGCCCCGAACGTTGACATCACCCGCGAGCAGATGACGGTCATCCTCTATGGCTACACCGCCAAGTACGCGCCCGCGTTTACCGGCGGCGGCACGTCGCTGGGCCAGTTCCCCGACGCCGGCAGCGTCGCCAACTGGGCCTACGCCGCCATGAACTGGGCCGTCGGCAATGGCCTGATCTCCGGCATCGAATCCTACGGCGTGACCTACCTCACCCCGCAGGGCAGCGCCACGCGCGCGCAGGCCTCGGCCATCATCATGCGCTACTGCCAGCTCATCGGCCAGTGAGCCGGCACGCAAACTGCATCACCATCCGCCCCGGGAGCCGTGTGCTCCCGGGGTTTTTTGCGCGCGCAGCCGGCGGCCGCCGGGCAGAAAATGTGCGGCAGCAGCGGACACATGTGCCCGACCTGCAGAGGCCGGAGCAGGCGGCGGAAATCGGCTCAATGTTAACATAACTTCGTTAATTGCACTGCATTTATGTTGAAAACTCTGTTGGCAATGTGGAAAAATGGTTTCCATAACGCCGATTCTACCCATGAAAATCGACAACCAGTGCAGTTTTACCCATACCGGTGTCGAAATGTCAGACCGTGTAACAAATATGGCATTTGAAAACAAATCTGCGCTGCCGCTCTTAACAATTTCACTCAAAGCGTTACATAATGTTACACATAGCATATATGTGTCCGTTGCGTTTTGACCGTTTTTTGCTATAATACATCTTGTAACCGGCAATACCAACCATCCGATGTCGTCTATTGTGTGGGACGGCGTTGGAAATCTTACGAAAGGGGTAAAGTAACATGGGTCTTATTCAGACTGGTCTTGGCATCGCTTCCGATATCCTCGGCAAGTGCGGCGAAGAGAAGGCGAAGGCGATCGTTGATGCGATCTCCGATGCGCTGCCGAACTGGCTCGCCATGTAAAAACAGCATAGGAAAATCCCGGAGCTTCGGCTCCGGGATTTTTTTGTCGGAAAAACGGATGCTTCCCGCGTGCCCTACACAGCCCGCAGCATCGAAGCGCACAGAAAACGGCTGTAGCCGCCGGTGGTACGGAAAAAATGACAAACGGTTGCGAATTTCAGCTAAACGTTACATTCTTCGTTATTTGTCCGTTGCGTTTTGCCTGTTTTTCGGGTATTATGGCCTTGTAACCGGTAATATCAACCATCCGGTGTCGCCGAATGTGTGCGGCGGCATTGGAAATCTGACGAAAGGGGTAAACGGACTATGTTGTATGGCGCTCTGGAACTGACTGCGAAAATTCTCGGCATCTGCAAGGAGTACGAAGCACAGGAAATCGTGCGGGAGATCGCAAACTCCCTGACCATGCCGATCGACTGATCTGGTTTGCAGCCGCCCCGGAGCAGAAATGCTCCGGGGCTTTTACACATAGCCGGCCGGCCCGGCAGAAAAATCTGTGAAAGGAGGAATATACGATGAACGATCAGATGGGTTACAGCAAGCTGTTCGACTGGCTCAAGGAACTTCTGCAATGGTTTTATCAAGTAATGCCGATTGGCAGATAAACCGGTAGGCAACCCCGGAGCAGCAATGCTCCGGGGCTTTCTGCCGCGGCCCTTACACCGGGGAGACCCCGTCAGGATCCTATGACTTCCTTCTGCTCCGGCACACCGGTGTACGCGAACACATAGTCCACGGCGCGGTTGCTCACGCGCTCGAGCGACTCGTAGGTGCTGCCGCCGATGTGGAAGGTCGCGATGAAGTTATCCAGATGGATGAGCGGGTCATCACACGCCGGGGGCTCGTGCACGAACACGTCGCTCGCCGCGGCGCGGATCTGCCCCGTGGTGAGGGCAACATAGAGATCGTGCTCGTTGACGATGCCGCCGCGCGAGGTGTTGACGAGCAGCAGGTCCGGATTCGCGGCGGCGAACACCGGCGCGTTGATGAGATCGCGCGTGGCATCGCAGAGCGTGATGCTCACGTTCACGAAGTCCGAGCGACGGAAGAGCTCCGGCAGGGTGTTGACCTGTTCATAGCCCCAGGCGGCGCACTCGGCGGCCGTGCGGCGCGGATTCCAGCACAGGACGCGCACGTCGAAGGCCGCGCGCAGGATATCCGCCACGCGGTGGGCAATGTTGCCCGTGCCGACGAGGCCGAGCGTGCGGCCGGTCATCTCGTGGCAGACGAACTCCTCCGCGCCGAAGTGGTCGAAGCGCCCGGCGCACAGGCCGTTGTTGACGAATTTCAGCTGCCGGTTGAGCGCCAGCAGCTGCGCCACGGCCAGCTCCGCGACAGCCGGTGCGCCGAGGCCCGGCACATTCGGCACCGGCACGCCGTACTCGGCGGCGGCCTCGGTGTCGATCGTGTCGCGGCTGACGCCATGCATGGCGATGACCTTCAGGTTCGGCGCGCGCGCGATGACCGAGCGCGGCACAACCGCGCGGCGGATGATCATGGCAGCGAGCTGCTCGGGGTGGTCGAAATTGTCCACGATCTCGAAATGGCGCGCAAGCCTTGCATACGCCGACGGCGCGATGTGTTCACTCAAGTAGACCTGCATGGTTGACTCCTCCCGTGAAAGAGCAGATGACGAAACTGCCGATTTGTGCGGAATCCAGCCGATTCCTGCAAAACGATGATACTACATTCGCACCTGGCGTACAAGCGGCAGGTGCATTTTCTAAATTTCTGAACGCCTTCTTTTCGGCGGAATTTCTTGGCAAGCACAACGAAGGATGCTCATTATGTATTTATGCTTGCCTTTCTGCAAGCGCTTCCATTGCTGCAGGACCGGCGTCGGCGTGCGCAGCAGAGGGCAATCGGAGCCCAACGGTGCGTGCCGATGGCCGGTTCTGTGTTTTGTTCGGATAAGATATCTGCGGCCGCTGAGCATCAGCGGAACATGAAAAAAAGCTGCGGCCTGTTGGCCGCAGCTTTTTGCTGCTCGGATATGCGGTTTGGGCGCTCAGCCGCGGCCGCTGCCGCGGCGGCGGCCGCGCGTGCGGTCGCTATAGAGGCGGTTGCCGGCCATGCGGCTGTCCGACTCCTGCATGAACTGCTTGAGCCGGTCTTCAAACGCAGCGTCCCCGCTCGGGCCGCTGACCTGCCCCGCCGGCTGGGCCGGACGGTTCGGGCGCGCGGCACGCGGTGCGCCGCCGTTATTCGGGCGGTTGCCGCCCGGGCGGCCGCCCATCGGACGGTTGTTCGGGCGCTCGGGCGCCGGCTCCGCCTTCTTGATGGACAGATTGATCTTCCCATCCGGCGTTACGGCCAGCACGCGCACCTTCACCTTGTCACCCAGCTTCAAAAACTCGTTGACGTCGTTGACGTAGGTGTTGGCGATCTCGGATATGTGCACCAGACCGCTCCTGCCGTCCGGCAGGCTCACAAACGCGCCAAACTTCGTGATACCGGTGACGGTACCCTCCACAACTGCTCCGACTTCCACCTGCATACGGTTCGTTTCTCCTTGCTCAATCACTCGTGTCGTAAAAAATCTTTTCACCGGGCTTGACCAGACCGAGCTTTTCGCGCGCGACCGATTCGATCATGTCGTCGTCCTCGCTGTGGTCGATCTGATACTGCAGCTCGGCGTTGGACTGGGTCATCTCGGACACCTGCTGCTGCAGCGTCGCCGCGCGGTCCTGAAGCTGCCGGGTCTGCCGGTGCACCATGAACAGACTGATGACCGCGTACACCATCAGCGCCGCGATGACCAGTTTCGTAAAGATGCTTGCCTTTTTGAATTTCACAGTCTGCAGAACCTCCCCCCGGATCGTATCTGCTTCCAGTAATACAGTCTATTCTAAAACATCTGCTGCGATTTTGGAAGCGTTTTTTTGCAAAAATCCAAACTTTTTTTGCGATTTTTTGTCCGGGGGCCGTGATTTTGCGCGTTTTTTGCGCGCAGCGGCGTGCAAATTTCTCCAGCGGCGGCAAAACCTGCCCGCTGCACCAGGCAAAATAGCCCGTCCAGCCGGCCGCGATGGCAAGGAACATGAACAGGCGCACCTGCCCGGAGCCGGCCGCCATGCCGAAGGCAAACACGACCAGTCCCACGCTCAGGCAGAGCACGATGTCGAGCACCGCGCGGGTGCAGGCCCGGCGCGCATGGCGGCGCGGCACACGCAGCACGTCGAACAGCAGCCCGAGCGCCGCGCCGAGCCCCAGCGCCAGCGCCAGCTGCCCGAGCTGGGCGAGCGGGTGCAGGCTCATCCGCCGAACAGGCGCGACCAGAAGCCGCCTCCGGACGCCGTCTCCTCCGTGTAGTCGAGCGCGTCAAACGCGCCGTCGATGGCCAGCTCCCCCGTATCGATCGCGAGCCGGCCGACGCGCAGTCCCTCGCCGTGCACGGTGAGCATCCCGCGCGACGTGCGCATGGACACCTCCGTGTCGTCAAAGCGCACGACCTCGTCCACGCCCGTGACGGTCAGATGGCTGCGCTCGTCGAGCGTGACCGCGTGCGGCCGGCGCTGCGGCGCGGCCTTCTTGTCCTCGTATGGCATAGGCTCCCCTCCCGGTTCTGGTTTGCTACCAGCGTATGCGGGGCGGGCGGGCGATATGCGGGGGGGCGGGCGCGGCACCGGCGGCACAGTGCTTTGCACCGTGACAGGGGGGTTGCAGATACCGGCTGCAGCGCGGATTTTGGCAGGTCAATCCCTCAGTCAGCCTGACGGCTGACAGCTCCCTTTACACAAGGGAGCCTATGGGGTGCGAAACCGGAAGCGCCAGAGGAAAGCATGTGCTTTCCACCGCATCCGCCTCGCTGCGCTCAGCACCTTCTCCTCGAGGAGAAGGCATCGCCTTACGGCGATGCATGATCTCATCCGAGGCGGGCCTTGCCCCCTCGGCTCCCCTGCGGCGCAAATACCTTTCCATCACACGCCATTCGGTTGATTCTCTGTATTATGTCAACTTTTTCATCAACGCAAAAGCACAAAAAAACAGGCCGTTCCGGATGCGGAACGGCCTGGTTTGATTTCATTATGTCAACCTACATCACTTATGTTAACCGATTTTGCTGCCAAGCGCGTCGCTCAAAGCGGCGAACTGGGCGAGGCTGAGCGTCTCGCCGCGCACGCGCACATCGAGCCCGCAGGCGGCGACGGCCGCCGCGGCACGTGCCTTGTCGCAGCCGGGCACACCGGCCGAGAGCGCGTTGATGAGCGTCTTGCGCCGCTGGTTGAACGCCGCGCGCACGACGGTGAACAGCAGCTTTTCATCCTGCACCGCGACGGGCGGGGCTTTGCGCACGTGCAGGCGCACGACGGTGCTCGTGACCTTCGGCGCGGGGACAAAGCAGTGCGGCGGCACGTCGAACAGCAGCTCCGGCTCCGCGTGCCACTGCACGAACACGGTCAGCGCGCCGTAATCCGCCGTGCCGGGCCGGGCGCACAGGCGGCGCGCGACCTCGCGCTGGATCATGACGGTGACGGTGTCGAAGCAGCCGGCGGTGAGAAACGCCGTGAGCAGCGGTGACGTGACGTTATACGGCAGGTTCGCGCACACGACGGGGCGCAGTCCGTCAAAGCGCTCGGCCACCAGCTGCGGCAGGTCGAGCGCGAGCACGTCGCCAAAGACGAGCTCCACGTTTTCATAGCCTGCAAGCGTCTCGGCCAGCACAGGGCGCAGGCGCTCGTCGAGCTCGACGGAGACGACCTTCCCGGCGCGCTGCGCGAGCTGCTCGGTCAGGCAGCCGATGCCGGGGCCGACCTCGAGCACGCCGGTGTGCTCGTCCGCGCCGGAGGCGTCGGCAATGTCGGCCGGGACCCACGCGGCGGTGAGAAAGTTCTGCCCCAGGGACTTGGAAAAGCGGAAATCGTGCCGCGCGAGCAGCGCGCGGATGTCCGCGAGATTCGTCAGATTCATACACAGGCCCTCACTTCAGCAGCTTTTCAAACGCCTGACGGCGCGGGTCATGTCCCGGCTCATCGCAGAGGATGTTGCCGCAGAAGCGGTAGCCGTGGCGCTCGAGGAGCTTTTTCTGCGCGCCGTTGTGCCGGTGCGTGTCCACGCGGACGGCGTGCGCGCCGCTTTCGCGCGCGAGCCGCTCGACCTCCTGCATGAGCAGGTCGGCCATGCCGGTGCCGCGAAAATCGGCGCTGACGGCGTTGCGGTGCAGCACGGCGGCGTGGTCACGGTCCGAGCGCCAGCGCCCGTCCGTGAGCGCGTCGTAGGCCGGCTCCGGCGTGAAGGTGAGCGTGAACATGGCATGCACCGTGCCCTGATACGTGAGCACGTGGCACGTGCCGGCCGCGATGTCGGCGCGGAACGTCTCCTCGTTCGGGTACACGCCCTGCCACTGGTCGACGCGGTGGCGGCGCAGATAGTTGCGCGCCTGCTGCGCGATGGCAAGGATGGCCGGCAGGTCGTCTTCCGTCGCTGCACGGCAGATGGGCGGCTCTGTCAGCTGCGGGCGGCTGCGGTCGCGCCGGATCTTATCGAGCAGGCGCTGCTCGTCCGGCGTCGGCGGTGTTTCCTGAAAGAGGTCCGGCCGCTTGAGCAGGGTCCTCTCCAAACTCTGGCGCGTGCGCCACGCGGCGATCTCGGCGTGGTTGCCGCCGCGCAGCACCTCCGGCACCGTGCGGCCCTCCCACGTCTCGGGGCGGGTATACTGCGGGTACTCGAGCCGGCCGGCCCAATGGCTCTCACCGGTGTAGCACTCGGTGTCCGAGAGCACCCCCGGCACCATGCGGCAGACGCAGTCCGTGACGACCATGGCGCCGAGCTCGCCGCCGGTGAGCACAAAGTCGCCGATGGAGAGCTCCTCGTCCACGCACGCCTCGATGAAGCGCTCATCCACGCCTTCATAATGGCCGCAGACGAGCACGAGCTGGTCATAGTCGGCCTTGAGCTGGCGGGCCTTCGCCTGCGTGAACGTCGGCCCCTGCGGGGAGAGATAGATGACGCGGCGGCGCTCGACGGGCACGGTGCTGTCCGCGAGCGCGGCGTCAAGGCAGCTTTTGAGCGGCTGCGCCATCATGACCTGGCCCCAGCCGCCGCCGTAGGGATAGTCGTCGACCTGCTTTTGCCGGTTTTCGGTATAGTCGCGGATCTGGTGGCAGCGGATGTCGAGCAGGCCGCGCGCCTGCGCCCGGCCGAGGATGCTCTCGCCGAGCATGGCGCGCATCGTGTCGGGAAAGAGGGTGAGAATGTCGATGCGCACGCGCTCACATCCCTTCGATCAGGTGCACGACCATGCGCCCGGCGGCGGGGTCGATGCTGCGCACGAACTCCGGCCGGTCGGGGATGAGCACCTCGCGCGCGCCCTGCACGACGTAGACGCTGCCACGCGGCAGATCGAGGATCTCGCGCAGCGTGCCGATAGTCTCGCCCGCGTCGGTCTCGACGGCGATGCCGAGCAGGTCCTGCTGGAAATACTGCCCGTCCGGCAGCGTGACGTCCGCGCGCGCGATGGACACGACGCGGTTTTTGAGCGTCATGGCGGCGTTGACATCGTCCACGCCCTGAAACTTCACGACGAGCATGCCCTTGTGCACGCGGCTGTGCGCGACGTGCACGGGCGCGCCGTCGATATAAAACGTCCGGAAGCCGAGCAGGAACGCCGCGTCATCCGCCCACGGCTGG
>QWCN01002472.1_pt1 | contig 24185 bp, 18 predicted proteins | sample 1972711 | NCBI WGS metagenome assembly QWCN01 (sample SAMN09866707, study PRJNA288562) | Human gut metagenome isolate term1_stool, whole genome shotgun sequencing... | isolation source: gut | host: Homo sapiens | place: USA: California
GCGCTTTGGTGCTTGCCTTTTACTGCTTTCGCTGTCTGGACGTGCAGTATGTAGACTCCTGGGATGAGGCCCGCCACGGCGTTAATGCCTATGAAATGATCCAGAACGGCGACTATATTCAGCATACCTACAACTACCGGGTGGATGACTGGAATCTGAAGCCCTCTATCAGTTACTGGGGCATTGTGCTGGGGTTTAAGCTCTTTGGCTACAGTGTCTTTGGCCTGCGATTTACATCCGCGCTTTCCTATCTGCTGGCCGGAATCGCCTGCGCCCTGTTCGCCAGGCGTTACAGCAAGGAGACCTCGCTTCTGGTACTGGGCTTTTTCTGCGCCAATGAACGACCCCTGTCGGCCCATCTGGCCCGGGCAGGTGACGCGGATTCCCTCTATCTTCTGTTCTTCACGCTGGCTATGCTGGCTATGCTGTCCGTAAAGAAAAACCATAAAAACGTATACCTCTGCGGGCTGATGTTCTCCCTGGCCTTTCTGACCAAAAGCTGGCATGCCGGTATGATTATGGCCATTGGCGGCATCTGCCTGCTGGCAAATGGGGAAATGCTGCGGTTCAAAAAGAAAGAATGGGGCGGTTTCCTGCTGTCTGTTTTTGTGCCGTTGCTTTTATGGTTTGGCTGGCGCTTCACGAAAGACGGCCTGTTCTTCCTGAAAAACATGATAAAAGTGGATCTGCTGGCCCGTACCGGAAGCACCAACTTCGAGGGACATCAGTTTCCGTTCAGCTTCTACTACGATATGGTATTCGGAGCCGAGGGCTTCATCTACCGCTGGCAGCTGCTGATCTGTGTAGCCGGAATCCTGTGCGGCCTGTTATATATGTGGCGAAAAAAAGCCTGGAATCGGATCCTGCTGGAGCAGGGCGGCGGTATCCTGCTGTGGTTTCTACTGCCGTTCCTGGGCTTTTCCGCCATCGGAACGAAGCTCATCTGGTACTGCTACCCCTGTACTGTGCCGCTGGCACTGGGAGCGGCGGCGATACTGGGGGGTCTGATCCGGCTGCCGTTAGCCGGGGAAGAGAAAGACGTCACAGAATCTGAAGGTGAAAAATCATCTGAAAATGACGGTAGAAAAACGGAGCAAAAATGTGGACAATTCTCCGGAATTCGTACCCTGGTGGGGATAACAGCCACAGTTGCCAGTCTCGTGCTTGTCGCAATATACATGAAAAACGCGTACTTCCACGTCATCCGTGAGGCTCACGGCGACCCCTTCCAGTTCTTTATCCGGGAGAGCGTCAGCCGGGACGCGTCATACGCCGGAGAGAAAGCCTACGTCTACGTCCCCGGCGAGGATCCGGCTGCCATCGGCGACTGGGAGCAGAATATGCTGTTCGTAGCCGAGATCAGCGGCGATTTTCACTGTCGGGACGGCGGCATCGAGGCCTTTCTCAGCGAAAAAGGCGATGCGGTCCTCTATGTGGACCGGCTGGATTATGAGCAGAATATAGAAAAACTCCAGGGGGTGGAAGTGCTCTGTGAAAACGCAGAGTATATACTGTTAGGTCACTGACAGAAAAGACAGGAGATAAATGAGGGGGGGAACAGCATGTTCCTGAAGAAGGTATTTTTGGGGGTAAGTCTGGCGCTGACATGCGTCTTGGGCGGATTTATGCTGTATCAGGAGCAGCGCTGTGTCATGGATGTGCCGATGCTGAATGAACAGGAGACGGCAAAAATCTGCGAACAGCGCCGGGAAGAAAAGAAATGTATATGAAACTTCGCAGTACGGTGCTGACGGAGGAATATCTGCAGGAGCTGATAGAGCAATTATACGGAACGCTGGAATATAACAGGGTACTGGAACGGGAGAATGTCACATGGGATAAAGCCATCGGGCGGGAGCAGACGGAATTTGTGAAGGCGTTTGTGGAGCGAAGGCTGCAGTGGATGGATTCGTATTATCGCGGATTATGATAGACGGACGGCAGGGGGCAGAAAAAATTTCCACGTTCGAGGCGACTTGGCCTCTCCTTAGGAAAGTTTTTCTGCCCCCTGCCTGTTGGTTTATACGAACATCTTCCGACTGAGTACCGTAACCCCGACAGCCAGCATGATCATTCCCGCGCACAGCACCAGATACTGCTTCAGGCTAAAGTATGTCGTCACCCGATACTGATATACCGCAAAGGCCAGATCCCCATTCTTGACGGTCTCGCCGCCCACGCTCAGCTGTCCATCCGGATACAGATCCCAGTTTCCGGTGGTGTAGGACAGAAATTCCAGACTGTTCTCATCCTCGATATACCCCGGCCAAATCTCCAGTGTATAGGCTGTCTCGCCGTTCGGCACGATATCTTCCAACTGAAATTCGTACAGAGCCGTTTTTGTCACCAGCCCTGCCAGAAATCGGTCATTTTCATAGACCACATGACCGCTGCCGTCTGTAAGCCGCACGCAGAAGGCCGACTGATTATAATCATCCAACGGATTGATAACCCGGATGGAGATGCGGTTAAAAGGCTTGTCGGTAGTAAAGGTCTGCACATAATTCTGGTCGTAAGAGGTCACATAGCCGTCGTATCCGCCTGCGTATTGATACTGGTCAATGGCATAATCATAAGCCTCGATGGGTGTATCCACCAGCTCTTTTTTGGCGAAAACCAGAAGCAGCGCCAGCAGCACCGTACCGGCAGCCGGAGTGATCCAGAGACGATCGGATACGGTATAGTCGGGAAGCGCTTCGGTAAATTCTGCCACGCCGTCTGCCAGCAGCATCAGACACAGGTATGTAAATCCGATACTGTACAGCGGATTCGTCTCCCAAAGAAGATGGAACGCCATGCCGCCAAGCAGAGTCAGCTGTACCAAAAAGAGCTGCGGTCTTTTCTTTTTACGCCGGAGCCTTACCAGTGCGTTCGCTGCCCCCAAGCCGATGACCAGCATCTCCAGCGTCCGGAAGGCCTGGGTATAAATGAGCAGCAGTCCGCTCTTATTTCCAATGAGATAATCATAGACTTTCCCATAGGAAGCGTAGCTGTCCTCGGCCTGGTAGCTGTCGGTGCCGTCCACCCAGGTGTTCAGAAGCTTGCGGCCTGAAAGGGCTACAAGCCCTAAAGGTCCAGCCTCTTTGATGCGCTCTTTCAGAATTGCCAGGTCAGCTGCAGTTTTTTCTTCTTTAGTCTCAAAGCTTACGGTATAATTCTCATCATTCTGGTCAAAGGAGCCGTCCCAGCGTGCACTCATCATGACCCAGTGAATCGCCGGAAATCCGGTATTTTTGTAATCGAAGTTTACATAAGTATTCACGGCCGAGGAGAAAAGTCCCAGGGACAGGCCAGCGGTTACAAGGAAGGCGATACATGGAACGGCCAGCGTCCGGAGTGTTTCACCAATCAATCCGGCCAGTCCTTCCGCCCGTCTGCGCCAGAGCTTAAGCGCCCCGTCGATGCAAAGGGCAATCAGCGCAATGGCTGCCGTAGCCCGCAGCTTGAAACCGAAGACGGTCACGACGCCAAGTAAAGCAAAAAGAAAAGTGAGGCGGCCTTTCCGGTAATCCTGATCTGCAGAAAGGACCGGATGCGCCACCGTCCTGCGGTGAAAAGCATCCAGGGCCTTCTGAATCCGGATGCCCAGATACACAATTCCCATTAAAAACGGCATGGAACAGTTGGCCGTATAGAAATACCCTGCCCACACATAGGACAGCGGACACAGGACGCAGACGCCGAGAAAGAAGACTGCTTCCGTCCGGCCTTTCAGTTCTTTTAAAATCAGATACCCCAGTACCACGGAAACCAGAATGCACACGACATTTACCAGCTGTACCGCCAGCATAAAGCCGCTTTCCGGCACGCCGACGCCCTGTAAAAGCTTCAGAAGCCAGTAAGTCAGAATGGTCAGCGGATAGTTATTGGTATACCGGGCAAAGTATCCGGTTTCATAAGTGCCGGAGATGGTGTGCGTCCGCAGCATTTCGATGGCCATATCGAAGATTTTTAAGGGATCATAGCGAAGCTGGGGACGAATCACAGCCAGAAAACCGAGCTGCCCGACAGCCAGTATCAGAAAAAAGGACAGCCCCAGACGCTTCTGATTTTTCTCAGACATGCCATTTACCAGGCGGTATAAAAGCACCAGCGCCGCCAGAAGCAGCGCGCCAAAGGCCAGGATAAACAGGGCCTGGACGGGCGCGTGACTGAGATTCCGCAGAAAAGAAGCGTCCCAGCGGAAGAAAGCGAAGACACCGATATAGAGACTGAACAGGGTCAGCAGAAACAGAGAAAGTGTATACATAAAAACCTCCGGTCTGAAATCATTTTATGCAATAGAAAAGAAAACATGTATCCTATTTAAATAGAATAGCGCAAAAGCGGGGAGGGGTCAACCAGTTTACGTGTGCGGATAAGGGCATCCCAAACCAGAGCGAAAAAAGAATGCATCTGTGCGATACATGTGATAAGATAGAGGGCGAAACTGGACAGAAGCTGACAACATACTTCTGTTTTCAGAAAGAATAAAAGGGAACAGGAGCACACAGCCATGCCGATATCACGCATCTATCTGGCCCCCATGGAGGGCGTCACCACCTTCATCTACCGCAATGCCCACGCAGCCGTCTACGGTCCGCTGGACAAATATTTCACCCCGTTTCTGGAGCCGCATGAGAAGCGCAGCATGAAAACCAAGGAGCGAAACGAGGTGCTGTCACAGCACAATGAGGGACTGCACGTGGTGCCGCAGATTCTGACGAACCATGCAGAAGGCTTTCTGGAGCTAACTGAGACCCTGCAGGAAATGGGGTATCAGGAAATCAACCTGAACCTGGGCTGCCCGTCCAAAACCGTAGTCACCCGGGGCAAGGGCGCAGGCTTTCTGGCATCCCCGGAGGAATTGGAACGATTTCTGGACATGGTTTTCAAGGGTCTTCCCGGGGAAATGAAACTGTCGGTGAAGACCCGCATCGGCATGGAAGCGGACGAAGAGTTTGAAAAGCTGTTAGCTGTCTATAACCGCTATCCGCTCTATGAGCTGATTATCCATCCGAGATTACAGGCTGATTATTATAAAAATACGCCGCGGAAAGAAGTCTTCCGCTGCGCTCTGGAGAAGAGTAAAGCGCCTCTCTGCTATAATGGAGACTTATTTACGGAAAAACAGATCGCGGAGTTCGAGAAAGAATTCCCGCAGGAGGAATGCGTAATGCTGGGGCGCGGCATCATCCTGAATCCGGGACTTCCGGTTACCTTGCGGGGCGGGGATTTAAGATGGGATGAGAAAACCCGTCGGGAAAAATTCCGGGAATTTCAGCAGCGTCTGGTGGACGGCTACCGGGCGTTGGATATCGGCGACCGGAACGTCTTATATAAGGTAAAAGAGCTTTGGTTTTATCAGAGCCACCTCTTCGAGCATGCGGAGAAGTACAGCAAGAAAATCAAAAAGGCTCAGAATCTGGAAACCTATCTGGAATGTGTCCGGGAGCTGACCGACTGCTGCCGGATCGCACCGCCGGGGAGCTTGGGAAAAGGCTGAAATAAAATAAACCTTGTGTATTTGCCAGATTTTGATATAATAAAGGCAAAGTATCACTCAGCAGGCGCAGTGCGCTCATTTTTAGGCAAATGGATCCTTCGTCTGCACAACTGACAGTGAAAAAGGAGTAGAATATGGGAAAGTATTTTGGAACCGACGGCTTTCGCGGAGAGGCCAATGTAAAACTGACCGTAGAACACGCATTTAAGGTAGGAAGATACCTGGGATGGTATTATGGAAGAGAGCACAAGGCGAAGATTGTGATCGGTAAAGATACAAGAAGAAGCAGCTATATGTTTGAGTACGCCCTGGCAGCAGGCATCACAGCCTCCGGCGCGGACGCGTATCTGTTACACGTGACCACGACCCCCAGCGTATCCTATGTGGTACGGACCGAGGGCTTTGACTGCGGTATCATGATTTCTGCCAGCCACAACCCGTTCTATGATAATGGAATCAAGGTTATCAACGGCCAGGGTCACAAGCTGGAGGCCGAGGTAGAGGAGAAGATTGAGGCGTATATTGATGGCAAGACCGAGGAGCGCCCGCTGGCCACCAGAGAGGACATCGGAAGAACCATCGATTTTGCGGCAGGAAGAAACCGCTATATCGGTTATCTGATTTCTCTGCCGACCCGTTCCTTTAAGAACATCCGGGTGGGCCTGGACTGCTCCAACGGCAGCTCTTCCGCCATCGCCAAGAGCGTATTTGACGCCCTGGGAGCCAAGACCTATGTGATCAACAACGAGCCGGACGGTACCAACATCAATACGAACTGTGGTTCCACGCACATCGAGGTCCTGCAGAAATTCGTGAAGGAGCAGGGACTGGACGTGGGCTTCGCTTACGACGGTGACGCGGATCGCTGCATCGCGGTAGACGAGAACGGCGAAGTGGTGGACGGCGACCGGATTCTTTATGTGTGCGGAAAGTACATGATGGAGCAGGGCGCGCTGAAGGACAATACCATCGTTACCACCGTTATGTCCAATCTGGGACTTTACAAGGCCTGCGATCAGGTGGGACTGCGTTATGAGAAGACAGCAGTCGGTGACAAATATGTCTATGAGAATATGTCCCAAAACGGCTATCAGCTGGGCGGCGAGCAGTCCGGACACATCATTTTCAGCAAACACGCGACCACCGGCGACGGCATCCTGACTTCCCTGAAGATCATGGAGGTCATGCTGGAGAAGAAGGCTTCTCTGGGTACTCTGGCAGGCGAAGTGAAGATTTATCCGCAGCTGCTGCAGAACCTGCGGGTACAGGATATGGACGCGACTTTGAACCATCCGGATGTGCAGAAGGCCATCAAAGAGGTGGAGGACCGTCTGGGAACCGAGGGACGCGTTCTGGTCAGAAAGAGCGGAACCGAGCCACTGCTTCGCGTCATGGTAGAAGCTTTGAGTGACGAGCTCTGCGAGGAGAGTGTACTGCATATCATCAATGCGATGAAAAGCGTATAAATAGGGAGAAAATCATAGGGAGGATATCACAATGAAGAAAACAGCACTGGTTGTTATGGCAGCCGGAATCGGAAGCCGTTTTGGCGGCGGTATCAAGCAGCTGGAGCCGGTAGGACCCAGCGGAGAGATCATCATGGATTATTCCATCCATGACGCTCTGGAGGCAGGATTCAATAAAGTCGTATTCATCATCCGTAAGGATCTGGAGAAGGATTTCAAAGAGATCATCGGTAACCGTATCGAGAAGATCACCGAGGTCGAGTACGCGTTCCAGGCTATTGACAATCTGCCGGAAGGCTTTTCTGTACCGGAAGGACGTACCAAGCCCTGGGGAACCGGCCAGGCAGTCTTAAGCTGCAAAGGACTTCTGGAGGAGCCGTTTGTTGTTATCAACGCGGACGATTACTACGGAAAAGAAGCGTTCGTAAAGGTACATGATTATCTGGTGGCCGATCATGAGGATACCGGAAAATTTGATTTCTGTATGGCAGGCTTCATCCTGGGCAATACCCTGAGTGATAATGGAGCGGTTACCCGTGGCATCTGCCAGGTTAAGGACGGCTTCCTGACTGACGTGGTAGAGACAGGCGGCATCGTGAAGTACGAGGGCGGCGCAGCCGTACCGGGCGAGGGCGACAAGCTGGTTCCGGTAGATGCGGACAGCTATGTATCCATGAACATGTGGGGTCTGACCCCGGAGTTCCTGGACGTGGTAGAGACCGGATTTGCTGATTTTCTGAAGAATGTGAAGCCGGGCGATATCAAAGCGGAGTATCTGCTGCCGGGTATCATTGATGAGCTGCTGAAGAGCGGCAAGGCAACCGTCCGCGTGCTGGAGACCAAGGACAAATGGTTCGGAGTTACATACAAAGAGGATAAGCAGTCTGTAGTGGATTCCTTCAAGAAGCTGATTGCGGACGGCGTATACAATGAGAAATTATTTTCATAAGCAAGGCTAAGGGCGTCCGCGTGGCGCCCTTAAATTAGGTAGAATATGAGTAAAACAAACAACAAAAAGGTAAGCATTTTTTCTTATTATGGACCCTATAAGGGTCTTTTGGCGTTAGACCTGTTTTTCGCCACTCTGGGTGCCAGTGTAACGCTGGCTATGCCGTTGATCGTCCGGTATATTACCGGTACCGTCATTTACGAGGAGAGCGGCGCGGCCTGGCAGACCATCGTACGGCTGAGCGTGCTGATGCTGATACTTCTTCTGGTAGAGCTGGGCTGCAATTTTTATATCACGTACTGGGGGCATCTGATGGGCGCACGTATGGAATACGGGATGCGCAATGACATTTTCGGGCATTATCAGAAGCTGGCCTTCACCTTCTATGACAACCAGAAGGTGGGTCAGCTCATGTCCCGGGTCACCAATGATCTGTTTGACATTACAGAGCTTCTGCACCATGGACCGGAAGATATCATTATCTCTCTGATTAAAATTGTGGGAGCGCTGGTGATTCTGGGGCATATCAATATGCGCCTGACGATTCTCACCGCATGCTTCCTGCCCTTTATCCTGGCCTTTGCCCTGTATCTGAACAAGCGGATGAAGCGGGTCTTTAAGGAGAACCGCGTAAAGATGGCAGATATCAACGGACAGATTGAGGACAACCTGTCCGGTATCCGGGTGGTGAAATCCTTTGCCAATGAAGACATAGAGATGCGAAAATTCAAGAAAGGCAATGAGCGTTTTCTGGCTACCAAGCGCCGCAGCTATCTCTATATGGGGACCTATCAGTCGGTACTGAACGCTATGTTGACAGCTGTGACGATTGTGGTAGTACTGGCCGGCTCCAGACTGATTGTAGATGGCAATATGGCCATTCCGGATCTGATCACATTCCTTTTATATATTGCAAACTTTACGGAGCCGGTAAAGAAACTCATTAACTTTACCGAACAGTTCCAGAATGGTTATTCCGGCTACACCAGATTTCGGGAAATCATGGACATCGAGCCGGATATTGCGGACAAAGAAGGCGCGAAGACGCTTACAGATGTGTGTGGAACGGTGGAGTTTCGGGATGTATCCTTCCGGTATGAGGACGCCACGGAGAAGGTGCTGGATCATGTGAGCCTTAACGTACCGGCAGGCAGCTATGTGGCTCTTGTGGGTTCTTCCGGCGGCGGAAAGACGACCCTTTGCAGCCTGATTCCCAGGTTTTATGATGTGACCGGCGGAAGTGTTTGCATTGACGGAAATGATGTCCGCGACGTAACCCTTCAGAGTCTGCGTGAAAATATCGGTATCGTGCAGCAGGACGTCTATCTCTTTGCCGGAACAGTCATGGATAACATTCTCTACGGCAGGCCGGATGCCACCCGGGAAGAAGTGATTGAGGCGGCCAGAAACGCCAATGCCCATGATTTCATTATGGAACTGCCGGATGGCTATGACACAGATATCGGCCAGCGGGGCGTGAAGCTCTCCGGTGGTCAGAAGCAGCGTCTCTCCATCGCGAGAGTATTCCTGAAGAATCCGCGCATTCTTATTTTCGATGAGGCCACCAGCGCTCTGGACAATGAGAGCGAGCGCATCGTGCAGGAATCCCTGGAAACCCTGGCGAAGGATCGGACCACCTTTGTCATCGCCCACCGCCTGTCCACGATTCGCAACGCGGAGCGCATCCTGGTTCTGACCGAGGACGGCATCGCGGAAGAAGGAACCCACGAGGAGCTGATGGCCATGCACGGGGTCTATGAGAAGCTCTACAACATGTAAAATCTGAGCAAAAGAAAAAGCGCGGGGTTACTTGAACTTCGAGCTTTTTTGCGATAGAATAGATATTCGGGAAAAATGAGTGGAATACTAAGAGAAAAAAAACAGGATATAAAAGGGAAAGATTTATGGAATTAAAAATGAAACGTCCAGAGCTGGAGGACCGGGAACTGCTGGAACGGTATCTGGCTCACGCGGATACCAGAAGCTGTGAGATGACCTTCGGTAATATCTATCTCTGGTCCCGGTTTTATAACACGGGATTCGCCATTGTGGAGGACAATCTGATATTCGGCGAGGTAGACGGCGTCTATTCTTATACCTTTCCGGTGGGACCGGGAGATAAGAAGAAGACCCTCGACGCGCTGATGGAGCATTGCAAAGAAAATGGAGAAATTTTCCAACTCCACAATATTACCAGAGAGGATTTCACCAGGCTGGAAGATCTGTATCCGGGCCGCTTTGAGATCAAGTATGACCGGAATTACGCCGACTATGTCTACGAGACCGAGAAGCTGGCGAAGCTCTCCGGCAAGAAGTATCATAGCAAGAAAAATCATGTGAATAAATTCATGAGCCTCTACGAGGACTGGGCCTATGAACCGATTACCAAAGACAACGTGGAGGAGTGCTTCCAGATGATCCTGGAGTGGCGGCATGAAAACGGCTGCGACGGGGACGAGGAGAAGAATGCGGAGATCTGTGTAGCGCAGAATGCGTTGCGGTTATACGACGAGCTGGGATTCCGGGGCGGCGCGCTGCGTGTGAATGGCAAAATCGCAGCCTGCACCATCGGTGAGCCGGGCAACAAGAAGGATACCATGATTGTCCATATTGAGAAGGCTCTGACCGAGGTGCAGGGAGCCTACACCGTGATCAACCAGCAGTTCGCCCTTCACGAGGGAGCGGCTTACCGGTATCTGAACCGGGAGGAGGATCTGGGCGAAGATGGCCTCAGGCAGGCAAAAATGTCTTACAAACCGGTATTTTTAATTGAAAAAGGGGTTGTAAGAGAGAAAGGTCTATTGTAAGATAGGAATATTCTTAGATTGCAAAAGAGGAGTCAGATTATGAAAGCATGGGAAGCAAATGTCCGCAAAGTCGTTCCCTATACACCGGGCGAACAGCCGAACCGGCCGGGCATGATCAAACTGAATACCAATGAAAACCCGTATCCGCCCGCGCCGGGCGTGCTGAAGGCCCTGGAGGAGCTGGATACCGGCCGCCTGCGGCTCTATCCGGATCCGGCAGTGTCCGAACTGGTGAATGCGCTGGCAGAATATTATCATAAGGATCCGTCCTGCATCTTCGTTGGCGTAGGTTCCGACGATGTGATTGCCATGGCGTTCCAGACATTTTTCAATTCGGAAAAGCCGATTCTGTTCCCGGACATCAGCTATTCCTTCTACAGCGTCTGGGCGGATCTCTTCGGAATCAAGTATGAGCGCCCCGCTCTGGATGCAGATTTCCGGATTGTGAAGGCGGATTATTTTAAGGAAAACGGCGGCATTATTTTTCCGAACCCCAATGCGCCCACCGGTATCTATATGGAACTTGACCAGGTGGAGGAAATTATTTCTAGGAACCCGGACAGCATCGTGATTGTGGACGAGGCTTATGTGGATTTCGCCGGTCCTTCCGCCATGGAGCTGGTAGACAAGTATGATAACCTGCTGGTGGTACAGACCTTTTCCAAGTCCCGTTCCCTGGCCGGTATGCGGATTGGCTTCGCTGTGGGACAGCCCAAGCTTATCAAATACCTGAACGATGTAAAATATTCCTTTAATTCCTACACAATGAATCTGCCGAGCATCAGGCTTGGCGCGGCTGCCGTGAAGGATGAGGCTTATTTTAGAGAAACTGTGGGCAAAATTGTGGCGACAAGAGAACGCGTGAAGAAGGAGCTTACGGATCTTGGCTTTACCTTCCCGGACTCTCAGTCTAACTTTATTTTTGCCACACATAAGAGCTGGCCTGCAAAGGAGCTCTTTGAGGAACTAAAGAAAGAAGACATCTATGTGCGTTATTTCGCGTCCCCGCGAATCGACAATTATCTGCGGATCACCGTAGGCACAGATGAAGAAATGGATGCATTGCTTGCATTCCTGCGAAAGAAAGGAAATTAATTTATTATGACAGAAACACTGGTACAATGGTTTGTGCAGAATCTGGGCGGATCTGCGGCGAAAGAGCTGATTATTTTTATCATTTCCATGATTCCGATCCTGGAGCTCCGCGGCGGCCTTCTGGCAGCCGGACCGGCATTTTTAAATGTGCCCATGTGGCGCGCGATTCCCATCTGCATCATCGGCAATCTGATTCCGGTGCCGTTTATTCTGCTTTTTATTACGAAGATTTTTACCTGGCTGAAGGGCACGAAGCATCTGAAGCCCTTTGTGGAAAAGATGGAAAACCGGGCCATGAACAAGAAGGAGCAGATCGAAAGATATGAGTTCTGGGGACTTTTATTATTTGTAGGCATCCCACTTCCGGGTACCGGCGCATGGACTGGCTCCCTGATTGCGGCCCTGCTCGGCATCAAGTTTAAGAAGGCGTTCCCGGCGGTTACGCTCGGCATTCTGCTGGCGTCCTTCATTATGACGGTGTTGTCCTATACCGTTATCGGCGGTATCTTTGCTTAACAATTGTGGTGTGATTGCTTTTGACGAGGTGATTTGAAAATGCTGCATTTAGAGAAGAAACTGTTTTTTATCTATAATCCCCATGCAGGAAAAGAAAATATCAGAGGAAAGCTGTACGGTATCATTCAGGCCATGTCCGACGCCGGTTACGCGATTACCATTTACCCGACCCGCGCGCCTCAGGACGCTATAGAGCAGGTTCGGGATTTGCCGGACGATTACGATCTGGTGGTCTGCAGCGGCGGCGACGGTACTCTGGACGAGGTCATGACCGGTATGATGCAGAGAAAGCATAAGATCCCGGTGGGCTATATTCCGGCGGGTTCCTGCAATGATTTCGCCAGATCCTTACAGATTCCCAATAATATGGATCAGGCGGCAGAAATCGCCGTGCGGGGTGTCAATTATTCCATCGATGTGGGTTCCTTAAATGACCGCAATTTCATCTATGTGGCGGCCTTTGGCATCTTCACGGATGTGTCTTACACGACGAAGCAGGAAATGAAGAATGTGCTGGGCCATATGGCTTACGTGCTGGAGGGCATGAAACAGCTCATGAATGTGAAGTCCTACAAGCTGAAGGTTACCAGCGAAGAGGCCACCTTTGAAGGGGATTTCCTCTTTGGGATGATTACCAATTCCAAGTCGGTGGGTGGCTTTAAGAGTATCATCGGAAAAAACGTGATTTTCGATGACGGTGTCTTTGAGATGACCTTTATTATGCGGCCAAAGAATCCCATGGAGCTGCAGGAGATTCTGGCAGCGCTGCTGATCGAACAGATTGATACCAAGTATATGTATTCTTTCCGGAGCTCCCGGGTGGTGATTGAATCCGAGGAGTCGGTGCCCTGGACGCTGGATGGTGAGTTCGGCGGCGAGCACACGCATGTGGAGATTACGAACAACCAGAGAGCGGTGGAGATCCGCATGCCAGAGGAAGTACGTGACGCGCTGGTGGTGGAAGAGGAAGAAGGATATTAGAATTTAAATAGTGAACTGCAAGAATAGCCTGGGTCCCCCTTGGGAACAACGCGGATTTTGCTACTCCTCGCAGGCGGCTTATACGCATCTGACCGACAAACTCGGGCCTAAAGGCCCTCAGACAGTGCCTCCTTCAGATGCTGCCAGCCTGCTCGTCCCTACGCAAAATTCGCTAACGTTTCCAAGGGGGGATCCAGGCTATTCTTGGCAGAGATATACGTTGTGGATTGGTAAAAGGATGATGGTGATTCGTAAATAGGGCGGTATGCAGGTATAGGGATTTACTTCATATAGTGATAAACGGATAGTAGAAGAAATAATAAAAAACAGGGGCATTTTATATCGACAGCAGAAAAAAATCGTGTTAAAGTACTAGGTAAAGAAATTTTTTGTGAAATACGGTAACTGACAACAAAGAGAATACGGGGAGAGGATTATGGAAGGGAAGACGAATATTTCCGAGATTTTCGGCGAAAATGTGTTTAATGATACGGTGATGCAGGAACGGCTGCCGAAAAAGATTTATAAGGAGCTGAAGCAGACTATCCGGGAGGGTAAGGAGCTTGACCTGGCGGTGGCTGATGTGGTGGCCCATGAGATGAAGGAATGGGCGCTGGAGCAGGGCGCAACCCATTATTCCCATTGGTTCCAGCCTCTGACCGGTGCGACGGCGGAGAAGCATGACGCGTTTTTGTCCGCGCCCAAGGCGGATGGGAAGGTACTGATGGAGTTCTCCGGTAAAGAATTGGTAAAGGGTGAGCCGGACGCGTCTTCTTTCCCGTCCGGAGGCCTGCGCGCCACTTTTGAGGCGAGAGGTTATACGGCCTGGGACTGCACTTCTCCGGCTTTTGTGAAGAAGGATGAGGACGGTTCCCGGGCAATTCTGTATATTCCGACGGCGTTCTGCTCTTATAAGGGTGAGGCTCTCGATCAGAAGACGCCGCTGCTTCGTTCCATGGAGGCCATTAATAAGCAGTCTTTACGCCTGCTCAGACTATTTGGCAATACGACTTCCAACCGTGTGACACCGTCTGTGGGTGTGGAGCAGGAGTATTTCCTGGTGGATCGGGAGAAGTATCTGAAGCGAAAGGATCTGATTTTTACCGGTCGGACTCTGTTTGGCGCCATGCCGCCGAAAGGACAGGAGCTGGATGATCATTATTTCGGTGTTATCCGCGAGCGGATTGCGGATTTCATGGAGGATGTAAATAAGGAGCTGTGGAAGCTGGGCGTGTCTGCCAAGACCCAGCACAATGAGGTGGCTCCGGGTCAGCATGAGCTGGCTCCTATTTATGCGGAGTGTAATGTGGCCGTGGATCACAATCAGCTGATTATGGAGACGTTGAAGAAGGTGGCTTATCTTCATGGCCTGCAGTGTCTGCTTCATGAGAAGCCTTTTGCCGGGGTCAATGGTTCCGGTAAGCACAATAACTGGTCTCTGACTACCGATGACGGCATCAATCTTCTGGATCCGGGTAAAACGCCCCATGAGAATATCCAGTTTCTGCTGGTGCTGACCTGTATCCTGAAGGCCGTGGATGAGCATGCGGCCCTGCTTCGGGAGTCTGCTTCCGATGTGGGAAATGATCACCGTCTGGGCGCCAACGAGGCTCCGCCTGCGATTATCTCTGTTTATCTGGGCGACCAGCTGGAGGATGTGTTGTCTCAGCTTATCAGTACGGGTGAGGCGACCCACAGCATCAAGGGCGGCCATCTGCACACTGGTGTGCGGACCCTGCCGGATTTCGCCAAGGACGCCACCGACCGGAACCGTACTTCACCTTTCGCGTTTACCGGTAATAAATTTGAGTTCCGTATGGTCGGCTCCCGTGATTCCGTGGCAGAGCCCAATGTGGTGCTGAATACCATTGCCGCAGAGGCATTTTCCGATGCCTGCGACGTGCTGGAGAAGGCGGACGACTTCGATATGGCCGTTCATGACCTGATCAAGCAGTACGCTTCTGAGCATCAGCGCATCGTATTCAATGGAAATGGTTATTCCGATGAGTGGGTAGAGGAGGCAGAGCGCAGAGGCCTGCCGAATATCAAGACCATGGTAGACTCCATTCCGGTGCTGTGTGAGGAGAAAACCGTACAGCTCTTTGAGAAGTTTGGCGTTTTCACCCGTGCCGAACTGGAATCCCGTGCGGAGATACAGTATGAGGCCTATTCCAAGGCAATTAACATTGAGGCGCGTTCCATGATTGATATTGCCAGCAAGCACATCATCCCGTCTGTGCTGCAGTATACCACCGCATTGGCAACCTCTATCAATCAGATTCGTTCTGCCTGCGCCGAGGCCAACATCAGTGTGCAGATCGAGCTTCTGAAGGATTGCTCGTCCCTGCTGGCTGCTACAAAGGCTGCGCTGAAAGCCCTGACCGAAGTAACCGAGAAGGCAGCAGCCACGACAGAAGGACGGGAGAGAGCTGTCTATATTCTGGAAAATGTAGTTCCCGCCATGGCAGCACTCCGCCAGCCTGTAGACAAGCTGGAGATGCTGGTAGCCAAGGATATGTGGCCGATGCCGTCTTATGGGGATCTGCTGTTTGAGGTATAGGTTTATGCAATTTTACAGAAAATAATAAAATAAATTGAAAAAAACCTGTAACATTGCAAAAAAATGAAAGTTTTATGATTTTACACTTGATTTTTGAAAAAAAGCGGTGTAAGGTATTAGCATATTTGAAAGCGATGTGAACGAGGGCGTTCCGGTTATAGCCGGAGCGCCCTTTTTTGATCGGATTCTATTACAAGCAGAAAGGTGGAGTCTATTATGAGTGAATTTACGAATGTAGCTGAAATCTTTGGTTCCAACGTATTCAACGACGCGGTGATGCAGGAGCGTCTGCCGAAGAAGGTGTACAAGGAGCTGAAAAAGACCATCGAGGAGGGCAAGGAGCTTGACCTGGCCACAGCCGACGTCATTGCCCATGAGATGAAGGAATGGGCCATCGAGAAGGGCGCTACCCATTACACCCACTGGTTCCAGCCGCTGACCGGCGTGACCGCTGAGAAGCATGATTCCTTTATCAGCGCTCCGGATAAGAACGGCAAGGTGCTGATGAGTTTTTCCGGCAAAGAGCTGATCAAGGGCGAGCCGGACGCGTCTTCCTTCCCGTCAGGCGGACTTCGCGCAACCTTCGAGGCGAGAGGCTATACTGCATGGGACTGCACCTCTCCCGCATTTGTAAGACAGGATGCAGCAGGCGCAACCCTTTGTATTCCGACCGCGTTCTGTTCCTATACAGGCGAAGCGCTTGACCAGAAGACGCCGCTCTTACGTTCCATGGAAGCCATCAATACAGAAGCGCTGAGACTGCTGCGTCTCTTCGGAAATACCACATCCAGGAGAGTGACCCCGTCCGTAGGACCGGAGCAGGAGTACTTCCTGGTAGACAAGGCAAAATATCTGCAGAGAAAAGACCTGATTTACACCGGTCGTACCCTGTTCGGAGCCATGCCTCCCAAGGGACAGGAGCTGGATGACCATTACTTCGGAAACATCCGTCAGCGTATCGCAGCCTTCATGAAGGAGGTCAACGAGGAGCTGTGGAAGCTGGGTGTCACAGCCAAGACCCAGCACAATGAGGTAGCTCCGGCGCAGCATGAGCTGGCACCGATTTACGCCGAGTGCAATGTGGCCGTAGACCACAACCAGATCGTTATGAAGACCCTGAAGATGGTAGCCTGCCGTCACGGACTGCAGTGCCTGCTTCATGAGAAGCCCTTTGCAGGCGTCAATGGTTCCGGTAAGCACAACAACTGGTCCATCACCACAGACGACGGCATCAATCTGCTGGATCCGGGCACCACACCTCATGAGAATATTCAGTTTCTGCTGGTACTGGCCTGCATCCTGAAAGCCGTAGATACACACGCAGATCTGCTCCGTGAGTCCGCAGCGGACGTCGGAAACGACCACCGTCTGGGCGCAAACGAGGCGCCGCCCGCTATCATTTCCGTATTCTTGGGCGAGCAGCTGGAGGATGTGGTAGAGCAGCTTATCAGCACCGGCGAGGCGACACACAGCCTGAAGGGCGGAAAGCTGGAGACCGGCGTGAAGACCCTGCCGGATCTGACCAAGGATGCTACCGACCGTAACCGTACTTCACCCTTTGCCTTCACCGGCAACAAGTTTGAGTTCCGTATGGTAGGCTCCAAGGATTCCATCGCGGCTCCGAACATCGTACTGAACACCATCGTGGCAGAGGCGTTTGCAGAGGCCTGCGACGTGCTGGAGAAGGCAGACGACTTTGAGATGGCTGTACACGACCTGATTAAGAAGCATCTGACTGAGCATCAGAGAATCATTTTCAATGGAAACGGTTACTCTGACGCCTGGGTAGAGGAGGCAGAGCGCCGCGGACTTCCGAACATCAAGTCCATGGTAGACGCGATCCCGGCCCTGACCACCGACAAGGCCATCGGTCTGTTCGAGAAGTTCCACGTATTCACCAAGGCTGAGCTGGAATCCCGTGCGGAAATCCAGTACGAGACCTACGCAAAGGCCATTAACATCGAGGCCAAGGCCATGATCGATATCGCAAGCAAGCAGATTATTCCGGCAGTCATCAAGTACACCAAGTCCCTGGCAGACACTGTGAACTCCGTAACTGCAGCAGGCGCGGAGGCAAGCGTACAGAGCGAGCTTCTGGCTGAGACCAGCGGACTGCTTTCTGATACCAAGGTAGCCCTGCAGAAGCTGATTGACCTTGACAAGAAGTCCGAGGAGGTTCCGGAGGGAACCGAACTGGCACACTATTTCCACGAGGAAATCGTACCGGCTATGGCCGAGCTCCGCGCCCCGGTTGACGTCCTGGAGATGATCGTCGACAAAGAGATGTGGCCGATGCCGTCCTATGGCGATCTGATGTTTGAGGTATAAGTAGTACATAATATACATAATATAGGAAAGAAAGGGAGCTTCGCCGTCAGGCGAGGCTCCTTTTTCGGGCTGTTTCGCACATTTCCCTTGCGTCCGTGTACGCCCTTTGCTATACTTAAAAATAGCGCACAGACGCGAATTGTATAAAGAAAGAGGTGGGAAAATGGTAGAATTAGATCAGTTTAAATACACACTGAACGGCTATCAGGGACCATTAGTAGAATTGAGGGATTCACTTTGACCTGGCTAACAAGGCAAAGCGAATCGAGGAATTAGAGAGAGAGATGGAGGCTCCCGGCTACTGGGATGACCCGGAGAAGTCCCAGGAAGGCATGAAGGAGCTGAAAAACTTAAAGGACGAGGCAGAGGATTATCACGCCCTGGAGCAGCAGTACGAGGACATTGAGACACTGATTGAGATGGGAAATGAGGAAAATGACCCGGATCTGGTGCCGGAGGTCCAGGCGGAGCTGGAGGCCTTTGCAGCCAAGCTGGATTCCATGACCATCAAGACCCTGCTGTCCGGAGAATATGACCGAAACAACGCAATTCTGAAGCTGAACGCAGGCGCGGGCGGCACCGAGAGCTGCGACTGGGCGGGCATGCTGTACCGCATGTATACACGCTGGGCGGAGCGCCACGGCTTCACAGTGGAAGTGTTGGACTATCTGGACGGAGACGAGGCCGGTATCAAGTCTGTGACCTTTCAGGTCAACGGTGAGAATGCTTACGGTTATCTGAAGTCCGAGAAGGGCGTCCACCGTCTGGTACGTATCTCCCCGTTCAATGCACAGGGTAAGCGTCAGACATCCTTCGTATCCCTGGACGTCATGCCGGATATCGAGGGTGATATCAATGTGGAAATTCGTGACGAGGATCTGCGTATCGATACGTATCGTTCCAGCGGCGCGGGCGGCCAGCATATCAATAAGACATCATCGGCCATCCGTATCACCCATCTGCCTACAGGTATCGTGGTACAGTGCCAGAATGAGCGTTCCCAGTTCCAGAATAAGGACAAGGCCATGCAGATGCTGAAGGCCAAGCTGTATCTCCTGGAGCAGCAGAAGAATCAGGAAATGCTGTCCGGTATCCGCGGCGAGGTTAAGGACATCGGCTGGGGCAACCAGATTCGATCCTATGTAATGCAGCCCTATACGCTGGTGAAGGATCACCGCACCGGTCAGGAAATCAGCAATGTGAACGCGGTCATGGACGGCAATATTGATCCGTTTATCAATGCGTATCTGAAATGGATTACGGTGAAACCGGAAGAAGAATAGAATATGCGCATTTTCAGATGTAGGAAATTCGTAAGAATTTTCTACATCCTTTTACTTGCAATCTTAGCTGTAGTGTGATACGATTCTAACAGTTTAATCCACGACAGACACACAAGTGTTTCTGGACAACGAACATGGAGGGAAAAGATGTCAGAAAAAAGCAAGTATTTTGTAGTCACACAGAAGGCAGTCCCCGAGGTACTTCTGAAGGTGGTAGAGGCCAAGCGTCTTCTGGACTCTTCCAAGGTCATTACCGTGCAGGAGGCCACAGACCGGGTGGGTATCAGCCGGAGCTCCTTCTATAAATATAAGGATGATATTTTTCCCTTCCATGACAATTCCAAGGGAAAAAGCATCACCTTTGTATTGCAGATGGACGACGAGCCGGGACTGTTGTCCCTGGTACTGAAGACCATCGCGGATTATAAGGGCAATGTCCTGACGATCCATCAGACCATTCCGATCAACGGCGTGGCTTCCCTGACCCTGACGGTGGATATTCTGCCGACCACGGGGGATGTATCGTCCATGATCGATCAGATAGAGAGCCAGCCCGGCATCCATTATCTGAAGATCTTAGCAAGTGAATAGAGGTTCACAAATAAGATTAACAAAAGGAGCAAAAGACAAATGATTCAGATAGCAGTTATGGGCTACGGCACCGTAGGTTCAGGCGTGGTAGAGGTCCTGAGCACCAATCAGGCATCCATTGATAAGCGAGTAGGCGAAGAGGTTCGCGTCAAATATGTACTGGATCTGCGTGATTTCCCGGGCGACCCGGTAGAATCCGTTCTGGTTCACGATTTCGAGACCATTGTAAATGATCCCGAAGTAAAAGTAGTGGTCGAGGTTATGGGAGGCGTGGAGCCTGCGTATACCTTTACCAAGCGGTGTCTGCTGGCTGGAAAAAGCGTATGCACATCCAACAAGGCCCTGGTGGCAGCCCACGGTGCGGAGCTTCTTCAGATTGCGAAAGACAAGAACCTGAACTATCTCTTCGAGGCCAGCGTAGGCGGCGGCATTCCGATTATCCGTCCTCTTCAGACCTGCCTGACCGCAGATGAGATCGTGGAAATCAGCGGTATCCTGAACGGAACCACCAACTATATCCTGACCAATATGACCTACGGCGGAGCAAGCTTTGATGACGCGCTGAAGGACGCCCAGGACAAGGGCTATGCGGAGCGCAATCCGGAAGCGGATGTGGAAGGCCACGACGCCTGCCGGAAAATTGCGATCCTGACTTCTCTGGTAAGTGGTCAGAGAGTGGATTTCGAAGATATCTATACCGAGGGCATCACGAAGGTAACCGCTGAGGATATCAAGTATGCCGATAAGCTTGGACGCGTGATCAAGCTTCTGGCCATGAGCAAGAAAGAAGCAGACGGCAAATATTATGCTATGGTAGCGCCGTTCCTCATCGACGCAGCCAACCCGCTTTACAGTGTAAACGGCGTGTTCAATGCTATTTTCGTAGAGGGCAATATGCTGGGCGATTCCATGTTCTATGGAAGCGGAGCAGGCAAGCTCCCCACCGCCAGCGCTGTGGCAGCCGATGTGGTAGACGCATGCAAGAACCTGAACGAGAATCTGGGCTTTTACTGGAGCGATGAGAAGCTGGTTCTGGGCGACACCAGAGACGACAAGAGACGCTTCCTGGTTCGCGTGAAGGGCGACGCCCAGGCGGACAAAGCGGCTATGGAAGCCCTGTTTGGACCGGTTGAGGTTGTAGACGCAGACCTGGCAGGTGAGTTCGGTTTTGTGACGGTCAGCTTAAGTGAAGCAGAGTACGCGGAGCGCGCCGCGAAGAGCGACAAAATTCTGAACCGCATCCGCGTGGAGGGATAGAAGGCCATGAAGTATGTGATTGTACTTGGCGACGGTATGGCTGACGAGCCCATTGAGGCTCTGGGAGACAGGACGCCGCTGGAATACGCCGAGACGCCGACCATGGATGTATTGGCGAAGAAGTCCGAGATTGGACTGGCACACACCATTCCGGAAGGTATGAAGCCGGGCAGCGATACGGCGAACCTGTCGGTACTGGGATATGACCCAAAGAAATATTATACCGGACGTTCCCCGCTGGAGGCTTTGAGCATCGGCGTGGATATGAAGCCTGACGATATCGCCCTTCGGACCAACCTGATTACCGTATCCGACGGTGACGAGCCTTATGAAGAAAAAACGATTATCGACCACAGCTCCAGCGAAATCAGCACCGAGGACGCGGCGATTTTACTGGACGCAGTCCGCAAAGAGCTGGAAAATGACAGGTATCATTTTTATGTGGGAACCAGCTACCGCCATCTGCTCATCTGGGATAAGGGAAGCGTGGTAGAGCTGACACCGCCCCACGACGTGCTGGGACGGAAGGTGGGCGATTACTTGCCGTCTGATCCGGTTCTCCGGGAAATGCAGAAGAAGAGCTATGAGATTCTCTCCAGGCATCCGCTAAATGTCAAGCGTAAGGAGCAGGGCCTGAACCCGGCCAACTCCTGCTGGTTCTGGGGCGCGGGTACCAGACCGGCCTTAAGTTCCTTTGAGGAGAAAAATCACAAAACAGGCGCCATGATTTCCGCGGTTGATCTCTTAAAGGGCATTGCGGTGGGAGCAGGCATGAAGAATATTGAGGTAGAGGGGGCCAACGGTCAGCTTCACACCAACTATGAGGGCAAGGCTCAGGCAGCCGCGGACGCGCTCTTAAAGGATGGCTATGATTTTGTCTATGTCCATGTGGAGGCTCCCGATGAAATGGGCCACCAGGGCAGTGTAGAGAGGAAGGTTCAGGCTATCGAATATCTGGATCAGCGTCTGATTGCCCGCTTAAAAGAGGATCTGGACGCCTCCGGCGAGGATTATAGGATGATGATTCTGCCGGATCACCCGACCCCGATCTGCGTGCGGACCCACACCAGCGATCCGATTCCCTATCTGCTTTATGACAGCAGAAAGGCCTTCGAGGACGGCGCGGGCGTCTACAATGAGAAGGCGGCAAAGGCGGGCGGCATCGAAGTGATGCATGGCTACGAGCTGATCGACAAACTGTTTGAGGAGAAAAAGTAATGCTGATAGTGAAAAAATTTGGCGGAACCTCTGTAGGGGATAAGGACCGCATCATGAATGTGGCAAGAAGATGCGCAGAGGATTTCAAAAAGGGCAACGACATTGTGCTCGTCCTTTCCGCAATGGGTAAGACTACGGACGAGTTGATTGCCAAGGCAAAGGAGATTAATCCGGATCCGCCCAAGCGCGAGCTGGATATGCTCTTGACCACAGGTGAGCAGGTTTCTGTAGCGATGATGGCGCTGGCTTTCGATACCATGGATATTCCGGCGGTATCTCTGAATGCGTTCCAGGTCCGGATGCACACCACCCGGGTACATGGCAATGCGCGTCTGAAACGCATTGATACAGACCGCATCATGCACGAGCTGGAGCATCGCCGTATCGTCATCGTGACCGGCTTCCAGGGCGTGAATAAATACGACAACTACACCACACTGGGCCGCGGCGGTTCCGATACCACAGCTGTAGCGCTGGCAGCCGCCCTGCACGCGGACGCCTGTGAGATCTACACGGACGTGGATGGTGTATACACAGCCGACCCGCGTATCGTACCGAAGGCGCGGAAGCTTGAGGAGATTACTTATGATGAAATGCTGGATCTGGCGACGCTTGGCGCAGGTGTTTTGCACAACCGTTCCGTGGAGATGGCGAAGAAATACGGCGTACAGCTTGTGGTACGCTCCAGCTTAAATGATCATGAAGGAACCATTGTGAAGGAGGAAACGAGCGTGGAAAGAATGTTAATCAGCGGCGTGGCGCTGGACAAAAATACAGCCAGAATTTCAGTTATCGGTCTGAAGGATGAGCCGGGTATGGCCTTCCGACTCTTCAATATGCTGGCAAAAGAGGGTATCAACGTAGACGTAATCCTGCAGTCTATCGGACGTGAGAACAGCAAGGATATCTCCTTCACGATATCCCGTGACGAGGCGGATGAGGCAGTGAAGATCATTGAGGCCAATAAGGCCCGCATTGGCTGCACCGGCATTTCCTGCAATAAGGAAGTGGTCAAAGTCTCCATCGTAGGCGCAGGCATGATGTCCAACCCGGGCGTGGCTGCGAAGATGTTCGAGGCGCTGTTCAACGAGAATATCAATATCAATATGATTTCCACATCCGAGATTCGGATCACGGTGCTGATCAACGAGAAGGATGCGGAGAGAGCAGTGAATGCGGTACATGACGCATTCGGTCTGGAAGAGTAATAAAGATAGAATCCTGCGGAGCAGGATTCTTCGCCTGCGGCGGGTCGCTTTAGCGACATAATACCGCTCCGCCGCAGTGCGATCCTGCCCGGAGGGCTTTTCTCATAAAAATTCTAACAGAATTTTTGTGAGAAAATGCTTGCCAAACGGGCCAAAGTGTGGTAGCATATCTAATGTTCAGGACATTTCTGTTCTGCCACACGATGGCCCCCAGGGGCAACGTAAGAAACGAGATGCGGCTCCTTGGTCAAGCGGTTAAGACATCGCCCTTTCACGGCGGTAACACGGGTTCGATTCCCGTAGGAGTCATTTACGGACCCATAGCTCAGTTGGTTAGAGCAACCGGCTCATAACCGGTCGGTCCTGGGTTCGAGTCACCGTGGGTCCACTTAAAAAACTATACATGACAATTTCATATGGCCCGATGGCTCAGTTGGTTAG
>QWCN01006315.1_pt1 | contig 24127 bp, 19 predicted proteins | sample 1972711 | NCBI WGS metagenome assembly QWCN01 (sample SAMN09866707, study PRJNA288562) | Human gut metagenome isolate term1_stool, whole genome shotgun sequencing... | isolation source: gut | host: Homo sapiens | place: USA: California
AAAGCCCATCTTGTCGGCAAGCTCTTCAATGGTGTCCGCCTTCATGATCAGGCCCTCACCCTCGTACTGCTCCAGCTGAGCTTCCATCATGCCGGGGATGTAACGGGTCAGTGCAGAGCAACCGATGGTGTGGAAGCGATCTACGTCGCTGCGGAAGTTTGCGTCGTGGATCATGGCATAAACGTGCCCCGGCTGCTGGAAAGAAGCATGGGAGGCATTGTCGTATTCCTGACTTTCGTTCATAAAACGCTCGCCATGGCGGTTGACCTTCAGGAAGGGCTGGCTGCCGGGGTTGTACTGACCCACAGTGCCGGGGAAGGCCTTGCCGCCAAAGGCAGAGCCGTTGTCCGCATAACCGGCATCCACACCGGGTGCCACCAGACCGCGGTCGAACAGCACGGGAGCAGGCTCTGCATCCAGATGTGCACCTGCCCAGATAGCGGCGCGGATACCATAGCCCTTGTCAGCAGGGGTATAGGAGCAGGCGGTGGTCACGCTGGTGCCCAGCGGGTCCAGCTGCTCCATCATGTAGGGATTGCCTGCATAGCCGCCACAGGCCAGCAGTACGCCCTTGGCTGCGTTGATGCGGATGAAGTGGTCGTCGGCAGTGCTCTGGGCGATAACGCCGGTGATGCGGCCGTCGGCATCCTTTTCCAGCTTGGCAAGGCCGGTGTTAAAGTCGATGCTGTAGCCCTTGCTCTCGATATACTCCTGAAATACCACGTTGCGGGGCTTTTCGGCGCTGCTGTAGTCGACTTGCTGCACAGGGAACATCAGCTTGCTCTGGCTCACCTGCGTATCATCCGGCCATTTGGCTTCATCGCCGGAGGTCAGGTTACATACATAGTTGTAGGGCTCGCTTTCCAGAATGCCGGAAACAAAATCGTGCATGGCGGCAGACTCATTGATCCAAGTCTTAACTACGCGCTGGTCGCAGCGACCGCCCATGGAGCGGGAGATCTCGCTCAGCAGCTCGGCGCGGTCAACAGGAGCGATGCCCTTTTTCTTTGCTTCGCTGCTGTCGATGGTGCCGTACCAGTGGCGGGTATCCATAACGGCAGAATTCTGCTCGATGATGCGGAAGTCCAGTCCGTTCTGTGCAGCATAAGCGGCTGCGCACATACCACCGTTGCCAGCGCCCACAATGACGATATCGGTATCCCATGTCTCGGTGATGGAAGCCTCGTCGATGTCAGGCTCTTTGCCCAGCCAGTCGTTCTCATCGCCGGTGGGCAGCTGCACGCTGGAGACCACGGCCTCGCCCTTTGCCTGTGCGTAGCAGCTCTTGGCGGCCTTCATCACGGCGTTAGAGGTGACGGTGGAGCCGGAAACACCGTCGATCTCGGCAGAACCGGCAGCCATCAGCTGCTCGCGCAGCTCATCGGCAGCGGCAGCGCCGTAGGAAGCGGTCTCGCCGGAGGTGTCCACCACCACGTCGGTGACAGCGCTGTCAGAGAAGGTCATGGTGACCTTGACGGTGGAGGAGATGCCCTCGGCAGTGCCCTCGTAGGTGCCGGGGGTGTACTGGCCGGCAGCACCGGAAGTGGAAGCGGAAGCAGAGCCGGAGGCGGCATTGCAGGCAGCCAAAGCACCGGCGGTCACACCGCTCATGGCGGCAGCAGCGGCGATCTTGATAAAGCCCTTACGGGAGATCTTGTTCATAGGTACGCTCTCTTTCTTTTTTCTCTTCTTGTTTTCCTTCTTGTTGTGCAGCAAGGTGAAGGCCACTTTGCTGAATCCTTAACAATTGTAGCGTAGAAAAATGCTGTTTACAATTCAAGTTTATCATATTATAATTAAGGAAAACCTAATGTATTTGGGAGGAAGGAAAGAATGAACCAGAGCGCGATGGCGGGCTTTGTAAAGATCGTGGAGATGAACAGCTTTTCTGCGGCGGCAGAGGCGCTGTATCTTTCACAGTCGGCACTTTCGCAGCAGATCCGCACGCTGGAAGGGCAATTGCAGTTTGAACTGTTCCAGCATGTGCCGCGCCGTGTGGTGCTGACCCCGGCGGGATGGGATTTTTACCCCAAGGCAAAGCAGCTGCTGGAATTGTACGATGAGGCGGTGCATCATGCGCAGGCAGTAAAGCTGAATGCAAATCCACCCAAACGGCATCTACTGATCGGACATCAGAATATGCCGCTGCAAATGCTAGGCTTTGACCTGTTTGCCGCTACAGGGGAGTTGAGCAACCGCTTTTCTCCTATAATGCACCGCTGTGCCAGCATAAAGGATGTCTGGAGGGCGTTGCTGAATGATGAGATCGATCTTTCATTACAGATCGAGTGTGCAGAGATCGCGGCGCGAGGCTTGCACTTTTATCCGGTAGTGTATATGCCAGAGATCGGCGTCCCATTTCATACGCCGCCGGAGGTGCCCCGTGGATATATTACGCTGGAACAGGCGGTGCAGTATCGGTGGATGTTTGCAGAAACACCAGAGCAGTCACTGTATGAGACCGCATTGCTGCACGAGGCTGCGAGACGACAGGCAGAAATCATTCGCAGCGTAAAAAGTGTACAGTATGAACTGCCCAGCCTGATGCTGACCCCGGCAGTGTACTACCGCAGACCGGATCCTTCACAGGTGTTTATTCTGGATTGGAACAAGGGAATGCGGTTTGGTATTGTTACGAAAGCGGAGCCGGACTCGGTGGTGATGGCCTATGTCCGCGCCTTGCAGCAACAGCTGCCGTCCCTCTCGGAAAAGCTGTTCGGCCTGAAGCTGGAACCGGTGGAGGAATCATAAAGAAAAGACGAAAACCCTCTCAGGCACCGACAGATGTAGCTCCCCCCTCTCGGGGGGAGCTGGCATCGCGCAGCGATGACTGAGAGGGTAAAACAAAGAGCACCTATTGCCCTAAAAAGGCGACAGGTGCTCTTTTTGCAATTATATTGTGATGACAGGTGCTTTAATCCACCACATCCTCGAACTGGCTGTTGTACAGGTCGGCGTAGAAGCCGCCGGCCTCGATCAGCTGGTCGTGGGTGCCCTGCTCCACAATGTCGCCGTCCCGCATCACAAGGATGAGGTCGGCATCGCGGATGGTGGAAAGGCGGTGGGCGATGACAAAGCTGGTGCGCCCCTCCATCAGGCGGTCCATGGCGGTCTGGATGCGCTGCTCAGTGCGAGTATCCACGCTGCTGGTGGCCTCGTCCAAAATCAGGATGCGGTTGTCTGCCAGAATGGTGCGGGCGATGGTAAGCAGCTGCTTCTGTCCCTGACTGACGTTGGAGGCGTCCTCGTTCAGCTCCATCTGGTAGCCGCCGGGCAGGGTGCGGATAAAGTGGTCGGCGTTGGCAGCCTTTGCGGCAGCAATCACCTCTTCATCGGTGGCGTCCAGCCGGCCGTAACGGATGTTCTCCATAATGGTGCCCTTGAACAGCCATGTGTCCTGCAACACCATGCCAAAGCCCTCGCGCAGAGCGCTGCGGTCAAAGTCCCGCACATTGTGGCCGTTCAGGGTGATAGAACCGGCGTCCACATCGTAAAAGCGCATCAGCAGCTTGACCATGGTGGTCTTGCCCGCACCGGTGGGGCCTACGATGGCTACCTTCTGGCCGGGCTGCACCGTGCAGCTGAAGTCGTGGATGACGGTCTTGTCCGGGGTGTAGCCGAAACGCACATGGTCAAAGGTGACCTGTCCGTCAATGTCGGCGGGGTCGGCGCGGCGGGCGGGGTCGGCCAGCTGCTCCTCCTCCGGCTCGTTCAAAAACTCGAACACCCGCTCGGCGGCAGCGGCCATGCTTTGCAGCATATTGGACACCTGCGAAAGCTGCTGGATGGGCTGGGTAAAGTTTTTGACGTACTGGATAAAGGCCTGAATATCACCAATGGTGATGACCCCGTTTGCAGCAAAAATGCTGCCCACGATGGCCACCGCCACATAGCCCAGGTTGCCCACAAAGTTCATGATGGGCATCATCAGGCCGGAGAGGAACTGGCTTTTCCATGCGGATTCGTACAGCTTATCGTTGGCGGCGTTGAAGTCTGCCAGTACCACGGCCTCGCGGTTAAACGCCTTGACCACATTGTGGCCGGCGTAGATCTCCTCGACCTGACCGTTGACCACGCCCAGGGTGGCCTGCTGTGCCTTGAAGTACTTCTGGCTGAACTTGACCACCACCAGCACCAGCGCCAGCGATACCGGTAAGATCAGCAGGGCAATCAGGGTCATGCGGGGACTGATGGAGAGCATCATCACCAGCACACCGATCATGGTGGTCACGCTGGTGATCAGCTGGGTGATGCTCTGGTTCAGGCTCTGGCCCAGTGTGTCCACATCGTTGGTGATGCGGGAGAGCACCTCGCCCACGGTGCGCTTTTCAAAGTACGCCAGCGGCAGGCGGTTGATCTTTTCACTGATCTGGCGACGGAAGTCGTAGCAGACCTTCTGAGAAAGGCCGGTCATCAGCCAGCCCTGAATAAAGCTGAAAGCGCTGCTCAGCAGGTACATCCCCAGCAAAAACAGCAGGATGCGGCCGATATACACAAAATCAATGCTGCCGGTGCCGCGCAGCCGGGCGATCCAGCCGGTGGCAAGGGCGGTGGTGGCTTTTGCCAGCACCTTGGGGCCTGCAATGTTGAAGATGGTAGAAAGAATTGCAAACAACATGGCTGCCGCAAGGGGCAGCTTGTAGTGGCTCATGGTGCAGATGAGCTGCCGCAGCGTGCCTTTAAAGTCCTTGGCGCGCTCGGTGGTGGGACGTCCGGGTCTGGGCATATCACTCACCCTCCTTTTCTGTATTCAGGGTATCCAGCGCCAGCTCCTTCTGGCTCAGCTGGCTGCGGGCGATCTCCTGATATTCCGGGCAGCTGACCATCAGCTGGGCGTGGGTGCCCTGGCCCACCAGTCTGCCTTCGTCCAGTACAAGGATCTGGTTTGCGTGCAGCACGGTGGAAATGCGCTGTGCCACAATGATCACAGTGGCGTTGTCGGTCTGTGCCTTCAAAGCGCGGCGCAGCGTTACATCGGTCTTGTAGTCCAGCGCCGAGAAGCTGTCGTCAAACAGATAGACCTTGGGATTTTTGGCAATTGCCCGGGCAATGGAAAGCCGCTGCTTCTGGCCGCCCTTTCGGACTTTGCCTCGATAAAATCAGTGGCCTGTGCAATGGCGGCGGCTTTGTGCACCTGTGCGTCGGTGATATCCTCGCCGCCGAATTTCAGGTTGCTGTCAATGGTGCCGCTGAACAGCACACCCTTCTGGGGCACATAGCCCAGCAGGTCGTGCAGCTGTGCCTGTGGCATCTCGCGCACGTCAATGCCGTCCACGGTCACCTTGCCGCCGGTCACATCGTAAAAGCGGGGGATCAGGTTGAGCAGGGTGGACTTGCCGCAGCCGGTGGAGCCGATGATGGCGGTAGTCTCGCCGGGCTTTGCGGTAAAGCTGATGTGTTCCAGCGCATCGCTGTCTGCACCGGGGTAACGGAAGCTCACATCCTCGAACTGCACAACGCCCTGCCAGTCGGTGTGCGCCTGTGCGGCCTTTGCGGCGGCTTCGTCCGGGTCGTGGATGGTGGCTTTGGTGCGGATGACCTCGTCAATACGATCCGCAGCCACACCGGCGCGGGGCAGCATGACGGCCACCATGGCCAGCATCAGGAAGGACATGACGATCTGCATGGTGTAGGTGATAAAGGCAATCATTTCGCCCACCTGCATAGTGCCGGCGTCCATGGCCTTGCCGCCGAACCAGACGATGAGCAGGCTGGTGCCGTTCATGATCAGGGTCATAAAGGGCATCATAGCCACCATAGCGCGGTTGGTGAACAGCTGGGTGCCCATCAGCTCCCGGTTGGCCTTGTCAAAGCGCTGCTCCTCAAATTTTTCGCGGCTGAAGGCGCGCACCGGCATGATGCCGGTCAAGATCTCGCGGCTGACCAGATTCAGCCGGTCCACCAGCTGCTGCATCACCTTGAATTTTGGCATGGCAACGCTCATCAGGAAGATCAGCAGCAACAAAAGCAGAGCCACGTCCAGCACCACGATCCAGGAAAGGCCGCTGCTGCTGCCTACAACATGCAGCACGCCGCCAATGCCCAGAATGGGCGCGTAGGCCACCATGCGCAGCAGGATGACGCAGACGAACTGCACCTGCTGGATATCGTTGGTGGTGCGGGTGATGAGAGAGGCGGTGGAAAAATTCTCAATCTCCGCATTGGAAAAGCCGATAACGCTGGAGAAGGTCTCCCGGCGCAGGTCACGACCGATGGCAGCGGACACCCGGGAGGCAAGGAAGCCCACGGCCACAGCCACGACCACCATCAGCAGAGTAAGGGCAAGCATCTGGCCGCCCACCCGGAACAGGTAACCCATCTGCACATTCCGTGCAACGCCCTGTGCCTCGTATTCCAGCTGCACCAGCAGCAAAGACTGGCTTTTCAGGTTTTCCAGCAGGGTGCTGTCCAGCTGGCTCATGGCACTGTCCAGCTGCTTTTGCAGCATACTGCGGTCAAAACCGGGCATCTGGCTCATGGCGGCAAACTGGCTGCAAACGGTGTCCAGATCTGCTGCCGTGGGGGTGACGGTCTCGGTGTCGGTGTCCGCAGCGGCAGAGGGCATCTCGGCAAGGCCGGTCATGCCCATGCTGCTCTGCCCGGCGGGGGTGTTGGCGGCCTGTGCGGCAGCCATATACAGCACGATGTCCGGGGTGGTCACGGCATCTTCCAGTGCGGTGCGCTCGTCCTCGGTCAGGTCAGAGCGTAGCTGCAGCACGCCATCGTCCTGCAGGTAGTACTGGTAGGCGTTTTGCAGCTTTTGTGCATCCTCTTCGCTCATCAGCAGGCTCAGCGTGTCCAGCGTACTCTGGCGCACCGTCTGGGGCAGGGGACTTTCAATGCCGCCCTGCTGGATGCCGGTGTCCACGATCTTGCTGGTGTAGTCCGGCAGTGCAAGGTCGCAGTACGCCTGCACGAACAGCAGCGCGAACACCACAAGGCAGACCGCCCAGTGCCGGGCCAGCTGCTTAAAGATCTTTGTCATGGTTCGTTTCTCCCTTCGGGTCAATGTTGCGCGCGGCATTTTCCGCAAGAATGGCATCCATCAGCGCGCCGCGCAGCGCGTCCATCTGGGCTACCTGCTCCGGCTCTAACCGTGCCAGCACGCTGGCAAAGTAGTCGCGCAGAGCCTGCTCACACTGGTGGCACAGCTCGTACCCTTTGGGCGTGACGCGCACCAGCGTTTTGCGGCGGTCGGCGGGGTCCGGTTCCCGCACCACAGTGCCGTCCTGCTCCATCAGCCGCAGCCCGCGCGAGACCGCCGGCAGCGGCTGACGGATCTCTCGGGCAAGGTCAGAGACATAAATGGCACCGTCCTTTCCGTGGCAGTTGATGGAATGCAGCAGGCCTTCCAGCATATTAAAATGGCATTTGGGGCAATCAGCCAGCGCCGCCCGTATCCCGGCCTTGGATGCCTTGCTCAGCTGCCCGATATAGTGGCACATCCCCTGAAAGCTGGGGGTGCTTGGCTCGGACATAACAGTTCCTCCTCGTTTGCATTTCTTAATACTTAACAGCTGTTAAATATTAACGCTTGATAAGAATATTCCTTTTGCAGCCGGATTGCAAGAGAATGGGGAAATATTAAACAAAAATTCACAAAAAACTTGTAGGCTTTGTCAATGCGCAAACCGGCTCTCGCTGCATAGAAATAAAGGACAGGCAGAAACGGAGGGTGCGGATGGAGCAGGGATTCCAAGTGCTGTTACAGGTATTCGGCGGATTGGCGCTGTTTTTGTACGGGACGGACAGCCTGTGCCGGGCGGTGCAGCAGGGAGCGGGCAGGCGTCTGCGCGGCCTGCTGGCACGGTGCACCGCAAACCCGGTGGCGGGGCTGCTGACCGGGGCGGCGGTCACGGCGGTGCTGCAAAGCAGCTCGGCGGTCACGGTCATGGTCATTGCTTTTCTGGCAGCGGGGCTGCTGCAGCTGCGGCAGGCGGTGCCGGTGGTGTTCGGGGCGAATATCGGTACAACGGTCACAGCACAGCTGCTGGCGTTCCGGGTGGAAAGCTGGCGGTATCTGCTGCTGTTTTGCGGGGTGCTGCTCTGTCTGGCCTGCAAAAACTGGCGGGGCCGCTGCGTGGGCGAGGCGGTGTTCGGCTTTGGGCTGCTGTTCGAGGGCGTCACGGTGATGCGCAGCGCCATGGAGCCGCTGCTGCAAAGCCCGTTGCTCCGGTTGGAGCTTGCCCGGGTGCAGCAAAGCCCCTTGCATGGGCTTCTGGCGGGCGTCTGCATGACACTGACAGTGCAAAGCAGCTCTGCCACGGTGGCGCTGCTGCAAAGCATGGCGGCGCAGCCCGGGGCGGACGGCGTGCACAGCCTACTGGGGCTGACCGCTGCCATTCCCATTCTGCTGGGGGATAACATTGGCACCACCGTTACGGCGGTGCTTGCCGCCATCGGGCAGGGAAGAGACGCCAAGCGGGTGGCGGCAGCCCACGCCATCTTCAACCTGAGCGGCGCGGCGGTGTGCTGCGCACTGCTGCAGCCCTTTGCGGCGCTGGTGCGGCTGTGCTCGCCCACAGGGGCAGAGTGTGCCGTGATCGCCCGGCAGATCGCTAACGCCCACACCCTGTTCAACGGGCTGTGTGCGCTGGTCTGGCTGCCCCTGACCGGGCAGATGGTGCGGCTGGTCTGCGCGCTGCTGCCCGATAAAAATCGTCCGAAAGAACGGTTGTAAACCGGAGCGGGGAATGGTATACTGAAGCAGACGGATACTATTATATAAAGGGTGGAATGCAATGAAACGGAAAATCGGCAGGCTGTGCATGGTGCTGGGTGCGGTGCTGATCTTGAGCGCCGCTGGGCTGCTGGGTTACAACCGGTGGGATGCCGCCCGGGCAGAAAAGGCTTCGCAGGAAGTATTGGGCGAGCTGGAGCAGACCATGCAAAAGACCATTACGGAGCACCGGCAGGAAAACGAGACCGCAGCCCCGCAGCCGGTGCTGGACCCGGCGCAGGAGATGACCACCGTAGAGGTGGAGGGGCATGACTACATCGGGGTGCTTTCCATCCCGGCGGCAGGGCTGGAACTGCCGGTGATGGCGCAGTGGAGCTACGCCGGGCTGAAGGTCGCCCCCGGACGGTACAGCGGCACTACCTATGCCGATGATCTGGTGCTCTGCGGCCACAACTATGCAAAGCATTTCAGTCCCATCAAGTGGCTGGCGATCGGCAGCCCGGTCTACTTTACGGATGCGGATGGTCTGCGCTGGAGCTACGAGGTGGAGAGCGTGGAGACTTTGCACCCCACCCAGATCGAGGAGATGACCACCGCCACCGAGACAGACAGCTGGGATCTGACCCTGTTCACCTGCACCTCCGGCGGCAACGCCCGGTATGCGGTGCGCTGTGTGCGGACGGGCTACCCCGTCCGGGTGACGGATGCGGCAGAGTGATGCCATCTTTTGCGGGGCGGGACGATTTGGAATGCCCGCCGCGTGTGCTTTGGGCATGATCAGCGGAAAATATATTTTTATCGCAATTTTCAAAAATAGTGCCAATCAAAACGGCAGCTTTGCGATATGCAGTTTGCGGATGTTGCTTGTGCATTAAAAACGCAAACTGCTATAATTTCGGGATAGCGGAGCGTCTGCGGACGCTCCGCTATCCCATTTTCACGGGAGGGGGTCGTGACGGAAAACGGCAGCTCCGGCGCCTGTTTCCTGCGGAAATGCGGCGCTGCGGAGGGAAACTGCCAAAGCCCCGATTTCCGAGGGGGTGGCTGCGGACAGGGGGGAGCAGACCGTGGGGAATCATCCGATTTTTGCGCAAAAAGTCTGCAAAAACATTTGAAAGTCCTTTTTATAGTATCCTTATTGTGCGATACTGTGTTCACCGGGGAAGTCCCGGGAATAAAACAGACACACAGGAGGGAAACACCATGAAGGATTTTGAGTTGCGTTATGTGGGCAGTCATGTGGAGGTATACACCGGCAGTGGTGTGTTCCTGTTTTCGGCCGATACGGTGCGCGAGGCCATGGAAGAGCTGGCCGGGTAAGCGGAGGCATACCGCATCCGAGAGGGTATAATGTAAAATGTATGTAAAATAACGGAAAGCTTTTTGTTTGTCACCCGGAAATATGTTGCGGAATGTGTGAAAAAAGTAATTTTCGTGTAAAATAAACCTTGTTGAGACGCCCCCTTTGATGGTATAATAAAAATAAGCGGCTGCCGGAACAGGGCAAGTGCTGTGCACGTGCAAGGTTTCGGCAGCTGTGTGCTGTAAAGGATAAAAAGGGAAGTTTCATATTAGGAGTATCGTTATGGATATCACACACATTACCTCTCTGCTGGGCGGCGTTGCGCTGTTCTTGTACGGTATGTCCATCATGGGCGCCGGACTGGAAAAGCTGGCAGGCGGCAAGATGCAGGGCGTATTGCAAAAGCTTACCTCCTCTACCATCAAGGGCGTGATCTTCGGCACACTGATCACCGGCGTCATCCAGTCGTCGGCTGGTACGGTGGTTATTTGTGTTGGTCTGGTCAACTCCGGTATCATGACACTGACGCAGTCGGTAGGCGTGATCATGGGTGCAAATATTGGTACTACGGTAACAGGTCAGTTGATCCGCATGGCGGATATCTCAGGCGACAGCCTGTGGCTGACCTTGATCCAGCCCAAGACCTTTGCCCCCGTGGTGGCGTTTATTGGCTGCATTTTTTATGTGTTCCTCCGCAATGCCAAAAAGAAGAACATCGGCCAGATCATGCTGGGCTTCGGTATCCTGTTTACCGGCATGAGCCTGATGGATACCGGCGTAGCACCCCTGCGGGAGAGCGCAGTCTTTCAGAATCTGTTCGTCACCATGACCAACCCCATTCTGGGTGTTCTGGTGGGCGTGGTGGTCACCGTGATCATCCAGTCCTCCTCCGCCTCCGTGGGTATTTTGCAGGCACTGTCCAGCACAGGGCTTGTCACCTTCAGCTCTGCCATTCCTATCATTCTGGGCGCGCATATCGGTACGGCGTTCACCCCGCTGCTCACCATCGGCGGCTCCTCCAAGGATGGTAAGCGGGCAGCGCTCATCCACTTGTACTTCAACGTCATCGGCAGCGTGATCCTGCTGGCGCTGATCTATGCGGTGCAGTTTACCATCGGCATCCCCATGTGGGGCGATGTGATGAACAAGAGCTCCATTGCAAACATCCATACCATGTCCAGCGTGTGCGCTATGCTGCTGTTCCTGCCTTGCAGCGGGGTGCTGAGCCGCTTGGCGATGCTCACAGTGCCCAGCAGCGTGGAGGAAGCACAGGAACTGAGTATGCCGGTGCTGGACGAGCGTCTGTACAAGAGCCCGGCTGTGGCTCTGCAGCAGGCTAAGAACGCGGTGATCAAGATGTCCCGCCGTGCCGCCCGCAATGTGGGTCTGGCCGCGCCGCTGCTTTTGAAGATGGACGAGGAGACCGTGAGCGCCATCAAGGTGCGCGAGAACCTGATCGACCGTATGGAGGTGGAGATCACCAACTACCTGATCAAACTGACCGATCAGGAGCTGGGCGATGACGAGAGCCACGCAGTGACCGAGCTGCTGAACTTTGTCACCGAGTTCGAGCGCATCGGCGACTATGCCGTGAACATCATGGAAAAGGCCGAGGAGCTGTACGACAAGGAAGCCAGCTTCAGCGAAAGCGCTAAAAAGGAACTGCAATTGCTGGATGCCGCATTGGAGCGCATTCTGGTTCTGACGGACGAGGCCTTTGAAAACGATGATGCCCAGAAGGCTGCACAGGTGGAGCCGCTGGAGGAGATCATTGATGTGATGGTGGAGCGTCTGCGTGACCAGCACATCCGCCGCCTGAAGGACGGCATTTGCTCCATCGACACCGGCGTGGTGTTCCTCGATGTGCTGAACAACGCCGAGCGTATCTCCGACCACTGCTCCAACATCGCAGTGCGCATGGTGGGCATGGAGGCCGGCGAAGATTACGACTCCCACACCCTGAAAAACATCATGCACCATAGCCCCAGCAAGGACTATATGCTGGAATACGAGCAGTGCCGCAAGGAATACCTTGTGCCGCTGGAAGAAATGGAAGCTTGAATCCTATAAATGCATTAGGCCGCTGCACATCGTGCAGCGGCCTATTGCATTTATTCCCCCAGATCCTCCAGCAGCAGATCCAGCTCCCGGGGGCTGTTGACCACAAGCCCGCGCTTGATGCGCAAAGCGTCGTTTTCCGGCAGAAGATTGGTGTAGATGCCGGTCACGCGGATCAAAGTGCCCGGGGTGCCGTCGGCGCGGCAGGTGTACACCGCCACCCGCCCGCCGCTGTCCCGCAGGCAGTAGCGGGCAGCGTCCGTCTGGGGCGCAGCCTGCGCGGCAAGGCTCAGGGGAGAGGCGGGATCGGTCTCGGACCCGGCAGGGGTTTGGGACAGCGGCAGCTTTGGCAGCGCCATCCAGAACAGACTGAATACAATGGTGAATACGCAAAGCCCGTAGAACAGGCAGACAGACAGCTTGCGCATAAAAAACACTCCCTTCCCCGGTAAGTATGCCCCATTTGGGCGGATGGCAGACAATTTTCACACGCAGATACTGTACTTTCCACAAGAGAGTGTGCTATACTATTTATATCTGCTCAGCGCACAAAGATTGGTTCTTGCCCGGCTGGGGCGTGCGTGCTATAATATGGTATTGCAGTTTGAAGTTTCGTGTCACAAACGATGTGGATAAAGCCCGGCGCAGCAATGCCCGGCAACAGTCTTGAAATGTCAGGAGGCGATCCCTATCTCCAACAATGAGATGAGAAAGATCCACCGGGGCGGCGAGGAGCAGCCTGCCCGCCCGGTGGGACGTAAGGTCAATGTTTCCCAGAGCCGCCGCGAGGTACACTCCGCAGTGGAAAACCGTACCCGCGCGCCCAAGGCACCCAAAAGCCCCAAGCCGCCAAAGGAAAAGAGCAAGCATCCCATTCTGCGGTTCATTGGCCGCACCGTCGCTACGGTGCTCTGCCTTGGCATCATGCTGGGCAGCGTGGTGGCCGTGGGCATGGTGTTCTATGTGGTGCAGGCTACTGCCAACGACGGTGACCTGCTGGACCTGGACAACATTCAGCTGAGCCAGTCCAGTATGGTGGTAGCCACCGACCCGGATACCGGCGCACAGGTGGAGTATGCCACCCTGCGCTCCTCCAACAGCCACCGCGTTTGGGCAGACCTTGAGCAGATCCCCTCCAATTTGCAGTATGCCTTCATCTGCACCGAGGATAAGGACTTCTACTCAGAGCCCGGCGTCAACTTCAAGCGCACCATCGGCGCAATGATCAATGAGTATCTGCTGCCTATTTACAGCTCCAAGCAGGGCGCATCCACACTGGAACAGCAGCTCATCAAGAACCTGACCGATGACAACAGCGCCAGCGGTATCGATGGCGCATTGCGCAAGGTGCGCGAGATCTACCGCGCCCTCTGCCTGAGCCGCAGCTACTCCAAGGAGACCATTCTGGAGGCTTACCTGAACACCATCAGCTTTACCGGCACCATTCAGGGTGTGCAGACGGCGGCCAACGAGTACTTCAACAAGGACGTCAGCCAGCTGAGCCTGTGGGAGTGCGCTACCATTGCTTCTATTACCAAAAACCCCACCAACTATAACCCCTATACGAACCCCGAAAATCTGATCCACCGCCGCAACTTCATCATGTACAATATGTGGCAGCAGGGAGTGATCAGCGAGGAGGACTACCGCAACGGCGCTGCACAGCCCCTTGTGCTGGCCGAAGAAGACAGCGGCAAAAAGCCCAGCACCGTCACCTCCTACTTCACCGATGCACTGTTCAACGAGGTCGTGCAGGACATCATGACCAAGGAGGGCATCAGCGAGTCCGAGGCGCAAAAGCTGCTCTACACCGGCGGCTTTACTATCGAAGCCACTGTCAACACCAAGCTGCAGTCCCAGATGGAAAACCTGATGCTGAACACCGACGATGCCTACTTCCCGGCGGGCTGGCATGAGGAAGAGGTCACCTCTATTTCGGACGATGATGTGCAGGTGTTCAACGAGGACGGTACCCCCAAGACCCGCACCGGCGAAGATGGCACCGTCTACTATTACCGCAACGTGCGCACGCAGGCTGCTATGGTCACGCTGGACTATGACGGCAACGTGCTGGCCATTGCGGGCGGCCTGGGCGAAAAGACCAAGAGCCTTTCCCTGAACCGCGCCTATAATGTGGAGCGGCAGACCGGTTCTACCATCAAGCCCATCGGTGCCTATGCGCTGGGCATTGAGTACGGTCTGGTCAACTGGTCCACCATGCTCAACAACTCCCCCCTGTACCAGAAGCAGGATATGATCATCCGGGACGAGGACTACTGCCGCAAGAATGGCCTGATGGGGCTCTCCGACAAGCAGCTCCGCGCTTACCCCAACGCATGGCGCAGCTGGCCGCGCAACTACGGCGGCAACTATGGCGACGGCAGCGATCTCCCGCTGTGGAACGGCCTTGCCCGCTCGCTGAATACCATCGCAGTCCGCGTGGGCGACCTTGTGGGCGCAAGCAATATCTTCAACTTCGTCTACAACACTCTGCAACTGAATACGCTGGACCCCACCAACGACGTGGGTCTGGCGCAGATGGTTATGGGCAGCCAGACCAAGGGCGTTACGCCCATGGCGCTGGCCGCAGCCTTCCAGATCTTCTATGACGGCGAGTACACCACCCCGCACCTGTACACCCGTGTGCTGGACCGGGAAGGCAACATCTATCTGGAAAACAACGCCACCAGCTATCAGGCACTGACCCCCGATACCGCTTATGTCATGAACCGTCTGCTGAAGAACGTTCTGTTCTCCAGCGTAGGTACTGCCAGCGGCCGCTACCCCAACTCCAACGGCATGGAGGCCTTTGGTAAGACCGGTACTGCCAGCGACGAAAAGGATCTGTGGTTCGTGGGCGGCACGCCCTACTATGTCACCGCTGTGTGGTGGGGATATGATGCACCTTACGATATGACCAAGACTCTGTCCAAGCAGCAGGCCAAGAACCGCACCTGTGTTATGGCGTGGAAGGCACTGATGGAGCAGGCACAGGCAGACCTGCCCTATAAGGCATTCCCCACCTCCGCAGGCGTGGTGGAGCGCCGTTACTGCACCCAGAGCGGATTGCTGGCCGGTGCAGGCTGCCCGAGCACTGCCGTGGGCTACTACCGTGCCGATGACCTGCCCGATACCTGCACCTATTCCCATGCCGCACCGCAGGCTGCTGCCCCGGCCGAGAACACAGACGATGCTGTGCCCACCCAGCCGGTCATCCCCACCGATACCAGTGCACTGGACACGGAATAAGGACAAAAATCGTACTTTTTCAGCCCTTTGCTGAAAAATCCGGCAAGGACAGGGCGCACTTCACAAGACAAAACTGGACAAAGTGACAAAATAGCATCCGGGCACTTGCATTGCAGGGGTTCGGATGCTATTATATTTTCTGCAAGAACACTTGTGTTTGAGAGGTGAACAAGTTGGAACGCCGTTTTTATCTGGTGGATGCGCAGGTGCTGCCGGAGGTTTTTCTCAAGGTGGTACGCGCCAAGGAGCTGCTGGCCAGCGGCGAAGCCCGCAGCATTTCGGCTGCGACCCGCGCCGTAGAGCTTTCGCGCAGTGCATTTTATAAGTATAAGGATTGTATTTTTGATTCCGAGAACGGCCGTGAGGTCATCACGGTCATGGCCACTCTGCGGGACGAGACCGGTGCGCTGCAAAGCCTTCTGGCCGGTATCAGCGCCGCAGGCGCCAGTATTGTGACCATCAACCAGTCCACCCCGGAGAATGGGGCTGCGCTGGTGGCGGTCACCATCCGTACCGATACCATGCAGATGTCCCCGGAGGAACTGACCGAAAAACTTTCGCGCCAGCGCATGGTGGTGAGTGTGCGCTGTGGGTATAACCTGTAACAAAACAGGAAACGAGGGAAAGAGAGTATGGCTAAAATTGCAATTCTGGGCTTTGGCACGGTGGGCAGCGGCGTCCCGCCGGGCTGGCGAACCGGTGGAGGTAAAATATATTCTGGACCCGAAGGATTTTACCGGCAACCCGGTGGAGCCCTTGGTGGTCAAGAATATCGACGTGATCCTGCAGGACCCGGAGATCCGGGTGGTGGTGGAGACCATCGGCGGCACCCGCTTTGCTTACCCTTACGTCAAGGCGTGTCTGGAGAGCGGCCGCAGCGTGTGCACCTCCAACAAGGAGATGGTGGCCACCTACGGTGCAGAGCTGCTGGCACTGGCCAAGGAGCACGACTGTGCTTTCCTGTTCGAGGCCTCTGTGGGCGGCGGTACGCCCATCATCACCCCCATGCACCAGTGCCTGGCGGCCAACGTCATCACCGAGGTGGAGGGCATCGTGAACGGTACCACCAACTTCATGCTTACCAAGATGGTGCGGGAGGGACTGGGCTTTGAGGATGCGCTGCAGATCGCGCAGGAGCTGGGTTACGCAGAGACCAAGGACCCCAGCGATGACGTGGACGGCCGCGACGCCTGCCGCAAGATCGCCATTCTGTCCTCCATGGTGTGCGGCCACCAGATCTACCCCCAGAACATCCCCACCCGGGGCATCCGCGCCATTACCGCCGCCGATGTGTCCAGCGCCGAAAAGCTGGGCTGCGTTATCAAGCTGATTGCATGGATGAAGCTTGGCAAGGACGGCAGCGTGGCCGCCGGTGTAGAGCCGTGTCTGGTGCCCAAGGCAAACCAGCTGGCCAGCGTGGACGATGTGTTCAACGCGGTGCTGGTCAAGGGCGATATGCTGGGCGATGTGGTGTTCTACGGCAAGGGCGCAGGCAAGCTGCCCACCGCCAGCGCTGTGGTGGCAGACGTGGTGGATGCGCTGAAAAACGGCGCACAGGTGCACGACAGCCTGTTCTGGCAGCCTGCGGACCCGGTGGACGGCATGCTCACCGACCCGGCTCCTGCTGCATATTATGTGCGTGTGGCGGGCATTGCACCCCCTGTGGTGGAGGCCATCTACGGCTACGGCAAGGTGGTGGATGAGCGGTACGAGGGCTGCGCCTACTTTGTGAAGCGCGCCGATGAGCGTGCGCTGGCAGAGGCCGCGCGCAAGGTGGAGGCCGTGGGCGGCAGCGTGAAGCTGGTGCTCAAGCGTCTGCCCGAGGAAGTGTAACGGAAAGGAACTGCAGCAATGAAGATCAAGGTTTCGGTCCCTGCCACCAGCGCTAACGTAGGCTCCGGCTTCGATGCGCTGGGTCTGGCAGTTACGTTGTACAACACGGTCACCTTTGAGGACAGCGAGGTGCTGGAGATCTCGGCATCGGACGGCACCCGCATCCCCCGGGGCGAGTCGAATCTCGTGTACCGCTCCGCCAAGGGCCTGTTCGAAAAGGTTGGCAAGCAGATCCCGCCCCTTAAGATCACCCAGACGAACCCCATCCCCATGGCACGGGGTCTGGGCTCTTCTTCAGCCTGCATCATCGCGGGTCTGCTGGGCGCAAACCGGATGCTGGGCGATGTGCTCAACACGCAGGAGTTGCTCACGCTGGCAACTGCCATTGAGGGACACCCCGATAACGTGGCTCCGGCACTGCTGGGCGGCCTGACCAGCAGCGTATTCGAGGACGGCAAGGTGTATTCGGTCAAGCGGAATGTGGATGAAAGCCTCTGCTTTGCTGCCATCGTGCCGGACTACAAGCTGCTGACCGAGGCAGCCCGCGCAGCCCTGCCTAAAGAGGTATCCCATAAGGACGCGGTGTATAACCTGTCGCGTGCGGCGCTGGTGCCTGCAGCCTTCTGCGAGGGGCGGCACGACCTGCTGGCCATTGCCACCGAGGATAAGCTGCACCAGCAGTATCGCATGCCCCTGATGCCCGGCTCCCGCGAGGTGTTCGACATGGCGCGGCTGTGCGGCGCAAAGGCCGTGTATGTGTCCGGTGCAGGCAGCACGGTCATGGCTGTGGCAGAAAAGGCCGAGGCCGAAAAGTTCTATTCCAAGCTGGAAAAAGGTCTGGAGCTGCTGGAAGGTCTGGACGGATGTGAAGCATTTACACTGTTGCAGCTGGATGCCGATAACACCGGCGCAACCGTGGAATGATAAATGGGTAAGGGAAGTGCAAGAACGCTTCCGCCCGGCAAGCCCCCCGCAAGCGCGGGGCGTTAAAGAGGAGAGTGACAAGATATGGCGTTGATCGTACAGAAATTCGGCGGTTCTTCCGTAAAGGACCGTGACCGTATCTTCAACGTTGCGCGGATCGTGGCCAACACCCACAACGCGGGCAATGACGTAGTGGTGGTAGTCTCCGCACAGGGCGACACCACCGATGACCTGATCGCCAAGGCAGGGGAGATCACCCATAACCCCTCGGCGCGTGAGATGGATATGCTGCTGGCCTCCGGCGAGCAGATCAGCATCGCACTGCTGGCCATGGCGCTGAACGAGCTGGGCTGCCATGCCATCAGCCTGACCGGCTGGCAGGCGGGCTTCCGTACCGACCGTGCCTACACCAAGGCGCGCATCACCCGGCTGGAGACCGAGCGGATCTCCTCCGAGCTGGAGCGCAACCGCGTGGTGGTGGTGGCAGGCTTCCAGGGCTTGAACAAGCTGGATGACATCACCACTCTGGGACGCGGCGGCTCCGACACCAGTGCTGTGGCAATTGCCGCTGCCCTGCACGCTGACCGCTGCCAGATCTACACGGATGTGGAGGGCGTTTATACCGCCGACCCGCGCAAAGTGAGCAACACCCGTAAGCTGGAAGAGATCACCTTTGACGAGATGCTGGAACTGGCATCTCTGGGCGCACAGGTGCTGAACAACCGCAGCGTGGAGCTGGCTAAAAAGTACAATGTGGAGCTGGAGGTGCTCTCCAGCCTGAACCCCATCCCGGGTACGGTGGTTAAGGAGGTTACAAAGGACATGGAAGGTATGCTGATTAAGGGTGTCGCCAAGGACACCGATGTTGCCGTTATCACGATTCTCAACGTTCCCGATGAGCCGGGCATGAGCTTTAGGATCTTCGGCCTGCTGGCACAGAAGAACATCAACGTGGACATCATTCTGCAGTCCACCGGCCGCGACGGCAAGAAGGACATCAGCTTTACCTGTGCCGAAGGCGAAGCCGAGCTGGCCATGCGTGTGCTGAAGGAAAGTGCACACTTCAACGATGTCAGTGTGGACACCACCTGCGCCAAGGTCTCCATCGTGGGTGCCGGTATGCAGAGCCACAGCGGCGTTGCCTCCAAGATGTTCGAGGCAATGTCCAACAACAATATCAACATCAAAATGATCTCCACCAGCGAGATCAAGATCTCCTGCATCATCGACCGTGCAGACGCCGACAAGGCTGTCGGTGCCATCCACGATATGCTGTTTGACTGATCTGCGTAAAATTTTTGATTGTGGCCTGTCTGCTCCCTGCCGGGGGGCGGGCGGGTCATAATTTTTTTACACACGGCGGCGTTTACACAAATTGCAAAGGGGTGTATAATATAGTTTGAATCTGTGCGGCGCACCGGCGCTGCAACAATGCCGAAAAGGAGCCCCGCCGCATGAGTGAATCCACCCGTACCTCCAGAGCGCCTGCTGAGAAGCGCCTGACCTATCAACAATGGAAGCGCCGCAAAATGCTGCGGCTGGCCCGCAACTGGGTACTGTTTCTGACCGGCTGCGCGGCAGTGGTGGCGCTGCTGACCGGCGGCATCCTGTGGCTGCTGCCCAAGGTGCATGGCCTGCTGGCCGGGCCAAAGGTATTTGCAGCCAGCGTGTACGACGGCACAGACTATGTATTTAACGCCGCAGATGCCCGGCTGGTACTGGTGAACGCCAACCTGCCCTATACCGCCGAGCCCGCCCCGCTGCTGGACACCGCCGACGAGGTCACCGGCCAGCAGCTGGAGGCCGAAGCTGCCATGCAGTATCGCAGTATGGCTGCCGCCGCGCAGGCGGACGGCGTCAGCCTGACCCTTGTGGCCGGTTATCAGGACGCCGACACCCGTCAGGCCGCCTACGAGGCCCGGGTGCAGACCTACCGCGATAAGCGCAAGTCCGAGGAGGAAGCCGCCCGTCTGGCGGCTACCATCCAGCCCGCCGCCAACGCCAACGAGCACGGCACCGGCTACGCGGCAGATATCCTCAGCGCGGACAATCCGCAGCAGGACACCGGTTTTGCCGAGACCCGCGCCTACGAGTGGCTTACGGCCTACGCGGCGGAATACGGCTTTATCCTGCGCTACCCGCAGGACCGGCAGGCCGCGACCGGCATCGTGTTCGAGCCGTGGCACTGGCGCTATGTGGGGGTGGAAAACGCCCTTGCCATCCGCGCCAGCGGCCTGAGCCTGGAAGAGTTCATCGCCCTGCAGAGGGCAGACTGAATCAAATGCTCTGTGCTGCGGCACAGAGAGAAGGGAACTATCATTGGAACGTACTCTCATTGCACCGGGCGTGCATCTTTCCTGCGACCCGGCTTCTAAATTCAACCGCTGCCGCATCAGCATCCACTTTGCTTTTCCGGCCCAGCGTAAAACGGCCACTGCCCATGCGCTGTTGCCGCTGGTGATGGAGCGCGGCTATGCGGACTGCCCGGATATGACCCGCCTCACCAAAAAGCTGGCAAAGCTCTACGGCGCAGACCTGACCGTGGACGCCCGCCCTATGGGCTGCAACCACAACCTCTGCGTCAGCGTGACCGGCATCAAGGATGCCTTTGCGCTGGAGGGCGAGGCACTGACCGCCGAGTATACCAAAATCGCGCTGGGTGCGGCCTTCCATCCCTATCTTGTGGACGGCTGCTTTGACCCGCAGGCCGTCAGCATTGAAAAGCAGATGCTGAAAAAGGGCCTTGAGGATGAAATCAACGATAAACGCATCTACTGCCTGCATCAGGCCAACCGGGAGTTTTTTGGCGACAGCCCGGCGGGCGTGCGGCAGGAGGGTTATCTGGAAGAGGTGGACAGCCTTACCCCCGCCATGCTGACCGCCGCTTATCAGCAGATGCTGCGTACTGCAAACATCGAGCTGTTGGTGCTGGGCTGCGACGCCGCCCAGACCGCCGCCATCCGGGATGCTTTGCTGGCAGAGCTTGTCTGCATCGACCGCGCCCCGCTGCCGCTGGTGGAAAACATGGCCATGCCTGCCATTGCACCGATGCATAAGACCGAAAACTACGATATGGTGCAGGCAAAGCTGTGTATGCTGTTTACACTGGGGCAGCCTATGCAGCCGCAGCAGCTGGCAGCGGTGCGCCTTGCCATGGCGCTGTACGGCGGCAGCGTGACCAGCCGCCTGTTCCTCAACGTGCGGGAGCGGGACCATCTGTGCTACTACTGCTCCTCCTCCTTCCAAAGTTTTACCGGCAGCATGGCGGTGAACAGCGGTGTGGAGCACGCTGATGCCGCCCGCGCAGAGCAGGCCATTTTGAAAGAACTTGCAGACCTGCGCACCGGCCCCATTACCGACGAGGAATTTGAGGACTGCCGCCGGGGCTTGCTCAGCGGCATGAACGGGGTAGAGGACAGCCTTGGCGGCATCGAAAGCTGGTACTACATCGAGGTGCTGCGCGCCGGTGCCAACAGCGCTGCACCTATCCAGAGCCCGGAGCAGGCGCGGAATGCTCTACGCGCCGTGACCAAAGACGAGGTGCGGGATATCCTGCGCCGCCTGACCCTCTCGGTCAGCTATCTGCTTACAAAGGAGGATGCTGCCCATGCCACAGAATAACCAGACCCTGCTGGAAAAGACCGTGGCCGACCAGTGGCAGACCCTGCCCTCCGGCCTGACGGTGCTGGTGCGCCCCATGCCGGGCTATTCCAGCACCCATGTGATCTATGCCACAAAGTTCGGCTCCATCGACCGGGATTTCTGCCTGAACGGGCAAACGGTGCATCTGCCGGCCGGTGTGGCGCATTTTCTGGAGCACAAAATGTTCGAGGACGAGGACGGCGATGCCTTTGCCAAGTACGCAAAGACCGGTGCCAACGCCAACGCCTTTACCAGCTTTGACCGCACCTGCTACCTGTTCACCGCTACCCAGCAGTTGGACGAAAGCTTGGACGTGCTGCTGGGCATGGTAGGCCACCCCTACTTTACCGAGCAGACCATCGCCAAGGAGCAGGGCATCATCGGACAGGAGATCAAAATGTACGATGACAGCCCGGACTGGCGGCTCATCACCGGCCTGTTCGAGTGCGACAGCTGCAAGGCTTTTTATGCCCCGGGCAATATGGTGCTGGCTGCTGCCGGCAACACCACCATGGAACAGATCCTTGCCGCCTGCAAGCGGCACGGCCTGATGGAGCCCCGCCCGGCAGAAAAGGTGCAGCGGCTGTGGGCCACGGAGCCTATGACCCTTGCCGCTACGGAAAAAACGCTGACCATGCCGGTCTCCAAGCCCTGCTTCGGCGTAGGCTTTAAGGAAGAGCCGCTGCCTGCGGACGATCTGCGCACCGAGGCGCTGTACGACCTTGTGCTCAGCTGCATCGTGGGCGGGATGTCGCCGCTGTACCGCCGCCTGTATGACGAAGGTCTTGTGAACCCCGGCTTTGGCGGCGAGGTGCTGCGGGTGGACGGCTGCTGCTGCATCCTGTTCACCGGAGAGAGCGATGTACCGGATACTGTGCGGCAGCTGCTGCTGGACGAGATCGCCCGGGTACGCGCCGCAGGGGTGGACAGGGAAGTGTTTACCCTGTGTAAGAACGAAAAATACGGTCAGCTGATCGAAAATCTGGAAAACGTGGAGGACTCGGCCAGCCAGATGGCAGACTTTGCCCTCAGCGGCCAGACGGTGGCGCAGCAGATCTCCATGCTGGCCGGGCTGACCGCAGAGGATGCAGACGCTGCCCTGCAGCACATCCTGTGCACCGACCGCATGGCTACCATGTACATCCTGCCGGATGGCACGGCGCAGGCGGCAGAAGAGGACGAGGAGGAAGAAGAATGACAAATCTGGTACAGTTTCCGGGTCTGGGACTGAGTTTTCAGCTGAACCGCGTGGCCTTTACCATCGGCGGGGTCAGCATCTACTGGTACGGCGTGTGCATTGCGGTGGGTCTGTGTCTGGCGCTGGTCTTTGCCTTCCGGCACAGTCTGGAATTTGGCGTAGACCCGGACAGCATGGTGGACGTCATCCTTATTGGCGTAGTGCTGGGCATCATCAGCGCCCGCGCCTATTATGTGGCTATGGCACCTTTTAAATACGAGAGCATCTGGGAGATGATCGCCATCCGGGATGGCGGCCTTGCCATCTACGGCGGCGTCATCGGCGGCTTTTTGTTCGGCGGCCTGGCCTGTAAGTGGCGGGGCGTTCCAGTGCTGCCCATGTTCGACCTGACTGCTATGGGCTTTCTCCTTGGGCAGGGCTGCGGCCGCTGGGGCAACTTTTTCAATCAGGAGGCCTTTGGTTGCAACACCACCCTGCCGTGGGGGATGTACAGCGAGGCTACCCGTGCTTACCTGATGAGCAGCACGGTCACGGTGCCCAAGGGTGTGGTCATCGACCCCAACCTGCCGGTGCATCCCACCTTTTTGTACGAGAGCATCTGGTGCTTTGTGGGCTTTTTCCTGCTGTTCCGCTACATCAAAAAGCGCAAGTTCAACGGCGACATCACCCTGCGGTATCTGATTTGGTACGGCGCAGGCCGTTTCTGGATCGAGGGTCTGCGCACCGACAGCCTGATGCTGGTGCCCTCCATCGGGTTGCGGGTATCCCAGCTGGTGGCAGGCATCGCTGTGGTGGCTGGCATTGCGGCGGAGGTGTATTTTACCAGCAAGTTTAAGGGCAAGCCTTTGCTTGTGCCGCTGGCGATGAACGCAGAGAACAAGGCGGCTCAAAAGAAGCTGGACGGTCCCATCTCCTTTGCAGGTAAGGACACCCAGCTGCTGGCTTCCAGCCCGCGCAAGCTGTTTTTGGAAAAGACCGAGGCCTATAATGCGCAGGTGAAAGCCGCCATAGAACAGACCGGGCAGAAAAAAGCGTAAAAATCTGCGCAAAAAGGGAAATTTCCTCTTGCAATCCGGTTGGGTTTTTGCTATAATATTCTAGCCGCATGGTGTGGGCGCCTGAAATGGCCCGCAGTAAGGGTCTGCCTTTACGACCAGCGAGTACAACGAAAAGGAATGAACAAAATGTACGCAATCATTGTTACCGGCGGTAAGCAGTACCGCGTGGAGCAGGGCGACAT
>QWCN01002507.1_pt1 | contig 23939 bp, 19 predicted proteins | sample 1972711 | NCBI WGS metagenome assembly QWCN01 (sample SAMN09866707, study PRJNA288562) | Human gut metagenome isolate term1_stool, whole genome shotgun sequencing... | isolation source: gut | host: Homo sapiens | place: USA: California
TGTCCTCCCAGAATTTCATGGAAAGGGTGTTGGAAGAAAAATCATAAATACATTAGAAACGGATGAATTTTATGTAAGAGCAAGCAGAATTGAGATACCAGCATCCATTACAGCAACAGAATTTTATAGAAAATTTGGATATGATTACAAAAATGGTGTTAAGGAATTTGATAATGAACACCATTACAGATTGGAAAAATTTAAGGAGGCAGGATTGAAATAACAACAGATAATCAATTATTTTTATTTATTCTTGCAGAAGCATTAGTTCTTATGTTAGGATACTATCTAAGGAAAGTACCCATGACAGGGCGTTAAGCATCCGGGGGGCACTTGTTTAGCACCGACCGGAGCGGAGCGTAGAGGTAGCCCTCCCGAGTTTTATGATACCGGGCAACCGGAATACATAGGAAGGGGTGCTAGGTGCCAGTGGCACCTGCTTAGCACCGACCGAAACAGAGTGTAGACGTGGTGCCGATGACGGCTTATGAGATCATTTCGATTTTCATTGGGATATTAGCATTATTAATGTCCTTTGGCAACTTGGTTATAGCACAACTTGACTTTTTAATAAAGAGAAAAGGCTTAGGAAAAGAGTAGGTGAAAATAAAAATGCCTATCTTGTCTGCCAACAGGATAGATAGGTGTATATAATTATATATTTATGGAATAATTTAATTAAAAAATGTAATGGGAGGGGAAAATGGATAAAAGAACAAAATATTTTACAAAGTGGCTTCTGATTGAATATAATAATGCAGCAATAAGAGAGAAAAGAAATCAATCATTAAAAGAAGAATTTTTAGAAAGTTTAAATGACAAACATGTTTTTCCAATAGTATACTATATGTATCATTCAAAAAATGAAATTAGAGTTATAGTTTCTTTTTTTGAATTTGGAATTGGATTATTGGATATGACGCTTGAGCGATATAATATGTTACCTACGGCAATTTGGAATGAAAAAGAACAAAAACTACAACTGGAGACAGAAAATGAAATAAGGGCAAGATTTCCTTATAAAAATAGAGAATGGACAGATGTAGTTGTAAAAAAACCATATCGAAAACAAGATAAATTTAGAAAAGACGTGTTAAGAGCTTATGATAACAAATGTGCTGTTTGCGGTATAAAAGAATCTAAAATTTTACGGGCAGCACACATTGTTCCGGTTACAGAGGGCGGTAGCGATGAAATTTCAAATGGTATATGTCTTTGTACAAACCATGAAATCGCATTTGATAATGGACTTTTAAAAATTAAACCAAATGGGAATGTTGAAATTATAAGCCACGAATTAAAAGGAGTATTTAATAGGATTGTATATCCAAATAATAAAGAGCAGTATCCTAGTAAGAAATACTTACAAATGAAATATGATAATGATTTTAAATAAGACTTAAAGATTATCTTTTGTTTTATACAGTATCTTTATAAAATTAAAAACATGAGTCGAGTTATGAAAGAAATAGAATTTAATGTTGCCTGTAGTTGATTTTTAAAAGAAAAAATTAGTGAATTTGTTTCAAACTTTTCTACATTTGATAAAAATTATATAATTAACATTATGTTACTGAGTTTTATTTTTATGAATGGAGGTTAAATGGTATGGTATATGCAGTTGCACGCGAAGAAAAGTTTATTGACTTAGCATATAAATTAATTAAAGATAAAAGCAATAAGGATGATATTAAAGCATCAGAGGATTTGAGTGTGCTAGATGCAATGCTTAGTGAAATGGAAACATGTTTTAATCCATGGCAGGTAGACATAAGATTGAGACAAGATTATAAAACCATTGAAATGCTCGAAAATATTCAGAGTAATTTTTGCTATAATAACAAAAGAATATTAGAAGGGAATATTACAGAATATGAAAGAGTAATAAATAATCTTAAAATAGATAGAGCAGGGATTATTGCGGATATTCTGATAAAGCATAAAAGAATTAAATTTGTTGATGAACTTTATAAGTCTATTTAAAATTTTTGACACATCTTATCAATAATGTTATATTAACCGGCAAAAAAGGAGAACATAAATATGAATCAGAACTTATATTCAAGATATTATATATACATGTATTATAGACATACACGGCTATAAATATGCGAGTTTAGTGCATTGGATTAGAACTTGTATGTCTAGTCTAGTGCACAAACTTAGGAATATAAGATATGATTTTACATATATTGCATCTTAAATTGGAGGTATCGCACTGGACGTTGAATGTTTGGTGCGATTTTTTAGGTTCTTTGTCAAGAATGGGGCTTATTTAATAACAGAGGGGCGGTAATCATGGAATTTGTTGGTGACGGAGTCGCAGAAAGGACAGGAAACGTCCTTGCATTCGAGATGAAAATATATATGAATATCAGAGAAGAGTCCATATTATCCACAATTAGCTCTTTAATTTCAAGCAGATTTGATATAAAATCAGTATTAAGTATAAGCAATATCATTTATTGATTATTTGTGGTGATTTAATTATATCTTATGAGATTGTTTATGCTGCTCTTATTAATTAAATAAAAAATCAAAGGTTATAAATTTTACCCAAGTAAAGTCTAGAGCCGTAATTTATTGAAAGATTAATGCAGATAGTGAACGATTTATAGGGAGGGTTTTATGATAAATAAAATTGTGATGAAAAATGTTGCTAGTTATAAAGGTGAAACGGTTCTTGAAACAGATAAAAGAGTAAATTTAATATATGGCTTAAATGGTACAGGTAAAAGTACATTGTCTGGGTATTTATATGATTTGGAAGGGGAACAATATCGTGAATGTAGAGTTGAAGGTTTAAGTAATACGGATAAAGTATTGGTTTATAATCAAAAATTTATTACTGATAATTTTTATGAAACAGAGGAAATACACGGTATTTTTACATTGTCCAAGAAAAATAAAGAAGTAAAGAAGATTGTAGATGAAGCAAAAAATACATTAAAAATCTTAGTAGAAAATCAAAACAAGATTAAAAATAAAAGGAAAGAACAGAGCGATAAATATCAGAAACAGTTGTTGGATTTTTATAAAGAAGTCTGGAAAATCAAAACTGAGTATTCTGGAGGAGATCGAGTGTTAGAGTATTGTCTTGAAGGGCTAAAAGGCAAGCAAGAAACATTGTTTAACTATTTGTTAGGAGTATCGTTGGGTGATGACGAGATTAATTATTCTGTAGATGATTTAAAGAAGGAAGTACAGGAGTTAAAAGGTGATTTAGAAAAAGAAATAATAATAAAAAAATTATCTTTTATGGTAGAAGAAATTGAAAAATCTTCATTGTTAGAAAAGATTATAGTGGGAAATAAAAATAGTTCCGTTGCTACATTGATTGAAAAACTTGGAAATTCAGCTTGGGTTAATGAAGGTTTACAATATGTACATATTGATAATGAAATTGAGCCTTGCCCGTTTTGTCAGCAAATGACAATTTCGCAAGGGTTGTTGTCACAAATAAAAGGATATTTTGATGAGCACTATCAAATGGATATAAGAAGTATTGAGACACTTTTGGATAATTATCAGAAAAGAATAGAGCAGGGAATTGCCGAGATAGAAAAAATAAGAAACAATCGATTCATGGTAGAATATGAGAAGGAGATAGAAATATGCTTATCTAAGGTTGCAAACATAACTGCTGAAAATATTCGGTTATTAAGTGAAAAGGTTAAAACTCCCAGTATAGTTGTTAAAGTATCTTCGTTGTCTGAATGTGAGAAAGAAATAAATACAATTATAGAAAAAGCAAATGATAAAATTAAATTATATAATGGAAAAATTGATAATGTGCAAGAAAGTCTGAAAGCAATTAAAAATAGATTTTGGAAATTGATGAAAAAGCAGTATTCATCGGTGTTTACTTTGTATGAAGCTGCTAAGAATAATCATATGGCAGATGAAGAAGAATATAAAAAGAATTCTGAGCAAATTGCGAAAGAGATTTATCAGCAACAGATGCTTATTACACAAAAACAGAAGGAAACAGTTAATATAGATGAAGCGGTAGAGAATATAAATAAGGGTTTGGTGGATATTGGAATTACAGATTTTATCATAGAAAAATATTCGGATGACAATGCCTTATATAGATTAAAAAGAGAGGGGAGTAGAGGTAATGTTTTTAAAACTCTCAGTGAAGGGGAGAAGATGGTTATTAGTTTTCTTTATTTTATAGAATTGTGTAAAGGAGAAACAACTGTCGATTCTTCGGAAACGGGGAAAATTATTGTAATAGATGATCCGATTTCAAGTTTGTCTCATATTTATATATTTAATATAGGTAGACTGATCCATAATGAATTTTTGCGTACAAAAGAGTATGAACAAATATTTGTTCTTACACATAGTCTATATTTTTTTTATGAATTGACTAATATAGATTATGATAAACGTGAAAAAACACAAAAATTGATTAGACTGTGTAAAAATGCAGAAGGGAGTAATTTTGTATCAATGAAATATGAAGAAATTCAAAATGATTATCAAGCGTATTGGTATATTATAAAAGATAGAACACAAGCTCCTGCATTAATAGCAAATTGTATGAGAAATATTATAGAGTATTTCTTTAATTTTGTTGAAAAACTTGATTTTTCACAAGTATTTCAAAAAAGAGAATTACAGAAGACAAGATTTCTTGCGTTTAATCGATATATGAATAGGGAATCACATTCAAAGGGACAAAATATATTTGATATTAAAGAGTTTGATTATGATAGTTTTAGGGAGGCATTCAAATTAGTATTTGAAATAGAAGGATATACAGAGCATTATGAAAAAATGATGAAATAGATAAGTAAAATGTTAAGTTAAAGCGATTTTCATAGTGGTGGTAGCAGGTACAGGTAATTATCTGTGGGCCACACTTATTATGGGGAGTGCTTCTGTTGAGCCAGTAAAGCGTGCAAAATATAAAACACATGCTATGTGACCATGATAAATACAAACAAAATATTAGAGATATATTAAAACAACTTGTTAAGAAACGGGGTGGCGTATTGAGTAATATAAATTATATTCAAAATGCGATTATGCAATTAGAGGGAGGAGCATTTCAAAAATTATTTGATGAATATCTTTATAAAAAATATAAATTTACTAATATTCAAACTTTAGGAGTTCAGACAGGTACAAATAAACCAACAAAGGGTACACCGGATTCATATGTCTGGTGTAACGATGGAAAATATATCTTAATTAATTATGGAAGTGTGAGTTCACAGCCTAAAGAGAAAATAAAAGAGGATATCTTATCATGTTTTAATAAGGCAAAACTTTCACTAAATAAAGATAAAATTAAAAAAATTATTTGTGGACATCGTTATACAAATATTCATATTGAGGAGTTATCAGTTGATAAGGAAATTATTTATGGAGTGGATATAGAGCTTATTGGAATTGATACTCTTTCACATGATTTGGCGTTGATATATCCACACATTGCAAAGGACATGCTTGGTATTGCAATAGATACAAATCAGTTTTTTGATGTTGAGGATTTTGTAAAAGTATATGATGCAAATGGTATTAATGCACCTATAGATTGTGAAATTTTGCATCGAGATTCTGAAATTAATGAAATATGTAAAAGTATTAATGAAAATATAGTTACCATATTAATTGGACCGTCAGGAATTGGAAAAACGAGATTGGCTTTGGAAGTTTGTAGAAAGCAAGAGGAAAAAGAAGTAAAGGTATACTGTATTAAAAGCAATGGAAATTTATTATATGAGGATATAAAGTACTATATTGATGAACCTGGAAAATATCTGCTTTTTTTTGATGATGCTAATATGGTCACAAGTCTTGATAATGTGCTTAATACGATTTTGACATTACCAAATGAATATGGCGTTAAAGTTATTATTACGGTGAGAGACTATGCACGAGAAAGAATAATCAAAACAGTGTCAAGATATTCAAAACCTAATATCATTAAAATCAAGAGTTTTAACGATGATGAAATAAATGATATTTTAAAAAATAATCTTGGAATTTTGAATAAGCACTATCTAAAAAAAATAACAGCCATCGCTAATGGTAATGTAAGACTAGCTATTCTTGCAGGAATAAGATCAATAGATGATGGTTATAAATCGATACATAATACAGAAGATATTTTTAAAAACTATTATGGATGTATTATTGATGATGTGAAACTAACAAAAGATGATATTATTATGCTATTTTTTATTTCAGTAGCTGGACCAGTAAAAGGTATTGATAATCAGTTGTATAATAATTTAAAAAATATATATGGTAATGGAATTGATGAAAAGAATATAATAGAAAATTTGTATTCTTTGGAATTAATAGATTGGTTTAAAAATGAGATAACTAAGATTTCAGATCAGAGTTTTGGAAACTATATACTATATTATGTTTTGTTTGAGAAGAAATGGGTAAGTGTAGAAAGCTTAATTACTATTGGCATTCAAAATTACAGAAATAAGGTTATATATGTTCTTAATACTTTGACGGAACTTTTTGGTTCAAAAAAATTACAAAAATATTTAAAAGAATCTATAATTACAGCATGGAATAATGCACCGATTGGTCAGAATATGCAATATTTAGAATCTTTTTATCATATTGAACCAGACAAGGCTTTATATATTATAAAGAAACATATAGAGCAAGAAAAAGTTGTAAGTTTTGATTTGCATGGATTTGATATTAAGGATAAGAAAAAATATCATAATATTTCATCGAAAGAAATAGAAATTTTGGGAGGTTATAAATATACAGATAATTTTGAAGATGCATTAGATTTACTTATGTTATATTATGCTAAAAGACCTGATTTAATAATGGATTTTTATTTTGTTTTAACCGAAAAATTTTTATATGACCGGTATTCTAGCGAGACTGAATATAATCATGAATTATGTATGTTGGATAAGTTGTGGGGTGTAACAGAGAAAGGAAAAAACTATAATAACAGTATTTTGTATCTTTATACTTCAGAATATGCATTAAAAACAGAAATATCATATACTGAAGAGGTTAGAAATAGTCATTCGGTAAATTTTGTAAGAATGCCTATTGAATTCACAGAGGAAGTTGCTGTTATTCGTGCGAATATATTGAAAAATTTAGGTTGTTTACGAAAATATGCTCAATATAGAGATATTGTTAATGAAATTCTATTGAGTAATAATATTAATGGATTAAGTGATGAAGAATCTAGGAAATACTTAAAAGCGGACATTGATATTATTTATTCAAATCTTATAGATAAAGATAAGCCGGATTTTTATGACGCAAAGATTGTAGCAAGATATAAGAAAATAGCTGAGCAAATGGGAATAATGTCTGATGAACATTTTCAGATATCTATGAAAAATATAGAATATAGGATATATGATATGCTGAATTGTAATCATATGTTAGGACGAACGAGAAATGATGATAAAAAAATACAGAGAGAGTTCATCTTAAAAGAAATAAAATCGTATAAATTATGCGATTACCGAAGATTATTTGCTATATGTAATTCTTTAGAAAGAAAATTGAGCGAGCGAGAAAAATGGGAATTAACAACAGGCTTGGATTGCATTTTTGAAATTTTGGAAGACGATAGTATTTTGTACATAAATGTAATTACTGAATATTTTAATGAAAATACACCTTTAAGGATTAACGGATATCGTCAGATAAAATATTTGATTGATTATTTTGGGTATGAAGCAACGTATGCTTTAGTCAGAAGTAAAGCGTTTGATAAAAAAGATGAATGGTTATCACTTATTTGGGAGTGCATGCCAGAAGAAAGCATCAGCAAAAAAATTGTTAGTGACTATAAAGAATTTGTACTAAATAATATTACTGAAGGTAGACATATTGTGCCTGCGATTCAAGTAATAAATCGGTATGGAGATAAAGACGATGAACTTAAAGTCAGGGTGATTGAGCAGGTTGTTAATCATCCTGAATTTTCAAATGCATTTTTAGGATATGTATATAGAGATGAGGATATCAAATTAATTCTTTATTTTTTCAGAGACAATATAGAGATGTTAGCAAATATATATATGAATGCTATTAAGAATAGTATTAATATGGATTATAGAGGAAAGCTATTTATAAAAATATTTGAACAACGACCTGCAATATGGAATGAGTATGTGAATTTTATTGAAGACAATATGTATTCTGACAGGTGTGAGCATGAGATTTTTGATTTGATATGGAATGTTGAAAAATGGCGAGAATGTATTGATTATGCTTATATGGTTTTAATTGATGAGCATACTATATTTAATATAGATGAATCAGCAGAATTATTGTTTACAAAAATACAAGATGATATTGTATTTGAACGAAAAAAGAATTGGTTACTTAATAAACTTCATAAATATAGTTTAGATTTTGATAAATGTGCAAAACTTATTCTTGTGGTAGTAACGGTTTTGCCAGAATGGAAATTAGAATTTATTGTTGAATTCCTGAAAACTAACAAGAATATTGAGGATTTTGAGAAAATTTATTTATTTCCATTGTCTTGTTCTTGGGTTGGTAGTGAAGTTCCGCTTATTCTTAAGAAAATTGAATTCCTAAAATTGTTAAAAGATAGACTAAAGGGTATTGATTATATAGAGCATAGAAAATATATTGAGGAACTATGCAGGAAATGTGAAAAATATAAGGAGGAAGTTGAATTAAGAGAGTACATAGAAAATGCCGATTATGCATAAATATATGTAGAAGAAAATTCTGAAAGTGGAAAAATAACAGTGGTTATAATTTTACAAAAATTGATAAATTAATATCGCAATAAAAAATTAAAAGAAATAAACCTGTATGTTATAGGTGGAATATAATGTTTCAAACCAGATTTGAGTTATAAGCCATGCTAAAAATCAGGGGAGAATGAGTAAATGAAATTATTATACGGAACAGGAAATCAGGCAAAATTAGCTGCGATGAGAAGCAGACTCAGGCAAATTGGGATAGAATTAGTAGGATTAAATGATTTGAAGGCTGATGGGCTGGATATTCCTAAGGTAGTGGAAAATGGCAATACTCCGCTTGAAAATGCACGATTAAAAGCAAAAGGTTATTATGAAACTTTTCATATTCCTGTATTTTCGTGTGATTCAGGATTGTATTTTGATAATGTTCCTGATGAGATTCAGCCGGGCGTACATGTACGCAATGTAAACGGAAAGCGTTTGTCAGATGATGAGATGATAGATTACTATTCTGGATTGGTGAAAATTTACGGTAATCTGGTAGCGAGATACAAGAATGCGATTTGCTTTGTGATGGACGATACACATATGTACGAGGCAATGGAGCCGTCTATGGAAAGTGAGAAGTTTATTTTGACAGATAAACCACACAGTACAATCAGAAAAGAGGGTTTTCCGCTGGACAGCATATCGTTGGAGATAAATACGAATAAATATTACTATGATTTGCCGGAAGATAAATTAGAACAGGTTGCTGTTGAGGACGGATTTTTGGAATTTTTTAAGAATATTTATTGTGTGTGCGAAAAGGATAGTTTTATACCGGGAGAGATTTAAGCCTTGATTTTTAAAGAATATAACCAAACTGACATAATCAACATAAAAAATCAAATAGACAGGTTAAGAGCATGCGGAATCGGTGTTGCGGATTTGCCGCAGAATTTAAGGGATTCTGTGTGGAAAATTGTTTACTGCGAGTTGAAACAAAATGGCAGCAGACAAAATACTGTCAGCAAAGCGGTTGACGGTGTCTGCCAGAGCAATATACTTGAAAAAATGTTTGGGCTGCCGAAAGATGTTTTCGGGAAAAAATATTGGAATATGTATTCGCCCGACAGTAAGATAAGGCAGGAAAAATACAGTGATTTGCAGCTGCCGTTTAATTACGCACAGGTTGAGTGCAATAGTGTATACAGGGCTATGATTCATCATATGATAACAGGGGCGGACGTGCCGACGGATACGGTTGTTGATATTTTCGGGAAATTCGGGCTGGCGGCGGCATTGTGTGCAGGTGGATATAAATATAAAATAGTATGCCTTAATGAGCAGAATTATTATTTGTATTCGCTTCTTCAGGACGTGATGCGAAAGCCTGTAAAGTTTTATAAAATGATAGATGAGGAAAGAAAATATCTGGAAATCAAGCTTGCCGACAATGAGATAAAAGATATAATGAAGTCACAGATACAGCATCTTGGACAAATCAAGGTACTTGTCTATTACGGAGTACGAAAGAATGTCGGAGGACAGTATTCGTATGAATCTACGGGATATACGAAAGAGCAGATTGCCAAGTATATATTTATATGTTTGTGTTTTGCACCGGAATACTGGGTGGAGACTAATCTGGAAGTAAAAAACAATAAAATGGTTACTGGGTGGCTTGACGATGAAAAGACATATAAGAAATGTGTGACGGATTTTGTGAAGTTATCGCAGGAAGATTTTGTGGCTTTTGCCAGGAAATTTTCGGAGTTGAAATTTGTAAACTGCGATATAAGCAGGGTTATTGATATAATAAGAAAAAATGCAGACAATCAAAATTATAGCAGCGGTGACATACAAAAGTTTCTTCTTTATATAGATGTACCGAAATATATAAAAGAATATCAGCGTTTCGGATTTGACGGCACTATGATGATAAGCCTTTTAAAAATGCTCCATCACTACGAGGGCAACTGGATTATGACATGGTCAACATTTTTACAGAAAGGTCTTAATGATGAAAATCCCACGCTCTACGATATGTTGTATACACAACAGGAAATGCAGTCCGATATATACATAGCACATGGGAACTACGAGCGTTTTGAGGAAAAAGTGCCCGTGAAAGTTATATATAACATGTTTGATATGATAGACAAAGACAAGAATTTATTTGTTTTCATTTACAGGGATAAGAATAAAAACAAGCAGCAGAATATCGTTTTTGTTACTGATATAGATTTTGATGAAATCGATTGTGAATCATTTTTCCGAAAATATAAAATGAAATTTAACGGAAAAGAAAAGTTATTAAAATTAAAGTGGCGTGAATTTAAAAAGAATTATGTGAAGTTTTCATAAGTGGAAAAATCGTGCGACGGGATAAAAATTTTTTTTGAGAGAGTGCAGAAAACCTGTGCTCTTTTTTTATTTATAGGCTGATAGCATGATTAAAATCCGGAATTTATAATAAGCTCATAAACAAAAACAAACGCACAAGCGAAAGGAGAAATTATTATGATGAGAGTATTGACACCAAACGGAAATGTAATTGAGGTAGAAAAGGCAGAGGCAATAGTCGAGAAAAGAGTCAGCTTTAACGGAAGGGATATCAGACTGTGTCAGACGGCAAAAGACAAAAGCCAGCCTGCCAGCGGATTGTATTTTTCGGTGAAAACGGAGTCGGTTTTTACTATTGCAAATGAAGGAAATCTTCTTGTTGGAAATCTTCCCGTTGATACGGTAAAGAAAATTGTCACAAATCTTGCAAAAGACGGTTTCTGTGATTTGAGCGTATTTGATTACCAGCCGGAAATCGGAATTAACGACAAGCCTGTATTTGACGAAGGCAAATCGTATCCGTATTTTTGCAGGAGCAATGTTGCGATGATGTTTGCACCGAGACAGAATATGGATTTTCCGATAAACGGAATTTCAAATACAGATACCGGAGTAAATTCATTTCCGCAGAAGAATACTGAGGAAACAGATATTTTTAATGATGATTTGTGGGCTGATGACAGCTCTGATAATGATAGCTGTGATGATGGCTTTGATAATGGAGAAGAAAATTAAAAATGCCTAAAATATATATTTTAAGAGCAGATTCGGCGGGAAATGTATATCGTGGGTATGAATGTGATGCACAAGATTATTCGGACATGATTAAAATTCCCGACATACAAAAATTTGCACTTACAAAAAATATCGACATTTTATATGAAGAAGATGCCGTTATTATGGGAAAAACGCTTAACCGTGCGGTATGCGGCGAAGACGGAAAAGTGCAGAAAATATTTGCGGGAAATATAGCTGCTGTAAAACATGAAAAAGACATTATAAAAGATATTAATAAAGAAGATATTGAATTCGTTGAAAAGTCATTGAGACCCATAGAGCGTATTTTTGGCGGTGAAGTATTTTTTAAATCATAGATTTATAACCTAAAGCACACGACACGCCGGTTGTCAATAACAAAGACGGCTGAATTACCTTCAACAAAGGCATCGAAATTTCTTCAAAAAAGTGCCGAATTACTAAAAAAGCGGCTTAATATCCGTATCGGAAAACAGCCGCTTATTTTTTAAAAAATTCATTAAAATCACATTCAAAAACTTTGGTTAATGCGATAAGCATATCAACGGTCGGGTTATTGTATCCGTTTTCGACTTTACTGAAAATTCCTGTTGTGACATTGATATTTTCGCATTGGAGTTTGGCAATGACATCAACAGCTTTCATGTGGCGTTCTTTGCGCAAACGCCGTATGTTTGAGCCGATGAGCGGATTAAGATGCTGGTTGATTCGTTCACTCATGATATTCACCTCAAAGAAATCATATGTAAAATTTTATCCAAAATAGAATAAAAAAGTATCCAAAATAGAAGTTATATGTTACAATGATAAAAAACTTCCATTTTGGACAGAAATGTAAAATTACAAGGGAGGAAAAAATTTTAATGGCAATACAGGAAGTTATAAAGTACGAGGGAGAAAATTCTGTTCTGATATATAAGCATCCTGCTGAGGATTTTAATACGATGTCACAGCTTATTGTCCATGAGTCGCAGGAAGCGGTATTTTTTAGTGACGGACAGGCTTTGGATAGCTTCAGGGCAGGAAGATATACTCTTGAGACAAAGAATATCCCGTTAATTTCCAAGCTTAGAAATCTTGTATCTGGCGGCGTATCACCGTTTCACACAGAGGTTTATTTTATAAATCTTGCAACGATGATGGACATACCGTGGGGCACGCCGAGCCAGGTAACTGTGAGAGACCCGAATTACGGATACAGTTACAGTGCGGGTGCAAGTGGTTCGTTCGGACTTAAAATAACAGACGGACGCAGACTCCTTATTAATCTTGTCGGTACAGAGAAGAAGATGGAGACATCTGATGTTCAGAAGTATTTTAAAGATCTGATTGTTACGAGAGTTAAAAATTGTATTGCGGTTGAACTCGGCAGATACAGCTACAATGAATTTAACCAGCATTTAAGTGACATTTCGGAAAGCGTTGCGTCACAGATTGAAAAAGATATTTCCGATTACGGCATACAGATACTTAATTTCTTTTTATCTTCGGTCAATATAAAGCCTGATGATCTTGAAGCATTAAAAAATCTCGACAACAGCATGGCACAGAAAAGATTTGAGGCTATGGGTAACAGGGAGGCGAATGTTATCGAGGCACAGGGAATGGCGAAAGCGAGAGAAATCCAGGGCTACACATGGCAGCAGGAACAGCAGTTTGACGTCAGTAAGACATTTGCACAAAACGAGGGATTTGCTGGTAATCCTGCCAATATGATGGCACAGATTCCGCTGGCATTTGCCATGGGGGATATGATTAAATCAAATGTAGATTCAGCAGTGGCTTCTACAGCCGAAACGAAAAATAATGCGGATGTTTCTGCTGTAAAATGTGCAAAATGCGGCACTGAACTTCCGTCAAATTCAAAATTCTGCTTTAACTGTGGAGAAAAAGTTGAGATTCCAAAGACGGTTTTCTGTTCGGAATGTGGACAGCCGATAAGTCCAGAAGCTAAATTCTGCATGCACTGCGGAGCAAGGAGGGACGTATGACAAGATACATTTTTTGCGTGATTGCTGTTTTAGTACAGCCGTTATTTGTGTGGTATGTGTACCATAAGCAGGATAAAAGAGAAGCAGCCTTAAAGATTCCGATGATTGGCTGCAGTGTGCTTTATCTTGTTGTGCAGGTATATGCGTTCTTCAAACTGTGTATAAAAATTCCGGGAAAATACGGTATATTTTCTTATCTGATTCAGGCTGTAATTCTGGCGGTATTTATAGCTTTGGAGCTGGCTTTGTCAGGCAGCAACAAATATATAAAAAAAGTCCAGGAGAATGAGCAGAATTCAATACGTGATTTTAAAAATCTTATCAAAGAACTAGAAATATGCAGATTGGATATCTCTGAAGAAAATAAAAAATATATAGATAAATTATACGAAAAAATGAGATATTCCAATCCTGTGAGTTCACCTGAAGTTTCACAGGAAAATGAAAAAATACACAAATTGATAGCTGAATTACCGGGAATTACAGAATCTTCACAGTTTGAGGCTAAATGCCTGGAGATAGAAAAACAGCTTGATATAAGGAAAATAAAGAATACAAAGGAGCAGGGTTAAACAATGGAGGCTATAAAGTGTCCTAATTGCGGAAGTGAAAAAGTAAAAGAACTGACAGAAGAAAAATATGCGTGTCTTGCATGCGATAACATATTTTTAGTACATAATCTTTCAAAAGAATTCAGACAGACTGATGCACATATTACAGATATGCACGAGGATATTAATGAAAAACTCGATAATTTAAGTAAGAATGTTAATTCTGTAACGATAAATTCCAATGCACAGGCTTCAAGAGCAAAAGAAATCCTGATTGAAGCACAGGATAATTTTGACAGAGGAAAATATTGCGAGGCTTATGCCGGATTTAAAAAATATACAGGCTTTGAACCGGATTCATGTGTCGGATATGAAGGAATGTATAAAGTTATATTAAAATTAAAAGATAATACATCTACAGAAAAAAACGAATATGTTGGCTATGATATTTTAAAGAAAATGATAAGCTGCAAAGACTGTGATAAAGAAGCTGTACTAACACCTATGATGCAGCAATATGTCGCAGAAAAAACTGAAACAGAAAGTCGTAATTTAGAAAATGAAGTTAATAATGCATGTTCTGAAAACGGAATTAAGAACAATGGTGTAGAGGATGGCATAAAAGCATTAATAGAATGCTACGAAAAACAAAAGGATACCACTGAAAAACGATATGAACAATATAGAGAGTCAAGTATAAAAGATTACGAAGAATACAGTGCGATGTCCGATGAAGAAAAGAAGAAGAAAAAACTTTTAAAACTTATTGCACCTGTAATAATAGGTGTGCTTTCTTTAATTTTATTACATGGATTTTTCAGATGGGTTGTAGTTATAATAGCAGTAATATGGGCATGGCTCTCAACTGCATCTCCGGTAAAATGGGATGATGATTCGTCTGACAGTAATAAGTGGAAAGACAGCATTAACAGCAATCAGACGCGTGCTGATTATTGGAAAACAAAAGAAGAAAGACTAAATGACAAAGAAGAATTCACAATATCTGATATGGAATCTGTTATAAATGATATTTCAAAAAGCTGTAGTTCTTCAGATGAGATTATAGAAAATGAGAGAATAAAACAGGAAGATGACATATCAGGCTACTGGATAGTAGAAGTCGGAGATAGTGCTTTGCACAGCGTTGATTTTGATGCTTCGTTTAATGCACGTGAAGCTGTTGAAAAGCATTGCAAAGAAACAGGTATTTATAATATACACGAACCAAATAATGTGTACATATATTATACTGGAATAAGAATCAAGAAAATAAGAAAGAGTCAGGCAGTTACAATTCAGAAGTTAATACAGTCATATGGAATCCAGAATGTCAATATCAGACAGATGAGTCCGAATGAATTATAATAGGCCGTGTTGGTTAGTGGGAGCGTTTTATCGCCCCCACTTTTTATATGTTTAATATTTAAAATAGTTATTGTAAAGAAATATAAAAAATTATATAATAAATATATTAAATACTAATGTGCAAGAGGTTTTACATGAAGAATATATCAGAAATGACCATTAAAGAAATAGAAGATGAAATAAAAATGGCTAAGTTTGATGCTAATGAAAATTATGTTTTTGTAAGTTATTCGCATATGGATTATAAACAGGTATATCCAATGGTTTTAAGATGGATAAGAAAGGGATATAACATATATCTTGATGTGGATTTTGAAAATCACAGCGGCAATGAAAACTGGGTCGAAATGATGACAAAAGCATTGAGGTCTGCATCATGTCAGCTTGTTGCATGCTTCTACAGCGAGAATTACTGCTTCAGTTATCCATCTATGCTTGAACTGCTTACTGTTTGCTCAGATGAAACGGCAAAGAAAAGAAAACCGTTTACAAATCCTGTTTTGCCGGTAGATATTATATGTCTGGAAAACAAGCCCAAAGATGAAGGGAAAAATTTTAGTTCACAGGAAATTAAGAATGATTACAAAAAGTATTTCACAAATTTAAGACAAAAAGTAGGTGATAGATTGTGGGAAAATAATCATCACGAGGAAGAATGTTACGAAGAGGGATTAAGAAGCCTTTACAACAATGATGAAGAGCGTGTAAAAGCAGCTGTAGAGGGTATAAAGCAGGCATATGATTCTTCTCAAATGGTTAATTTTTATCCTTCTGTTGCTATGATAGTCCGTGAGGTAAGAAAAAAGAGTAATCTTTATGGCAATTATATTGATGCGTCAAAGTATAATGAAGAAAACAGATTTAAACAGGACAGTGAAAATGCCATATATATGTTTGACAAAGATAATGGAGAGCCGGAAGTTTTAGATGAAACAGAAGATGTCGAGAGTGCAGGTGATGTCGCTGAAACAGCCGCTACAGCCGAAGCAGTTGAAGATATAAGTGATGCAGCCAACACACAAGATTTAAGTGATGACTTGTTATATTACGATTCTGCAATTGGCAGGGACAACATGCTTGGCGGAATTGTGATTCTTAAAGGTTCAAAAATCAGCAGGAGCGAGGCGAATTCATGCCCTGAGGGAGCAAAGAAAAAGAGAAACAGCTCGCTATTAGACGGAAGTATCACGGACGACGGTGAGTATTATGTCCTTCAAAAAGATATGGAGTTCAGGAGCCTTTCGGGAGCGGCATGTTTTGTGTCTGGTACAAGTGTCAACGGAAAGCTGGCATGGAAATCAGGAAAAAAGAATGAAAAAACAGTGGGAAAAAGTTCATCCGGAGTGCGGAGTACAGGTGTAAGTTCTAAGATTAATCAGATTTGCATGGTAATTGAAAAGGTGAATCAGGAAAATAAACCGATTGAGAATTATACAAAAACACTTCAGAATATTTACGGAGCTGTTGCAAGTGAACTTAATATAAGCAAATCTCCAGTTGTAGACAAGTGCAACAGACAGCTCGGTCTTACTGCCATGGAATTTGCAAAATATGTCCGCGATTACAGCGAAGAAGGCAAAGATACATTATATGACATAGTTATGAATGCAGCTGGCAATGAAGATGAAAAGGCACTTATAAGAAAAACATTCAAAAAGAACTGATAAGTTTTGAGGAGATTGCATGAAAAGAAATAAATATAAAGATTATTTGTGGTATACAGCTCTTGCAGTATTTATCATATGTGTAATTGAAGGCATATTTTTCTATCACAATGTAGAAAATCCTTTCCTTAAAGTTACGCTTAATATTCAGAATGCGATAAAAGCATATAAGATTGATCCAGACATAAAGCAGGCAGAAGCACTTGCCTATATGCAGAAGTCTGGTGGTGGAATTATAAGCGTCATAATAACATATGTTTACTGTCTTGCTGTTATAGTGGCACCATTTTGTACAGTAGGTGCATTGGCTGTGCTTATAAGAAAGCCGGCAAGCTATGTAAGAGGATTTTTTAGCCAGAGAAACAAGAAGCATGTGCTTATAATAGGAGAAGGAAAGTATCAGTTTGCATTTATTGATGGTCTGGTAAAAGACTGCCGTGTGACAGTTATTGTAAGCAGAATGCTTTCCGAAGATACGAAACTGAAGTACATAAATAAGGGAGTAAAGATTATCCAGAAATATGGTGATATGTCAATTGAAACCATATTCAAATCGCTTGATATACGTAAATTTAATGATATCTTTCTCTGTGATGAAAGTGCAATTGCTAATATTGAATATTTGAAATCTTTATCTGAAAAATCATCAAAATACAGTGATGCAGGCAATTCAGCTTATCAGCAGATTCATGTTAGCAGTGCAGATAATTCGATGGCGGAACTTATCCGACAGTATTATGATAATCTTGATACAAAATTATTTGACCTTGATATAGTAGATGTAAATAAAATGGCTGTTAATAAGATGTATAAAGAACATCCTGTATACATAGCAAACAAAGATGATAATTATGATGTCCATATCGGAATTATAGGTTTTGGCGATTTTGGACAGAGTTCACTTATACAGGGGCTTAATATGTCAGTTCTATCGGCGGATTCAAAAATATGTATAGATGTTTTTGATAAAGATATTGATTCGATAATCGGTGGATTTATGAAAAACTTTTCGGTTGATGCACTTGAGGGTCTGAAATTTATAAAAGAAGATATTTATGAAGGAAAAAGTACAGGTTGTTACGAATTAAAAATGCCTTTTAACACTTCACCGGACAAGTTTGGAATGGATGGAGAAATAAATATCAGATTTTTTAACACAGATGCAACAAAGTTACATTTTAATAAAATATTTAAAAAATGTAATGATGAAAATCCATTTACATATCTTATAATTGCGATGGCAGATACACGCTCAATGGCAAATACCATTATAGAATTAAAGCAGCTTTTATATAAAAAAGGTGACACATGTATAAACATTCCTGTTATTGTAAGAGTAAAAGAAAATAATGATTTTGCAAGTATTTATGGTGAAAAGAATCTGTATACAATAAACCGCGATAAGGATATTTATTCGTATAAATCAATAACAAACCAGGAAATTACAAATGAAGCAAAGCTTTTTAATCACAGATATAATCTGCTTTATGATGTGATAAGCGGTTATAAGAAAGATAAAAATATAGTTGTAGATGATAAATTTATGCTTGAAATAGAAAATCATCTTAAAGAGGATGCACTAAGAATCGAAAAGGATGAGACAGAATTAAATAATGCATGGCATAAGATGAGTATTTTCGACAGGGAGTCAAGCATTGCACAATCACTTCATCAGGATGTAAAAAGATGGCTTGTGTATGATAAAAAGGCATATTCGCTTAAAGATAATAAGGAAGAACTGGAAAGAATTGAACATAGAAGATGGAATGTGTTTATGATTACCCGTGGATTCAAATATGAAAAAGCAGGGAAAAAGGATTTGTATGCAAAAACCCATCCGTGTATTTCCAAGTGGGAAGTTTTGAAAGTTGAAAAGCCTGATACACTTGAATATGACTATACGCCATATTATATTTTAAAAGTTAATAAATAATTATAATATAAGCTGTGAGGTCAAATGTGGCTTCGCAGCTTCTTGTTATACTTGGTATTGTGGCACTTATTATGATGTTATTTGTTATGATATTGAAGTTAAGATATGTTTTTTTGAGGAGAACGGAAGATAATGAAAAATATGAAAACAGAAAATGTATTAAAACTTATATTAAAGATGGGAATGCCAATGGTTATATCAATGATGGTAAATTCGTTGTATAATATTGTTGACAGTCTGTTTGTAGCGAAGATGAGCGAGAATGCCATGACGGCACTTTCACTTGTATTTCCAATTCAGAATCTTATAAGTTCAATTATGATTGGATTTGGTATAGGAATTAATGCAGTTGTATCATTTTATCTCGGAGCAGGAGATAGGAAAAGAGCTGATAAAGCAGCCAGTCAGGGATTATTTCTGGGTACTGTGCATGGCCTTGTGTTTACTGTAATCGGTATAACAGTTATGCCATGGTTCCTTAGAATGTTCACAGATGATAGTGAGATACTAAGTCTTGGTGTGCAATATACAAATGTAGCATTTGCATTTTCAGTGGCACTTTCGTGGGAACTTGTATTTGAGAAAACATTTCAGGCAGTCGGCAGAATGACGGCATCAATGGTATGTATGCTGGCAGGCTGTATTGTAAATATAATACTTGATCCGGTACTTATATTTGGACTTGGCCCGGCACCGAGAATGGGAATAGAAGGTGCAGCACTTGCGACCGGAATAGGTCAGTCGGTATGTGCAATTGCATATATAATTTTATACATAGTAAAACCTATTTCTGTTAAATATAAAAAAGAGTATATGATTCCGCAAAAAGATATGTGTAAGAGACTTTATGCAATAGGAATACCGGCAAGTCTTAGCCTTGCACTGCCATCACTTCTTATATCAGCATTAAATGTTATTCTTGCAGCATTTTCCCAGACTTACGTATTTGTACTTGGTGTTTACTATAAATTACAGACATTTCTTTACCTTCCGGCAAACGGAATTGTTCAGGGAATGAGACCACTTATAGGATATAATTATGGTGCCGGTGAGCATAAAAGAGTTGAGGAAATATACAGAACATCGCTTGTTCTGGTTGCTTTAATAATGGCAGCAGGTACAATACTTTGCTTTGTATTTCCTGGAGAGCTTATTGGTTTGTTTACAACAAATGCGGACACAATAAGTGCAGGACGGACAGCACTAAGGATAATTGGTCTGGGATTTATAGTATCTTCTGTGTCAGTTGCATCATCAGGTGCACTGGAAGGACTTGGAAAAGGTGGTCCGTCACTTGTTATTTCTGCTTTAAGATACGTTGCTGTAATAATACCGGCAGCATTTATATTAAGCCGTATTATCGGAGCAGCGGGAGTATGGCATGCATTCTGGATAACAGAATTAATAACAGCGGTAGTATCATTTTATATATTTGTCCGTTCAAAATCAAAATAAATGAAAAGGAGAGTGTTATATGTGTACAGCAGCAACTTATAAGACAAAAGATTTTTATATGGGAAGGACACTTGATTATGAATTCGCATATGGCGAAGAAGTAACAGTTATGCCAAGAAATTATCCGCTTCATTTCAGATATATGGGGGATATGTCAGAACATTTTGCAATAATCGGAATGGCACATGTTGCTGATAATTATCCATTGTATTATGATGCAGTCAATGAGAAGGGGCTTGGAATGGCAGGACTTAATTTCGTTGGAAATGCAGTCTATGCAGAACCGGATACAGAGGCTGATGAGAAAGAAAATGTATCACAGTATGAATTTATACCATGGGTTTTAAGCCAGTGTTCAAGTGTAAAAGAGGTAAGGAGTCTGCTGATGAGGATTAATCTTGTCGGCACACCTTACAGTGAGATGTTTCCGGCAGCACAGCTTCACTGGATTATTGCAGATGAGAATGAAGCTATAACAGTAGAATCTGTAAAGGACGGATTAAAGGTATACGATAATCCTGTAGGTGTACTTACAAACAATCCACCATTTGATATTCAGATGCTTATACTTGCGGATTATGCAGGACTTTCACCAAAGCAGCATGTTAATACATTTGCATCAGGCGTTGACTTGAATATGTACAGCAGAGGAATGGGAGCTATGGGACTTCCGGGAGATTTATCATCCCGTTCAAGATTTGCAAGAGTAGCTTATACGAAGATGAATTCACGTTCCGGTGATTCTGAAAATGAAAGCGTAAGCCAGTTTTTCCATATACTTGGAAGCGTTGAACAGCAGCGTGGATGCTGTGAAGTTGCAGATGGAAAATATGAGATAACAATATATACGTCATGCTGGAATGCCGCAAAAGGAATATATTATTATACAACATATGAAAACAGTCAGATTTCAGCTGTTGATATGAACAGGGAAGACCTTGAAAGCAGCGGATTAAAGAGATATCCGCTTGTCAACGGACAGCATATAAATTATCAGAATTAATTAACTATTACAAAAAGAATTCTGCATCCGGACATTGTCCATAAGCAGAATTCTTTTTGTACATATGTTATAGTTGCTCTGAATCCCATTCAGGCTGTTCACGAAAAGTTACTTTGCCTGTGGAAGCATCCATAGCGTCAACAATTGCAAGTGACTCAAGATGATAACCGAGATTTCTGATAATCTGGCCTCCGCTTTGGAACCCTTTTTCAATTACAATTCCGATACCTTCGACAGAAGCACCAGCCTCATTTACAATAGAAATAAGTCCCTGAAGTGCACATCCGTTTGCGAGGAAATCATCAATTATAAGAACGTGATCCTCTGGATTTAAGAATTTCTTGGATACAATAACCTGATTTTTGCATTTGTGTGTAAATGACTCAACCTCGGCAACGTACATTTCGCCCTCAATATTAATGCTTTTTGATTTTTTGGCAAATACAACAGGAACATTGAAATGTCTTGCCACGATACATGCAATGCCGATTCCTGAAGCTTCAATAGTTACAATTTTATTAATCTTTTCTTTAGCAAAACGCCGTTTGAATTCTTTTCCAATCTGGTCAAATAATGCAATATCCATCTGATGATTTAAGAAACTGTCAACCTTTAATACATTACCTTCTTTAACGATGCCATCTTTAATAATTCTTTCCTCTAAAAAGTTCATTATAGCCTCCGTGTATATTTTTATATTCTCTAGATTACCAAATACGGTAGAAGGTAGCAACAAAAATTTATAAAAATATAAGTAAAAATACGGATTTAAGGGAACCGGTACGCATTATGTCAGATTATTGAGCTTTCAGGGTGTCCGTTAATCCAGGCTTTTACATTAGCCATTGCAACATCAACAACGCGAAGCTGAGCCTCACTTGGTGACCATGCAATATGTGGAGTAATTATGGCATTAGGACAATCCATAAGCGGAATGTGTGAGTGCGAGTTGTCTGCTGATGTTGCATCAAGTCCGGCAGCGTATACTTTGCCGCTTTTAAGTGCTTCACAGAGTGCGTCCTCATCGATAAGACTGCCTCGCGAAGGATTAATAATGATAACACCATCCTTCATTTTGCCGATGCTTTCCTTATTAATAATGTTGACAGTTGATGGATTAGCAGAACAGTTGAGCGAGATTACATCAGCTCTTGCATAAATTTCCTCTGTACTTACCTGTTCAATTGAAGCATATTCGGGACCGGTTTTTATGTGGTGGCTGGATGCGATGACTTTCATTCCAAAGCCCTGTGCCATGCGTGCAACCCAGAGACCTACGTGTCCCAGTCCGATAATGCCAAGTGTTTTGCCGTATAATTCAATCTGCTTGTCAATAGGATTAAAAAAAGTACCGCCTGAAAGTACATTATCAGGAGCTTTTTTGATAAAGTCACTATTGCCACGTATATCATGGCATATATCGAGAAGCAGTGCCATTGTAAACTGGGCAATTGTCTGTGCACCATAAACTGTGTTTGTAAGAGTTACATTGTGTTTTTTTGCAGCGTCATGGTCAAAATTGCCATATCCCATAGCAAGTGTCGAAATATATTTAAGATTAGGATGACGTTCAAAAAATGATTCGTCAAGATAATTATCTATATTAAAACCTATAAGTATTTCCTCATCTTTAAGCTGCGATTCGATGTCCTTTTGAGACTGGTGGTATACGCTGTACAGACGGAAACTTTCAATTTCCGGGATTTCATTGATATGCTGTTCCCATCTTGACTTAATTATGGGATTGAGACTTTCCTTCCATGCAGGATGACCTGTGTAAATTAATGCCTTCATATAAAATCCTCCTTGTTTTTGCGGAGCAAAAATCCGAGTCCTATGGCGAGGAGAGGATTTGACCTCCTTGTTTTTGCGGAGCAAAAATCCGAGTCCTATGGCGAGGAGAGGACTTAACCTCCTTGTTTCTAAATATAATACATGTATAATTTTATGCAATGGATATTATAATGTCAATATTGATAATTAAAAAGTGAAATTTATAAGTTTAATCGGCATATAACAAGGAAAAATAAGGGGAATCCCACATAAAACATTAAAAAAATAGGAAAAACCATATATAATTTAAAGGCCACTTTTATGAAATAATAAACTATCTTGATTCCGTTTAATTACTTTATGAACGATTTTTCCTAAATTACATTTTTTAAGTAAATAATCAACTTCTTCTTTTAATTTT